>WUUC01002886.1_pt1 | contig 22447 bp, 35 predicted proteins | sample 6278441 | NCBI WGS metagenome assembly WUUC01 (sample SAMN13675441, study PRJNA597444) | soil metagenome | isolation source: soil | place: USA: Washington | collected 2017-10
CGGCCCGGTCGTGGCCGAACACGTACGAGGTGATGTCGGTCCACGCGCCGTTGACCCAGATTTCGACGTGATACTCGAACGCCATCATTGGCCTCCGAACACTTTGCCGAGGTTGCCGCCCTTACCTGAGGTGCGGACCATGCGTTTCAGCAGCTCACCGAACAGCCGCTCGATCTGGTTGCCCATGCCGGTCACGTCGAACGTCACGTGCACACCACCGCCGCCGCCGAGGCCGACCGGGCCCGCACCGGACATGACCGCGGCGGACTGCCCCGCAGGGATCACGGTCGTCCCGGACTCGAGGTCACGGATGGTGCCGTTCGGGGAGCGACCCAGCTCCGGACCGCGTTCGTTGACGCGGGTGACCGCACCCCGGGCGCCACCCGACGCGGCCCCGAACCCGGCGACCGGCCCACCGGCGGCACGTGACCACGGCGTCGCAGCGGACATGCCGCCCGGCGTGGGCCCTTTGACAATCGTGTTGATGTAGTAATCCAGGAAGATGGGACCGCGCGGCAAGTTATCAACGCGACGCTTCAACGCGTCTATGTCGCCACTGACCGCGCCGGTGTTCGTGTCGATCACGATCTTGTGTCCGTCTGGAAGCGTCAACACCCGGCCTTCCAGAGTGTCCATCGTGTGTTTAACACCCATGGCTTTAAGATCGGTTTCGGACATGCTCAACATCATTTTCCCGAACGCCGCGGTGGCGGGTCCGCCGAGTGATTCGGCCAGTCCGATAACGGTGGCGTTCACGCCGTCGATACCGAACCCCAGGCCGCCGAGGTGATCCGTTACCTTGTCGGCTTCACCACCGAAACCCAGCATGCTGAAGATCGAATCATTCATCGTGTTCTGAAACGACTCCTGATTCAGCACCATGGTCGAGAACGACTCGGCCAGATTGCCCGCCATCTCATCCCACTTACGGCCAAGCTGGTCAGCCGAGGTGATCGCGCCGGTCGCCATCTCCTCCGTGGCACCCTTGAATTCCGTCATCTTCGCTTTCGCGAGATCGGTCTTATCGATAATGCTGCCGAACGTGTCCTCGAATTGAGTGCCGAACAACGCGACACCGAGACGGTTTTTCTCAGTCGGGTCCTTGATTTTCTGTAGCGCGGTAACAACCTTCTCAATATTCTCCGCAGCCTTGGGCCCGCCAGCCGCTATTTCATCCTGCAACTTCGCAATATTCTTGAACCCGAGATCCTTCAACGCGTCTTTAATCGGCTGCGCGGTGTCGATAATCCGAATGCCGACTTCTTTCCACACGTCCGCGATGTAGTCCGTGTCCCGCGCACCAGCTTGCAGGCCCTGCGAGATCAGGCCCAACGCCTGCTGGCCACTGAAACCGAGCTCCTTGAAGTGGGGCGAGTACTCGCCCAGGGTTTCCAGGAAGTCGTCAGCCCGGGACCCCAGAGTCTGATACCCGGTGGTGATGATGTCGAACGCGTCCTCATACGACGGGACCAGGCCACTGTTGACCGCCGCAGACGCGGCCTTGATCGGCTCGACCACGTCGACCTTGAACGCGCTGCTGATCTTCACGGCGCCCTGCACAACGCGATCCTGCTGCTGGACGGTCAGGTCACCCCAACCCTTGACATCCGAGGAAAGGTTCCCGAACGCCGAGGCAATCTGATCCTTGCTGCTGCCCATGCCGTCCCAGAACATGCGCCCGATCCGGTCACCGTATTGTTTCGCCTGATCGGGAGTGACACCCATCATGTTCTGGATATCAGCCGCGATCAGTTTCTCTTCACCGGCTTTAGTGAACGCGTCACTGATCAGGTTGGACGCGGCGTCGACCAAACCGCCACCAGCCAAGCCGCCAGTGAACCCGCCCATAAACGCCGACGCGCCCTGCTTACCGGCATCACCGAACGCGGAAGCAACCCCATCAGAATCGGCCTTGACTTTAACCGTCACGTCAGGCGGTTTCTGTTTGCTGACCTTGTCGATCGTCGCCGACGCCTGATCATCCGCAGAGACCTTGACGTTTTTATCGGCTACCTTCTTTTTGTCGACCTTATCAACGACAGCGGTAGCGTCGTCTTTCGCCTCGACCTTGATAACCTTTTTGTCAGGTACCTTTTTGACCTGCTCGGCCAGGTCCTTGACGTCCTTGGTGGCATCTTGCATAGGCTTCCGTGCACGGTTGTCGCCCTTGACGACGATCTTGACTTCGTTGGCCACAAGACACCACCCCTCGAATCAGGCTGCGGACTCGACCAGCACCGCGCCCGGCGACGGTTCGGTGAGCGTCGTGCTGGCAATGAAGTCCTCAATCGACAGACCCGGCTCGACCGGCTCGACCTCGGCCGCCGGTTCGGCCGGCAGGGCACTGCGCTGCACGGCGCGCATCCACTGCCGCAACACCTCGGCCACCACCCGCCGGTCCAGCGCAAGGAAACGGGAAACGGCCACCGGCACCACCCGGCCCGGCGTGCGGGCCGGCGTGATCGCGGTGACCGTCCACGCCTCGACGTGCTCGACGAACACCGCGGCGAGCCGGGCGACGTCCTTCTGTCGCATCCGGCCGCGCTCGACCCGCCGACAGAACCGCTCGACCGCGACATCCGCCGCGGTGCTCGACGCGCGCACGTCGATCACCAGCCCAGCGAGGGCCCCGCCATCCGGCCACACCAGCTGAAACGTGGGCTGGTCGTCGAACCACGTCATGACCACGTCGGCACAGTGCCGTCCGCCAACGACAACGGCGCCGACCAGGTCAGCTCACCAGACGCCGGACGCTGCACCTGGTAATCCGTTTGGATGCACTGGTTGGTGAGGGTCTGCCCGGACACCACGATCGACACCTCCCGCACGGTGTTCGAACTGCCCGCTGTGGACAACACCGGGTGCGCGCGGTTCGCGGTGTCGTTGAACACCCCGCTGGGTTCGCACACGAAGTCGGCGAGCAGCAACAGCCGCTCATAGGCTGACTTGTCCAGGCCAGTGATGTCCTGCACGCCGCGCGGGGTGCTGAAGTTCAGGGCGGTCACGTCGTTTTTGATGTCCTGCAAGCTGCCTGCGGCGTTGTCGACGCTGAACGTGGTCCAACCGAGGCCTGATTCCTTAGGCATGGCTACTCCCTATGCTCCTTTGGCGTGCTCAGACGCCAGCTCGTCTTGGTGGGTGGCGAACTGATCAACCCAGTTCACCGCGCCCGCCTCGGCCCCGTCATGCCGCTGCACCACCCGCCGCCCCGAATCGTTGATATGCGACGCGACGAACAACTCGGGACGGTCGATCCGGACTCGGTGGTCCTCGTGCTCGGCGCCCCACGCGATCAGACCCGGCGGGAACTTGAACACCGTGATCCCGTTCGGCTCCCGCCACTCCTCGGTGTACCGCTTCCCGCCCGGCAGCTTGGCCTGGGTGCGGATCCACGCCGCGCGCTCCGCACCACCCATCGGCAACAGATCGGACTCATCGATCCGCACGTCGAACCCGTACACGTACCGGTCACACTCGACCTCGGCGCAGGTCGCCGGCCGCCAGTGTGTGTCGCGGGGGGCGAGGATGTGGAACCCGCGTTGCAGGTGTTCGGGCAGCTGCATGTATCGGCTCATAGGACTACCGCCGCTTCGTGTCGGGCGACCATGACGGCGAACTCTAGGGAGGAGAACCCGCCGGTGGTCGTGGTCACTACTCGCAGGTAACGTTCGATGGTTTGCGTGGTCGAGGTCGCGATCCGTTGTGTGCCGGGCGCGGTGGTGACCGAGACGAACCCGCCGCCGGTGACGTCTGCGAACGCGTCTGCGCCGCCGTTGTCCGACGACTCTTGCAGTTTGATCGTGGCGTCGGTGCCGGTGAACCCGAGGACCTGCAACCAGGCCGTCAGCCCGAACGCGGTCGATCCGGTCCCGAAATCGACGCTGCTGCCGTTGGTCGCGCCGGTGTCGGTACGGCGCCCGGCCGTCAGCATGCGGCCCCAGTCCAGGCCGAACCCCTGGGACTGCATGTCGATCTTGAACAGGAACTGTCCCTCCTGTTCCCTGGTCCCGTCGTAGTTGATCTGCAACGCGCGTAGGGACGCGGCCGGGTCACCGAGCGTGGTGCCGATCAGGACCATTGCGTCACGGTCGGTCCGCGGCAACGGGGACAGTTTCAGGTGTGCCCGGTTGGCGTCTTTGTTGAAGAACGCGGTGAAAGAGGCCAACCCGTCCCGGCGGCCGAGGATCCGCTCATAGGCGGACTTGTCGATCCCGGTGACCACGAACGTGCCGCGTGGTGACGCGAGTGTGTCGATCGCGCCGATGTCGCCGGACAGGTTGATGCCGTCGACGTAGCAGTTGGCGCCGAGTCCTGATCGTTTGGGCATGTCATGCCTCCTGTGTCCACGCGTCCGAGATGATCACCGGCAGGTAGATCGAGAACGCCCGAAGCAGCTTGCCGTCCTGGTTGATGTAGCCGGCTACCGCGCGTAGGCCGGGGCCGTGTGCGCCGAGGATGTCGATGTTCATGGCGTGGCCGCCGAGCGTGAAATCCCCGTTGTACGCTTCCAGCAACTTGTCAACGATCTTGACGATGTCGGGGTCGATATCGTCCTGCGGTTCCCTGATCATGTTGTCGTACAAGCGAAGCACGAACGTGATCCGGTAGGCCGTCTCGTCCAGACCGGACAGTGCCGGGACCGGGTCGATCTCCTGCACCCACACCGCCCCAGTCAAACCAGAGGACGGGGCAGTCTTCGGTTCGTGTGTCGCGATCCGCTCGAACGGCCCCATCCGCGATGCGTGCGACGTGATCTGGTCGAGCAGGTTGGTGACGTTCACGCCGTCCGCGCCCGCCACCGGCAGCACGACGTCGACCGGCGCCGCCTTGTACCCGGTCAGGCCGCCGGTGTCGGTGACCCGGCACAGCACCGCATACAGCCCGGACGCCGCGTAGGTGTGGGATTCGGTGACGTCCGGCCAGGTCGTGACGCTCGACGCGCCGTCACCCCAGTCGAACCGGACCAGCGCGCCGGTCAACGATTCGACGTCTGACACGGTCGCGACCGCCGTCACCGTCCCATCGAGATCCACCAGGCTCAGCGCGCTGACCGTCGGCGGCGAGTTCCCGGACAACCCCAGGCTGTAGACGATGTCCGCGCCGTAGAACGAATGGGCCGCGTCGCCGGTCGCGGGGAACTCGCCCGGTGTGCCGTGATACCGGCCGTTCACGGCGCCCGGTGCGGCCGCGAAACCCAGTGATGTGACCGCCCCGTCACTGGAGACCACGTCACCAGTCAGGCCGTTGAACACGAACCCGTAGTTGCCGCCCGTCCCGAACGACACCACCCACTGCTGGTTGGTGGTGCGCTCGACCGGCGAGGACAAGGCGTGCGTGGTCCAACCGGCGGTGAGCGTGATCGGCAGGCTCACGGTCGAGAGCACCGTGCCGGCCGTAGACCAGATCGTCCCGGTCCGGCCAGCCAGGTTGATCGGGCCCGGTGAGCTGGGCGACCATACCCGGATGTGGGTGATCGTGATGTCCTCGTTGGCTTTCTGCGCCGTACCCAGCTCGTAGGTTTCGGTCTCGACGTTGACCGTGGGATCCGCACCAGACCACGCGAACGGCATGTCAGCCCCCCAACTGGCGGTAGAGCTGCTCGACCCACGGCCCCAAGATCCTAGGTACGTCGCGGCCGAGCTGCTGCGCCGTGGTCCGCATGGCTTTGTAGCCCTTGAACTGGGTCGTCCGGTTACGTGACCCGGTGCCTTCCAGCCACGGCCCATACACGATGCCCCGGTCGTGCACCCACACGATCTCGGGTGTTTGCCGTTCCTCCATCAGCTGGGTTTCGTAGAACGGCGTCGGGTTTTGGATCTTCGCGTCGAGGATCTGATGCACATCGGCCAAGGCCTGCGCGCCGATCACCCACGTCGCGTCCACGATGAACCGATCGACCAGGCCCATCGCGTCCCCCGTGAGCAGCGGCCCACTGACCTTGACCTCAGCGATGATCATCAGATGGCCCCGGTCCGGTACCGGTAAAACCCGCGTTTGACCTGCTTCTCCAGCTCGGCCAACGCTTTACCCGCCGCCTCCCGCTGGTTGTCGCCGGCCCCGACCGTCCGCCCATACCCCGCGGATTCCTGCAACAGGCTCACGATCGTTTTCGCGATGGTCAGCTGGTTGACCAGGTCGGGGAACCGGAACGCGTACACGTCCGCGCCGCTGCTGTGTGTCGATGGCGCGGACGTGCCGCACTGGGCGCGTTCGATCGTCAACCGGCGTGCCGCGTAGATCGTGGACCCGTTGTGTGTCGCCGCGCTCGACCCGTCCCACGCGCGCTTGACGATCAGCGTGTTGCCGGCGATTTCGTCTATCCGCATCTTCTCCGAGTTGAGCAGGATGATTTCGTCCTCGACGAACGCGGCACCGTTGGTCACAGCGACTGATTGACTGTTCAACTGGGCGTCCATCGGGACTTGTAGCGTCTGCCCGGTGGTGATCATCGACCGGCCGGTGACGTTCAGCCGCTCCGTGCCGATCCGCAGCAGCGACCCGACGCCGATCTCCACGTTCCCGGTCACGTCACACGTGGTCGCTGTGGCCGTGCTGATCTCGGCCGCGAGGTCGGCCGCGAGGACCTCGTCGAGCTGGTAGCCGTACGTGCTGGCCGCGCTGATCGCACGCTGCCGGCTCGAGCCTGACGACCACGCCGCGCTCGAGGACAACACCACCTCGAGATGGTCGAACGGGGGACCGGTGTCCGGCCTGGCATACACGTCACCGAGTGCCAGAGCGTCACCGCCGGAGGTGATCGCGGTCGGAGCGGCCGCCATCTCGTTCTCGCCTAGCCACAACCGCCACGGCATCGACTGGTCCTGCTCGTCAGGCCAATCGAACGTGCGAGTACCAAGCGTCGGATAGAACTTACGGAGCGTGAGTTTCTCGACCGAGCGGCTCGACGCGCGGATAAGCCGGTCGATCCGCCGGTTGTTCCGCGCGGTCTCGACCGAATCGAGAGCGTTTTTGACCTGCTCCCTCGTCGCGTATACGGGTGCCCCCACGCCTTTGCCTTTCTTTCTGGCCTAGGCCCACCCGCGAGGGTTTGCCAGGGCAAGAGCACATATGAAGTTGTGGGGCCCGGCGCGGGGGATCGCGACGCGCCGGGTTGATCAGGATGGTAGATCAGCCTTCACCCAGATCCCCGTACAACTCGACCAGCTCGCTTTTCGTGAGTCGCCCCGGGTCGCCTGCCACCTGGGCTTTCTCCGGGTCACGGTCGTTGATCGCGTGGGCGAACACCACCCACTCACTCTTCGGGTCGGTGATCAACGGCCGGCGAATACCCTCACCGGCCAGCTCGACGCCCACATGGTCCTCGGCCGGCGGCAACTGCTGCCCGGTGCCGTCCAGCTCGGCGTCCAGCTCTACCGTCTCGTCGGGCAGCAGTCCCAGGCGTTCGTCGACCTCAGCCCGCGGATCCGGGACCTGCTGCACAGGCTGCCACTCCGGCAGGTCATAGACATTCGACCGGGTCTCGTCGCCCTGCTCATAGGCATCCCGCGCCCGGCACTCGATGACTGGACACCGCGGCGCCCCAACCGCGAACACCGCGGTGCACGCCTTGCATACCCAGGTCGCCACGCGATCAGTCCTCGTCGCTTTGGCAGCAGCCGTCGGGCAGCCGCTCGGTGAGCACGGCGGCCGCGACCGCCACAGATGCCGCGACCCACCCATCACGGACACGGTCCGGGGTGTCCTCGAATGGGGGCAGCTGGTCGCCGTTGAAAGCGACACCACCCACACTGGCGCAGTAGGTGTCGTAAGCCAGCTGGCCGCGCTGGTAATCGGTCGAGTCGGGTGCCGCCATGATCTCTACTTCCTAGTAGGTAACGGGTTTCCCGTCCCAGATCCACCCGTCAAACGTGCAATGCAACTGACCGACCGGACCCGTCGTGAGCGGCTTCCCGCACGTCGGGCACGCCAGTGGAGGCGCGGCCAGCTCAGCCCGCGCCCCCTCCGACGCGCCACGCAACAGCGACAGAAGCTGCTCCCACGACACAGGTCAGGCCTGCGCCGCGTAGTTCCCGTACGCCGCCACCAGATCCGCCTTGGTCGCGTTCTCCGGCTCCACGACCGGCCGCTCCGCCTCGGCCAGCCGGCCATTCACCGCCACAGCGAACTTGACCCAATCCTCTTTCGAGGAACGCTGGGTCAGCTTGTCCGACTGTTCGTCGTCCTCGTCGAGCTGGACGGGCGCCCCGGCGCGCTGCTCCCGCGCCGCGGCCTTCGCGGCCCGCTCCCGCACCAGGCGGGACTCCTCGAACCCCTCGGCCTCGTACTGTTTGACCAGGCGCCGGTCCTCGTCGGATCCGATCCCGTCGTTGCAGCGCTGCTTACGTTCGTCGTAGTCAGCCTGCTGTTGTTGAGCCGTCAACCTCATGTCTGGACCTTTCCTATGCCGCGACCAGCGTGGCGCCGTCTTCGATCGGGAACCACGTGCACACCCACAACAGCACGCCGTCGGTACCCGCCGACACCGACTCGATCTGCCCGGCATCCATGATCTGCGCTGACACGTTGCGCTGAAACGCGCCGACGACCAGACCGGTTGCTTTCGTGCCGGTCACCACAAGGATCTCGCCGAGCACGGTGTCGGTCGTGCCGATGTCGGTCGCCGCGCACAGATCCACCGTGGTACCCGCGGTCGGGTTGTGTTGCAGTTTGTAACTGTTGGCGACCGTGACCGCTGTGGTCACCCGCGCCGTCAAGCTGGTGACCGCGACCAGGCCACCGGCGATCGTGAACAACGGGATAGTGGTCGCGGCCAACGTGCCCGTGGACTTGCTGACGACCGTCCCGAAAATCCCTTTCCGGAACGCCGCACCCTCGTTGGTGACGGTCATGCGTTCGCCACCCCCGGCCGCAACAGGTTGCCGAGCTTGTTCGGCTTACGCTGATACCGCAGGTCGAACGGCAGATACATGGCGCCACCCAAATGCGCCGCCGCCGTCGTGGTCGCAGCGTTCACCGAGATGTGGGTGTAGGTCGCGCCGAGCTGCTCCGAGTAGATCGGGATCGCGACAATGCACTGCTTGTCGCCGTAGGTCGCGCCGGTCAACGTGACCTCACTGGCCGCGGTCTGCGTGACCACGGTCCAGATTTCGTCGTTGTCCAGTGCGGCCTCGGCTTTGATATACCATTCCGTGATGCCTTGGGAGTCGGACACGCCGGTCGCGTCCAGATCGTTCGACGTACCCGAGGTGTAGGCGGTGTGCTGCTGCACGTCGAACACCACGTCATCGGCCGCGCCGACGGCCAGCTGTGCCACGAACAGCACACCGCGATGCCCGGACATGTTGATCCGTTTGCCGGTCGCGCCGTTGGACGTGTCGAGATCGACCGGCGCGAACGCCGTCCCGATGTCGATGTACCGGCCCAACACGTTAATTCCTGACATGCTCTCCCCTTTCCTGGGAGTACGGCCTACTCGCCCGGCCCCAACGACCGGGCGTGCGGCCTAGCGATTTAGACGCGCGGTGGCCAGCACCACACGTTGCGTTGAATGCCGGACTGCGGATCGGTGAACACGCCAGGCAGTTCGTCGACCAACGTCGCCGACGTGCGCAGCGCCTCGGCCGAGGCGTGCGAATCGGAGAACACCCGCACGTTGACCGTGTCGTCATTCCACACCCGCGTGATGATCGCCGGTGCGGCCGTCGCACCGTTGTTGTTCGACGGATCGGTCGGGACCAGCACAATCCGGCCCAACGACGGTTTCTGCCCGCTCACGCGCGCGCCTCCAACTGCACATAGGCCGAGAGAGTCGGGCCGCCGTTCTCCGGCGTCAACGCCGACAGCATCCCCGGCTGGCCGTCACCGCGTTCGATCGCCCGGAACACCGTGATATCCGAGCTGAACTGTTCGTGCGCCGAGGACTCCAGTGCCATCGACTGCGTGTCGCCGATCACGTACGTCGACCAGTCGACCAGGCTGATATCGCCCTTGTCACCCAGGACACCCGGGGTCTTGCGGGTCCAGCGAATCGGTCGCCCGAACAGCGACGGTGGCGTGCCCTCACGGGCGTTGACCGCGAACACGGCGGACCCGCCGGTACCGACCGGCAGGGCCATCGTCATCAGCTCGGTCAACGCATCCAGGGTCACGTCCCATTCGGCGTTGGCCAAGTTCTCCGGCAACATCCGGCTGACCATGGCCAGGATGTTGATCCACGTGATGGTGTCCGCGGTCTGCCCGGACTCCTTGGAAACGGTGATCAACGCGGGGTTGTCCGCGTGCAAACCACCCAGCGGCTTGCCGACCCCGTCACCCTTCATGTAGCCGAGGTCACCGGAGTGGCCGACTGCCAGCGGCATGTTCCGGGTCAGCCACGCCGCGAACGCAGGCGCACTGCGCAGCAGCTCGTTCGGGACCCGAGCGCGGGCCGCGAGCTTGTTCGCGTCCAGTTGCAGCATCGCGAACTTGCCCTCGGACGCTGGGATTTCCTCGCCCTCCGCGACCCAGGTGGCGTAGATCCCGCCGTACACTTCGCCGACCTCGGTCGTGAAGTCGTTGGCCGGCCACTTCAACCGGCCACCGGGCATGGGCACGACCTGTGCCTGTGGCCGGACGACCGACACCTCGAGTGACCGGGTCAGGATGTCCGAGCGGACCTCTTCCGGCACCAGGAACCCGCCGGACGCGGGGTCGTGGGTGGAATAGTTTTTCATGCTGTCCGGCTTCTGATACCCGGCTAGGGCCTTGACTCCGACCTCGGACAAGGTGGTGAGGAACGCTTCACCCGCGTTGCTGAACTTGCCGTCCAGGTGCGCGCCCGGCGCGTCCTTGACGTAGTAGTTCAGCGGGTCCTTGCCTCGGCGGGCCGCGGCCGCCAGGTCGATCTTCGCGGGGCCGTCGTGTCCGTTGCGCTGGTACATGTCGGCCATGGCCTGCTGGTGCTGCTCGGCCATCTGCGCCCGCAACTCGACCATGTCCGGGTGTTCGGACTTGCCGTAGGCGAGGAACTTCTCCCGCCACGACCCGTCTTCGAACGCCGCCTGCGCCTTCTCCGGCGTGTCCAGGCTGTTGACGTACTCTTCCCACTGGTCCGGCTTGGCCGGGGCCGCTGTCGTCATCGCGTTACACCTTTCTGTAATGCGGCCTGGAAACCTGCCCAGTCCGGGATCGGGTCACCCGCAGGCGCGGGTGTCGTGATGGCATTGTTGATCACGCTGGTGGCCGTCTGTGCGAACCCGGCCGCCGTGTTGTCCAGCCGGATCGTCACCTTCCCGCCGGTCGCGAGCGGCAGGGACGGATACAGCGCGCGGATCTTGCCCGCATCCCACGCCGCCAGGCCAGCGGCGACGGTCACATCCTCGAGTTCAACCGGCGCGGCAGTGTTGATCGAGTCCGCCAGGCCAGCCGCGACCGCTTCCTCGGCGGTGTACCAGGTCTCGGCTTGCATCGCCGCACGCCACACATCCACCGCGCCCCCGGCTTTAGTGGCGTACATGCCGGCGATGTTCCCGCTGGTCTTGTCCAGAATGTCGGCCTCGGCGCGCAGGTCTTCGGCGTTGCCGAACGCATAGGACCACGCGTCATGGATCATGATCATCGCTTGGGGTTCCATCACCACCTGATCACCGGCCATCGCGATCATCGACGCGGCCGACGCAGCCCACCCCTCGACCCGCATCGTCACCGCCCCGGGATGGTTGCGGAACGTCGCGAAAATCGCGAGAGCCTCGAACACCTCACCACCAGGCGAGTTGATGTGCACCGTCACGTCCCCGGCGCCCTGCAACGCCGCGACCACATCACTGGCGCTGATACCCCAGTAGCCGCCCCACGAATCGATCACGTCATAGATGTACAGGTCGGTCGTCCCCTCGGTGTCGACCTCGGCCCGGAACTGAGTCACCGGCTGCTGACCGTCGGCCAATGCCTGCTTGCGCTGGTCACGCCACGTCGACATCTTCACTCGTCGTCACCATCCTCCGTGGACCACACCGCTACGACCGTCCCCCGACACCGCGACATGCCCTCACACTTGCGGTAGCCCGCGGTCGGATAGTCCTCTTTCGCCGCGTCCAGATCCGCGTACTTCTTCCCGTCAACACGCGAACACGGCGTGCACGTCGCCGCGTCGAGCTGCTCACTCGCGTAGTACGTCGCCGACGGCGCCGCCGCCATCGTCTCGAACCGGCCCGCGTTCTGCGCCGTCGTGACCGCGCCCCCCAACGCCAGACGCGGTTGCGCCTCGGTCAGATTGTCCAAATGTGTCCGGACCGCCTCGGCGACCGCGTCGCCGTCGAGGTCCGGCGAGTTCACCCGCAACGCCTCGGCCGCGGCCGAAGCCGCCAGCTGCTGGCGCATCAACCCCGTCACCACCGTGGCATGCGTCGCAAGATCATCCTTGTCCGGCACCCGCGCGCCGATGTCCACGCCCTGCCGGTCGGCCTCATCCACCACCGAGGTCGCGCCCGACAACGCCGCCGCGACCAAACCGATCGTCAGGGTGTCCGCCGCACCCTCATCCGGTGTCACCAACTCCAACAACGCGGCAAGATCATTACTGTCGATCGCGTCGCGCACCTGCCGCGCCAACGCGCTGTACTGATCAGCCAGGATGCCCGGCCACTTGCCGAGCAGCTGGTCCACGACCCGTTGCCACTCGTCGTCAAGCTCGGACAAGTCAACCTCGGCCGGATCGACCGCGTTACGCCGTCGACGGCCCAGACCAACAGCAGGCCCTGCACTGCCGTTGGCTTGCCCCGGGCCGTCGACGGCTACCGCGCCCGCCTCGGGTGCGGGTGCCGACACCTCCTCAGTGGGTACCGGCTGTGACAGATCCGGCACCGGCGCCGGATCTTCCTTGGGGGAAGCATCATCCTCATCGTCTGGCCAGTCATCGGGGTTGATGTCCGCGCCCGCCTCGGCCACCATCCGCCGCCCCTCGACCGCCGTGAACAGGCTGTTGCCCTTGACCGCCAGGTACAACTTCTGGGCTACCGTGGCCACTGCCAGCGGATCCTTATCCGCGGGTGTGTCGGCTGGTGGCTCAACCGGATCGGGTCCGCCGGCCGACTCCTCTTCCGGTTCGGCCGGTTCCTCGACGACCACCATCGGCAGGTCCGGCATGCCGACATACTCGAACGCCGCACCCGGCTCGACCCCGCGGCCCAACAACTTCAACACGTTGTTGACCTTGGATTCTTCGTCCTTGCGGGTCTGCTCCCGATCCTCCGGCGTCGGATCCGCATACACGAACTCGACCACCTGCCCGGCCGCGCCGAAACACTCCCGATACGGCCCATTGGCCAGCTCGGCCCACTCATCCAGGTTCGGCTTGGTTTCGTTCTCCGCCAACTGCGACCGCGCCGCGGTCGCGTTGGCCAGGTTCACATCCTCCGAGATCCCCATGTTGTGCTTGTGGATCCGGAACGCCTCGAGGATCTGGTCCCGCGACAGGTTCCGGATCTCCGGGAACTGCATGTCCCGCATCGAGTAGGAGCGGGGCTTGAACGTCCCGTATTCCAGGATCGCGATCCGGTGGGCTTTCGCGGTGCCCTTGTGCTGCTCGTTCCACCGCTTCCGCAACCGGTTGTACTCGATGTCTTCCAGGCCCTCGGGGATCTCGATGATCCCGCCCGGCGTCGCATCGTTATGAAAAAAATTCGCGATCCACTGCGCCGACTCGAGACTCATTCCCAAGATCGTGCCCAGGGTCTGCACCACACCCAAACCACGGTGCGGATCCAGCGGATGCGGGTTCGTGATCCGCAGCACCTCCCGCGGCTCCAGCTCGATCTTCTCACCCGATGGGCCCCGATACTCGTACCCGGTCAGGAACTCATCCGGGTCCGGCACCGGCGCCATCCGGTCCGGGCGCACCGGCCACAACGCGCGCGGCACCTGCATGGCCTTGTCGAAATAGTCGACGACTAGCCACGCCTCACCGACCGCCCGGTAATGCCAGGTCAGCATCTGCCGCACAAACCGGCCGGTCATGAAGTTGTTCGGCTTGTGCCACAGCTGCACCGCGCGGTTCTTCTCCGGCAGGATCACCGGCCGGTCCGCGTCCTCGGCCTCACCCGGCCGCGACGGGCGGTGCGCGGTCCACTTCACGCGCGACGTGGTCTTCGCGATCAGCTCCAACGCCGAGAACAAGGTCGTTTCGGCGGTCGACAGTTCGAGTTGGCTGGCGCGGGACATGCCGCCCGTCCAGCTCGACCCGCCACCCATGCCGCCGGTGTACGGGATAGGCGGCGGGGTCGGGTCGGTCTTGTCTGCCGCGCCGCGGCTGCCGGCGACGAGATCGACCAGGTCCGCGATCAGGCTCACAACTCACCTGCCGCCCAGATCAACAAGCAGGATCCGAACGGTGGCCGGTCACCCTTGGCCGGGATCGGCACGTTTGGCCGGTCGAACCTGATCCGGCCGCGCATGAACTCGACTCGCAGGCCACGCCCCGAATCCCGATACGGCTCAACCAGCTCCTGCCACCACGACTGCTCGGTACGGTTGGCAGGCAACAGCATCACGATCAGGTCAGTGCCGGACGCCCACGCGGTCCACGCCTTCTCGACCCAGGACCGGATGTCGCTGTACGGCGGGTTACACCACACCCGCTCGCCCGTCCATGACTGGGCCAGGCCGTCATCCTGGATCGTGTAGAAGCGCGACAGCTTCGCGTTGTGCTCGGCGGCGGCCACATCGACCGTGAACCCGTACCGGTCCATCAGCGGCTGGAAAACTTCGACCGTCGTACCCCGGTCGTCGACGTCTTCCCGGACGGCTTGTTGCGGATGGTTCTGGGCCTTGAATCGGATCAGGCTCACGACAGGGTCTGCCGATCGCCGATGCTGAGCATGTCCAGCGAGTAGCGGTAGATGACCTGTGGCGTGGTCACCGCTCGGCCCCGCCACTGGCATCAGCCGCACTTCGGGCACAACTGGCCGCGCCTTGCCGGGTCTTCCCCGGTCCCGTGACACAAATCGCATACATCAGCCATGGCATCTCCGCTGGTATCGAGGTCAACGCTCTGCCCGCCACTTACGGCGGGTCAACGTCACCTGGAAATCGAACACCAACAACGACACCCCCAGCACCATCCACCCCACCCACGCCGCCGCCGCGAACCCGCCCACCGTGAACGCCCCCAACGCCACCGTCGTCCCCGCCAGGTTCGTGACGAACCACCACACCCGGGCCACCACACCAGGCCCCGACCGGGCCGGCCGGGCGGCTCGCCGCCGCACCCCGAACGTAGCCGCCCACCGCACCACAAGCTCAATCAACGACACCGGGTCACGGGCAGGAACAGCGACCATTCGTTCACCCCTCCAACCCAATCTCACGATCCCGAATACGCAACCGCAGATCCTTGTGAGCGACAAGATACCTGACACAGTCCATCCCGTGATCATGCTCTTTCACCGGATGTTCATCCTCCGACTTGCCGGGTTTCCCGTCCGGCCACACATACGACCCGAATTCGTCCTCGGTGCAGGTCGGTTTCCCTGCCTCTTTCAGCTCCTCGTCACGCTCGACCAACACACCACCGGCCAGGATCAGGCCGGGTCGGCCGTTGTCGGCGACCTTCAACCTGGCCTCGACCGCCTGGATACCGCGCACCACCTGCTTGCGGGCCGGGGTGGTGCCCATCCCGAGGTGCTTGGTGAGGGTGGCGCGGTCTTCGGCGTCGTGGTCACAGATGATGGCCTGCGGTTTCGGTTCGATCCACTCCAACCAGCCGTGGTCGAGGCCCTTGACCGGGTCGTCTTTGCAGACCTTGACCTGGTCGCGGGTGAGTTTCGCGCCGCGCATGTACCGGGTGACCTGGCGCAGCATGTCCCGGGCGTGGTCCTCGACGAGCCGTTTCGTCCGATATATCTCGCGGTAGCGGATCAGTTGCCCGTCGTCATTCTCGGCCCACCACTGGGCTACGAACGGGTTCTTGAACCCGAAGTCCACAACCCAATAGCGCGGCCAATGGTCAAGGATTTTCGGCGCCACTGGTGGGATATGAACAGACGGATCCCAGTTGTCGTAAACCAGCCCATCCGCCGCCGCCCAAATACCGTCACGCAATCGTTGCCTACGAACCCCGGTCAGCTTGTCCAGCTTCGCCAGGTACTGCGCACCCCGCACCGTCATCCGGAACCAACGCCCGTCGTGCTGCTCGACCCGCCGCTCCGGCACCTCCCCGTCATCCGTCGCGGGGATCGGCGGCGTGCCCGGCTCGACCTCATCGAAATAGCGCGGGTTCTCCCAATGCGCCGAGTACAAGATCCTTGCGGCGCCGTCCTCGGTCCGGGTCTTCAACCAGTGCGTCGGCCGGTCAGGGTTGCAGTCCGCGATCAACTGCTGGAAAGACATGCGCCCGTTACGCAGCCTTACTGTGAAGAACTCCCAGTCGGTCGGGGTCATCTCCGTGGCCTCACCGACATAGACCATGTCGAACTCGGAGCCCATGATCTTGGTCGGCTTGTCCATGCCGATCAACGCGATCGTGCTGCCGTTCGTGAACCGGTACTGCGCAGGCTCCGACCCACTACCGCCGTAGTACACGCACAGGCCGGCCGCCAACGCCTCCTTCGCCACATGCTCCCGCCACGTCACCAACGTCGTGGACGTCAACGACGTGTGAGTCTTGCGCGCGATCAGACCACGCATGCCCGGCGTGAGCAGCGCGCACATCAACAACTTCTCCAGACACGCCCTGCTCTTGCCGGTGCCCGCCGGCCCGGAATCCAGGACCTCACCCAACCGGCAATGGAACAGCTCCAGTGCGGTGCCGCGGGGTTCGTAGGTGTGGACCAGGTCGCCCTCAACGGGCGTTACTGCGCTGGTCATGCCTGCTCAGTGCTCGCCAGCGGCAGCTGTCCTACCCCGATGCATTGTTGGCCGCGATACCACCGTTCGAGGATCACCCTGTGCTGGCCGATCATCCCGTCAGCCCGGACCTGGCAATCCCGGCCGCATATCGGGCAGGTGCCGCGGGGACGTGGCATGCGCGGTGGTGGCATCCAGTCACATCCTCTGGCCAGGTGGCTGCCATGGCAGGCCGTTCGCCCGCAGGATCAGCCGGTCACGGATCCAGTCCCACGACACCCGGTCACCGTGACCAGCCTGATACCAAGCCAGCATCACCCGGATGGTGTCCTGGACAGCCGCGGGCGCCATACCCAACGCCGCGCCCGCGGCTTCCACCTCGGCGCGGCCCCTGCGGGCGCGGTCCGGGACACCGCCGATAGCCAGTCCGAGCATGCCGAACGCATCGAGCATGCTGTCGGACAGGCCAGCGCCGATTCGGCCGAGATGCTCGGCGTGGGCCCTGTGTGTGGCGTTGGCGGCCGGGTCGATCACGATCCGCTCGTTCACCGAGCATCAGCCGCCTTGCGGATCTTGCCGCGCATCACTTGCATCCGCACTGACAGGTGCCAGTGACAGTTGCTGTTCGGGGTGGCGGGTGCCAGCGGGTGGCTGCCCAGCGCGGCGTTGTCGAAGACGCGTTTGCCGCACCGGCAGCGCCAGTGACGGGCGCGGAACCGGCGGATCGGATGCCGGAGCCATTCTTTGAGAGAAAGCTTCAATGCGGTCACGGTTCGACGTCCAGCCGGTCAGCCAGCCAGCGCAACGCCCGGCCACGCGCCGGCCGGTCGAGCGGCTCCAACGCCATGAGGCACACGCCCATTCCGTGCAGTTCGGCCGCGACACCGCCCTCGTCGTCCTCGAACGCCTCGGCCATGGCCTGCTCCAGCGACATCCGCAACGGTGTCAGATCAATCCCAGGCTTCAACTCGGCAATGTCCGGTTCTTGTCGTGCTTCTGTCATGTCAGCTTCTCCATATCCACACCAGCCACCTGATAGTGAATCGTCCCGTTAATAACCGCCTGGACAGGGGCAGTCGTGCCGTTCAACTTCGCGATCGTCTCCTCGAGCTGCCGGAGCTCGGCGATTGCCCGGAGCGCGGGTCCGTCGTCGAGCAGCACCTCACCGTCCGGGCCCTTGGCGAGCTCACCGTTCGCGAACGCGTAGTGCTTGGCCTCACGGATCTGGTTGGCGTGCTCGATCAGCTTCTCAAGACGCCCGTTCTGCTGCTCCCGCAGTTCGTGGACCTTGGGTGCAGGGATCTCGCGCATGGTCTCCCAGTAGATGGTGTGCACCCGTGGACCACTGAGCCCGATCTCGTCACCGATTCGCCGGAACGACCAGCCACTGTGTTTCTTGTCCACGATCCAGGCCTTGCGCTCTTGCAGCTCCAACGGCGTTAGCGAGGTCTGTGTTTCGTCGTGTGTTGGGGGTGTGTCGTCGGGCATTGCCTCCTCCTCTTCGGGTTGTGTGCCCCAGTGCCCCGGAGTGCCCCGGTGACTGCCCCGGGGCGGTGAGTTGATGACTGCCCCAGTGCCCCAGTGCCCCTATAGAGAGGGGCACTGGTGCAGTCACTCAATGGGCAGTGTTGGGGGTGGGTCGGGTGTGGGGGTGTGTGGGGCAGTGGTGGTGGGTTTGAGGGCGTACATGGCGGCGCGGCGGGGGCCGGTCCAGCTGGTGAGGTGTCCTTGGTTGACGGCGAGGGTGAGGATTTTGGGGACGACGTGTTTGGCGGCTACGTCGTTTTCTAGGGCGCGTTGGATGATTTGGCGGGTAGAGAGGCCTTGGCGGGCGTCGTCGGCGGCGAGGAGGTCGAGGAGGCCGTCGAGGCCGCGGTGTGCGGCGGCGTCTTTGCGGCTGCCGGTGGCGGCGGTGAGGTGGCGGGTGTCGGGGTGGTAGGTGAGGGCGGTTTCGGGGATGTCGACGTCGCGGCCGAATGCGGCGAAGTAGCGGGGGCTGGCGGGGTCGTCGAGGTCTTCGCGCATGAGGCGCCATTCGACGTCGGGCCAGTCGCGGAGGCGGGAGTCGCCGCGGGAGCGTTCGCCGGTGTGGCCCATGTGGTGGACGATGACGGCTTCGGCGACCTGTGCTTCGCCGAGTAGTTCGTCGATGGCGGTGAGCAGGCGGCCGGCTTCGCGGTTTTCGTCGAGGCCGAGTGCGTCCATGATGGGGCGTAGGCAGTCGAGGATGACGATGTCTGTGCCGAGGTCGCGTAGTTGAGTGGCCCAGTGGCTGCGGGTGTGGGGGTCGAGGAGGTCGAACGTACTGAGGTGGCCGCGGAGGGGTAGGACGGCGAACGCGTCGGTGCGGGTGATGTGTTGTTCGCGGAGCCACCGGCGGATCATGTGGGGGTCTAGTTCGTTATCTATCAACGTGACTCTGCGTGCTTGCCTGTTGATGTGGTAGTGGTCGAGGAAGGGTTGCGCGTCGACCAGGGAGCGGATGAGGTTGCCCATCATGGTCGTTTTGCCCGCTTTGTATTGGGCTGCGAGCAGGACGCGGCCGCCGGTGGGCCAGAGTCGATCGATGCGGTAGGTGGTGGCGGGGTCGGGCTGCGCCAGGAATTCGTTACCGAGGGTGATGACGGGCGGGGTGGCGTGGTCGCCGCGTTGTTCGCGGGCGTAGGCGCGGGCCGCGTCGCCGCGGGCGCGTAGCCGCCGGACCTCGGCCTGGACTTCCCGGTCGTGTTTCAGGGCTTGGATGTCGGGGGTGCCGGTGTCGGCGAGGTTCTCGAACAGGCCGGCGGCGACGTCCAGGACGTAGGCGTCGCGTTCCTCACCGGGTTCGGTGGTGGCCAGTTGGGTGAGGCGTTGGGCGGCGGCGAGGTAGTCGCGCGACCGGGCGGCGCCGGCGATTTTCTGGGCGAAGTGGTGGCCGGTGCCGGGGACACCGTTCTGGTAAAGGCTGAACACGAACACGGCCGTGTCATGGTGGCCGTTGCGGTCGAGTTCGGCGTACACGGTTTGGGGTGTGGCGGGCAGGCCTTGGCGGGTGACGGCGACCAGGGCGGCGTGCACGGTGCGGTTGCGGCCGGGTTCGAACGCGTCGGTGGGCAGCGCGAGGATGTCGGCGAGGTCGCCGGGGGTGTTGAGGGCGGCGCCGAGCGCGAGCAGCTCGGCGTTGGTGTCGGTGGCAGGTAGGGGTGTCCCGTTCACGGTGGTCATGTGGGTGTGCCGGCGGGCTGCGGGATGCTGAACAGGTCGTCGATGCTGCAATCGAGGGCTGTGGCCAGGCGGGGCAGGATACCGATTTGGGGATAGTTTTTGCCGCGTTCCCATTCGCTGACGGCCTTGTTGGTGACACCAAGTGCGGCGCCGAGCGCGGCTTGTGACAGGCCGCGCTGTTCGCGGCGTTCTCGCAGTGCGTGATGGTCGAACGCCGCGGTGGTCATGTGATCAAACTACGTGCCCAACACCCGGTTGTCGAGAGCCCCTGGACATCCGTTAGGGGGCCGTCTAAGGTGGTCGTCATGACCACCACAGAAACCCCGCGCTACGTCGTGACCGGGCACACCCCGCCGTTCGGTGCCCCCGCGTACGCGGTCATCGACACGCATACCGATTCGATCTCGACCACCGGAAACGGCAAGCCCCGGATCGTCACCAGCCTGGTCGTGGCCGACGAGTGGGCCGCGCTGCTGAACGCCTTGGACATGGTCTTGGGGCGTGACCTGGCGACGGCGACCGGCGAGGAGATCCGGGCGTGTGCCGCGCAGGCACGCACGCTGCTGGGCAGCACGGATGGCACGGTGTCGGGATGACACCGGAGAGGCTGGCCGAGATCCAGCGCATGATCGACGAGACCCGACCCGAAATCGACGGCCTGCTCGCTTTCTACGGCGAAGTCCAGGCCTCGATGCCTGCCGCCGTGAGCATCGATCGGGTGGCGAAAGTGCTGGCCGGGCAGAACTGGACCGCGGTCCAGTACGCGTCAGTGATGGCGCTGCTGGTGTCGATGCTGGCCGAGGCGCAGTCCGAGCTGATCAAGCAGACGGTCGAGCAGATCACTCAGGAGCAGCAGCCGTGAGGCGCGGCGCGCACCGGTACGTCACCACCTACGCGATCCCGCGCGGTATCCGGTTCGGCTGCTGGGTGCTGACCGGCCTGCTGCTGCTGGTGGTGGCCACGCAGGTCCTGCTGCTGGCAGGTGCGTGATGGCTCAAGGCATACCTCTGACACCTGGCGAACGGGCCCAATACGACCAGAACATTGCGGCAATCGACCACGACATCGACGCGTTGATCGACATGTTCTGCGGTGTCCGGCAGATTACCGACGAACCGACCGCCGTCTTCGGAACCGCAGGACTGATCAATGAGCGGATGCAGCTGCCTGACGGGCACAAGGAGGCGCTGGATTTCAATGATCTGTTGCGCATCACGGCTGGCATGATTCGACGGCTAGCGAACACGGAGCGTGAGTGATGGCACTGCACGCCGCACCCCAGCCCGTCCGGGACCAGCCCGCCACTAGCCGGTGGTTGTACGTGCTGCTGACAGCCGGGATCGGCATCGACCTCGTGCTCACCGGGCTGGTGCTCGCCGGGTTGGGCTGCACGACGCTGGCTGTGGCTGTGGTGATGGGTGGTCTGGTCGCCGAGGGGTTCACGGTGTGCTGGCGGCTGGCCGGACAGGACGACGGGCCGTCGTGAACGAGCTGGGCCGGACCGCTCTCGTGCTGGGTCGGTTCGACGTGGACACGTTGCAGCGGGCCCGCGAGACGGTCGTCCGGCATGCGCTGGGTGAGCAGGACTGTGTCGAGCTGCTGGACATGCTCGGCCTAGATCCACTGAAGGAGACAAGCTGATGGCTTGGCACAAACCATCCTGCGCATTGCTCATTCGCGATCATCACGGCAGACCGCCCTGCGACTGTGGAGGGGATAGCGAGAGTGAAATGCCTAATTTGCTGGCTTTTCTGCGGGCCCGGCTGGATGACCTCGAACGTGATAACGGGTCGCGTAACGAGCCGGAGTCGTGGTGTGACCGGGGTAATGGTATTCATTTCCATCACGAGTTCATCGTGGCCCTGGTGGCATCGCAGCGGTTGTTGATTGACGAGATCATCGGATTCCTCGTACTGGAGGATGGTGAGTGGGGTTGCAGTCACGAGGCTAACGAAATTACCGCTGGCAAGTGCCGGAGGAACATCGTGAACGAAATATGCGGTTTACAGATGTTGGCGTGGCCGTTCCGTAAGCATCCCGACTATCGACAGGAATGGAAACCGGAAAATGTGTAACCGCAAGGACTGCGACGGCGTCAACACCGATCACCCGTGGTGTGGCCAGTGCCAGGGGCACACCAGTCAGGCGACGATCGCGAAGCACAACGCCGAGGTGCATTGGAAGCCGGACCCGCCGATCCCGACCCCGGCCAGCTGACCTGTTTCGCGCAACACGCAACACGCAACACGACTTGGAGTAGACCCAATGGGCGATGACCTGCCCCATTTCGGGACCGAGCAGGAATGGAACGAGGCCGAGTATCACCGGCGGCGTGGCCGTGGATGGCTGGTGGCCGCGATCGTGGTAGTCGGGGTGCTGGCAGTGACGCTGATGGTGCGGCGCGGCTGGCGGAACCAATAACTCCGCGCTGCCAGAGCAGCGCGACGAGGGACACTGGGTCAAG
>WUUC01064656.1_pt1 | contig 22423 bp, 24 predicted proteins | sample 6278441 | NCBI WGS metagenome assembly WUUC01 (sample SAMN13675441, study PRJNA597444) | soil metagenome | isolation source: soil | place: USA: Washington | collected 2017-10
GCAAAGGACTGAAAATCCTTGTGTCGGCGGTTCGATCCCGCCCCACACCACGCTTTAAAAGCCTCAGCAGTAATGTTGGGGTTTTTTATTGCAATAAAGGAACTTCAGAACTAAATAAGAAAAGCCTGCACGCCGCGGGCTTTTCTTATTTAGCAACTAATGTGCTGGCACTGGTGCATGAACTCCTTCACTGATTTCTTCTATCATTTTTGCATTGAAGGCATCAAGATCTTCAGGACTCCGGCTTGTGACCAAACCGTTATCTACTACAACTTCTTTATCGTGCCAGTTTGCCCCCGCATTAACGAGGTCTGTTTTTACAGAGTGAAACGAAGTGATTTCACGGTCTTTCAGAAGACCCGTTTCGATCAGCAATTGAGGGCCATGACAAATGGCCGCTACAGGCTTTCCCGCTTCGAGAAACTGTCGTGCAAATTCTACACTTTCTTTATTGCGTCGTAACTGGTCGGGGTTAATAACGCCGCCGGGTAGCACAAGTGCATCATAGTCTCGTGCTTTTGCCTGTGATATATGCTTATCTACCAGCAATTCACTACTCCAACGGTCGTGGTTCCAGGCTTTTACCGCTTTTTCTTGCGGAGAGATGATATCTACTTTTGCACCGGCCTCTTCCAATGCTTTTTTAGGACTTGTCAGTTCTATTTCTTCAAAGCCATTCTCCGTAAGGATGGCCACCGTTTTTCCGGTAAGTTTTGCCATAACAAAATTTTTAAGATGAGTAAAAGGTTCCTTCCGGATGGTTACAAAAACCGGACAATTATCCGTGGTTCCAAAAAAGTGGTTTTTATTCCTCTTTTCGGCGAACAATTAAAAACCAATCACCTTCCAATGGCAGGTACCCGTAATCGTAGCGGCAACTACTTACATAATGGGCGAGACTAATTTATTCCGCAACATTCCAATTCATGTTTTTAAAAAACTCGGCTTTTATATTCTGACGAGTACCCGAAATACGGATTATAAATTCATAAAATCTTTCGGTTTTTGCTACTTCATCCGTATATGAAAGTTGTCCTAATAGGTATCCATCTTTATTATTAAAAAATATGAGGTCTGCTTGAGGAGTTACTACATCTATAGGACTGTCTTTAATTATGTATTTATTAAGAACGGTACTAATAGCTGGCCGAATTGAAAATGTTCCATCAATATGAACTATTGGCAAAGAATCACTTGTTATCCCGGCAAGATAATTAATATCAGATTGTCCAGATGCCAACAATTTCCCCTCTTTTATTCTAGCAGGGTAGTGATTAAGATTAAACAGGCTGAAACTAAGAGTGTCATTTTTATACCTAAAATTTCCCGCCTGCAAATAGGGCATATTTTGGAGCCTGAAATTTTCAATATTATCTTTTACTGCCTGTCGGGAGTGTTTAAGCGCTATAAAAGCAAAAAAAGCAACAAAAATATTGGCTGCGGTACTTCCAATGTTAAAGTATCTATCCCAATTCCTTTTCTTTTCTGCTGTGTGGATAGCGATATTTGGCTGTTTATAAGTGCTATCATTTTCGCCATTACCCTGCACGGGGGCTGCATTTTGTTTATCGCTTCTATTTGGGATGGATTCCGGCTTAAAGAATTTCTCCTTTCTCTTCTTCTTCTTTTTATTGCTCATTTTTTAGCAGTCTATTGGCTATTCTAACAAAATACATAGATATTCTGGTAAATTAAAAGCCCCGAATTACGGGGCTTTATTGTTTACTCAACTATTGGTGCTTTGTCAGGGTCTATATCATCCATCCAACTATCGGGGTGTGCAGGTGGGTTTTTAGTGTACTTTTCTGCCAGCCTATCTAAAGTTTGACTTGTAGTTCTACCTATCAACTTTTCATATTTCAATCTTACTTTGCCGCTGTTCTTTACTATATCATGGAACTTTGTGACCCCGCTATCTTCCCTGTTATTATACCTGTAACCAAACTCATTTGTGTATCGGTTAAGATGCTTGGGTGACATATAATGATAGATGCCGATGTAGCCTCTTTTAAACGTACTCCAAAAGTTTTCAATTGTGTTTGTATGCAAGTGGCTATCTGTTTTATAGCTTTCAGGGTCAGGCTTAACTTTAATGTGATTGTACGTGTCTGACAAGCCGCTATAGGACGCATAAGAATCTGTTATTAACGTGCTACCAGTAGCGACGTGATCTACCATAATCGGATGTAAAATATCTGAACCAGTACTCGGGATAACGAAGGTTAAAACCTTTCCGCTTCTTTGTACTAAACCAAGAACAGCAGTTTTATCGTCTGGTGCCGGACGGCCACCAGTACCACCACCTTTTTTCTTGTTTGCATGGCGATTCTTATTCTTACCTCCAACGTAGGTTTCGTCGGCCTCAATAATGCCTTCCAGCATATCGGGTGCTGTCACTCTATACATTTCACGTATCCTGTGATTTAGGAACCATGCTGTCTTTTGCGTCACCTGTAATTGTTCTGATAATTGAACACTACTAATGCCTTTCTTATTCGTAGTCAAAAGGTATATTGCCGCATACCATGTACGCAAAGGGATTTTTGAAGATTCGAAAATTGTTCCTTTAGTAGCTGAAAACTTTTTAGCACATTCTTTATTTGCACAGCGGTATTCAGGAATACCAGCTTTTGAAGGCTTATTACTTCTGCTTTTTGTGGTATAAACCTTCAGTGAATTACAAAAAGGACATACCGGCTTTCCCTCATCCCATATCTGATGGGCTAAGAACTCAAAACACGTTTTTTCCTCTTTAAAATAGTCGTTTAGTTGTATTAGGCTTTTGAAGTCAGTTGTCATTTTAATTAGGTTGATAGGTTAAAGATACGCATTCGCCCATTATCTACCTAATAATTGGAATAATATTTTCTACCTTTATAATGCGCATAGCCCCCATTCGGAGGCTATGATTACTTTCTTAAGACATAGTCGACGGCCATCGACTTGTCTTACAATATTTTGCGTTTGAAGTGTTTCGTTAAAAAAGAGATTTTGACGAAGTTAATTTTTTTTGTCCGTAATTTCAAAATCTCAACAAAATGGTATCCCCTACTACAGACATATTAGAATTGAAACTCGAGGGTAATGATATAAACCCTAAAGCAGTAAAACCAGGAGAACTTGCGTTGCTTATTTATGAGTTTGAAAGGAGTATACTTTCTGCCGTTAAGGCAGAGTACCCGGGAGTTGACACAAGCGAAATATTGGTGAGTTTTGATAGTATAAAAGATGAAAGTATAGGAGTAAATCTTATCCCTAATTTAAATTTGATAGGAGAAGACATTAAACAACTAATCATAACCTCATACATTTCTTTTACATCTGCCGTAGCATCTGGTAATTTTCAAAATTTGTCTACTGATACCATAAAATCCTTGAAACGAATCCAACAGGTTACTAGAAAATATGATTGTACTGCTAATTTCAGAAGAAATGGAGAATACCTCGGTGGGATAAATTCTGACACTAAAATTAGGGTAACAAGATCAAATCTTTTAAGTGGAAACACGACTATTTATGGAGAATTATTTGATGCGGGAGGGGATTCCCCTAATATTCATGTGAGAATTAATGACCAATATAATATCATTATTAGCGCAAGCAGAGAAACCGTAAAAGAATTGGCAAATAGACTATATGAAGTTGTTGGTTTAAAGGGTTACGCCAAGTGGGATATTAAAACTTCTAAAATTGAAGAATTTGAGTTGCATAATATTATTGATTATAAACCGGGAAACGTAAAAGAAGCATTTAGGAAATTAAGAGAGATCAGTAGTGGATATTGGGATAAATTTGAGAGTAACGAGGATATCAACAACGAACTACTAAGAGACTAAATATGGTTTTCTGTATTGATTCAATGGTTTTCATTGATGGTATTAAAAAAAATACCACAGCGGCAGCTGTGGAACGAGCAGAATATTTTTTTGAGTGGGTAGATAAAATGGGACACCAAATAGTGATGCCAACGGTGGTGATTGCTGAAGTATTAGCCCCAGAACCATTAGAGAAATACCCGGTCTATATGGAGATCATCGAAAAGAATTTTATGGTTGTAGATTTTGATACTAGAGCAGCCACCAGATACAGCCAGCTTATGATGAATAGAATACCCGAAATCAAGCAGATAGCTGAGGAAAATGGAATTTTGAGAAATAAAATGAAAGTAGACCACCAGATTATAGCTTGCGCTTTAGTAAATAATGCGAATTGTATATATTCTTCCGATCATGGTGTTAAAGTGTTTGGAAGTCCATTTATTGAAGTAAGGGATTTGCCAACTCCGCCACCGCCCCCGAAATCGCCTTATCATAATACACTATTTGGAGATATACCTATTTTCGATACGTAAATAGTAAATTTGAACATGGCTAAAGCTAAAAAGAAAGCAGTACCCCCAAAGCCCCGTGCAGATAAGTACGATGAAAAGCTGGCTATAAAAGGCAGCTTTGCTGATGTGTTTAAAGTGGTAAAAAAGAATAAAGAAGATAAGCAACCCAAAAAACTCTAAATAATGCCGCCGCCTGTATGTCCTCCTGTCCTTCTTTGGTGGCAATCATTAATTATCGGTGTAAGTGGTGGTTTGTCCGTTTGGCTTGTTGGGATTCTCAGAGAAGAATACTTCAAATGGAGAGACAAGAAAAGGGTTTTAGCCTTTATGAAAAAAAACTCAACGAATGTTCTCTTTAGAACCACACACGCAATAGCAAGCCATGTAAATCTTACGGAGGATCGGGTAATATATATATGCAGCGTTCACCCCGGAATAACAAGAAACGAAAAAGAAATTGAAGTCTGGCGGTTAGCCTAAAGTAATTAAGAAAACAAAAAGAAATAGTGGGGAGAATCAGGGGGGAAAATATTGAGGAATTCTTTTTTTGCCAATCAGGAAATAAATATTTTAGCACTATAAACGACAATAGGAACAGTTGGCGCTATTCCTATTTAAATATCTTTTGATTTTTGGCTTTTGTCTACATGATGCTTGGCGGCAAAATGTGGAAATATATTCGACGGTTTTAAAAAACCGGTTAATTCCAATGCGAATTTAACCATAGTTTTTTATTGCCAAAATTTATTTTATGACCCAGACAGCCATTAACACCCAAATTGAAGCTATTAAGCAAGCCACTCAAGAAGCCTTGAAATCAAAAGAATCGGCTCACAAATTTCTTGTAGATGCCGGTATCATAAAGGAAAAAAAGGAAGAAGCGCCTAAAGCCCCCGATAATAAGAAAAAATAGTATTTGGCATACCACCAACCTTTTCAAATAACAGGTTTCCATAGTTGTGATAGAGAAGTAGGATTGCGAATATTGAATGGAGACGACCAACTAATTGCAAGTGACAATGCTTGGGATTGGTTAGGGCCTGGAGTTTATTTTTGGGAACAAAATCCGGGCAGGGCCTTAGAGTATGCTACTGAGGTGGCAACCAAGACACAAAAAAATCGAAAGCCAATAAAAAACCCCTTTGTAATTGGTGCTATAATTGAATTGGGCAATTGCCTGAACTTACTTGAGCCAAATTCAATTAACATAGTAAAAGATGCCCATAGTTCACTTGAGCAACTGTCTTCTGTTAGTGGGGATACGATGCCAGTTAACAATGGTGCAAACCGACAATTAGATTGCGCTGTTATAAAATCGGTTCACGAAACAAATAGAAGGTTAGATGTTCCTCCATACGATACAATAAGATGTGCATTTTTAGAGGGGAAGAAAATTTACCCCGGTTCAAACTTTACTGATAGGCTACACATTGAAATATGTGTTATAAAAACTGAATTGATTAAAGGATATTTTTTGCCATCGCCTATTAAAGAATTTAACCCCTACTTAAAGGCTGATTTTATCCCTCCATCCTTAGAATCAACTACTTAATTTCCTTTCGCCCATTTGATATGTAGGTGCCATCGTAGCAATAGAAATAACGTTTACCAGTTTTTGTGGTGTAGGTATGGGTAAGATATTTAAACTGGAAGCCTAGTCGCTGCAATTTTTCTTTAGTTGCTTTCGCTGTTTCCTCGGTGTCCGGCAGGATAGACTGAAGTACTTTCCTGTTCTTCAGCAAGGCATTGTTTATGTTTCTTATATAGGGGCTATAGGTGCTTTTTGCCTTTTGCTGGTTATTAAAGTTGTTGCGGCAATAATCATCGCAGAACTTTTTATCTATTCGTCCTTTAAGCTGTTTACCACAGGCAAGGCATGTTTTTTTAGTTTCGGTAAAAACAGTCATAGTAAAGAGTTGAATAAGGAAATTACTAAAAATATATCTGTGTGCAAACGTTTTTACACGTTTCACTTCGGGAGTAAACGGGTAAAAACCGACTCAGGCTTTTTTGCAACCACATCTTTGTTGAGTCAATCGGATGGCGCCGTCTGGTCAACTGAAATAATAAAATTAAAATCGTTCTGCTGAGCAGGACACAAAACTTAAAGTTATGTACGCATTAAAAAACAAAGTTCAATTAATTGGTAACCTGGGTGGCAAACCTGAAGTAAAGGAAATGGAAAGTGGAAAGAAGTTGGCAACCTTTAGTATTGCTACCAGCGAAAGTTACCGCAACGCAAACGGCGAAAAAGTAACAGAAACGCAGTGGCACCGTGTGGTTGCCTGGGGTAAGGTAGCCGAGATCGCTGAAAAATATCTTGACAAAGGAAAAGAAGTGGCCATTGAGGGTAAGCTGGTCAACCGCAGCTACACCGATAAAGACGGCAATAAAAAATATATCACCGAAGTTCAGGTAAGTGAGTTGCTGATGCTGGGCGCAAAGACTGCCGAAGCATAGTAAACCTGGCCGCGAATAGCACTATACTAAAGGGTCATGGTTATTCGCGGCCTTTCTTTTTTAAACGATACTGCGAGGTATAATGATTATGAGCTCTTATTAACGAAGTCTGTCGGTCTTATCGATTGCCACGACGCGCTATACGCTTAATCACAAAAATGTTCCTTTGATTCGTCTGGAATTTATTAATGACATTCGCGTTATTCGTCGCTAAATTTTGAACTGTGGCAATTATCACTCCCGATACATCAAACGAGATTTTTAATATTGCAGTCGACCTGGTCAACCAAAGTTCACGCAATATTTTCCTCACAGGTAAGGCCGGTACCGGCAAGACAACTTTTTTAAAATACATTCGGGACAGTTCACACAAGCAAATGGCTATTGTAGCGCCGACAGGTGTAGCTGCGATCAATGCCGGTGGCGTGACTATTCATTCGTTTTTTCAATTACCTTTTTCTCCTTTTGTACCTGGATCCAAAGGATTTGGTGATAGCGATGACGTTGCCGATACGCATAGCTTGCTTAGCAGGCTCAGACTTACCAGCGAAAAGAAAAGAGTTATCCAGGAACTGGAGCTACTGATCATTGATGAAATAAGTATGGTGCGTTGCGACACATTGGATGCTATTGATACGGTTCTTCGTCATATTCGGCAAAGGCGGTTTGAGCGGTTTGGCGGTGTGCAGGTGCTGTTCATCGGAGATATGTTCCAATTACCACCTGTGGTACCGGACCAGGAGTGGCGCATCCTATCCGGGTTTTATAATAGTCCCTATTTTTTCGACAGCAGGGTTATAGTTGAAGAACCGCCTGTATATATTGAGTTCACTAAAATTTACCGGCAAAGCGAAGAGCGGTTTATCAATCTTTTGAACCAGGTGCGAAATAATGAGATGGATGAGGACGGCGTTGGAATCCTTGACAGTCGTCTTCAGCCTTCGTTCCGTCGCTCAAAAGACGACGGCTACATTATTCTGACAACACATAATCGTAAAGCTGACGCTACTAATTCGGAAGAATTGCAAAAGATTGATGGCAAGCTTTATTCTTTTACGGCAAAGATAGAAGGCGATTTTTCTGAGAAAGCATATCCTGCGGATGAGCAATTGTTATTAAAAATTGGCGCCCAGGTTATGTTTATCAAAAATGATCCGGAAAGAGACCGGCGATATTACAATGGTAAGATCGGGAAAGTAACAACAATCAACGATGATAAAATCTTTGTGCTTTGCAAAGGAGAAACCGATGAGATAGAGGTAAAAAAGGAACAGTGGGAGAATATCAGGTATTCCGTCAACAGGAATACCCGCCACATGGAAGAGGAGGTGCTTGGTTCATTCAATCAATACCCGCTCCGGTTGGCCTGGGCTATCACTATTCATAAAAGCCAGGGACTGACTTTTGAAAAAGCGATTATCGATGCAGGTGAGGCATTTGCCCCGGGACAGGTGTATGTGGCGCTGAGCCGATGTACCAGTTTAAGTGGATTGGTTTTGCAAAGCAAGGTGCGGTCGTCAAGCCTGCACAGCGACAACAGGATCGTAGCTTTTTCTCGAAGCCGCTCTTCCTCCGCTCATTTGCAAAATGAACTTGCGACGGCCAAACGGAATTACCAGTTAACCATTTTGGTTGCTGTTTTTGATTTGGCTCTTGTTCTTGACAACACCCGGCTGGTGAACGCCTATGTGGAAGAGAACATTGTTTCCTTCAATAAAGAAACATTGGCCTGGACGTCTGAACTGAAAAATAATATCAATAGCCTGCAGGAAATATCGGTGAAGTTTCAGTTGCAATTAAGAAATCTATTTTTACAGGGCGCCGGTGAAAGCCAGGTAGAGGAAAGAATAAAAGCCGCCACGAGCTTTTTCGGACCAAGACTCGAGGAGCTTATTTCAAATTTACACGGCTCACCTGCCGTGACCGACAGCCGTCTGCATGCCAAGGAGTACAACGATAGCCTGAGGGAGGTTTTTGCTCAAGTTGCCCTGAAGAAGCATATACTACCCGCATTAGAAAACGGCTTTGATCTTGACAAATACCAACAGCGAAAGAGAAGTTTTATTTTACCGGCATTTACTATTAACTCATATGCCACTGCTTCTCTGCGAGAACGAACCGAAAGTCCTCACCCGGTGCTACACCAGCAGTTGAGAAAACTGAGGGATAGTATCTGCGCCAAAAAAGACCTACCTGTGTATTTTGTTGTAACGGGTAAAACACTCGACGAGATGGCTCAATATCTTCCGCAAACTCTCGCTGAGTTGGAAATGCTGAATGGTTTCGGAAAAGCGAAAATTGAAAGTTATGGTCAGCAATTCTTAGATATTATTGTGGACTATAGTAACAGGAATAATCTTTCTTCCCTGGTAGATGAAAGACCCGGGAAGGGGAAGCGTAAATCGGAAAACAAGAAAAGCTGTGCCGGTAAACCGGATACAAAATCATTATCATTTGAACTTTATAAAGCGGGAAAGCCAGTTGCTGAGATAGCAAGCGAACGAAAACTAACACTTCAAACCATCGAAGGCCACTTAGCTTATTATATCAGGCAAGGCGAAATCAATATCGGCGAATTGGTAAGTCGCGAGAAGCTTGTCATCATCGAACCAGCGATAAAAGATTTTAATGGTGGGTCGATCACGGCAATCAAAGAAAAGGTTGGAAGCTCAATTGGGTTTGGTGAAATACGACTGGCACTTGCCTGGCAGGATTTTAAAAAAAGTAACGACCGGGGAAGAGGCAAGTGAGTTCGTTGGGTATCATTTCCAAACTTCCTTGACAGGTAGCAGAAACATTGCTCTCTATTGCACACTGCAGCATGCTTTAAAAATTTTCGTTGTAAAAATTCAGAATGGATGAAGTTTGGTAAAAGGCAAAGGTTTTGTTTGCGGCTTGCATACACCAGAGATGATAGCAAATGTTATTAAGCTATTGCTATTAATTATTCACATTTAATGATTGAAGATTTGTCACATAAAAGTTTATCTATATCTTTTCATATCAAATAAAATATGATAACTGATATAAGCTCCAATTACCGTGTTATAAGCGATCATTCTTTCGCCGCGGTACGGGAAAACCTCGTAAATAATCAGAAAGCCTTTTTCGCTCAGCGGAGCTATCAACCCGGAGATACCGTCATCGGTTTTTCAGCGAAAGAGATCTTGTCAGAACCCAGCTACCTTACTGTACAGGTGGGGATCGGCAAACATATTATGTTGCACCCGGAGCATTTGCAATACATCAATCATAGTTGCGCCCCCAATGTTTTTTTTGATACATATGCCATGCAGATAGTGGCATTGAAGCCAATAGCAGAAGGTGATGAAATGACGTTTTTTTATCCGTCCACTGAATGGGACATGGCACAACCTTTCACCTGTTTTTGCGGGAGCAACAATTGTTTACGGGAGATCAAAGGAGCTGCGCACACAAACCCGGATGTGCTCAATAATTATAAACTTACCCGATTTATACAACAGCAACTTCATGATCGTTCGAACAAGAATAAAAGAGCATAAGAGAAAGGCAGCGAAGTCTGCAACCGATCCGATTCTGAAATTAAAGATCTGGATACTGTTCCCTCACCTCGAAACAGAAGACCCCAATCTTCAATACTATTACGATTTCTCACAAAGCCTCGAAGAGTATCGGAAGATCTTTGGCGAAATGGGTGCCGATTGGATCTGGCAACCTGTAACGATGAATAATTATAGAGAGGTAATTGCGTCCATAAAGAAGAAGTCGGGCAAAAAGATACCGTTGGTCTTGAATCTTTGCGATGGGGATGAAGTAAACGGCACCCCGGGCGTTTCTGTTATTCATGAGTTGGAGAGAAGCCGCCTGATCTATACAGGCTCAAATGATCAATTTTATACCATTACCACTTCGAAGATCCCAATGAAAAAGGCTTTTGACAAAGCCGGAGTATCAACCGCCGGATGGGCTATTATTGACGGAAGCGCGGATTCCGTAAAAGATATTTGTAAAAAATTGGGTGCTCCGTTGATCATCAAGCCGGCCGTATCTGGCGGCAGTATGGGAGTCTCTGTCAAAAATGTCGTTTATACGGAAGAAGAGCTGGTAGATCGGGTTCATGAAATAAATAAAGGATACCGCGGGTGGAATTTATTAGCTGATGGGTTATTTGTAGAGCAATTTATTTCCGGTCCCGAGTTCACCACTTTTATTGTTGGATCTTCTACTAATCCAGAAGCTTGCCTTGTCTATCCACCGGTTGAAAGGACATTTCATGAATCTCTCCCGGAGGAAGAAAAATTTTTATCCTTTGACAGACTGTGGGAAATCTATGAAGACGAGAAACCAATGCCCGCCAATGAAAATTTCTATGAGTATCATAAACCTGATCCCGCATTAGTTAAAGCGCTGGAGAAGATAAGCCTGGACGCTTATACCGCTGTGGGTGGAATGGGTTATGGCAGACTGGACATCAGGATGGATAGGAGCACCGGAAAATTATACATGCTCGAAGTGAATGCACAATGCGGGCTGAGCGATGACGAAGACTATACTTCGATCGGCGCCATTTTGCGTTATGCTGATAAGACTTTTTCTGATCTTATCCGCCGGATCATCCATGATGCTTTTGCAAGGAGAAATTTAACCCTTTAATATAAAGTATATGAAGGTTTGCGTATTGCAGCCCGACTATTCAACTACAGGCGTCGATTATAAAAATTATGATCCCCCGAGGAATTTGTCTGGACTGTTGCCTGATGCCGAATGTGATCATGTGTTTTTGAATAAGCTGACAACTTATCGCCAGTTGAAGGAATTGAAAAAGAAACACTACGATGTTTTTATCAATCTTTGCGAAGGCTACCTGGAATGGGAGGTCCCTTCTATCGATGTTATTCATAGTTTCGATCTGCTTGATCTTCCATATACCGGGCCTACGGTCAAGTTGTATGATCCTACCAAAGAGTTGATGAAGTATGTTGCGCATTGCGAAGGAATAAGGACGCCGGGTTATTTTATAATTGAGCAGCCGGAGGATATTGAAAAAGTAGAAAGATATTTATCCTATCCGATGTTCATCAAGCCTGCAAAAGCAGGCGATAGCTTAGGAATCGACGAAAACTCTGTTTTATACAATAGGCAGGATCTTCTCAAAAAGGTAGTGGAGATCTTTAATGAATATGGGCCATTGATGGTTGAAGAATATATTGATGGCCGCGAGTTTACTGTCTTAGTAGCGGCTAATGCTGATGGAAAAACCTGTACCGTTTTTAAGCCGGTGGAATATGTATTCCCCGAGGGGAAATCCTTTAAAACGTATTCCTTAAAAACTTCTGAGTTACATCCCGATTGTAATTTTCCATGTACCGATCCCGTGTTGGATAAAAAATTAAGAGCTGCAACGGAGAAAGTTTTTAATGGGTTCAATGGCGTTGGCTATGCACGTCTCGACTTTCGTATAGACGATAACGGCGAGATCTATTTTTTGGAGATTAATTTTACCTGTTCAGTTTTTTATACGGATGGGTACGAAGGGTCTGCGGATTTTATTCTGAAGTATGATGACGCAGGTCAAAAAGGGTTCCTTGAGCATATTATCGGGGAAGGAATAGCGCGGCATCGCAGGCGAAAAAAATGTTATGCGGTAAAAGGTAATTGCATTGCAGGATTCGGAATCTATGCAACCCGGCCAATAAGAAAAGGGGACACTGTCTTTGTTGGGGAAGGTAGGGCACAAAGGATTATTACAAAACGGTATGTAGAAGAGAATTGGAGTGACGAACAAAAATTGAATTTCCGCAGGTATGCATATGCATTAAGTGAAGAAGTATTTGTTTTGTGGGATGAAGATCCTTCGGAATGGGCTCCTCAGAATCATAGTTGTAACGCAAATACAGGATTAGATGGATTGAATGTAATTACACTGAGAAATATTTCACGCAACGAAGAGTTAACCTTTGATTACTCACAATTTCTCGATGAAAATATGGAACCGTTCGAATGCCGGTGTGGAGCTGAGGATTGCCGGGGCGTGATCAGGGGCGTTCCACAAAACTCTGTAAATGCGCGGGAACAAAAGATGATTGTCATGAAAGATAGATAGTACAGAAAACTAGAATTAAAAAAAAGAGTATCTCTGCGGGGTACTCTTCTTTTTTTGAGTCAACTGTCACTCATCACCTGTTACCTGAAAAGTAATCGACTGAATTCGGTAGGCTTTTACCTGGCGGCCGTTTTGTATGGCAGGATCCCATCTTTTTGCTTTTTTTAAAACACGGATCGCTTCCTGTTCTAATCCATAACCCAAATTTGTTAATGGTTTAATATTACTGACTGATCCATCAGTATCAACGACAAATTGAATAACCACTTTGTAGTTTCCCGGGGGAGCGCTGTTATCAACCGGTGTTTGTGCATTAAGATTTCTCAATAAAAACTTTTCCCAATTGCCATCAAATTTTGCATCTATTTCTACTATAGTATTAATGTCTGGCTCTTTTGCATTTTTTGCTTCAATAATACCTTTTCCGGCGTCAAGGTTTTGCGGTGTTACAATTTCAGCATCAACAATTCCGTCGTTTTTTATTGCATCAATTTTTGAAATAGCCAGATCATCTTGTGTTGGCGGCGGCTCTACCACATCTTCATCAGCTACGATTTCGATTTGAGTATGTCTATCTGCCTGTATTTGTACAGGTTCTATTCTTTCAGGAGGTTCCTGAATAGGCTCAGGTTTTTTTTCTTCTGGTGGAAGTGTGGAAATGGTAACTTCTGGTTTAATAATGTACCCTGTATTTTCTTTTGGCGTTAGGTTGTTTGCAAGTACAACTCCCGTGAAAATTAATGTTACGAAAACACCAGTGAAGATGAGAGATTTTGTAATCCTGGTGTGATAAGTTTTACGAAGCTCATACGCTCCATAGTCTTTGTTTCTGTGGTCAAAGATCAGATCAAGAAGATCGGCTGAAAGAATTTTGTTGGTGTCCATGGTTTAACTTTTTAGTTAATCATGAGATAGGACTGCATTCATATTTCCATACAAATTCCTTAAACAAAAACTTATGTGGAAATGTGATATTACTGCATCGGGTGATGAGAAATGCAAGCTGTTTTCAGTAAGGAAGAAGAGATTATCATCGTCCCATATACACCATCAATATCTGTACATCGCTCGGATTAATTCCTGATATCCGGCTGGCCTGACCAAGTGTTCTTGGTTGTATACGACTTAACTTTTCTCTGGCTTCATTACCAAGAGAAAGAATTTTTTTATAATCAAAGGTGGATGGAATTTCAAGGTCTTCCAATTGGCTCATGCGGGTTACCAATTCTTTTTCTTTTTCAATATAGACATCATACTTTATTTGTATGGAGGCTTGTTCAATAGTTTCTTTCGAAAAAGAAATTAGTTTATTATGTAAGGCCGGTAATGCTGTTACCATTTCATTTAATTCAATACCAGGTCGCAATAAAATTTTTTCCGCTTTTTGTTTTTCAGTGATCGGTGAGGAGTTTAGTTTTTCAAAAAAGTTATTTGCCTCTACGGGATCAATACTGGTTTCACTGAGTATTGTTTTTATTTCGAGGACATCTTTCGTTTTTTGAATGACCTTGTCCATTCTTTCCTGTGAGGCAAGACCTAAACGATAGCTTAACTCCGTTAATCTCAGATCAGCATTATCCTGGCGAAGCAACGTTCTGAATTCCGCCCTTGATGTGAACATCCGGTATGGTTCTTCCGTTCCTTTGCTGATCAGATCGTCAATCAAAACGCCAATATAAGCTTCACTTCTTTTTAAGATTACCGGCTGGAGTTTCCTTACCTTTTGGTGAGCATTAATGCCTGCCATAAGCCCTTGACAAGCAGCCTCTTCATAACCAGTAGTGCCATTTATCTGGCCAGCAAAAAATAGATTGGCAATATGCTTTGTTTCAAGGGTATGTTTCAGTTGGGTCGGGGGAAAATAATCATATTCAATAGCATAACCCGGTCGAAATATTCTAACATTTTCAAAACCGGGTACAATACGAAGCGCTTCGTATTGTACATCCTCGGGTAGAGATGTAGAAAAACCATTGACATATATTTCAACAGTATCCCAGCCTTCGGGTTCTATAAAAAGCTGGTGCCGTTCTCTTTCTGCAAAACGGTTGATCTTATCCTCAATACTTGGACAATATCTTGGACCCACCCCGTCTATTCGCCCCGCAAACATTGGACTTCGTCCAAAACCTGTTTTTAGAATATCATGTACGTTTTGATTGGTGTAAGTTATCCAGCAACTTCTTTGGTGTTTTGGCTTGGGAGTATCTGTATAGGAAAAGCCGGTCACGTCTTCATCTCCGGCCTGTTCCTCCATTTTCGAATAATCCAGGCTCCGGCCATCCACCCGTGGAGGGGTTCCTGTTTTCAGGCGGTCGCTTTCAAAACCGAGTGAAACCAGTTGCTCTGTTATTCCTGTTGCTGCTTTTTCTGCTGCTCTTCCCCCACCGAAATTCTTTTCACCAATATGAATAATGCCGTTTAGAAAGGTTCCGTTAGTCAGGATAACTGCTTTAGCTTTTATTTCATGACCGAGTCCTGTAATAACTCCGCAAGCAGAACCATCTTTTATCACCAAACCCTTAACCATATCCTGGTAAAAATCTACGTTTGGAGTTTTTTCCAGCATTTCTCTCCACTTAGCTGCGAAAAGCATGCGGTCGCTTTGCGCCCTTGGGCTCCACATGGCCGGACCTTTAGACCTGTTCAACATTCTAAACTGGATCATTGATAAGTCGGTGACTATCCCTGAATATCCACCCATGGCATCGATTTCTCTTACTATCTGACCCTTAGCTATTCCTCCCATAGCAGGATTGCAGCTCATTTGAGCAATGGTCTGCATATTCATGGTCACTAAAAGAACTTTTGAGCCGAGGTTTGCTGCGGAGGCAGCGGCTTCACAACCAGCATGGCCGGCGCCAACTACAATTATATCGTATTCAGGAAACATGGGGTGCAAAGGTACTTTGTTAGCGCAGTTCAGGGTTGAATATTTTTCTTTAAAAAAGCGATCTCTTTTCCAACGTCAGCAAGGGATCGTCCATGATTTAAAAGCTCGTATTCGAAGATGGAGTAGTTTTCAATGTGTGCCAGGTATTCTTTGTGGTCGAGCAGGAAGTTTTGCTGTGGTTTTGAGCTTATGAATTCGGATAATTCAATGCGGGCAATTTTGTCTCTTAAAGCTTTCGTGATAAGATAGCCTGTTTTTAGGTACAATTCATCAAAATACGACCTCGCACCGAGGACATCCAGCCTGTTGCCGCGATCCTTGTTTCGTTGAAAAAGCTCTACCCTGAGATTAGTGAAATTCCAGCATAACCGGAGGTCTTCTTCCAAGCCATGATCAAAATAGGTAACAGGAATAATATGGTCGATTTGCCAATTCTTCGCAAAGGTCTCCCAATTGATGCCAATGGTGAACTGATATTCAAACCATTTTCTAATATTTTCTATATCCAGGCCAAAGTAAGGAGCGTAATAGGGACACGGACTTCTTTCAATGACATACCTGCGTAGATTGATTTGCCATTTTCGTTTTTCGCGAAACTTTAGTAAAGCCGGGGTGATTTCTGTCTGGGGCTCCCATTTTTTTCGTGCCATGGACGTGTTTCCACAAAGATACATGTTTCACGGGACACTGTTTCAGGTCGAAACAGTGTCCCGTGAAACTTTTAAGTATTTTTTTAAATAGTTAGTTTCCATTTCTCTCATTTTCTTGATTTCACTCTTTTGTTTGTCCTTGTATCCGCACAGGTGAAGTGCGCCGTGAAAAATGACTCTATGTAATTCCGCGTAAAAGGGTTGATGTAGTTCCCTTGCGTTATCTTTTACCCGATCAATACTTATATATATCTCTCCTTCTACAGGAGATCCTTTGGGGGATAATTCAAAACTGATTATATCCGTATAAAAATCATGCTGCAGGTACTGCCGGTTTATTTGCAGTAAATCCTCGTCGCTGCAAAAGACATAATTCAGGCTTTGTAGCTTTCTTTTTTCTTTTTTAAAAATTGTATGTATGAACGTCTTTAGCGAGGTGCGATTGCGAAGTGATACCGGCGTTTTGAAAAAGAAATAAATCTTTGATTTTGATGAGGATGACATAATTTCAAAATTCGTAAACAAAGGAATGAATACAATGTTAGTTTTGTAACAATTGACGCGGAATGAACAAAAAATTGTCAGAATTGAAGTTGGGACAAAAAGCGATCATTAAAAGCTTTGGCAGCCAGGAAATTCATTTAAAGCTGATGGAAATGGGTTGTTTGCCCGGCGAAGAAATTTCGTTGGAGCAAATCGCGCCTTTGGGAGATCCGGTATCCGTGTCGGTTGCGGGTTATACGCTTAGCCTGAGGCTCGATGAGGCAGAACACATCATAGTTGACTCAATAGTTTGATTATCAAGTTGTTAAATGAATATTGGTCTATATTTTGGATCTTTTAATCCCGTCCATTCAGGTCATCTTATCATAGCTAATCACATCCTGAACCAAACCAGTATTGAAAGAATATGGTTTATCGTCTCGCCTCAAAATCCTTTAAAAACCAGCGCTACACTATTAAATGAATATGACAGGTTGCATTTTTTGCAGCTGGCCACCGAGAACGACCCGCGGGTAAAAGTTTCGGATATTGAATTTAATCTGCCAAAACCCTCCTATACCAGCATTACACTTGCCCACCTGGGTGAAAAACATCCGCAACACCAGTTCTCCCTGATAATGGGCAGCGACAGCTTTCAAAACCTCCACAAATGGAAAAACGCAGATTATATCATTAAAAATTATCCCGTACTGGCGTATTTAAGGCCGGGCTTTGAAATCAATAATGCGATCGGTTCGAAACTGACGATTGTTGATGCGCCGTTGTTACAGATTTCTGCAACCCAGATCCGGCAACTGATCAAAACCAGGAAGTCGATCCGTTACATGATGCCTGACAAAGTAAGAGAGGAAATTGAAAAGGGAAATTACTACAGGTAATACTGTAATACTTAAAAAAAATACCCCAATAGCATGCAGGCTGCTACTATCACAGGTGCCGGCATTCTGGTATAACACAACAATAAAAAAGTACTGAGTATAACGCATAGATTGACGGCGCTGATCGTTTTAGCCTCTATCAATGAAATATCTTTCATGATATAAAATGTAGAGGCGATCATTATACCAATTACGGCAGCATTAATCCCTTCGAGCGAACGATAGACAGCGGCATATTTTTTCAAGTTGTTCCAGATCGGAAAAAAGAAAAGCACCAGTAAAGCACTTGGTAAAAAAATAGCGACCATGCCGATAAGACATCCCAGCAATTGCATAGCAGTTCTTTCCTGAGAAGTGCTGCCCATATCTTTTAATGCCATACCACCCGTAAAAGCGGCAATGGAAAATACGGGGCCGGGAACAGCACGGACGATTCCCATGCCGGTATACATATCTTCTTTATCGATTTGTACCACATCTGGGTTCTTTTCTTTGATCGCTTCGGGCCTGATGCTGAATTGCTCATACATGATGGGCATTAATACCTGCCCGCCACCAAAGACCAGGCTTCCCATTCGATAAGTGTTTTCGAAAAGATTGATAGGTTTTCTATCCGGCCATTCATCTTTGCGTGCCGTTTCACTTATGATCCCTGCAGCGATAAAAATGATTCCAAATAGCCAGAAATTCCACCATTTAATTTTCGCCGGTTTTTGCTCCACTTGCGGTATCCGTTTCTTGCTTAAGTTGGTAACCACGCCGCCAAGAATAATCACTATCGGAAAAACAGCCGGAAGTTTAAACAGAAAATAGATCACAGCTGTGCTTATGATCATAATGATCCAGGTAATTGTATTTCGAACACCGTGAGGAAACGCAGTGAAGCAGCCATACAAAAGAAAACCGGCCGCCATCGGAGCAATAAATTTAAAAATATCTGCATCCAACGCTTTCTTGTCAATATAATGAAGCAAAAAAGATAATGCTCCCATAATAATACAACCTGGTAATATCCAGATGATCAATGTCATGATTGCAAGTGGGATTCCGCCTCTTTTATAGCCAACAAGCGTGATCGTTTGTGTCGAAGAAGCTCCGGGAAGCAATTGACAAAACGCATTGTATTCCATCAACTCCTCTTCGGAAATATAGGGCGTTTGACGTACAAAAGTTTTCATCATCATAGCAATATGGGCTTGCGGACCGCCGAAAGCGGTAACACTGTACAGAAACACAGTCTTTAAAAAATGTAAATGGCGAAAAGGCATTAGCGGCAACACATAAAATAACGGATACTACTATGGATTATTAAATACTTGTAATTTGAAGGTAAATGATTAAAAACATTTTATGCTAAATTCATCGAAATTTTTACAATGCTGAAACTAGCTATCTGTGCCAGATTTCGTTATCATACCCGTTATCAAATGCACAGTCCAATCAAAAGATCGCCTGGTAATAGGTGATATATGAAAACAACAATCATGTCTTTCTTACCAATTGGTAACAGATTATTAAACACGAGAAAACCACATAAAAAAATGAAAAAGATCAGCTCAGCTTTTTTTATATTCTTCCTGGTAATAGGCGCTGCTGCACAAAAAGCAGATAAAAAACTCTACGCAAAACTCACGGCTGCTATACAAGGATTTAATGGAGACGTAGGTATCTATATTAAAGAAATCAAAACCGGGAAAGTTGTTTCCATCAACGCTGACACAATTTTCCCAACCGCCAGTATTGTAAAGGTGCCAATATTGCTCGGCGTAGTGGATAAAATTGAAAAAGGGGAATTGGCTTATGATTCCGCGTATGTCTACAGGGATTCCCTTTTATACGAAGGCGAAGACATCCTCGGGTCCTTTAAAGACGGAGAAAAAATTATACTAAAAAAGATTATGATGCTGATGCTGACAACCAGCGATAACACTGCCAGTCTTTGGTTGCAAAAATTAGCCGGCTCAGGCACCCGGATCAATGCGATACTAGACGGCTATGGGTTTATAAGTACGCGAGTCAATTCAAGAACGCCTGGCCGTGAAAGCTACCGTAGTGTTTATGGTTGGGGGCAAACAACCCCGAAAGAAATAGGCACGCTATTCCAAATGATCTATGACAATAAATTATTTTCCGCTGGTGCGTGTGATCGGATGATGCGTTGTCTCGGTCGCAATTATTGGGATCAGAACGAGGCTATTTCCGAAATTCCGCCTTATGTCGAGGTCTTTAGTAAAAATGGTTGCGTAAATGCTGTACGCAGTGAAGTGTTGCTGGTCAATGCACCGCACAATCCTTATATATTTTGCATATTCACCAAAAATAATAAAGACACAAGCTGGAAAAAGGATAATGAGGCATGGACCCTGGCGAGGAAAACTTCAAAGCTGGTGTGGGAATATTTTGAGCCGAAGGACAAGTGGGAAAAGCCGCTGAATTAAACAACTCTTTTCACTTGCACATTCTGTGATCCGGTATTGGTTGGGATCAACCGCGCAAAGACGCGACGCTATTTCAATAATTGATAGGCTGCAAAACTAAATATATATGCAAGGCCTGTCATGTATATTAATTGTATGATAGGCCATTTCCAGCTACGTGTTTCGCGTTTTACAATAGCTAATGTGCTCATGCATTGCATGGCAAAAACATAAAATAGCATCAGCGAAACGCCGGCGGCTAATGAATAAACAGGTGCGCCATCGTTACGGACGGCAGCTTTCATTTTTTCTTTCAAAGGTCCGGCGTTTTGTTCATCACCAACACTGTATAGCGTAGCCATAGTTCCCACAAAGACTTCTCTTGCCGCAAAAGAAGTGATGAGCGCAATACCAATTTTCCAATCATAGCCCAGGGGTTGAATAACGGGTTCAATAACTTTTCCTAATAATCCTACATACGAATTTTCAAGTTTAGCATTGCCATATTGGTATTCGATTTGAGTGGTGTCCGCTCCGGGTTTTGCAAGTGATTGTTCATATTGCTGCGTAGCAGCATGCATTTTTTCTTTTGGACCATACGAACTAAATGCCCAGAGAATAACGCTAATGATCATTATTATTTTACCGGCATCAATTACAAATATTTTGGCCTTGCTCCACATCGTATGCCATACATTTTTCCATCGGGGCGAACGATATACAGGCAATTCAAGGATAAAAAAACTTCTTTCCTTTATCCGGATAAACCATTTGGCAACATACGATACAACCAGGGCCATCGCGAAACCCAGGAAATATAAACCCAGCATTACCAGGCCTTGCAAACCGATAAAACCAAACAAATACTTATTGGGGATCACCAGCCCGATCAAAATAGCGTATACCGGTAATCTGGCTGCGCAACTCATCAACGGAGTGATCAATATCGTAAGTAACCGTTCCTTTCTGTTTTCGATATTTCTCGCACTCATTACGGCGGGTATAGCGCAGGCGAAGCCACTGATCATGGGCATTACGCTTTTACCGTTCAATCCGACACTCCGCATCAGCCGGTCAGTAAGAAAACTGATGCGGGCCATGTAACCCGTATCTTCAAGGATGGTGATAATTCCAAAAAGAATTGCGATTTGTGGTACAAACATGATGATACCACTTAAACCGGCTACGATCCCGTTTATAAAAAGATCAGACCACCCGTTTTCCGGCAAAGTTGGCGACAACCAGTTACTCAACGATGCAAAACCGATATCGATCCAGTTCATCGGGTAGCTTGCAAGGAAGAAAACGCTTTGAAATAATAAAAACAAAACGGAAATTAATATCAGGTAACCCCACCTGCGATGCAGCAGAACGTTGTCAAGCTTCTCTGTAAACAAAGATTTTTGCAAGGGGTCAGGTTCTGATACAGCCAATTGCATAATATGTTTAATGCGGCTGTAACGCTGTAATATTTCTTCGGCTTGCGTTTTCGTGGGATTGAATTTATTTTTCTGCTCTATACTTTCAATGGTATGCTGCAAGGACTCACTCAATCCGAATGACTCATGATTGATCAGGTAATGAATAGCTGTGTAATCGCTTAATCCAGGCAAGTGTTGTTTCAATTCGTCAATTGCCGGTGCGGCAAAAGCCTTGTTATTGATAAAATCTTTTATAGGTGGCTTGTATAAATTCTGTGCCGTTTGTTCTATCGCTTTTTTTAATTGTACAACACCTTTTTGTTTTCGCGGATTGACGGCAATCACTGGTACGCCCAACTCTCTTTCAAGTTCGGCGATATTTATTTTTATACCTTTCTTATTCGCAATGTCCATCATGGTTAACACAATGACAACAGGGATCTTAAGGTCGATTAACTGGGTACAGAAAAGCAGGTTGCGTTTCAGGTTGCTGGCATCTGCTACGGCTACAACCACGTCGGCCTTTAAGTCATCTTGGTTTAAAAGAACCTTATAACTAACCCATTCATCCAGTCTCCGTGGATACAGACTATACGATCCTGGAAGATCAATTACTTCTGCAGGGCCTGTCGATAATAAGGTGCTTCCGGTTTTTTTGTCTACTGTTACACCTGGGAAATTGCCCACTTTCTGTTTCAAGCCGGTGAGGTAATTAAACAAAGAGCTTTTTCCACTATTGGGATTGCCAACCAATGCTATATGTAATCTTCTTTTTTCCAAGTATA
>WUUC01095349.1_pt1 | contig 22423 bp, 31 predicted proteins | sample 6278441 | NCBI WGS metagenome assembly WUUC01 (sample SAMN13675441, study PRJNA597444) | soil metagenome | isolation source: soil | place: USA: Washington | collected 2017-10
CCGCCGACCTCGCCGCCGACCACGCCGCCGACCACGCCGCCGACCTCGCCGCCGACCTCGCCGCCGACCACGCCGCCGACCACGCCGCCGACCTCGCCGCCGACTCAGCCGCCGACCTCGCCGCCGACCTCGCCGCTTCAGTCACGAATAGGTAACCGGCCTTACCGCCTTCATCGATCCAGCGCACAGGTCGCGCGGGCTGGCCGAGCGCGCTTAAATGCGCCGCAATCGCCCGTTCTACCCTCGCGCGATCAACCACAGGCCGTGCGACATCAATCCCGCCGAGACGGCGGACGATGCTGCGTGCGTCGTTTCCAATATCAACTTCCATCATGGCAATTTCCTTTCTCAAAATAGGCTTTCGAATTAGGGCGCGAGAGTCCAACTGCGTCCAAGTTTTCACGATGTACAGTTCACGATTTACGGGCTGCGCGCCGCGGCGGACTGCACCGGCGGCGATAAGTCCCCGGCGTCGAACAGGCGTTCGTGATGGCACTTTTTGACGCCTTTCGCTGGCCCCTGCGGGTAGTACATGCCCTTCCCCGCGCAATCCGGGCACTTCGTCGTGTCGAGCGGGGCGACCACGCCACCCGGCTTCCGCAGTTCCGCTTGCCGCTTGAGCAGGATCAGGTCGTCGCGCCCGTCTCTCACCTTGTCCGACTGGGCGTACTGCTCGGCCCACTTGACCGTCGGCATGTTCTGCGCGATGCGGATGCGCTCCGCGTCGCAGATTTTCGAACCGTGCGGAGTCGAGCACACACACACACCGCCTTCGCCCTCGTCGGCGCTCGCGCGCGCGGGTTGAGACTCAAGATCGTGTGTGTGTGGTGGGCTGGATGATCTGCTGGAAGAAGGGCTGGATGATCTGCTGGATGCGCGCGCGCGATCATTATGTGATCCAGTCTCATTTTTGAGATTTTTCGTCTCATTTTTGAGATTATCTGTCTCACGGTTGAGATTTTTCGTCTCATTTTTGAGACAGGCGAACGCGCCAGTCTCATTTTTGAGACAGGGTTTTTTCTGCCCTTTGAGGCCGCCCGCCTGCCACTCCCGCCAGTGGTCGTCGCAGAGTTTATCGACCGGTTTGAACGAACCCATGACGGGCATCACGTAGCCGTCCGCGGTGAGCCTGATCCAATGCTCGTCGATTAACTGTTTCTGCGCGCGGTAGGCGGTCGCGCGAGGGAGTTTGAGTTCCTCGACGGCGCGCGCGAAGCCTTTGCGCGAGAGGCGCGTTAAGTGATCGCGCCACTTGCAGTAATAACGGAAGAGACGCCCCGCCGCCGGCGACACGTCATCTTCGTGATCTACAGCCTTGTCCGGCACGTAGGCCAAACTATGTATCCTTCCCTGTCTGCTGCGCCACGTCGGCGAGGCGCAGCAGGTGTTCGATAAATGCCGCTGCCGCACGGCGGTTCAAGTCCTCCGTGCGGCACTAACGATGCGCACCGTTTCGCCTACCTTGAATTTCATCTTTGTCTCCTGTTGAGTCTCCTCAACGTTAAATTGTGTTTTCACTCCACCACTTACACGCTCGGCAGCCGGTGCTGCGACTGCTTCAGCTCTTCCTGCGTCATCGGTCGCGTGTCGTACTCCGCGCCGGTGTCGAGGCGCACCATCCGCACGAGAGCGTTCGGGTAGTCGGCGCGGTCTGCCGTCTCGACCTCGCGGACTTCGGCGCGCGCTTTCAGTTGCTTCTGCACGAGCGCGATCTCTGAGGCTATCTGCCCCACCTGTCCCTTGAACTCGTCGGCGATCCGCTTGGCCTCACCCTCCAGTTCGGCCTTGCGCGTTTCGAGGTCGCCCCACTTGATGAGTCGCTCCTCGATCTCACCGGCCGTGAGCGGCACCGGCAACTCCCGCTTTTCGCGCGCGAGGACGGGCATCCGGTCGAGCGCGACGGCCTCGCCCGCCCCGGTCTCCTTAGCCTTCGCCGTCGCCTCGTGCTTCGCCTGCGCCTTCTGTGCGGCGCGGATGGCGTCCTGCGGCAGGAGGACGGGGTTCGTGAAGATGTTGAGTCCCGTGTTGACGGCCTGAAATCTGTCCTTGTGCTCGCCGACGCGCTCTTTAAGTGTCCAGCCCTGCGCTTTGAGGTCTTCCGGCATCTCGCCCGGCGGGTCGGCGTGCGCCGGCGTCTCATCCTTCGCCGCGGACTTCGATTTCGTCCGTGCGGTGCCGACGGCGGTGGCCGTCACAGGTGTTCGCTCCTTCGTTGGTACGGGTGTGGTCATAAATTTCTTCTGGCTCCTTTCAAGTTAGGAATTCGGTGTCCGCGTCGGCTTCCATCAGCTCGGCGGCGGTCATGATCTGGACGTGGATGCCCGGCGCGCGCCGGGCATGGCGGGTGGTGGTGGCCGTCACATAGAGACGGCTCTTACCGACGACGCGCGCCACGGCCTCGGGCGTCGCGTAGTCCGACCGGACGACCCCGGCGGCGAGGTTGATCTCGGTCGAGAATCGTTTGAGGTTGCGCGTCACGAGGAGGCGCGTGAGCATGTCGGACGCTTCCGTCGCAACGGCCATATTGATGTTGAGCGACTGGTGGTTCGCCGCCGCCAGTTCGGCGCAGCCCATCCGCCGGCTCTTCTGCTCGACTGTCTGCGCCTTTAGCAGCTCCGGGCTTTGCAGCGCGGGCGACGGGAGCGCCTGGCAGATCGAGGTTTGCGGGAAAGCGCCCTTGAGGAGATGCGCTTTCGCGGCCGAGCCGAGTCTCACCTGGCCGGAATCCTCGTGGTTGCCGCAGTCGAGACACCACAGGCGCGGGGGCGTCGTATAGCGGTTATGCGCGGCGAGCGCGGCACTCATCGCGCGGCGACCGGCGGCGTTGTCCACGCAGCCGACGAGCACGGTGAGATCGTGATCAAGCGTGACCATCGAGGGGTCGAACCGCGCGACCTTGTACGTGATGTCGAGGCCCCACGCGCCGGCGATGCGCATCTGTAATGTCTCGGCCTTCGCCCGCCCGATCTCCGAGCGTGAGAAACGCTGCCGGCCGATGTTCTTTTCTTCGACCGTATCCGGATCGACGAACGTGGCGCGCGCGCGCTTCCCCATCTGTTCGAGCACGACGAGCAGCCGTCCGATAGATTCAGCCATGTAGCTGCCCGTCCCGCCGAGGCCGACGAGCATGATCTCGATGTCGTCGAAGTCCACGGCGAGCACCGTGGCGGCACGGCGAAAGCTCGTGTCGATCTGCGGCGGGCGGAACTCCTTTCCTGTTTTTGACATCGCTTAAGAGTCCTCGCCTTCTAAAAGCTCCTGCGCTTCGTCGAAGAAATTGATGAGCGTGATCCCGTCATTGTCGAGAATCTGGAAAATCTCGGCGGGGAGTTGCGAGTATTTCCCGTCAATCCACTCGATGCTGAGCGGCTCATCACCGTGCGTGGATTTCCACTCGTTGACGGCGACCTTCAGGGCGTCGTCCCACGCGGCGTTCGCTGCGGCCTTCGCTGCTTTGCGCAGCATCGTGATCTGGTCGTCGAGCGGGTCACGCTCGCGCTCCAGTTCGGCAACGCGCGCTTCGAGCGGTTTCATCTTCGCCACGATGAATTTGAGGTTCGCGGCGGTCGAGGTCGAGGCGGTCTTTCCTTTTTTCTTACTCATAACATAACCTCGCTAGGTGGACTTGAAATGCCCCTGCCAGCACTTGCGGCAATACTCGGAGCGGTCGTCACGCCCGATGAGCGCGTAAAAATCGGAGCAGCGTTTGCACTGGCGCGTCTGCTCGATGACGAGCATGCGCCCGTCGTGCAAGACGATCTCTCCCCGTCCGCGCCCGTGACCGCAGCAACTCGTCAGCGTGTAAAGTTTCGCCGCGTTCAATGCCTCGACGATGTCGGCGAGGCACGAGTCAATCGCCTTCGTGTCCCACCGGTCAGCGCCCGTGTGCGACAGGTGCGCGGGGATGAGCACCCTCAAATCTTTCGTGTCGCCGTGACGGCACATGCTTTATCTCTCCTCCCCTTCAGGCGTCCCCATCCGGCACGCGTCCCTGACGCCCTCCGGCAACTCGAAAATCTCCGCCGCTTCCACCTCGCAGAAGTAGCCGTGGAGGCCGACCCGCACGCGGATCGCCGGGCGGCTGAAGATGTCGCCGATGACGGCATAGAGACGAAACCCGTTCTCCTCGTCCGCGTCGTCCTCGGCCGAGAAGAACGCGGCCATGTGGTGATGGCTGTGCAGCTCGATGAGCGCGCGCGCCGTGGACGTGCCCTCGCCGGAGTGGACGGGGCGCACGTTCCACTCGTCGGCGATCTGCTCCGGGAACTCGACCCGCCACCGCTCGCCGTCCCACCACAGGTGAAAGAGCGCTTCGACGGATTTGCCAGCGTCCGTGCAGACCGCGACGGACTTTTCAAACATCCGGGCGACGAGCGCGGCCGGGACGCGCGGCGGATGGTTCGAGCCGAAGCAGATGTGCCCCTCCGGGTACACGTTCGGCAGCGGCGCGCGAAAGACCTCGGCCTGCGGGGAGAACTCCGCTCGCCTCGTCGCCCAGACGTAGTAGTCCGTCGCGAGGCCGAAGAAGACGAACGCGGGGAGCGCGCAGGTGATCTCGACCTCAGAGCGCGCCGAGCGTTTGCCCTCGCTCGTCAAGACGAGGCGGCGGCGCGCGGGCGGCGCGTACATCACCGCCCATTCGCCGTGCGCGCACTCGCCGCACCGGCGCACCTCGGGCGCGAGCCAGCCCGAGTCCACGCCTGTTCCGGAGACCGCCTGCCTGAGCGCCGCGGGCGAGATGAACTTGCGCGACGCGCCCCGCCGCCCGTCGCGCGACTCGAAGAGGAACTGGCCGGGGTAGATCGTGATCGTGCCGAGCGCGCCGTCCTCGCGCGGCTCGACCGGCGGCAGTTGGTCAGACATGCGCCTTGCCCTCCTTCCCTAGCGCCGCCCGGTTCCAGAGCGCGACGGCGCGACCGATGCGCGCGCGCGGACTCTTTTTCAGCCACTCGTTGAGCGCGCGCGTGCGCCGGAAGATCGCTTGCGCGTCGCGCCACTGGCGGGCGAGCCACGTCAGGTTCACGCGCGTCCACGCGACGTGCGCCTCGCCGTAGATTTCCTCGTGGTGATCGATCCAGATGTTGCCCGTCTCGTAGTTCACCATCTCGAAGACGACAGGAAGCATCCGCAGCGGGCTTTGCTCGCGGCGACACAGGCGCGCGAAGCGCGGCCAGAATTCTTTGGAGTTCGGCGTGAGCGGCCTCGGACAACGCCGGAGCGCCGGATAGAGCGCGGGGAGCGCGTCCCACTCTTCGCCGCCCCGGAAGGCGAGGACGATCTGGTACACGAGCTGGAGGTGCTCGAAGGAGCAGCAAAAGTTTGCCCAGTCGTGATCCTGCTGCGCCATAACGGGCACGGAGTGGGTGCGGTATTCGCAATCTGCATCCCACATCCAATCGAGCGGGAGCGGGAAGAGCCGTTCTTCGACGAGCGTGAGGAAGCGCACCTCGCCGCGCGAGATGTCCCCGATCTCCTCGTCACACTCGTGGAGGCGTCCGGCCATCGCCCGGAACTCGCGCGGGAAGAAGTGGCGGAACAACTCGTGGAACATGACGGCGGTGACGATGCGCGTCTGGTATTCCAGATCGTCGCGGCAGGCAGCGCGCTCCTCGATGCCCGCCCGGTTGCTCGCGCGCAGGCGGCCGGCGAGCGACTGCACGGCCTCGTAGCCGTTGATGCGCAGCGGCTCGCGGAGCAGTTGCTCGCGGACGTCGGGCTGCCGGGTTGTGGCGAGTGCTGTCATGCTGATTAGCCGAAGTTGGGAGTGCCCATCAAGCGGGCGAGTTTTTGCCGGTTGACGGCGGCTTTAATCATGCGCACCATCTTTCGGTTTGCGTTCATGGCTTGAACGTCTGCCTTGGTCTCTCGCCACGTCTCCTCCGTGCAGTGGAGTTGCAACTCTTCGCCGCGCTCGCCGAGGCCAAGGCAAAAACACTTGCCCGACTCGACGGTCGGATTGAACATGACGGGCACGCCTTCGAGTTCTTCCCCGCTCGGCTGCCCGGCCTTCTCGTCAGTCGCGCCGAATGTCTCGGCGATCTGTTGCTGTGGGACGAAGCTGGTTGTCCAAACCTTCTGCTCTTCGCTCATCGCCTTACCCCTCAGAATCCGACCGGCACGTCCACGCTCGCCGCGGGAGCCGCGCGCCTCAACACGTCCACTGCGCGCCTCGTCGTGCGCGTGTCGCGCACGCCCAAAGCGACCACGCGCTCCACCTCGGCGGGCGGGGTGGCGGCGACGATCTCCTCCGGCGCGGCGTCGAGCGCGACCGCCGGGTTGACGCGCTCACGCGCCCGCCGGAGGGACGCGGCGACGGCCTCGCCCACCCGCCCTGCGCCCTTCGGCCCGGCCTGTTTTGTGATCGTGATGATCGTCGGCTCGCCTTCCTTCACTTTCGCCGGACGCACGATCTTGGCGTTTGCGACGAGCGGGTAGAACGGGGCGAGCGTCGCCTTGAGCGCGTCGTCCGTCGCCGCCGATTCGTCGTCAATGGGGAACGGGTCGCCCCCGTCTATCCGTACTAGGTAAGCCATCCTTCACACCTCCTCAAAAATTGCCCACGGTTGATCGGTTACTTGCCCGCGCGCGCTTTAGACTTCCCGCTGGCGGCGCGCTTCTTCGAAGCAGTTTTCGCAGCGGGCTTCGTTGTCGCCTGTTTCGTCCCGGTCTTGGCGGCAGGCTTCGACTTCGCGGCGGGTTTAGCCTTCGCCCGCGTGCGCGCCGCCGTGGTGCTCGTCGTGGCGACCTTCTTCGTCGCGCGAGCCGCCACGCGCGCCGGGAGTTCCCTCTTCAACTGATTCAGAAGTTGAGCAGCCGCGCCTACCCAGTGACGCTCGGCGGACGAAGAGAAGAGCGGCGTATCCGCGTCGTTGCGCACGCCGAGCTTGACGCGGCGCTCCGTCTCGCCGGGCTGCACCGGCAGAAACTGCACCGTGAGCAGGACGGTCGCCCGCTCGAACTCCGTGAGCGCGGGCGATGACGGCGAGGAAGAGGAATCTGCCGATAGCTCCTCCGCTTGAGCGTGGACAGGCCCGGCGGGCACGGCAGGCGCGTTAGTCGCCACGGGCGGGGCGGCAGGTGGCGTTGCTCCACCCAGCAACGCGCGCTCGCACGAGGCGAATATCTCGGCCAAGTCCCTGCGCTCGGCCTCCGTCAAGATCGTGCTGCTCTCGACCTCCGCCACGACGACGGCCTGATAGTAGCCGCGCAGGTCGCCGAGGTTGCGAGCCTGGCGCAGGCGCGCCCGCATCTCGTCTGCCGTTAGCTCGAACGAAACGTCGTCGCGCCCCGTTGCTTGTTGGTGCTCACCGGCGGAAGCGGTTGATTCTGCTGTAGCGGCCTCGGTCGTAGCGGGTGCTATCGTGGCTTCGGGGCTGGTGTGAGAATCGTCCTTTCCGTCTGGCAGGGCCTCCGCCGGTGAATTCGATTTGCCGATGTTCGCGGTGCTGACGGTGTACTCAGTGCCGCCGCGCGTGGCCTTCGCGTTCATCTGGACGCGAGAGCCAGATAGCTCCTCGCGGACGTTGCCGACGAAGCCGTGCCTCACGCCGCACCGGCTCGCGATCTCACGGTTTGACCACTGCGACCACTCTTCGTCCTGGAGCAGGGTTTCGACGGCGCGGCGTTTGTCGGCGTTCGACCGGCGCAGTCCGTGGCTCGCGTTCGCGCTGACGCTGTAGAGCACGGCGTCGCGGCGCGTGCCCTTGCGGACTTCGGCGATGAGTTCCGCCTTGCCCGCTTTCTTCGCCGCGGCGACGCGGTGGAATCCGTCGGCGAGCCAGTAGCCCTCTCCGGCTTCGTAGAAGACTACGACCGGCGGGAACTGGTTGGACATGATCGTCTCGGCGTACTCTTCGACGGTGTCGCGATCTAATCCTGCGCGCGGCTGCGTGCCGCCGTCGGTGCGAATCTGGCCGAGCGCGAGCGGGCCGATGTTGTCGGCGACGGCGCGACCGATGATCTCCACTTCGGGCGACTTCGTTTCACCGGAGCCCCCTATCGTTTCAAGGAACGGCGATTCCGTCTCATCCTCCGCCTCGCTCGCGACCGTCATCCCAAGCCTTAGCGCGCACGCTTTGAGAGCTTCCTGAATGGCAAGCGCACGGACGAGCGGGAAGCGTCTCTCAGGGTCTAAGCCGCCCTCGAAGACGGCCTGCAAGTCGTGCTCGCGGATGAACGCTTGAAAGTCGGACAGCGTCTCTATTTCCGCCGCTTGCGCGATGAGCGTCTCGGCGAGCGTCGGGAGCAGGTCGGCGATGTCGAAGGGGAAGGCGTCTTCTTCCTCCCACACGCCCGCTTTGACGTTCGAATGAACCGCCGCAAGCTCGACGGCCTTGACCTCTTTGGCGGGGACGCAGCACAGCAAGAGATAGGGCTGTGCTGCGTCGAACCCGGAGCGGAGGCGCAGGCGGGTGGCTTCGTCGAGCGCGTCATAAATCGTGTGGCCGTCCGCCCCGCACTTCGCGACGAACACGCCGCGCTCGCACGTCACGCCGCCCGGCGCGGCGGCGCATGTGACCTCGCGCGCTTCGAGAATTGAGATCAAGCGCCCTTTGAGGTTCGCCTCGTGTTCCGCGCGCGGTTCATCGGACGCGGCAGCGGCTTCCGTGACGGGCGTGTGGATTTCACCCTCAAACTCTGCGCTGCACCTGCCGCACTCTCCGGGCAGGTCGGCCACCGGCTCGAAGGCGTGCGGCGGGATAAGTTGCGAGTCGTTCCCGTACTGTGCCAGCACCTCTTCCGCCGTGCCGATGTTTTGCAGGGTGACGACGCGCCGCTCTCCCGCAACGTTGATGCCGATCACCGCCATCCGGTCGGCGTCGTCAATTACGCCGGGCGAAGGGTCTGCGCCAAGAAACGTAATGTTGTGCGTCCTGTCGGCATACACGTCGAGCGCGTAGAAGACTTCGCCGGTGGGGGACTGTTTCCGCCCGAAGACTTTCGCGTGGAGGCTCGCCGTCCCTTCGGCCACTTCTTCGGGAGAGGCCATCAACGTGCTGACGGCATCGTCGGGCAAGCGGAAGAGAAACTTGCCGCCCCGATGTGATTCGAGCGCGTAGCCTTCTTTCGCGAGAGCTTCGAGCAGTTCGAGCGTGTCCGATTCGAGTTCGCGTTCGAGCAGTTGGATTGGCGTCAGGGCGGGTGCCGTCGTCATCGCGCGCCTCCCTTCGCCGTGGCCTTGCCGATGCCGAGATCGTCAGAGAGGGCGATCAAGGCGTCGAGCGACGAGTCTTTGAGCGCGACGCCGCCGTTCTTCTGTTTGAGGTAGCGAGCCTGATCGTTCTCGTCCCAGCCCTGCTCTTTGAAATACAGCTCGATCAAGTGAAACAGGACGGTGCTCTCGCGCTCCTCTTCGTTCAGCTTCGCGGCGGGAGTGTCTGACGCGCTCTTCGCTGCTTCCTGTGGGACGCGCAGGGCTTTGAGCTTGGCAGTGAGATCGGAGATGAGTTGCGGAAGCGTTTCTCCGGTCAGGCCGTCCATGCCGTTCGCGACGATAAATTTCTCGTTGATGTATGTGTCAATCGTCGTCTTCGTCCACTTCGGCTGATAGCCCTCTTCGTTGAGCGCGCGGAACAACTGACCGGCCTGCGTCACGAGGCGGGCGCGCTCCTGCTCCGGAGTGGGCGGCGGAGGTGCTGCGCCGTCCGTGAGCCACGCGGAGAGCGTCGCCGCCACTTCCGCGCCCGCGTTCGGAAACACTTTGCCGGAGAGCGCGGAGCAGCGCGTCTTGCTGATGACCATGTTGTGCTCCTGGTCGAGATCGGCGACGAGGTCGAACTCGTATTCGAGACCGTCGCGTTGCACGGCCTGCAATCCGATCTTGCGGATCACGGTGCGCCCCGTGCGCTCGTCCTTCTCCTGCACGTGCTCCATCTTCGTGCGCATGGTGGCGATGACGTGCAGGCGCGCGCCGACGATTGAATCCACCATCGCGTTGTGCTTCGGCGTCACGTCGCGCCACGCGCTAAAGGAGTTGCCGCCGGAGCCGCCGCGCTTGGCTGCCGAGTCCACCATGTCGAGCGCGCCGCCCTTCCCCATCCAGGCGTGCGACAGCGAATCAATGATGAGCACGTTGTACCCGGCAGCTTCCGCCGCGTGGATGGCGCGGACGTAAGTTTCGGGGCTGAAGTCTTCCGGCTCCATCACGTCGAACTCGAAGCGCGCGCCGTCCGGCATCGCTTCGCCCGCGTACTTCGACGCGCTGCCGCGCTCGGTGTCGAAGACGGCGATGGGGCCGCCGAGGTAAGTTGCGATCTTGAGCGCGGTGAAAGTCTTCCCCGCCCCCGAAGGCCCCATCAAAGCCATGCGCAGCCGCGCCTGCTGTCTCGTCGCTTTCTTGAAAACACTTGACATGTCGGTTATTCTCCTCTGCGGTTAGAATCCTTATCGCGGGGCGCGCACGTGTACTAGACGGCGCGCCTCTCTTCTCTTTGCGGCGCGGCGGGAAGCGTGATCTCGTCGCGGGTAAATGCGCCTCTCCCGTCATGGCCTTTGCCTGCCAGAAGGCGCGCTTGCATCTCTTCGCCGTCCGCCTCGACCACCTCGACGATGCTCAACCGCGCGCGCGCTTTGACCCACGCCGCGAAGTCCGTCGCGCGCAGCCAGGCGAGCGCGATGATGCGGTTGCGCACGGCGAGATCGGTGACGCCCGCCAGCTTGAGCGAGCGATGTTTCTGGAGCAGCAGCCTGAAAGGGATGTTTTGAGCCACGTTACCTGTCTCCTTTCGCGGGAAGCGGATCATGCGCGCGGTGCGCGTTCGCCGTGCCGAGTGTCGCGATGAGTTCCGCCGCTTTGCCGCGCACGAACTCCGGGTCGTCGGCGTGCGCGCCGATCTCGACGAGCGTGCGCAAACTGTCGTTGATGGCCTTCCACCGGCGCGCGTTCTGTGCGGCGAGCACGGTCGAGCGCGCCTCCTCTTCGTCGGCCTGCGCCGCGCGCCGTTCGATGTACTCGACGTGATCGTCCGACCTGATCCTGAGTTTCGTGCTCACCGGCTAGACCTCGATCCGCGTGGCGATGGCGGCGGTCGGCTCTTCGCGCACGGTGACGAACGTGACGGGCTGCCCGGCGTCGATGACGGCCAGGACGAATCGCTCGAATTGCTTCTCGTCGAATGAAAGCAGCGCGGGCAGTTTGTCCGTGACGTACTGGAGCGCGACCGTGCGGTCGTATTCGAGGCGGCGGTTGATGCGGACGGAGACGCCGGGAAACTTCTTCTCCAGCGTTTCCCGGTACTGGTTGATAGCCGCTTCGCGCAGACGCGCTTCGCAATTTGAGAGGAACTCCTGCGCCTGCCGTTTCTGCTCGATGACGGCTGAGACTTGCTTGAACTCTTCGGTCTGTTCAAGCGCGGTGGTCGCTTCACTGAGTTCGGTCATACATGCGGCCAGCTTCTCGCGCCCCGCGCGCACATCGCGCGCGAGTTGCAGGAAGTCGGGCGCGGGTACGTCCGATGTGACGGTCGTGCTTGAGAGTTCCCCGTCCGTGTAAGTTTTGGTTTCCGTGATCTCGCTCATCGTCTTGCCTCTTTCCTCTTCGCAGCTTTAATCGCTCGCAGCGTGATCTTGTTGTCTGCGTCACCGTCGAACTTGTAATTCTCAGGAAGTGCAACGCCGTGCCTGCTTTCGGCGCGAAGCAGCACGTCCTCAAAGTGGATCGCTACCCGCAGATCGCCGTCATGGAAGTCGTCAACGACAGACTGAAAAATCTCTTCAACAGTCTCCGCAGGTATCTCAACAACTTCGGGAACTAACACGGTGAATTTCATAATTGCGGCATCTCCTCACTCGCCAGATAAAAGTGTTGCAACATCCCCCGCCCGACGCGCACGCGGACGAGCAGTTCGTCTTCGAGTTGTTTGAGCGCGCGCCGCAGGTCGCGATTCGCGAGTCCCGTGTACGCCATGATCTCGGAGACGGTGCGCTGACCGGCGGCGATGGCCTCCGTGACTTTCCCCGCGTCGTCCTCCGCCGTGAGCACGCGCTTCGGCGCGGGCGCGGGCGACTCCTGAAGCTCCTCGACTGTGGCCTCGTAGCGCGTGATGCTCTGCGCGTTCTGCCGCGACTTGATGGCACGTTGTTCACGTTCGAGCGTGTAGAGCGCGGCGGTGATGCTTCGCCGCGTGAGACCCGTCTCGCGCTGGATGGCGGTTAAGGTCTCCGCGCCTCCAAGGATGGCCGCAAAGACGGCGCGGCGGTCTTCGGCTTCGGAGGCGGGCGGCGGTTTACCGGGCACGCCGGCGCGTTCGAGGCCGCGTGCGAACGCCTCGCGCAAGGCGCACTCGGCGCGCAGCTTGTTCCAGAGCGTCGGGGCGGAGCAGCCGAGGCCGCGCGCGATCTCGTATTTGTTGTTGCCGTGCGCGGCGGCGAGTTCTTCAAGCTGAGCGGGGTCGACGTGGAATCGCGGGCGCGGCGAGCGCAGGACGAGCGCACGTTCACTGAGCGGCACAACATCTTGTGGAAAAGTATTTGGCGGAGCGGATTTTGTGTTAGTATTCGTGGACATAAGGGTCTCGCCGACCTTTTTCATGATGGCCGCCCATACGCGCTTGGAACGCGGGGCGGCTGTTTCCTTTACCGGACAGAGACGACCGGGGCACTCGCGGCGTGCTCTTTCAACAGCCGGACGGCGCGGCGGCAGTCGGCCTCGCTCGCGTAGCCTTCACTCGACGCGACGATCTCCTCGTTCTCGTCGCGGAGCCTCCAGCCTCACAACTCATTGATTTCGTAAACCTCAAATCTCATGGTGTCCCTGCCCTTTCATCCAAACCTCGTAGGAGACCGCTACTTAAAAGTAGCGGAGGAATACGTATCCACGCAGGCCGCGCTTTCAAGCGGGCGTCTCAACCTGCTCTAGCATCCGAGAGATTTCTTTGTACTGCTCGCCTGTCAGGAAGTGTCGCCTCGGATGCAGGTCGCAAATAGAACTGCAATAAGTCCACGTCAACAGCGAGAATTGACCTAAGCGGTCTTCGTTTGGCGGCATCAGTAAGTAGCCCGTGACTCGGCTTTCTCCGTCTGGCACAGTGCCAGCAAACAAGCCCGTTAGGCTTTCAATCTCGTCAAGGTGTGTTGTTATCAAAACGCGTTCGTTCATATAGACCCCTCAAGATTCGACTGCTTCTGTAGAAGCCCCTTCTTTGAAGTGGGGGAGCGGTTCACTTATGAAGCCTTGCTCTTGACGGCCTTGAGCTGCACCGGCTTCTCCATCGCCTTGAGCAACGCGCGAAACTGCTCGTCCGTGTAGCGGATGCGAATGCCCGCCAGCGTGTGCGGGATGCCGTGCTTTTGACGCACACGCTTCACGGTGTCGACGCTGCATCCGAGTTGTTGCGCCACCTCCTCCTCGGTGCGGATGTTGAGGCGACGCTCTGCCGCTTCCGCTTCGGCGTGACGCACGCGCTCGTCCGCGAGATCGAGCACCATCAAGGTGCGCGCGCAGAAATACTCAGCGTTCGTCCGGTGCTCGATTACTTCCCGCCGCAGATTTTGAATTTCCTCTCTAGCGTCCATGGGTGTTTAGGTGGGGCGACTTCCCGCCGCCCCGTCATCCGGGTTAGTAACTGGCCGCTTCGTGTCCGCCTCCAAGCGTCTCATTCGCTACGGACTTCTGTGTGGCTCGGCCTGAGCCTTGGCATCACATGGAGGCTCAGCGGGTATGCGCCTCATGCAACGCGACGCTCTCCCGCTGTCCCCCTCATCGTTAAGGGTCATCCCGTCAAAGAACTGAATTGCGGGGGCCGGAGTCGAACCGGCCTGTGCTTTATGCCGCGCCGAGGTCGATGATTCTCGGCTGCCCACCGGGGTATTCCCCGCGTCAAACAAATGTGCGAGAGCGGAGCGGCATCCTGTGCCCCAAGTAATGCCAAGCGTCCGCTCTCCCTTGTGGCCGCAACATCACAGAGCGATGCCCCCTCGCGTGCCACAATCTTCGCTCGCCCGTCCGGCCACCGCGTCCGCATACGTCGCCGCGTTGAGCGTGAGCCGGGTCGCGCGCACCAACCGCTCGTCACCGTGCTCGATGGCAACCAGATGCGCGCGGCACGCGAGGCGCGCGGCTTCGCGCCAGTTACCTTCGATCATGTTGACCTGCGCCTCCGTGTCGTCCACGTCGGCGAGTTTCAAGGGATGCGCGGCGAGAAGACTGCGCGCGTTCGCGAAATGCTCGCGTGCTTCCTCGACCCGCCCCAGTTGCCCGGCGATGTAGCCGAGATTGTTCTCGGTACATCCCACCACGTCGAAATCGTTGATCTGGGTGAAGAACCGGCTGGCGAGCGTGTGTTCGAATTCGGCCTCGGACAGGAGTTTGAGCTGGAGATACGCGCCGGCGAGCGTGGCGTGAAACCAAGCGCGGAGTTGTAGGTCGCTGCTCTCTTCCGCAAGTCGGTAATGCTCGACGAGCGCGCGCGCCGACGCGCGGTAGTTCCCCGCGAGGAATTCGGTGCGCCCGAAGAGCACAACCGCCGCGAGAAAGTCATCGCCGCCCGCGTTTCGCATCTCCTCTAACAGCACTCGTTTGGCTTCCTCAAATTCCTCTCCATCGCAAAGCGCATGGGCCAGCGCGAGCACGTGAGACGCCGCGATAAATTTCGCGGTTTTTATCCCACCGATTTCATCCGACTTGGTCGAAACTCGCATCGCTTTGCCCATCCGTTCGCTAAAGGTAGAAATCTGATGAAACGCTTGCTCTTAGTCGCCTGCCTGTTCGTCGCCTTGTTCGACTCGACCGCCCCGCGTGCCAGCGCGAATGACGGTGTGATGGTGCCCGGTTACGTGCCACCGCCGCCACCGCCTCCTTTTGCCGAGATGATCGTCGTGCAGGTCATCGTCCCGGCGCTGTCAATGCAGCTTCCCTAACCGGCACCCGTTCGCGCCGGTCTTGCGGCATCGGGGAGCCGGTGTGTTTAGCCGCCGTCTCATCGATCCGCCTGCCAAAAATCCAGACCAACTCGCCCACGAGCGTCTCCGCATTCAGGAGCAGGTTGTAGATTTCCTTCTGCTCGTCGAGCGGAAGCGTGCCGGGCAGCCGGTCTCCGAGTTTGAAGTTCGCCTGCGCCGCTTCCAGCCCCAGCAGGTCCAGCTTTTTCCCGACGCTTCGCTCGTCGCACGCCGCCGCCGCGGGCGTGCTGTGCAATCTTTCCCAACATCGGAATGCGTAGCGCGCGATCTCGAAGGAGAAGGAGATGCCGGTAAACCCTTCGGCGCGTTCCTCGCGCACGAGTGCCTTGACCATCTCGCAGAGTTGATGGAGCGGCGACGGCAAGCCCGACCCGGTGACTTTGTCGCCCTTCTTCCGCTGGCGGAGTTCCTGCGTGTATTTGTAGCAGGTGGCTTGGCTTCTCCCCGTGATGCGCATTAACAGGCCGATGGGGTCGGGATGGAGCTTCAACGCTCTGGTGAAGGCGCGGCACGTGAGGAGGTTCGCGTGGTTGCGGTACGCGATAAAATCCGCGCCGTTTATGTCACCGCCGTTTGACAAGGGTTGATATTCTCCGCTGCGTGTTGCCGACTCCCGAACGAGGTGACTGTTCCGGCATGATGCGCGTGCCTCACGCCGCCTCCGCGTTAAATCTGCACTCCCCGGTAGCGCGTGTCTCTGACCGTGCCGCCGGGCGTTTTGTATTCGCGCACCGTCTCGTGAAAGGCGCGCGCGGCCTTCGTCGTCGCGGTGCGCGGCAGCGGCGCGTCGAGCATCACGGCGATCTCGGTCAAGCCCGCCAGATGAGCCTCGGCGTGCGCTTCGGCGTTTCGTCCGAGGCTTCCCTCTTCCATCGCCAGAAAGAGCGGCAGAGCCGAGGCCACGTGGTAGCAGACGTGGTGGCCGAGTTCGGATGGGCACATCTCGCCGTCGTCCGGCAACTGGCACTCGGAGTGGAGCCGCCCCTCCGTGTCGCGCGAAAAGATAACGACGTGGCGGTGCGCGTTCGGGCAGAAGACCTCGAAGGCGTAGCAGCCCTCGGCGGCGGCCTCTCGCGAGCGCAGGTAGCGCACGCGGCAGTTCTGCTCGTTGTCGAGCGCGCGGCGAACGGCGTTGCGGACGGTGTCGGCGGTGATCTCTGGCATGGTGTGAGTCCTTACGCGTTGGCGGTTTCAGGTTTCGGCTCAAAGACCTCGGCCATTGTTAGATCAAGCGCAGCCGTGACTTTTTGCAACGTATCCGTGCGCACCGTCTTGCCATTGCGAATGGCGGAAATAGTGTTGACGTTTACGTCAGCCTTCACGGCTAAATCCTCATTCGACCACCCGAGTTCGGCCTGTCTGCCTCTGATTTTGTCGTTTCGGTACATTCGTTTTCTCCTACTTAAATAGGCCGTTCAGCTATTGGAGTAGCAAATTACCACGAGGTTACTGCCGTGTCAACTACTATTTTAGGAAAGAATCTACCCATAGTAGGAAGCTATCATAGTAGTTTATTGGCCGTGAATAGTAGGAACGCTGAGAAACTAGGCGAATACGTCAAGCGCGTTCGAGCCGAAAAAGGACTTTCGACCACTGAGGTTGAGAGTGCCAGCAGAAAAGGCAGCGCGAAAGGGATTTCCGATGCCTACGTTACGCGCATTGAAAATGGATATGTGACTAACGTATCGCCGGAAAAACTCCATGCCCTCGCAAAGGGCTTAGGTGTGTCAGAGGACGAAGTATTTGCAGTTGCACGAGGGGAATCCGCTAAACCTAGAAAGCCGCTAATCGATGTTGATCTGCCTCCCGAAGTGGCGGCGGATTTGGAGTTGATGGCGATGATGTTTATTGAAATTCCTCGTGAGTGCCAGCTTGATAGCTTAGCGTCTTTGGCGGGCGTCCACGCTCGCCGCAATGTGAGCATGAAGATTCACGAACGCCATGAAGCCCGCGCCCAAACGCGCGCTACGCTCGACGGCGAACGCGCCGAGCAAGCAACAGGGCAGGACACACAGAAAGATATTGTAGGCCCTGTCCGCGTCGCCACTCCGCTCGATGAATGGGAAGGCGAGCGGAGAATTCCGAACAAGAGAGAGCAAGAACCCAACATGCCAGCGAAGAAGCAGGCATAACCCGATCTTTGGACAAATTCAGAGCAGTTGTACCTATCACTCGCAAGGGAGGTGACAGCTGCCCACACATGCGCACGCCTAGTGTCTCCCGACCGCATAAATCTCCTCAAGGGCGGCTCAAACTTAGAATGAATTTCGAGAATGAGCACCCGAACGGGAATATTGACAAAAAGCGCAAGTCATTAGAGGCAGACGAGAAAAGCACACTTGCAATTTTACTGGCAGACGACGCGCTATCGGCGCACGGCTATCAGGCAGACGAGACGGTCGAAGTAGAAATGGGCGAAGTCGCGCCGGGCGCACTCGCTGCCGTCCTCCTGTTCGACGGGCGATGGTTCGTCGGCTACATCTTTTTCGAAGATGACGGCGTGATCCTCGCGGACACACGCGACGATCTACCGTCGCCCTTCTTACGCAGGAAGATGATCAAGGCATACGGGCAGGTCTTCCGCCGCCGCGTCCATCCGACGCCCTGCACGCCCATCAACATTTGGAGCGCCGGAACTGAGTCACCCGCCGCGCGCGCCCTCCCCGTGATGACATGGCAGACCGACGCGCACGGAGCCGTCGTGCACGCCGACCGGCTCTGTCGCCAGTTCTTAGGGCTATCCGAGGAACAGATGCGCGCCGGGGAATGGAAGAAGCACATCCACCCGGACGACCGCGCCGAGTACTTGCGCTCGCGCGAGCAGGCCATAGCGGACGGCGTGGTTTACCGGAACTCGGTGCGCATCCAGAACGCGCGCGAAGAGTATTGCCTGGTGTCGATCATGCTCATTCCGTACTGGGACAACGGCCAGATCATCGCATGGCACGCCGTCGCGGAACTGGTCGAAGACGTCATCAAGCGGAGCGCGTAAAGAGAACACTATGTCCACGCCATGCCCGCGCTGCGGCACATCCAATCCACCAGCTAACAACTTTTGCCTAGCCTGCGGGGCGAAGATGACGATCCCGCAGTCATCGAATCGCACGTTCTGGATCGGCGTCGCCGCATTTTTCGGCTTGGCCTGCATCTTGTGGGTCGGAGCTTTAACCCGATACAACCAGCGACAGATTTCCGCAAAGTCTAATGCTAATCAAGCAGCCGCAGTCACCACCTCTGGCAACAACGCCACAGCCGCGTCTGCTGAACTAACGCCCGCACGCCGCCTCGCAGCAGCTAAGGAGACGCTAAAAAATCCGCCCTCGGACTACAACTTCACGGTCGCTACAAATCACCTCACGGCCATTCCCCAGACGGCAGACGAGTACAAGGAAGCGCAGCGGTTGTTGAATGGACTACCCGCAGCCAAAGCGCAATTTTTACGTAAGAAGGCCGCAGAGGATGCTGAGTTAAAACGCAAACAAGCACCGATCATCAGAGAGGCGCTCAAGGGTGAATACGAGAACTTCGTGTCGGGTATCAACCCGAACCTCAACTACATCGGATCGAAGGTATCTTCGACCAAAGGTGGCTATGCCCTCTGGGCGACGCACGAATACTTCAGCCAATTCACCTTCAGTATAGGCAGTGACGGGCCGCAGATTTCGGCATGGATTGACCGTAACAGGGCGAGACTAAACGAAGCAGGAATCGTTCGCGTCGGAGTGATGGGTCGTGGGGGTTATGCAAGCTCGTGCTGGTTTGATCTCAAGTAAATCGTCTAGCTAGATAGGTTCGCACGATTCCTGGGCTGCTATGAGTAATTTAGAGCTTATAAAAAAGACAGTGATTGTGGTCATAACCGTGCTGGCGACCCTCATTTTACTGCCGATATTGTACGCCGTAATTTCCGGTTTTCTCCATGGGCTGCTTTTCGGGGATAAACCTTAGCTATTCGTGTATGCGAACTCGATTTATCTTGCTTCTGATGGCGACAACGTGCTCCGCGTTCATCATGGCGGCGTGCGCTTCAACAAAGAAGACCGCAAAGTTCACGAATAATCCGCATGTCGAATATGTAGGCGGCTCGAAGGTGGTAGTTAAGTACAACGCCGAAAAGAACAAGACGATCTACGCACAGACAGGAATCAAATTCCAGTCAGAGATTATGGTCGGCTCGAATAAAGCAAGCGGCGCGCATAGTTTCGAGATCGATTGTATGGGGGAATCGGCGGGGAAATATTCTGCGCCTGAGAAGGTGAACTGCACGCTCACGCACAACACGGCAAAGAAAGCGTGGTGGCGTTATCCGAAAGATGCGCCTCTCATTGTCGAGGCAGACGGTCAGCAATTAGTTGATTACAAATGCAAGGTTGATTTTGAAGTTAATAGCGGCAACCCCGAAAAGTGCTTGCAAAACGAGTTAACCAAAGACGACCCAAGCGACGCCGAGTTTTATGAGTCCTTATTCTTTGATCTGCCTATGGACAAGTTTCAGGCTTTATCAAAAGCAAAAAATGCGCAGGTGAAGATCGCTAATGCGAATTTTACGATCACGGAAACTGCCATCAAGTCCTTGAGCACGTTCTCACAGATGCTGCGCGAAGATTAGATAATCCAGAGCTACTAAGAAAGGCTTGTCATATGCGCGCACTCTTTTTAGTTCTCTTCCTGTTCGTGCTGCCAGTCGCGGCGCAGGAGCCGTGCGCCGTGCCGTTAAGAATCGCGCCTGACATCCGGGGCTTCCGACTTAGCATGGCGTATGAAGAAGCGCGGGGCATCTTCCCCGACTCTTTTGCTTTTAGGATCGCACCGAAGATAGACGAAGTCGGCGTAATTGATAACGTGGATTTAACCGTTCTTGACTGGTACAACGAGCGCGAAAAATTCAAAGGTTTGGAGCACTTAATTCTCGTGTTTACAGACGGCAGGATTTCTCAAATGGGTGCCGTTTACGATACGACTGTGAGATGGCCGAACATAGAGGCATTCACCATGCAGTTATCAAAACAGCTTGCAATGCCGGATGCCTGGAGCCTGCCAAAGAATGCCGATCCGAAGAACGTAAGAGTAATGCATTGTGAAGGGTTCAGGATCATAGCAAGCATAAACACGGCAGGGCATAGTTTTATAGGTCTGGTTGATAACACCTTGGAGAAAGCCGTTAAGGATCGTCGCGCAGCAATTGAAGAAAAGAAAAGACAGTCGTTTAAGCCTTAACGGAAAATTCTATCTGGCTTGAAAGCCAGATAGCCACAAGGAAAATTTGAAGCATGGACGAAGATGACGATCAAGATGAGATCGTCCGTCACTACGGCGAGGACGGCGAGCTGAAAGAGGTCACCGCCTGGGTCAACGTGGACGGCATGCCCCGGCGGATCACGATGCCGGTGATTAAAGCCGCACCGCCGCGCGCCGCCGTCGTCGGCTGCACCTCCTGCGGAGCGCGCGAGGGGCAAGGCGGCATGCTGTACTGCACGGCGAATGAGCGGCTCTGCCTTTCGTGCCTGCACACCAATTACACGAACCTGACGAAGGACAGGCCGATAAAGGAGCGGGACATCTTCCCGCTCTTCGCCGACTGGCTCTGTCATAACCTCGACCGCGACCAGCTCATCATGCTCTTCGCCCGCTCCGCCGTGAAGGCCGAATTCCTGCTCCACACCGAGGGCGTCAAGCCCTTTGCCGAGCGAGACGCGCAGACCGGCGCGCTCATGGACTTCCTCTTCGAGTTCAGGCGCGCGTGCGGGCGGCACGGTCTGAGGGAGGACTCCGAGGGCGCGCTCAGGGATGAGAATGTCGCGGACGCCTCGCTGTCACCCTTCTGCCTTATCTGCAAACAGGTGCACGACGGCGCGCAGGCCCACTGCTCACTCTGCAACCGGTGTCAGAGCGACGTGGAGACGCTCATCGAGGGCACGGTCGGTCACATCTGCGATAAATGCGTCGAGGCGTGCCGGGGCGTGCTCGAAGATAACCGGGAAGACGAAAACATCCGCGTCATGTGAGGCCAGCCAGAACTCCGCCATGTCCGTAGAAGAATCGAAAGCCAAGCCAAAGAACAAGGGCAACAAAGGTCTTCGCACTGGCTCCATTTTCAAGCGAGTCGAAAAGAATGCTCGCGGCAAAGTAACGCGCACCTTCTACGTCGTGCGCCGGCGCTACACCGACTCCGAGGGACGCCGGCGCGAAAAGAAACGCCGCGTCGATACGTACAACGACGCGCTCGACGCCGACCGCCAGATCAAAGAACTCATCAAAGCGGAACTCGCCGCGCCCAAAAAGCCTGAGCCGGAACGCACCTTCAAAGACTTGGCCGACTACTACGAGCGCGAGTATGTCGTCGAGGCGCGGTACGTGGATGAAGAAAAGGTCGCGGGCTTTCGCGAGCCGCTCTCGCACATCCGTCGCCAGTTGCGACTCCTGCGCGAGCATTTCGGCGCGCTCCCGCTCTCACAGATCACTTACGATCACGCGCGGCGCTTCCGGGACCTGCGCCTTGCCACGCCCGTCGTCGTTAAGAAAAAGGTCGTCGTCCGTGAGGAAGGCAGGCGGAAGATCAGGGAGTTGCGGGAGTTTGCGCGCCCGCGCGGCATGTCCTCTGTCAATCACGACTTGAAACGCCTGCGCCGCGTCCTGAATATCGGCGTCCGTCTCGGCTGGCTCGTCGCGAATCCGATGACGGCGGGCGACCCGCTCATCAACATCGCCGCCGAGCGAGAGCGCACGCGGATACTGACGGAGAAGGAAGAGGCGGCGCTCCTTGCGGTCTGCGTCCCGCCCCGCGCGCATCTGCTGCTCCCGGTCTTTATGGCGATAGAGACCGCAGGCCGTCGAGGCGAACTCTACCGCCTGCGCTGGCGCGACGTGGATTTAGAGAACGGCGTGCTCACGCTCACGAGTTACAAGGGGAAGTTGCGGCGCGAGCGGCTCGTCCCCATCACCGCCGAGCTGCGCGCCGCGCTCGAAGAGAAGTACCGCGAGGACACGCCGGGCGAGGACGCGCGCGTCATCACGATCACCCATCTCCGGCGGTCGTTCAAGACCGCGCTTCGTCTCGCCGGAATAGATGACTTCACCTTCCGTGACCTGCGCCATGTCGGGACGACGCACATGGTCGAGACGGGACTCCCGGACGCGCGCGTGATGCGCATGACCGGCCACACGCAACACAAAACATTTCTCAGATACGTCAACGACAACCTGGAGACGGTGCAGGCCGCCGCGACGCTCCTCGACGAACGGCGCGAGCGGAAGCGGCGCGAGCGGGATGAAGAGCCGACCAACTAACGCGCGCACGTTCCCCCTTCCCCCTTTGCCCCTTTATGTTGCCCCTTTAACCCTGCGTGCGCCTGCGTGCGCCTGCCTGCGACAGCCCACGAAGGCGCGGGCGTGGCCTGAACAAGCCGCAATTTGCCTGCGCCTGCGTGCGCCTGCGTGCGCCTGCGTAAAATCTAAGCATGACTGGCAGTCATGAGGTCAGGGGTTCGATCCCCCTCGGCTCCACCATTATCTGCAATAACTTAGG
>WUUC01100548.1_pt1 | contig 22417 bp, 21 predicted proteins | sample 6278441 | NCBI WGS metagenome assembly WUUC01 (sample SAMN13675441, study PRJNA597444) | soil metagenome | isolation source: soil | place: USA: Washington | collected 2017-10
GCCAGGCTCGCACAGCAGAGGTGTGCGAGGCCGTGATGGCGCGGGCGGTCGCGGGTCGTGGACCTTCTGGAAATCCAGAGTGGGACGACGATCGCACCGTCTTCGTCGTGAGGGTGCGTGACAGCCACACAGTGGATGGCACGAGGGTTCGTAGTCTCCGGCTTCAGCCGGACCCGGTTCCGGCATGAGCAGTGCTGCACGTCCGCGCGTGACGTCATTGATCGTCGCTCGTCCGCGGCGATTGATGCTCGCTCAGATCCAGATGGAACCGGTGCAGGAAATGGTGGAGCGCCGGGGCCAGCAGCACCGCCACCATCGTCAGAAAAAACACTCCGCTGAACAGCGCATAGAACGTGGCAAACACCTTTGCAGCGCGTGTTGAGAGTGGGTTGACGGGACCCATGCCCGTGAGAATCATTGCGGCATTCAGCACAGCGTCCAACCAAGGCAGCCCGTCGAAGACGTGGTAGCCCGTCGCGCCGATCGCCAAGGCCATACCGACCAGCGTGGCAACAATTGCGGCGTTCTTGAGCAGCCGGCGGACGAGCGTGCGTCGAAGCACGCTCCGAGTCAGATGTGGCGGCGCATGGAGATTACTTCCATGCCGGGCTCGCTCGGGCATATGGTTCCCCCACTGATCATTCCGGGCTGGCCACCACGACGGAGAAGTCGCGCTGTTCCCACCGACCGGCCTCCGGCCAGAAGAACGTGAACACGACTCGCGCGCCAATCGACAGGGTTTCGACAGGCAGGTCGGCGACGTGAACACCAATTCCCGTGTCGCGCGTCGCCAGGTCGTGCGTCGTCTGCCATCCGTCGTCGCTCCAGTGAATCACCGCTGGCGCCAGTGTTTCCACTCGCAGACGGCGCCCTTCAGCAATGGTTCGACGTTTGTGGTTGAAGCGCCAGAACGCGTGCGGGGATCGGCGACCTTCCACAATGTATCGCTGTCGCGTCTGCCAGGGCATGTCGTATATACAGCCGTCGCGGAGCGAGCGCTGGAGCTTCAAATGCTCGGCATGCGCCCACACCAGGGGCATCGCACTGCCCGATGGTCGCCCGAACTTCAGCTCGCGTTCAGGCACGTCGGCCGCATCCCAGATCTGCTCCGGGAGGAGGCCGCCTTCTCCTGCGAGCGCTTCGAGTGTCTGGAGCAGCCGCGATGCCACGTCGAGATGGCCCGCCGCAATCTCGTAATGGGCTCGTTCACCAGTGAGGAGCGGCCACGCACGGCCCACGCCGGTGCCGTCGAACGCCGTGCCGTCCTCGTGCTCGCCGTAGCGATCACCGTTATAGCGGTGCCAGACAGGTCCGTCCGGCGTGTCTACCTTGAGCAGCGCGTCGATGGCACGGACGGTGTTCGTGATGCGTGGATCATCCGCCGCTCGCAGCCCGAACCTGACGAGCGCGAGCGCGTCGGGGCTGATGATCTGGTATGCCGGTTCATCGGACTGTGACCAGGGGCGATTCTTAATCGGGACGAACCCGCCCTGCGGAGAGGCCGCGTCCGCCGTTTCGGGTGCAGCAATCCGGACGTAGTACCCGTCGATGCCGATGCGACGCGCCAGTTCTGTGCCTCTGACGTACAGCCCCTCTTCAATGCTGTCATTCCACGCGTCTGCGGTTTCCCTCAAGTACGTGGCCGCTGATGCTTCGCCCGCATGATCCGCCACATCGGCCGCGACCAAAAGTGCGGCGATCTCGACGGCCAGGGTGAATGGCGCCAGCCCTGGCTCCTCTTCCCACCGGTCCTCTTCCGTGACCGGCCCGTGAGCAACGATGTACGTGGCTGCTCGTCGAACCATCGGCCAGAAGTCAAGGACGACGTGGGTTGAAACGCCGTCACGTTGGAGGAGATCAACCAGGAGGACCGGTAGCGCGGTTTCATCCAGCTGTACGCCGTGCCAGTAGGACTGGCCGTCGACCCACATGTTCTGCGGCCACGATCCGTCGGCCTCCTGCGTCACACGCAAATACTCCAGCACCCGCAGCGCATCCGCACGGGCACCGGCCGCCAGCAGTCCACCTGCCGTCTCCACCAGATCGCGCGGCCACACGAGATGGTAACCGCCGAGATCGGTGTCGCTTTTCTCCGCGCCCCAGGGAATGGACAGGCTGGCGATGATCGCGCCGGGAATCCGCTTCTCCTCGTGGCAACGCAGAACTGCGGCGCTCGTCCTCGAATGCTCGGCCGGATCTTCCCTTGTACCCGGCAGCGCGTCGAGACTGCGCTGCCAGGTCCGCCACTCGTCGACGTAGGCATCACGCGATTCCGCAAAGCCATGGAAGAGGCTCGCACGCGCCCGCTGGCCTGCTTCCATGGTGGAACCACCAAATGCGAGGGCGATCACGAACGTACCACCGCTGCTCGCCAGGTCGACTTCGCCGACCAGCGCAACGTTCCCGTTCGCGGCGCGATCGTAGGTCCACGCGAGCCGGTGGTGGCGGATCAGATCCTGCCAGCCGTCCGACACGCCCACGAATCCGGCCGAACCTCGCACCCAGAGCGGCGCGCACGCGACGGCGAGTGCCGTCCCGTTGCGCTCGGCAAAGAGCATTGGAACGCCTTTGTAGCCGCCAGTACGTGCTGTATTTCCGGCGCCGTGGTTGCCCAGGTGTGGGGCAAGCAGAACATAGAGTTGATAGTCGGAAATGGCTCCGCGCAGCGGCACGAAACGAATCTGCTGGAGTACGACATCCCTCCGCGGATCCGTGACAATCTCCTTCTCGATTCGGTATCGCCGGGAACGACACGTATTCAGCAGCCGGAATGCCGGGACCCCTGGCTCCTTCCACGTGGTCACGCTCGTCGCGTCACGCTTCTCCTCGGAGAAGAAGCCACCGCTGCCGGTCACGATCAAGCCGAGGTCCCGGAGGCAGGCCTGGTCGACGCGGGGGTAGTACACCTCGTTCAGAATGCCGTGGCTGAGCGTGAACCATACGCGACTGTCCAAACCAAGAGAGGTGCCGACGCCCGCCTTGGCGCTTGTCGTCCAGCGCGGCGAAATGCCCGGCCAGCCAGGAGCGTCACGAACAGGCTCCGTCATCACGGGATCGATTTCCAGACTCATAGACCCTCTGCGGGCATCGTATGGATCTACGGAGCGCCAACGTACTGGGAGGACTAACAGGAGTCGATGCAAAAGATGACAGACTGTCAGTTCTCCCAGTAGGCGGTCGCCCGGCGCGCGGAGTACCGTTCGTTTGTGCTCGCCTGGACATGTCAGGCGGCCGATCCCGGCTGATGAGAGGTCGAGTGGTGGCTGTACAGTTCAAGAAGGCGGGTACGTTGCCCGTCGATGCGATGGCCGCACCGCCTTGCACCCTCGTCATCTTCGGCGCGTCTGGCGATCTCACCAAACGCCTTCTCGTCCCGGCCCTCTACAATCTTGCGCACGAGCATGTGCTCGATGCGTCCTTCGACATCGTGGGTGTCGACCGGGTGCAGCGGAACGATGAGGAGTTCCGGGCCTATTTGGGAGAAACGCTGAAGACACTCGCCGCTGGCGGGAGCGAGTTTGGAGCGACAGAGATCGACGACACCGCATGGAGCTGGCTCTCGTCGCGGTTGCATTACATGACAGGCGACTTCGACGATCCCGGCACGTACCAGCGCATCGTCAGTCATCTCGCTGACCGCGCCAGGGAGACGAGCAGAGCGAACGCCGTGTTCTACCTGGCCGTCGCGCCAGGCTTCTTCGGCCCGATCGCCGATCACCTCGCCGCGGCCGGGCTCATCGAGGCGAACACCGCAGATTTCAGGCGTATCGTCGTCGAGAAACCGTTCGGTTCCGATCTGACGTCGGCACGAGCGCTCAATGCGCGCATTCTGCGCGTTGCCGCCGAGAGCCAGCTCTATCGCATCGATCATTTCCTTGGTAAGGAAACCGTCCAGAACATCATGGCGCTGCGTTTCGCCAACGGCATGTTCGAGCCGATCTGGAACCGGGAGCACATCGATCACATTCAGATCACGGCGGCAGAGACCGTGGGCGTCGAACATCGCGGGCGGTACTACGACGCGACCGGCGCGCTGCGAGACATGGTGCCCAACCACATGTTCCAGCTTCTCGCGATGACGGCGATGGAGGCGCCGAACTCGTTCAGTGCGGATGCGATCCGGACCGAGAAGGCGAAGGCTATCGATGCCATTCGTCCTCTGACACCGCAGGAGACGGCGGTGAACACCGTACGCGGTCAGTACGACGGCGGCGCCGTGCGCGGCCAGTCAGTGAATCCCTATCGCCGCGAGCCGGACGTCGCGCCTGGCAGCTGCACCGAGACCTACGTTGCCCTCAAACTCATGATCGACAACTGGCGCTGGTCCGGCGTGCCGTTCTACATCCGCACCGGGAAGGCGATGGCCGCGCGTCGCACCGACATTGCCATCCAGTTCAAGCGTGCTCCTGCCGTGCTCTTCCGCGACACGCCTGCAGCGAGCGTCGATCCGAACCTGATGCTGCTGCGTATTCAGCCAAACGAAGGCGTATCGCTGCGTTTTGCCGCCAAGGCGCCGGGACGCACCGTTCGCCTGTCGGATGTCAACATGGATTTCCGCTATGCGGATTATTTCCGGACCGAGCCCTCCACGGGCTACGAAACGCTCATCTATGACTGCCTCATCGGAGATCCCACGCTGTTCCAGCGGGCCGACAACATCGAGGCGGGGTGGAGGGCGGTTCAGCCGGTGCTCGACGGCTGGACGTCGGCACGTGGAGGCGTCGAGTTGTACAAGGCGGGCGGCAGTGGCCCAGCGGGGGCGGATAACCTCCTCGCGCGCGACGGAGTCAAATGGCTGCCGCTCGGATGATAGATCCTGTGCAGAACGCGGTGGTCACCTCGAGACGGACGGTGAGACGAAAGTCTCTCCGGCCAGCACGCGGCGGATCGCCGGCAGCAGGTCTGCGACCAGGCGGTCCTTGACGACAAAACCGACGTCGCCGAGGGCCAGCGATTCCTGCACAAACTCACGATCCTGCATGTTGGTCACGAACACGACCTTGGCGGTTGAGCCGCGTTCCTTCAGGCGGGTGGCGGCGGCAATTCCGTTCATCCCGGGCATCGCGATATCGAGGACGAGCAGATCGGGCTCAAGGTGCTCGGCTTCCGTTACCGCGGAAAGCCCGTCTGACACTGCGGCCACCACATCGAAGTCATGTGACAACATGCGGACGAGGGTGTCCAGCATGGCCCGATGGTCATCGGCGATCAGTACACGCGGTCGACCACTCATGAGCGTTCCTCGATGTTCGTGTCCGGCGACTGGGTCGACGCGCGGCGACGTGACAGGCACGTCCGAACGTGTCGAACTGGACGCTCGCTTTGAGCGCGAGTGTCGTGCCGTGCGAACCGGGCTCACATTCACGCAACGACCCCCTGCTGCACGGCGAATCTCACCAGCTCGGCGCTGCTCTTGAGCCGCAGCTGTTCCATCATCCGATACTTGTGAAATGCGACGGTGCGGGGCGTCAAATCCAGGACGGCCGCTACTTCCTTCATGGACTTGCCTTCTGCCAGGAGTTGCAGGACCTCGCGCTGGCGGACCGTGAGCTCGTTACGCGACGTGCGCTGCTGGATGAGCGAGCCCACGACGTCCCGCGTGATCAAGGGCGTGATATAGGATCGACCCCGCAGCGCTTCGTGGATGGCCTGCTTCAGCTCCTGAGCGGCCGAGCTCTTCAGCACGTACCCCGATGCGCCGAGCCGGAGCGCCTCGCCCGCCAGATCCGGATCCGGGTTCATCGTCAAGTAGATCAGCTTCACCGATCGGCGCTGCGCTTTGAGCTGCCGTCCCGCATCGAGGCCGTTGAGGAGCGGCATGGCCACATCGAGCAGGACGACATCAGGAAGGAGTCGCGAGAACTCCTCGATCAGCGCCCGTCCGTCGGTCACCGTCCCGACCACCTCGAAATCCGGCTCGAGTAACGCCTTGAAGGCTTCGAGCAGCATCAGGTGATCGTCGGCCATCAGAATGCGAGGGCGTGTCATGGAGCACCTCCCGTAGTGTCGTTCCGGTTCACCGAGTGATTGTGGCCTCCAGGCATCGCTCGCGAAACTGGGAGTACTCCGAGGTCCCCCCGAAACAGTTACTAGTCAGAATTGATAGCGCTTCAACGGTATAGTGCGCCACAGGCGCAAGGGCGCCCGCAAACGGGGCGCAAGGCGGTCCGGGGGACAACGTGTCAGGTTCGCGGCGCGACGGCGCAAGGGGGTCCGGGGGACAACGTCCCCCGGAGAGAAAAAGATGAAGGGCTACATCGCTCAACAGGCAGCCGGCCACCCGGGACGCCTCACGGTCATCAGATACGCCGGTGCTCTTTGCGCCGTTGCCGTTGGCGTGTTGCTCGCATCCTGGTTGCAGTCGGTCCTCGATGCCTCGGTCGTGCTGCTGATGGCCATTCTGGTTGCCGCGTGGTTCAGCGGCTTCTGGCCGGCGCTGCTCGCATCGATCCTCGCCACGCTGGCACTCGACTACTTCTTCACACCGCCGCTTTACACCTTCGCGCTGGAGATCGCGCACATCCCTCACCTGGTCGTGTTCACGTTGATCGCGGGCGTTTTCGTTGGCATCAGCGCCGCACGCCGCCGGGCCGAGCGAGCGCTGAAGCAGGCCCGCGACGACCTCGATGTTAAAGTGCGCGAACGCACGGCCGATCTCACCCGAGCGAACCAGCGCCTGGCCACACAGTACGCCGTGACACGCGTGCTCGCCGAGTCGCACAGCCTCGATGCCGCGTTGCCCGAGGTGCTCCGGGTTACCGGCACGGGGATGAATTGGGATTGGGGCGCGCTCTGGAAGTTCGATCGCGAAGCTGAGGTGCTCCGCTGCGCCAGCACGTGGTGCGCCCCAGGCCTCGTCGCGGAAGGTCTCGCGGCTGACGCGCAGCTGACGTTTGCATTGGGGCACGGGATCCCCGGACAGGTGTGGCAGAGCGGGCGCGCTCAATGGATTCCCGATGTTGCGCGAGAGCCTGGTTTCGTACGGACCGGCAGCGCCGCCGCGGCGGGCCTCCATGGAGCAACGGCGTTCCCCATCCTGGTCGGCAACGACACCATCGGAGTGATCGAGTTTTTCAGCCGCGCCGTTCGACAGCCGGACCAGGAAGAGCTCGATACGCTATCCGCCCTGGGAAGCCAGATTGGTCAAGTCATCGAACGTCGGCGCGCCGAAGAGGAGCGCGAACGGGTCCTGGTCCGCGAGCAGGCGGCTCATGCGCAGGCCGCCGCATCGCATCAGCGCTTCGGCGACCTGGTGAACTCAATCGAGGGCATAGTCTGGGAAGCTGACGCCCGGACATTTCAGTTCGCATTCGTGAGCCGGCAGGCGGAGCGCGTTCTTGGCTACCCTGTGGCGCTGTGGCTCGAGCAGCCCACCTTCTGGAAGGACCACATCCACGCCGAGGATCGCGAAGCCGCCGTGAATTCCTGGATCGCCGCGACAACCGAAAAGCGCGATCACGACTTCGAGTACCGCATGGTTGCATCGGACGGCCGAATCGTGTGGTTACGAGACCTGGTCACCGTCGTCGTCGAGGACAATGAGGCCACACGGCTGCGCGGAGTGATGTTTGACATCACCGCCCGCAAGCAGGCCGAACAGGCGATGCGCGAGCAGGCGGACCTCTTGAATCTGACGCACGACACGATCTTCGTGCGCGACATGCAGGATGTCATCCGCTACTGGAACCGCGGCGCCGAGGGGTTGTACGGCTGGACCAGCAAGGAGGCGGTGGGGCAGGTCACACACGCGCTGATGCAGACGGTCTTCCCCGCTCCACTTGAACAGATCACGAACGAGTTACTGCAAAACGGACGATGGGAGGGAGAGCTCGTTCACACGAGACGAGATGGATCCCGAGTCGTCGTTGCCAGCCGGTGGTCGTTGCAACGCGACCCCGAGGGCCGCCCGGTTGCGATCCTGGAAACGAACAACGACATCACAGAGCGCAAGAAAGCGGAGGACAGGCTGCGGCGCAGCGAAGCGACGCTGGCGGAGGCGCAGCGGCTCAGCCACTTGGGAAGCTGGGTCGAGAATCTCGTCGACGGAACACTCACCGCGTCACCCGAGTTGCTGCGGATTACCGGATACCCGGAGACCCTGGCCGTGACCGCGGATCTCCTTCGCCAGCGAATCCATCCTGACGATCTCGTTCGGGTCGAAGAGATCGTGGCACGAAGCCGGCGTGAGAAGACGGATTTCGAGTTCGAACATCGCATCGTGCTGCCCGATGGCTCACTCCGGCATGTACACAGCATCGGCCATCCGGTTATGAACGACTCCGGACACATTGTCGAAATCGTCGGCACCGTCGCCGACGTGACGGAGAGAAAGCGCGCCGAAGATGCGTTGCGAGCCAGCGAGGAGCAATGGAGGGCGGTCTTCGAGAACAACCCGACGATGTACTTCATGGTCGATGCGGTGGGGACCGTGCTCTCCGTGAATCCCTTCGGGGCCGATCAGCTCGGCTACACGGTGGACGAGGTGATCGGGCACTCGGTCCTGAAGGTGTTTGCCGAAGCCGATTGGGATACCGTGCGGAAGACGATCGAGAGGTGTCTGGAACATCACGGTCAGGTGATGAGCTGGGAGATCCGTAAGGTTCGTCGCGACGGCAGCGTCATCTGGGTGCGCGAAACGGCAAAGGCCATGCGCCGGATGGATGGCAGTCCGATCGTGCTGATTGCCTGCGAGGACATCACGCAGGCCAAGCGCACCGAAGCCGATTTGCGGGAGAGCGAGCGCCGTCACCGCCACATCTTTCAGGCGACAGGCGTGTCGATCTGGGAGGAGGACTTCTCGGCCGTCAAAGCTGCCATCGATGATCTCAAGCGGCGTGGCGTCCACGATTTCGGCAAGTATCTCCAGTCATCGCCAGCGTTCATCGATCATGCCATCTCGCTGGTTCGCATCATCGACGTGAATGACGCCACGCTCAAGCTCTTTGCCGCGTCGAGCAAGGAGGAATTGCTGGTGTCCCTGCACAAGGTGTTCACACCCGAGACGCGCGACGTGTTCGCGGGCGAGCTCATCGCCATCGCGAAGGGAGAGCCTTCGTTCGAGGGGGAGACGACTCTCAGGAAGTTGAATGGCGAACCGATCGTGGCGCTGTTCACAGCCAGTTTTCCGCCGCCTGACGCTGCATTCGATGCTGTCCTCGTCAGCATCATGGACATCACCGATCGCAAGCGAGCCGAGCAGGAGCTGGAGGAGCTGGCGGGACGGCTGATCCACGCGCAAGAGCAGGAACGCAGCCGCATCGGCCGCGAGCTCCACGATCACATCAGCCAGATGCTTGCCGTCCTCACGATCAGGATGGACCAGCTACGCGCCGACGAAGCCACATCGCCGGCGATGGCGGCCGCGCTCGAAGAGCTGCGGCAGAGCACGGCGGAGATCACGAATGATATTCACGGCCTGTCTCATCGGCTGCACTCGTCGGCGCTCGATTACCTCGGACTGGCGCCCGCCCTCCAGAAACTGGTGAGCGAATTCTCGGTCCGCCACGGTGTCGCGATCGACTTCGAACATGGTCCGTTGCCTGCGCCGCTGCCGTCGGATGTCGCGCTGTGTCTGTTTCGTGTCGCCGAAGAGAGCCTGACCAACATCGCCAAACACAGCCACGCGAAATCCGCACGGGTGCAGGTGAACAACGCCTCGGACGGTCTCCATCTGACTGTCGAGGATTCCGGGAGCGGGTTCGATCTCGACACCCTCGAACGAAGAGCAGGCCTGGGGTTCGTGAGCATGCGGGAGCGCCTCCGCGTACTGCGTGGGACGGTGCGCGTCGACTCCGCGCCGTCCCGTGGGACGAAGATCGACGTGTGGGTGCCGGCGGCGAGTCTCCTTGCCCGTAGCTCTGGTGAGGCGCGGTCATCGACCCCGCCGCCTCCGCACGTGAGCTCCGCATGAAGATCCGAAGGTCCGCTCGCCGTCGGTTACCTCCTGACCTGGAAGCGCTGCAGCATTGCGGCACACCGATGTTCTGGCCCTAGCGTGAACGTTTGCCAACTATGTCGACGGCCGAACGTACGCCACGCGCGAGCGTCGCCGCCGGTCCGGTGCCGTAATAGTGCAGGAAGATTACCAGCGGCCTGGTACCTGTCATGTGCTGATGGATGGCCACGATACTCAAGCCGTTGGCACGGAGCGCTTTGAGCACCGGCGTGACCTCGTCCTCCAGCATCGCGACATCACCAGCGACCATCGCATCCGCGTCCGTCCCGGCAAATGCAGCCCACGTATTCAACCCCATACGTGAATTGATCCGGGCGCCGTGCTCGCGTAAGTCGATGTCCGGCCGGCCGATCGTGATCTTATAGACCGGCCCACTCTGCTCGCCCTGCTGGCCGACGATGTTCGCGAGCGCACCGGCATCGAGCTTGCCATCCGGTGTGCTCGCGGACGATGTTGCGGGCCGGGCTGCGCCGTTCGAGGCTGGGCCGATAAGATCGATGGCCGGCTTCACGCGACGGGCGAGATCGGCGGCGCCGCCCATGCCGTGCACGTGCATGTAGAAGATCCGGGGCTGCTCCCAGAAGAAGTGGTTGTGCAGTGCGGTCACGTCGAAGCCGTTGTCCAGAAGTGCCGACATCACGGGGTTGACTTCGTTCTCTGTGAGCACGAGGTCGCCCATCATCACGTCGGAGGCTCCGGTGCCCTTCGTCAGCGCAAGCCAGCCGCCGAACCCGAATGGCGTCGGCGCCGGCCGCCCTGCGATGGTTACGCGCAGGTCGGTCCGCGGGATGTTCACCTTCAGGACGCCGTCCTTGAAGTCTCCCGATTTCGCAAGCGTGGTAAGGACGCCCTTGTACTCGGGCGGCATCTCCTGGGCTGTAACAATCGCACTCCACAGCAGGACCACCGCCGCGACCGCGAAGCTCGCTGGACCTTTCAAGACCACCATCGTTCCTCCATTACAACTGCCGGACGGTATAGCACTGGACGGGTGTAGCGCGGAGTCTTGCAGACAGCAGCGGTACGGAGTCGAGGCGTGTTGTCCATCGCTATCTCGCAAGAAGGAACGGAACGCTGGTGACCACGACGTCCGGTTTGAACAACAGCGCCGCCTATCAATGCGAACGGCTCTTCAGTCTGCTCGCGGCGCGTCTCGTGGCAGGTCCGATGGCCAACTCACGCGAACATCTCATCGACAGTACCTGCCCACTCAAGGCTCCGGAGCAAGCGTCTCGCCGTCCGCGCTGCTGCTCGTAGTGCCGCATTTCACGCGGCCCTCCGCGAGGACTGTGGCTTGCAGCCACGAAATCGGACAAATCGCCACATCTCGGCCGGCCCGAGGTTCGGCGGCTAACGCCGTGGCCTTCAGCGTTCCGGGGCGCCTGAATACCGAAACACCTGGCCGACTGACTTCAGTTCATCAGGTCGGGAACCGGTCACATTCTTGCTGTCACGAACCCGCGATGGTGGGTGATGCGGCTGCTCGTGATTGATGACGACCGCAAGGTCGCCGGGTTCATTCAGGCCGGACTGGAGCAGGAGGGCCACGGCGTGGACGTGTTGCACGACGGGAACTTTGCCGGCGAGCAGGCGCAGGCGATCGACTATGACGCGCTCGTCCTCGACCTGATGCTGCCAGGCCGCTCGGGCTTCCAGGTGCTGCGCGACGTGCGTGCGCGCAAGCCGCTGCTCCCGGTGGTGATTGTGACAGCGAAGGATTCAGTCGACGAACGGATCGCGGGGCTCGACTGCGGCGCGGACGACTATATCGTGAAGCCGTTTGCACTGGCGGAGCTGTCCGCACGCTTACGTGCGCTGCTGCGGCGCGGCGCGCCACGCGAGACGGTCCTCCGCCTGGCCGATCTCGAGCTCGATACACTCCGGCGGACAGTGCGCCGCGGCGGCGGAGTCATCGACCTGCGTCCGAAGGAGTACGCCCTGCTCGAGTTCCTCATGCGGAACACGGACCGGCCCATGACCCGTTCGCTCATCATTGAGCACGTCTGGGACATTCACTTCGACAGCATCAGCAATATCGTCGAAGTGCACGTCAACGCTCTGCGAAACAAAATGGATCGAGGATTCCACCCGCCTCTGATTCATACAATCCGTGGCGTCGGGTACATCCTCACGGACGCGCCGCTGTGACGCTGTCGCTTCGTTCCCGACTGTCGATCTGGTATACGGCCCTCGTGGCCCTGCTCCTCGCAGCCCTGAGCGTGGTCTCGTATCGCGTGCTCGCGCGGCAGCTCGACGACGACGCAACGGCGCGTCTGACGGAGCTGACCAATGGGATCCATGGGTACCTGCGCGTTGACGAGAACGCGCCCGCATTCGCATTCGACGCCAGCGATTCGGATGTGGCGGCCTTCGTCGAAGAGGCGACGCGCTACTACCAGATCTTCGAGGCCGAAACCGGGCGGCTCGTCGTGCAGTCCACGGCGATGCAGCTGCTGGGTCTTCACTTCACACCGGCGGAAGTCGATGCCCTCGTCGCGCGATTGCAGCCGTTCGACATCACCACCCAGTACGGCCGCTTTCGAATCACGAACAGCATCGTCGATGCAGGATCGGGGCACCCGATGCTGCTTCAGGTGGGGAGCTCGCTCAGCCAGGTAGACGCGGCGCTGTCGAGATATCGCTCGCTGCTGCTGTGGCATCTCCCCATTGCCATCGCTCTCGCGGCGCTCGGCGCGTGGGCGATGGCGCGTCTCGCGTTGTCCCCGCTTTCGCGGTTCGCGGCAGCCGCCACGTCGATCGACGTGAACAGCCTCGGGCAGCGGCTTCCACTTCGCGGAGCAGGGGACGAGCTCGACACCGTGGCATGCGCGTTCAATGAGACCCTCGCGAGGCTGGAGCACTCGGTCTTGCAGATGCGGCAGTTCAGCACAGCGCTCGCCCACGAGCTCCGGACGCCGCTCGCGGCATTGCGGGGCGAAATCGAGCTGACGCTGCGGCGCGCGGGCGCGGACGACAGCAGACGCGAGACGCTCGGCAGCCAGCTCGAGGAGCTCGACAGACTGAGCCGGTTGATCGACGAGGTCCTCACACTCGCGCGCGCGGAGTCCGGCCAGATCCCGCTGGCATTCGCTCCAGTCGATCTGGAGGAAATTGCCCGGCGGATCGTGGAACTGCTGGAGCCACTTGCCAAGTCACGTGGCATCGATCTCCGGATCGCATCGGCGAGCCCCGCCGTCGTCGAGGGTGACGTCGGCCTGCTGCAGCGCCTGCTGCTGAATCTTCTCGATAACGCGCTGAAATTCACAACGACGGGCGGTCAGATCACGCTGTGCGTTTTGCGTCAGCACGGAAGAGTCCGAGTCGATGTCCGTGATACCGGCGTCGGCATCTCGCCAGACGCAGTGCCGCACGTGTTCGACCCATTCTTCCGCGCCGACCCGGCTCGCTCCGCCGACGGCGCCGGCCTCGGCCTCACCCTCGCGAAGTGGATCGTCGACGCACACGGCGGCCGGATCACCGTGGACAGCCGGCCCGGCAACGGGTCAACGTTCACGGTCGTGCTGCCCGCCTTCAGGGGCGCACACCTTCACTTCTTGCACACCGAGGCGGCATGAAGAGCGTGCCGGCAAAACAACCCTGCGAATGTGATATCTGACCGATCCCTCCGTCTCACTGGTGGTATGTCCACCAACCCTCACTCGAAACGCCACCGCCATCGCGTGCTCACATCCCGCTGCAGCAGCGGGCCCAAGGGACTGTCCCGCGCGCCCGGCGGCGCCGGCCGCCCGATTAACGCAGCTTAATCCAGCCTTCACGAGCCGATCACGTCCGCTACGTCAAACAGGTACAGATGACAACGAGTCATCGAGCGCAATCAGGCGCTGAAAGGAGACCGACATGAAGAACATCATCAGACAGTCGCTCGTGGTGGGGGGTGCAGTCGTGGCTCTGGCGGGGGGAGCCGCTCGGGCGGATGCATCGGAGACGATCAAGGTAAATGTGCCGTTTGCGTTCACCGTGCGCAATCAGACGCTGCCCGCGGGGGAATACCTGGTGCGGCGCGACGACACGGATCCCGCCGTCCTGCTGATCCAGAACGTCGACCGGACACACGCAGGCACGTTCGTGCTGACGAATGCGGCGGGAGGTCACGACCCGACAGGCGACAAGTCGTGCCTGTCTTTCACGCGGACAGGTGAGACATACCAGCTGTCGAGCATCTGGGAGTCTCCGTTCGAAGGGCACACCGTCCTCGGGAGCAAGTGACGGGGGATGGACCCGCATGATCCCCAATCCGCGCGGGAGCGGCTGGAGTTCTCCAGTCGCTCCCGCGGCGACGTCCCTGACCCAGAAGTCCGCTGTCGCCCGCGCTCACTAGACCGGCGGGTACAAGAGCTGACTAACCCGCACCACTGACCTCGTCGCCACCCTGAAGGTTCCTCCTGAGGAACAGCGACAGGCCGCACATGATCGCCGCGCCAAGCCCCAGCACCCAGTACGTGTCGATGTATGCCAGGGTGGCAGCCTGCGCCCGAAGCGCACGATACAGCATTGCATACGCCTGCGCCTGAGCCTCATGGGCGGCCGTTCCGAGCTGCGCCAGCCGGCCCGCGAGCGCGTCTACTGCTTGTTGAAAGTAAGGATCGCCTGCCGTCGTGTGCTCCGCCAGTACACTCTGGTGGAATACAGAGCGCCGCGCAATCATTGTGGTCACCATCGACGTGCCGACGCTCGCGCCGAGGTTGCGGACGAAGTTGACGATGCCGGCGACGGAGTTGTTTGCTTCCGGCGGGAGACCGGCGTAGGCCACGAGCGATATGGGTACGAACAGAAACGCCAGTCCCGTTCGTTGAATCACGCTCAGCCATGTCATGGACGTGAAGCTGACGAGCAGGTCGAGCTGCGTCGTCGTATAGAACATGGCACACGCGAGAGACAGCCAGCCGAACGCGACGAGATAGCGGGCCTGGACCTTGGACGTAAGCCGTCCGACGGTCGGCATCGTCACGAGCATGACCAGCGCACCCCCCGATAGAACCAATCCCGCCCGCTCCGAGGTGTACCCAAGCTGGGTCTGGAGGAACTGAGGCATCATCACCACGCTGCTGAACAGCAGCACACCAAGGATGAACATCATCACGTTTGCACTCAGAAAGTTCGGATTCCTGAAGAGGCGAACGTTGATAATCGGCGTGTCCGAGTACCACTCCCAAATCACGAGACACACCAGAGAGACGAACGCGGTCACAGCCAAGGTCACAATGAACGGCGAACCGAGCCAGTCTTCCTCCTGTCCCTTGTCCAGCATGATCTGCAAAGCGCTGACACCTACCGCGAGCAACGCGAGCCCGATGTAGTCGAACCGCACCCCGGCATGGCGGAGGCGGTTCAGATACGGCGGATCTTCGATGAGGCGCCTGACCAGCAGGAGCGCCGCCGCGCCGACCGGCAGATTAATGAGAAAGATCCATCGCCAGGAGAAGGCATCGGTGATCCAGCCGCCAAGCGTCGGCCCGATGGTGGGGGCGATGATCGTGGTGACGCCATAAACCGCGAACGCGATCCCGCGCTGTTGCGGCGTGAACGTGTCGGCGAGAATCGCCTGCGCCATCGGCTGGAGCCCGCCGCCTCCCAGGCCCTGCAGCACGCGAGCGAGGAGAAGCACCGTGAGATTCGGCGCCAACCCACACAACAACGAGCTCACCGTGAACACGGAGATGCACGTCAGGAAGAACCGTTTGCGCCCGATAGCGCCAGCGAGCCATCCGCTGATCGGCAGCACGATGGCGTTGGAGACGAGATACGACGTGAGAACCCAGGTACTCTCTTCATTGCTGATCGCCAGATTGCCCGCGATGTGCGGCAGCGACACGTTTGCAATGCTCGTGTCGAGTATCTCCATGAACGCCGCCATGGCGACGACGACCGCCACCAGCCAGGGCCCCCGGCCACCTGGCCTCACAACGTCACTCGCGCTCATCGCAGGTGCACGGTCGGCACGACGCTCATGCCGGGACGAAGTTCGCGCTCTCGGTCTTCGCCCGGCTCGATCACGATCTTGACGGGAATCCGCTGAACCACCTTGACGTAGTTGCCCGTCGCGTTCTCGGGGGGAAGGAGGCTGAAGATCGTTCCGGTCCCTGCGGCGACGCTGTCGACATGCCCCTTGTACGTTCGGCTGTTCGCATCGACGGTAATGTCCGCCCGCTGACCGGGGCGGATATAACGGAGCTGCGTCTCCTTGAAGTTGGCTGTGATCCAGACATTCTCGATGGAAACAATCGTGAGCAGCGGCTGGCCGGCTTGCACGTTCATTCCCGCGAGCACGTTCTTCCGCACCAGGCCGCTCGCCGGCGCCACAATCCGGGTGTAGCGCAGGTTGAGCTCGGCTTGTTCGACAGTCGCGCGTCTCTGCCGCACGTCAGCCTCTGCCGCAAGGGCACGGGCACGTGTTGAGGCCACCTGCTGCGGACCCGCCGCGGCTCCCCGCCGGGTCGCCTCTGCCCGTGCGCGGTGGTCCACAGCCTCTCGAATCGCCTGAATGGCTGCCGCTTCCCTTGCCCGAAACCCAGCCACGCTCGCGCGGCTGGCGCGCGCGGCCGCGATCGCCTGCGCGTACACCTGCGCTGCGATCTCCTGCTTCTCAGCCAACAACCGATAGCGCTCGAGGTCCTCCTGAACGCGGGTGTCGTTGGCCTCTGCCTCTTCGAGCTCGGCGTGAGCAGCCGCCGCCTGTTCCCGGGCGGCAATCACACTTGCGTCCGCACTCGACACGTCCGCAACGGACGACGCGAGTTGGCTCGACGTCGCCGCAGCCATCACCGGGACCGTGACCGCTAACGAACGCGCCGTCGCTTCGCTGTTCACCAAGTCTGCGCGCGCGCGCTCGACGGCAACCTGGTGGTCGGTTGGATCGAGTTCGACCAGCACGTCTCCGGCCTTCACATACTCGTTGTCACCGACGCGCACGGTGGCGACGTAGCCGGGAACACGAGCACTGACGACATACAGATCCGTATCAACCTGGGCGTCGTCCGTTGTCGCGTACCCCGACCACTGGTGTTTCAGCAGGATCCCGCCGATCACAAGGACAACACCACTTGCGACGATGATCGGTGTGCGGTATCGCTTCCACCGCGGCCCGCTTTCTCGCTGTTCGGCCATTCAACTACCTTCCGTTCAGGAAGTCAGCGAGGCCCGCCGCGGCGCTGCCGCTCGCGTGAATGAGCTCGAGCACGGCCAAGCTCAGGGAGTACTCGCTCACGATCAACTTCTCGTCGGCGTCGGCAATTGCCTCCTGCGCCTGGATGATTTCGATGTTGTCGGTGACGCCGGCCAGAAAGCGATCTCGCGCGTGTTCCAGTGTCTGTCCCGCCAGATCGACCATGCCCGAGGCCACTCCGACCTGTTCCGCGGCTGATTGCAGATCGAGAAAGGCGGTTCGCACCTCTTGCTCGATCTGGCCGCTCAGGTTCTCCAGCTGGGCTCGTGCCCGAGCGAACGCCGCATCGGCCTGGGTGATCAGCCCTCGCACGCGGCCACCCTGGAATAGGGGAATCGAGAGCGCGGCAAAGCCGCCGATCGTGCCGGTAGCACTGGCCGGCGTGACGCCGATTGCGCCGTAATCGATCCTCAGCGACAGCGCCGGCGCCGAAGCTGCCACGGCGGCGCTGCGCCGAAGCTCGAATTCTCGCACTCGTGTGAGAAGCATCTGGTAATCGGCACGCGTCGCGCGGGCACGCTCGAGTGCTTCGTCCAGGCCGACAGGCAGCACAGATGAGCGCAGTCGCTGGTCGGCAACTGTGAACGCCTGACCGAGGGGCAAACCAATCAGCCGCGCCAGCGTGAGTTTCTGTTTCGCCAGGTCGTTGCGAGCCGCAATCAGTTGCTGCTCGGCGGCGTGGAACTGCACGCGCGCTCTCAGCACATCGATCGCCGCGGTCGTTCCCGCCTCGAGGCGATCGAGTGCCTGACGGTGAAGCACGACAGCTGTTGCGCGCCGCGCCTCGCTGGAATGGACGCGCGCGGCCTGCGCTACTACCTGCAAGTACGCTGCTGTCACGGCGACGACTACCTGGTCGCGCACGTCCTGGTAGGAGTACTTCGCAGCCCGAACCTCCTCGCGGTCTGCGCGTACTCGAAACAGCGACTGCGAGTCCAGGATGGACTGCGTCAGGTGGACGCGAGCGTCGAAGTTGGCGAACGGGCCGACGACGGACGGCATACCGGGAAACTGGATGCCCTCCTCTGCTCTGACATTCACTTGCTGAACATTGATGCTGGTGCTCAGCGAGAGGTGCGGAAGCAGGCCGCTGCGGGATTCCTGTCGCTCACCCTCTGCAGCCCGGACCCCTTCCCGGCTCAGCAGGATCCCAAGGTTGGACGTCAACCCCCGTTCGACGGCGGCTCGCAACGAGAGCGATAGCGGCTCCGGCGCGGGATCGCCCAGCCGCACGCTCCCCGATAACGGCGACTGCGCTCCTCCGCCGCGTTCCGACTGCGCCTGTGCGGCGGCGGCTATGAAGAAGAGGAGCGCCATAGCGCTCAGCGCCACCCGGCGAAGCAAGTCGCGAAAGACGCGGTGATGAGGTCGTTCTGATTGCTCCGCAGCCGCGAACCGCAGGACCGGGAGGGGTTGCCCCCTCCCCCACATCGCGCTCACCGTGGCCCCAGATACATGACATGGACGTATTTGCCCAATCGCGCGTTGTACGCGAGATACCAGCCGTCGTGGTCCGGATCCTCGTAAATTGCGATCTGGTCGGAGTCCCAGAGCCAGCCGTCCACGAATGGGTAGTCATAAGGGGCCACGCTGAAATAAAAATTGTCGAACCAGAAGCGCTCGCGGTTCCCTCCGGCCAGGCGGTACACATGGTCGCGTCCGAACCCGCCCGTGAAGCGCCCGTGCTGCCATGGGTGCTCGATACGATAATGGGCGTCCTGCCGACCGGAGTCGTGCCCGAACCATCTCCCGTGAGCGTCCACCGAGCGCCCTGCCGCCGCGGGGCGGGATGAGCCGCGAGACGCGTCGCCGACAGCCGCAGGTCCGTGGGCCGGAAAGTGTCCGCTACCGATCCCGGAATGCGTCGCCCCACCGCCTCTCTGTGCGGCTGCGGGTCCGGCGCACGTCACCACCAATGCAACAACTCCGATTGCCGTTCTCATGTAGACCTTCACTCTCTTCGGATCCATTTTCGCTGCGGCATTTAGTTGCGCGCGATCGATCCAATGCCGTGGGATCAGCAGGCGCCATGCCAAGTCGCTCTCCGGCAACGTCATTACGTCGGACCTTCATGACGGACCATGTCGACGTCGCGGCTGTGGCGTTTGTGCGTGCAGTCGTGCGCACAACCCCTCACTACGCAGCGGTACTAGAGGCTGGCGGGGATCGAGAGGCGCACTGTCGTGCCACATCCCACGTCGCCCAACAGCTCGATGTGCCCACCGTGCATCTTGAGAATGTCGCGGCAGATTCCGAGACCCAGGCCATGTCCCCGCCGGAACTGCTTCGTGGTGAAGCCGTATTCAAAAACACGCGGGATCAGATCAGGCGGAATACCAGCACCCGTATCGGCAACGTCGATGTGGATTGTGGGCGAACGCTCGTCGGCCAGGTGCTCGACACGCGTTGCAATCTCGATGCGTCCACCGCACGCTATTGAATCCGCGGCGTTCGTGAGTACGTTCACGAGCACACGATGAAGCAAGTCGCCATCGCCCAACACCAGTGGCAGAAGTCCGTCGTCCCTAACCACCAACCGGATTGCTCGTCGGTCGAGAATTACCTCGAACTCCATGACGAGGCTTCGTATCGTCGCGTTCAGATCAACGGGGACGAGGTACGGCGGCTGATTGGGCTGTTCGCGGCAGCTGTCGAGCAGCCTCACCATGCGATGGATTTGTGCCTCGAGGACCTCCAGCCGCTTTCGAGCGGCCTCGCTGACCGGCTCGGCAGCGAGCAGCCGCATATGTCCGAGCATGACGTTCAGAGGGGTTCGGAGATCATGAGCTACAGCGGCAAAATCCATGATGCGGCCTTTCGCCCGCGACGTGGGCGGGGGCGATCCTAAGCCTTGCGATGTCTTGATCCCACTGGAACAATTGACAGCCACGTGCAGGAAGAAATGCGAGATCCAGCCTGGCTGGCACCACGGCTTCCACAACCGAGCGTCTGTTCGTGTCGCTGGTGAGCGGGTGAACCGGTCCGCCTACCGACCGGATCGCGCGAGAACCTCGACATTGCGCGTGACTGACGCTCGCGGCTTCTCAGCGTCCCCGAAAAGGATCGTCCTGACCTCGTACGAGCCAGCTGGCAAACCCGAAAATCGCATCGTGGTCACACGGGGCGCTGCGTCACCGTCGAGCTGAACGAGGCTGCTGCGGTAGTACTCCGGGGATTCCAGACACACCAGCAGTGCGCGGTTCTGCGAGTGCCTCTCGGCGATGACGTCGACAGCTACCGTCGCTGGCTCGAGCGACACCGACGGAGAGATACGAAGTGCAAGCGGCTCACCAGCGAACGCCGGCAGGGCGAGGAGAGCTGCAAATGCAATAGATGCTCGTGTGCCGATTGGCTTCCGCCCGCTTACGATCGTGAGCATGGCTCCTCCCTGCTTACTCAGTACGCCTTCGGTGCGGGCACGCTCTCCGCGCTCCAGGGAGGCGATGCATACTCGTCACCCACATAGATGACGACGAGGGAAGCGAGGAAGAACAGAATCGCGAGCACCATCGCGATTGCGAGTATCCCGACTGCCCATCGCGGCACGTAGTTCGCCTGCGTCGGTCTCGTCATACATCCTCCTCCCGGACCTCCCGCGCACCGCTGCCGGCGTCCGAGGATTCGTCCGGGTGTCGTGTGTCGCCCAGTGCGATCAGCGCGATGATCTCGTCAACGAGTTGGCCCATGTGCTCCTCCTTCAACGCGTCAATGTTCCGTCCGCGCAATGAACCCGTAGCACGCGGATTCGCAATCCACATGCCGCTTCGCACTACAAGCGGCACTCGGCCCGTCAGTGCAACCGATCGCCCACCACTGCGCTGCCCCAGAACCACAAGCGAGCGTCCGTCCGAAAGAACAAGTCCATCTCGTTCGGTGTCAGTTCAAACCCGCGGACGCTGAGCTCTGCGAGCGCCTCCACCCGGTCAAGGGCAAATTGAATCCGGAGGTGTTCGTCGTTGAGCAATCGGTCGATGATGATTCCAACGGTGCGTTGTGACATGTTGCGTCCCTCCTCGAATCCCAATGTATGGGGGCAACAGTCGCGCCAAGCCTGACGCCACGCGCCACTTAAAGCCGGGAGCGCACGGATCGATACCAGGAGAAACATGACGGTGAGGCTTCCTGGCCTCGATCTCGCCAATTCGCCACACCAACGAAGCGCCCTTGGCTGCGACTGACGCGAACGGCGCAATGGCATTCCGATTGCGGTGTCTGTCTGGTGAAAGATCGCGGGCACCGGACCGCTACCGGATCCGTCACCGCGGTGTCAGGAGGAGCAAATGCGTGTCAAGAACGGAACCGCGATCGTGCTGGCGTTCATCTGCGTTGTGTCGGCCGCCGTGCGGCCGGCCGAGACTGCAGGGAAACCCGACCCCAAGGATCTGGTTGGCGAGGTGCGCAAGGAGCTGATGCGACTTCCGTACTACGGCGTCTTCGACTTTCTCGTCTTCAGCGTGAACGGCCCCACCGTGACGCTGGGTGGTGACGTGTATAACGCATCCATCAAGAAGGACGCGGAGCGAGAGGTGAAGCGCATCAGCGGTGTGGAAAACGTGGTCAACAACATCGAAGTGCTACCCGTGTCGACATTCGATGACGACATTCGGTGGACCGCGTACCGGGCCATCTATCACGATTCCACGCTGTCACGGTATCTGCCGGGTGGCGGCTGGGTCCCGCAGGGCCGCATGTGGAGGTTCGATCGTCCCTTCGATGGCTTTGGCCGCGGCATGCGTTTTCCCGGTCAGGAACCGCTCGGGAATTTTCCCATTCACATCATCGTCAAAGGGGGCCACATCATCCTCGAAGGTGTGGTCGGCAACCAGATGGATAAGAACCTCGCCGGAATAAAAGCGCACGGCGTGTCCGGCGCCTTCTCGGTCGACAACGAACTGCAAACTGACAAATAGCGGCAGCCTGAACACTCGGGCCCGCTTACCGAACGCCGCCAGGCCGACAGCTGTTGTGGTGTGCCGCGGAACGGAGTTCGCGTTGCAGGACCGTCTCGTCATGAACGGTCCGGCAACGCGTCCGACGATCGACTGGGTTGACGCGGCTGGGAGGCGCCATGCGGCCGACGAGATCACGCAGCTGGTTTACGCGACTGACGAAGGGGACAGCCCACATTGGCGGACGACCGGCGACGTTCGTTCTTGCAGCATCCGTCATCCTGGTATGGGCGTTGACCGGGCCGGTGTTCGCTTTCAGCGATACCTGGCAGCTGGTGATCAACACCGGCACCACGATCGTGACATTTCTGATGGTGTTCCTCATCCAGA
>WUUC01227822.1_pt1 | contig 22407 bp, 22 predicted proteins | sample 6278441 | NCBI WGS metagenome assembly WUUC01 (sample SAMN13675441, study PRJNA597444) | soil metagenome | isolation source: soil | place: USA: Washington | collected 2017-10
GCGGGGGCGGCAACGCCGGGATGCCCGAAGATGATGGCGGCGTGCTGGACGGTGGCGACGGAGACGGAGACGGACCAGAGACGGGCAACTTTCCCGCGGTCACGGATCTCGAGGCCATGGGTGCTTACACACCGATCACCGTGTCCAATACCGGACCTGATAGTAATTATACCGTTTTCCATCCCATGGAGCTCGCCCCGGGCGGCGTGCTCAACCCGATCGTCGGCTGGGGCAGCGGCGGCTCGACCGATCCATCGTGGTACACGCTCTTGCCGCACCTTGCGTCGCACGGCTTCGTCGTGATCGGCTGCAACACGATCCCGGCGATCGGCGAGGAGTTTTCGCAAGGCGAGGATCTGATCGCGGGCGTCGACTGGCTGATCGCGGAGAACGCGCGCGACGGCAGCACCTTCTTCGGCAAGCTCGACACGACGATGATCGCCTCGGCGGGCTATTCCATGGGCGGGCTCGCGACGTTCACGATCGCCGATGATCCGCGGCTCGTGACCACGGTGCACATCTCGGGCGGCAACATGGAGACGGCACGCGTCGCGGCGCTGCACGCACCGGCCGCGTTCCTGTGCGGCGAGAACGACATCGCCGACCCGAACTGCGCGACCGACTTCGAGGCTGCGACGACCGACGTCTTCTACGGCAGGTTCATGGGCGGCGATCACTTTGGCATCTTGGGCTCGCCCTACGCCGAGCTGCTCAACGGCGTGACCACGGGCTGGCTGCGTCGCTACTTGATGGCGGACAAGACACAAGACGCGCTCTTCGTAGGACCGAGCTGCACGCTGTGCGCGGACACTGCGGCCTGGACCGTCAAGCAAAAGGGCGCGTTCGAGTGAGCGCTCGCTGAGGGCGGCGAGCCCGATGACGAAGCCGCTGCCCGAGGAACCGGCCCCAGCCCTAACAGTTCGATACAGCCGTAAGCGCCGGCGGGTACCTGAGGGTGCCCGCCGGTCTCGTTTTTCAGTCCGCGCGATCCGCTGCGCCAAGAACACCGCGCGCGCGCGGCCGCGAGGCATGATCGGCTCTCCACCATGGCCGAACGCGGCACGCTCTTGATCGCAGCAATGCTCGCGGTATGGACCGCGAGCGCGCACGCGCAAACGCTCGACGTGCAAGGCGATGGCTGCATCGATGAGCCGGCGATTCGCAGCGCGCTGCAGGGCTACGCCCGCTCCGCCGAGAGCGCGCGCGACGCCAGCATGCTGAGCACGCGCGTCTGGAGCGAAGGCGATTCGGTGTCGTTTCGCGTCATGCGCGCACGCTCGGTCGTGGCGGAGCGCCGCTTCGATTGGCGCGATCCGGACGGCACGGTGCGCGTACCGAGCTGCGAAGCGCGCTTGCGAGCGCTTTCGCTCGCGCTTTCGCTCGCGCTCGAGAACGCGCAGCGGCAGGCCGAGCGCGGCAACGCGGGCGCGCAGGCTGCTGCGACGACGAGCGATGGCGCGAGCGTCGAGACGAGCGCGCCGAGCGCGCGCGCCGAAGCGCCCACGAAGGCGCCTGCAACGCCCGAAGCGCCCAACGCCGCAGAGCAAGAACCCACGACGCCTGCCGACGCGACGCCATCGACCGCTGAGGACACGGCGCCAGCCGAGGCGGTCGAAGACCAAGAGGCAGGCCGATCGACGCTTGCGCTGCGGCTCGAGCTCGGCGCAGGCCTGCTGATCGGTGTCGTGCCGGAGCCTGCGCTGCTCGGCACGCTCGGTGCGGAGCTCGACGTGCTGCCGCAGCTCACGTTCGCGCTGGCGGTGCTCGGCACGCTGCCGACGCGCAGCGCGCTGCCCGGAGGCGAAGTCGATGCGCACGTGCTCGGCGGGCGAGCTTCGGGCTGTCTTGCGCGGCCGCTCGGCGCGCTGCGCACGAGCGGCTGCATCGGAGTCGTCGCCGGTGTCGTGCAGGCGCGCGGCGTCGGCTTCGACGTGCGCGACGCGCGCGCCGACCTCGGTTGGCTCAGCTTCACGGCCGGTGTGGCGCTCGATCTGCCACTTTTCGACGCGTTTTCGCTGCGCGCGGCGCTCGGCGCAGGCCTTGCCCTTTTGCGTCCCGAGCTGCGCGTGCTTACACCCAGCATGTCGACGCGCGTCGCGCACACGAGCGCACCGGTCAACGCCAGCGCCTCGCTCTCATTTCTTTGGGCGTTACGATGAAGGAACGACCCCCGATGAGCGATGAAGAGCGAAGAGGTCCGCGCGCGATGCGCTTGGGGGCGGAGGCGTTGTTTCGCGCGCACGCACCGTTCGTGGCGGCCTTCGTGGCGAGGCTCGGCGCGCTGCCGGGTGAGGTCGAGGACATCGTGCAAGAAGTGTTTTTGATCGCGCACGCCAAGGGCGGCTACGAGCCGGGACCCGCTTTGCCGCGGAGCTGGCTGGCCGCGATCGCGCTGCGCGTCACGAAGAACCACCAGCGCTCGCGCGCGCGACGCCGCGAAGACGCGAGCGACGCGCTCGACGCGCACGCTGCACGCTCGAGCTCGCCGCACGACTCGGCCGAGGTCGCGCAGTCGCTCGCGCGTGTGCAGCGCGCGCTCGAGACGCTCGAGCTCGACCAACGCGCGACGTTCATCCTGTTCGAGATCGAAGGCGAGCCGGGGCAAGCGATCGCTGCCTCGTTCGAAGTGCCGATCGGCACGGTCTACTCGCGCTTGCACCATGCGCGCAGGCGCTTCGCCGAGGCGTATCGCGCGAGCGAAGAGCCGGTTCAGGCGGCCACGGCGGCGCTGCCAAGCCGCATGACCCCCCGGAGATCGTCATGAACGACCCCAAGCGCTGGCTCGACGACTCGGGGCAGAGCGCGCAGCTGCGCGCGGACCTGCAGCGCGCGGCGGATGCAGTGCCGAAGTACGACGCGAGCGCGGGGCTCGCGGCGCTGCAGAGTGCGATCGACCACGCTGCGCCGGCGGCCGCGGGCGCAGCCAAGGCTTCGCTCGTCAAGCTTGGCGTCGCGGCGGGAGCGGCGGTGACGCTCGCAGGTGCCGTGATCGCGGTCGTCGTGATGCACGAGCCGGCGAGCGCGCCGCGCGCGCCGCGCCCAACGGAGAAGGGAGCGCCCGTGTCGGCCGAGGCGGCGCAAGCCGCGCCTGCGCCGACGCGTGAGCCGGCTCGTGCAATCGAACCCAGCGACGAACCCACCCCGAACGAGCAGCTCGCAGCGGAGCCGGACGACAAGCCCGCACCGCACGCGCGCGTCGCGCCCGATGGCGCTGCACGGCGCGAGATCGCGCAGCTCGCCCGCATCAAGGCTGTCGTCGAGCACGATCCGCGTCTGGCGCTCAAGCTCGCGCACCAGGGCCACCGCGAGTTCAGCCGCGGCTTCTTGCGGCCCGAGCGCGAGGGCCTGGCGATCGTCGCGCTGTACGCGCTCGGCCGGCGCACTGAAGCGGACGAAAGAGCGCGTGCGTACCTCGCGGACAACCCCAAGGGCGTGCTCGCTGAGCGCGTGCGCGCGTTGCGGCAGGTCGAGCGATGAGCGTGCGCACTGCGTCGTGGGCGCTTGCGCGGTGCGCGCTGCTGAGCGCAGGGCTCTGCGCGTGCATGGATGGAGGCGTCGTCGGCGAGACGAGCGCCTGCGTACCGAGCTGCGACGACGGTGCGTTGTGCGACACCGCGCGCGGCAGCTGCGTGATGTGCGTCTCGAGCAGCGACTGCGACGATGGCGACCGCTGCACAGCGGGAAGCTGCGTGCCTCGCGAGTCCGATCATGAGCCGCGCGACGGTGATGGTGATGACGATGACGGGCCCCGTGATGACCGGCCAGGCGACGACCCGCCCGGTGGCGACGGCAATGGCGGCTGGCCCGGCGGTGACAACGAACATTCCGAGGGCGACGGGCGAAGCGGCGCGGGCGACGGCGCCAAGCCCTAACGAGTCATCGCGGCGTTCTGCTTACGCGCTCGATGCGGTAGGCGTCGCCGCGACGACCGGCGGCGTCTTCATCCGGCTGCGATGCATCGCGAGCTCGAGGATCTTCTCGATCAAGTCGGGATACGCAAGGCCGTGCTTCTGCGCCGCGAGCGCGACCTCGGCGCTCTTTTCGATGTACGGGTTGGGGTTCACCTCGATGATGAACAGCTCCCAGTCGCTCGGCTCGCTCGAGCCTTGCGGCGCGCTCTTCTTGAGCCGTACGCGCATGTCGACACGGCCGTAGTCGAGCACGTGCAGCGCACGGAAGGCTTCGACCGCTGCGGCTTGAATGCGACGGTAGACGGGCTCGGGGATGTCCTCGGGGAATAGCTCCGGTGCCTTGTAGCCCTCGGACTCGGTGTTCCACTTGGCGTCGAACGTCGCGAAGCGCGCGCCGCGCTTCACCTTGCTGAAGTCCCACTCGATGATCGGCAGCGCCTCGGGTCGTTCGTTGCCGAGCACGCCGACGAACATCTCGCGCCCTTCGATGTACTCCTCGATCAGCACCGGCGCCTTGATCTCGGTATGGATGTACGAGATGCGCTCCATCAGCTGTTTGACGTTGCGCACGAGCGAGTTCTCGTCGATGCCGGTCGAGGAATCGGTGTTGGTGGGCTTCACGAACAGCGGGAACTTGAGGTCGTCCGACCACTCGACCTCGCCCGCTTCCATCTTGGAAAAGCGCGGGTAGCCGAGCTTGTGGAAGCCGAAGATCTTCTTCGCGAGCGACTTGTCGTGCGCGAGCATCTGACCGAACGCGCCGGTGCCTGTGAAGCGCTTGCCCATCAGCTCGAGCAACGACGCGACGTTGATGGCGTGGTGCTCGATGCCGCCGAGCGACTCGCACAGGTTGAACACGATGTCGCTGTCGTCGCGCTCGATGTGCGCGACGAGCGCGCGGATATCGGTCCCCGCGGCCAGCGTCTTCACTGCATGCCCGCGCTCGCGCAAGACACTCTCGATGGTCTTGTACACGGGCTCTGATTCGTACGCGCTCTGCTCTTGGTCCTCGACCTCGTCATAGAGCAACGTGACGCTGATTTTTTCCAAGGGATGTTCTTTCTACGGCAGCACGAAGCTGCCCTGGTGGATGCGGTTCATGCACAGCGCGGTCACGAGCGCGGTGAAGCGCACGAGCGCTTCGTTCTCCTCCGCTTGCAATAGCCACAGCTCGAGCCGCTCGCAGCGCTCGACGAAGTGGTTGACGAGCGAGCGCACGATCACGTCGTAGAGGCCCGTCCAGTGCGCGACGTTGACGACGAGCGTGCGGCGGTGGCGCGCGATCAACTCGGCCGCATCGAGCACGCGCGCGCCTTGGCTCGCGGGGCGCGGCCCGCCATGGAACACCTCGCGCAGCTCGTGATCGAGCTCGGCAGGCAGCTCGACCACGCTCGGGCGCTGGCGCCGGTAGTGCTCATCGAGGGAGTGCACAATCGCATCGCCCGCGAAGTCGTAGTCCTCGCCGGTCACGATCGGCGGGCGCGAGCCGATCTCGCGCACGACGCGCTCGACGAACTCGAGCTTCGCGTACGCGGCCCAGCCCGCGTAGACCTCTCGCCAGCGCGAACCGGGCGTAAGCCACACCGCAAACGTCTCCGAGAAATCTTCGTCCGGGTGCTTCTGCGCGTAGTAGCCCGGGATGTGGCGCACGAAGGCGTGCGAGAACGGCCGCGGCACGAAGTCGTCGTTGTAAGGCGCTGCGTAGTCGCCGAACACGCGCCTCCACTCCGGCGTCTCGTGCAGCTTGTACGCGTAGTTGATCGCGTGCCCGCACTCGTGGCGCAGGTACGCGAGGATCTTGTCCTCGGAGCGCGCCTCGATGCCGTCCATGATCTCGTCTTCGAGCCGAGCCAGGTTTTCGTCGGCGAGATAGAACGGGATGCCGATCACCGGCACGCCGTCGGGGCACGCCCACTCGTCCGCGAGATAGACCTTGGGCTTGAACGCGATGCCGACTGCATCGAGCTCGGCGTACAGCGTGGTCACGAGCTGCTCGAGGTACGTGCCCTCGATCCGCAGCCCGAGCTGCTCGACCGTGCTCTTCAGGATGCGCGCGCGCTCGGCGAGCCATGCTTCGTCGGCCGTGCCCATGACCTCGAGAACGTGTCCACGGCGCGGGCTGAAGGAAGGGCTTGGTTACGCGGGGTTACGCGTGTCTTACGCGCCCCGCGCGAGCAGCGCCGCCTGCAAGCACAGCTTCAGCTGCTCGATCGCGGTGCTTGCAGCGCCCGTGTCCTGCGCCTTGGCCGCGTGCTCGAGCTGTTCGCCGAGCTCCGACATGCGCGGAAAGCCGTAGCTGCCGCCCGAGCCGCGAAGGTTGTGCCCGAGGCGCAACAGCGTCTCGAACTCCGCGCGCGCGAGCGCTCGGTCGAGCACGGCAAGCTCAGCGCAGCGGTTCTCGAGGAACGCGGGCACGAGCGCCGCTGCCTCGTCGTCGAGCTCGATCACGATCGCACCCTTGGAAGGTGGCGGCGGCGGCGGTGGCGGTGGCGGGCGCACCGACTGCATGAACGCCGCGAGCCGCGGTTCGCTCGAGAGCGGGCGACCGAGCCGATCGATCAGCGCGATCAACCCGGGCTTCGTCAGCGGCTTGGGCATGTAATCGGAGCAGCCGGCCGCGAGGCACTTCTTTTCTTCGTCCTCGCCCACCTTCGCGGTGATCGCGACGATCGGGATGTCTTTGGCCTCGGGCAGCGCGCGCAGAAGGCGCGCGGCCGCGTAGCCGTCGATGCCGGGCATCACCATGTCGAGCAGCACCACGTCGACTCGCTCGCGCCGAACGCAGGCGAGCGAGGCGCCCGCGCGGTCGACCGCGATGACGCGCGTCTCCGGGCGCGTTGCGAGCCACGTGCTGATGAGCGTGCGGTTTTGCTCGGCGTCGTCGACGACCAGCACCACCGTCGTGGCATCGATGAACTGTTTGACGGTCAAGAGCAGCGTCTCGCGCCGCACCGGCTTGGTGAGGAACGCGTCCATGCCCGCTGCAGCTGCTGCTTGCCGCGTCTCGCGCCGATCCTGCGCCGTCACGGCCACGATCGGCGTTGGGTTGCGACCCTCTTGCGCGTCGAACGCGCGCAGCGCGCGCGCGGCATCGATCCCGTCGAGGTGTGGCAGCTCGATGTCGCTCAGCACGAGGTCGTAGCGCTGAGAGGTCGCTTTCTCGACCGCTTGTTTGCCATCGGCCGCGGTATCGACACGGTAGCCGCCGGACTTGAGGACCTGCGCGAAGAAGACCAGCGCGTCCGGGTTGTCCTCGACGACGAGTATGCGAAGCGGCGCGCGCATTCCGAGTGCCGAGCGTACTACGCGCACGCAACGCGCTGCCCGGCGCGCTTTGTCGCGCGCGACGTCGCGTTCGCGCGCCGCAGCCGCGGCCGGACCTATTCCTGCGTGCGCGTACGTACTGCGAAGTGAGCGCGTGGGCGCCTGCGCGCGGCGATCCAAGCGAGCGCCGCGAGCATCCAACCGAACGCTTCGCCGCTCGCGCCGCGCGCGCCGGGCGACACCGTGCTGCAGCTTGCGGGCTCTTCGTTCGAAGGCGCTGCGGCTGCTGCGTTCATGCCGCCGAGGCCGCCGGTCGGCGCGCCGCCTCCAACACCGCCCGCGCCGCCGCTCATGCCGCTGGCGCCGCCGCTGCCGCCCGCACCGCCGGCGCCGCCTGCGCCCGCGATCAAGCTCGAGCCGCCTTCGCCGCCCATCCCACCGGCGCCGCCGCTCATGCCGCTGCCGCCGCCAGCGCCGCCCGCGCCGCCGATGCCACCCGAACCGCCGACGCCGCCCGCACCGCCGGTGCCACCGGCGCCGCCGGTGCCTCCGCCACCACCTCCACCGCCAGCACCGCCGGTGCCGCCGAGGCCCGCCGCGCCGCCCGCGCCGTCGTTGGCGACGACGTGCAGAAAGCACGTGGCGCAGCTGATCTCGTAGCTGCCGCGGTTCGCGCGGTTCTGCTCGACCACGCTGAGCTCATCGCCATCGACCGTATCGACCACCGTGACGTGACCGGTTTCATCGCCCGCGCCGCAGCTGCCGGGCGCGAGCACCATGATGTCGCCGTGCACAGGCTCCATCGTCTCCACGATGCCGCTGCTCGCGGGCGGATCGTCGTCGCACCAAAAGCCCGCGTTGCCGTTCGGCGTCCAGTCGACGTTCCATTTGAAGAACAGGTAGCGGCTCGCGAGCTCGGTGCATTGATAGCCGCCGCTCCACTGCGTGCGCATCCACGTGTCGTCGAGCGCGGTCGTGCTCGTGTCGATGCCGTTGTTCGAATAGATCGCGCTGTTTTCGGAGCCATCGCACTGCGCGTAGGCCGGGATGCCATCGATGAAGCGGTTTGCGGGCACCGTCTCATCGCACACGCTGAGCGCAGCTTGCGTCACGGCCACGTCTGCACCCTCACCGCCTTCCGCGCTGCACGCGCCGACCGCTATCAAGAGGCACAGCCCGCTTTTGGTTGCTCGCATTGGCATCACTCCTATTAACGACGCGCATAGCCTGGCGCAGGCATGGCGCGCGAGGCGTCGTTTTCTGCGTCCAGCGATGTCGGGGGAGTAGCCGTTCGGCGTGATGCCCCCGTTTGGGAGTTTGTGGGCCTCGAGCGACGAGCGCGATCGGCAGCGAGCACTCGATCGCTCGAGCCGCGCGAAGTTCGACAAGATGATCTCGAGCCTTCGCGAAAACAGTCGAGCCCAAACGTTGGGCTCGAGCGCGCACAACCGCACGCGATCGCGTGATGACCACAACGCATGCGTTCAAACATCAGGGGAACGCTGCAAGCACGCGCATTGATCGCGCGCGGCACAACGCGCGCTTCGCGTCGACGCAGGAGTCAATTTTAGTCAGAGCCCTCTTGTGCGATGCGCACGCAGCGCCGTAGCACTGCGGCGTGTGCGTGCGGGGAACAACACTGGGAACGCGGTCATGAAGCAAACTTCATTCATATTGGGCTTGGGCGCGCTGCTGCTCGTGGGATGCGGCAGCGACGAAGAGAAAGAACCGATCAACAACGCATGCCCCGAGGGCGCCGACGCCGGCACCGAGGTGGCTTGCGAGTGCGGTGATGCGGGGAGCGGCACGGCGATCTGCCAAGCCAACGGACGCCCCGGCTCGTGCGATTGCGTGGGCGACGACGGTGGAGGCGGAACGACAGGAGGCGCGGGCGGAACGACGGGCGGCGCAGGCGGCTCCGGCGGCAGCGGCGGTGAAGGCGGCATGGGTGGCAGCGGCGGCAGCGACGACGACGGCGGCATGGAGCCCGGTGACGGCGATGGCGATGGCGACGGCGACGGTGATGCGAGCGTGCCGCCCTTGGTGCTACCCGACGACGGCAATCAGAGCTCGGTGTGCGTCGATGATCGCGACTGCAACCGTGATCTCGGTTGCTTCAACGCGGGCACCGAAGGCCAAGGCTTCTGCTCGGCGGTGTGCATGATGGACGATCAGTGCACGAGCGTCGGCGCGGGCTATGTCTGCTCGATGTCGTCCGGCGTTTGCGTCGTCGAGTGCGAGGGCGAGGACGATACGGAGAGCTGTCCTGCGCCGATGGTGTGCGTGAACACCGCAGGCTTCGGCGGTGGCGGCGGCATGATGGCGAGCTTCCGCTGCAAGTATCCGGATGCAGAAGAGCAGCCGGGCGAAGAAGGCGGCTTGTTCGCCGAGTGCACGGCCTTCGGTGGTCCGGGTGGCAACGGAGGTAACGACTGCGCGGACGGCTTTGTCTGCAATGCGACCAGCGCCGGCAGTGGCTTCTGCACCGCCGAGTGCGAGTTGCCCGCAGGCGATTGCAGCGCGCTCGAAGAAGCGGCCGGCGAGCTCACGCCCGAGTGCACGAGCCTCGGCGGCCCGGGCGGCGGCGGCGGCCGCTGCACGCTCGACTGCAGCGAGAACGAAGAGGGCTGCCCGGAAGGCATGACCTGCATGCAGTTCGGCCCCACGTCGCGCTGCGGATATTGATCACGGGACTTCATCTCGCGACCGCGCGAGATGATCCCCGTGGAGAGGCGCGCCGCTCCGGGCGCGCGGATGCTGGGGGAGGTTTCCGGCTCGTGCACGCCGTGCGGCTTCAAGCCGTGCGGTGGCTGGCCGCTGCTTCCCTGCGCGGCCGCGTGCTCAGAGTGGCGCGTGCGCCAATTAGGCCGTATACGCGCGCCTGCCATGATCAGCACCGAGACCCTGAGCCTCGCTTTTGGCGGGCGCACGCTGTTTGAGAACGTCAACGTCAAGTTCACGCCCGGCAACTGCTACGGGCTGATCGGCGCGAATGGCGCCGGCAAGTCGACGTTCCTGAAGATCCTCGCGGGCGTGCAGGAGCCGTCGCAGGGCAGCGTCATCGTCGCGCCCGGGTTGCGCATCAGCACCCTGCGCCAAGACCACTTCGCCTACGACGAGGTGCCCGCGCTCACGGCCGTGATCATGGGCCACACGCGCCTGCACCAAGTGATGGTGGAGAAGGACGCGCTGTACGCCAAGCCTGACTTCAGCGACGACGACGGCCTGCGCGCAGCCGAGCTCGAAGCGGAGTTCGGCGACATGAACGGCTGGGACGCCGAGGCCAACGCCGGCCGCTTGCTCGGCGCGCTCGGCATCCTCACCGATCGCCAATCGCGTCCGGTAAAGGAGCTCTCGGACGGCGAGAAGGTGCGCGTTTTGCTCGCGCAAGCGCTGTTCGGCGACCCGGACATCCTCTTGCTCGACGAGCCGACCAACCACTTGGACGTCGACTCGATCCTGTGGCTCGAAAACTTCCTGTTCGACTTCAAGAACACCGTGGTCGTCGTCTCGCACGATCGTCACTTCCTCGATCGCGTGTGCACGCACATCGCGGACGTCGACTTCCAGAAGGTGCAGCTCTACACGGGCAACTACACGTTCTGGTACGAGACGAGCCAGCTCGCGCTGCGCCAAAAGCAAGAGTCGAACCGCAAGAAGCAAGATCAGATCAACGACCTGAAGGTCTTCATCCAGCGCTTCAGCGCCAACGCTTCCAAGTCGCGCCAAGCCAGCTCGCGCAAGACGCTGCTCGACAAGATCACGCTCGAGGACATCAAGCCTTCGTCGCGCAAGTACCCGTACATCGCATTCAAGCCGTCGCGCGAGGTGAGCAAGGACGTCTTGTTCGTCGAGAACCTGAGCAAGACCGTCGACGGCGAAACGCTGTTCAAGGACGTGCGCTTCAGCGTGACGCGCGGCGAGCGCATCGCGGTGGTCGGTGAAGACCGCGCGGTTTCAGCGATGCTCGAGATCTTGTCCGGCGAGATGCAGCCCGACACCGGCAAGGTGACCTGGGGCCGCGCCGTCGACCTCGCGTACTTCCCGAAGGACAACACCCTGCTCTTCCAGAGCGATCTCTCGCTCGTCGACTGGCTGCGCCCGTACTCGAAGGATCAGGACGAGAGCTTCATCCGCGGCTTTCTCGGCCGTATGTTGTTCAGCGGCGACGAAGCCAAGAAGAGCGTGCGCGTGCTCTCCGGTGGCGAGAAGGTGCGCTGCATGTTCTCGCGCATGATGCTGCAGGACCCGAACGTGCTCTTGCTCGACGGCCCGACCAACCACTTGGACCTCGAGTCGATCACCGCGCTCAACAACGGGCTGCTGAAGTACGAGAGCCCGATGATCTTCGCCTCGCACGACGTGCAGTTCGTCGAATCGCTCGCCAACCGCATCCTCGAGCTCGGGCCCACCAAGTACTTCGATCTCGGCATGACCTACGAGCAGTACCTGGCGGATCCGGCGCGTCTCGAGCGCCAAGGCAAGCGCGAGTAGGGTTAATCATCGGGAGCGCGTGCGCCGCGCTCCCGCCCCGCCGGCAAAGCCGTCGGCCCACCCACACCACGTGGGTCGCGCTTTGCGCTCCCTCGCAAGACTTTGAGCGTGAGCGCGCTCGGTGCAATCGCGCCTAATGCATTCGAGTAGACTCGCCGAGCCCAATGCCCCGCACCTCCGGACCGCCGACCGCTCCTGAATTCGTGCTCGAGCTGACGGTCACGGCGGAGGACGTCGACAACCTTGGGCACGTGAACAACATCGTGTACGTGCGCTGGCTGCAGGACGTCGCGGTCGCGCACGCGCAAGCCGTAGGCCTGAACCACGCGCGCTTGATCGAGCTGGGCTCGATCTTCGTCGTGCGCAAGCACGAGATCGAATACCTGCGCCCGGGGTTCTTGGGCCAGCGCGTTCGGTTACGCACTCACGTCGCGAGCTGGAAGGGCGCGACCTGCGAGCGCGTCACGCGCATCGAACGCATTCAAGACAGCGCGCACGTCGCGCTGGCAAAGGCGAAGACGACGTGGGCGTACGTGACGATCGACGCGGGCAAGCCGACGCGCATCCCGGCTGAGGTCGCGGCCGCGTTCATGCACCCGGTGCCGGCGGAGCAGGCGTAGGCCCGCTGCCCAGCCAGTGCTGAAAAGGCGTTCGCTCTAAGAGCTCTGCGCGGTGGCGTTGATGGTCGTGGTGTTGCCCGCGGTCGCTCGCCGCCGCCATCGAAGCAGCCGGCGCAACAGCCGCACGAAATTCGTCGTCAGCTCGCTTGACCGGTCGCACGGCGGGCCGTATTAAACCGATGTGTTAATTAACCGACGGGTTTAATACAATGCCGATCGACCAGCTCAGCACGACCTTCGCCGCGCTTGCCGACCCCACGCGCCGCGCGATCCTCGCCCGGTTGATCGCCGGCGAGCGCTCGGTGACCGAGCTCGCCGAGCCGTTCGACATGAGCCTGCCGGCGGTGTCGAAGCACCTGCAAGTGCTCGAGCGCGCGGGCCTCATCTCGCGCACGCGCGACGCGCAGTTCCGCCGCTGCAGCATCGAAGCGGCACCGATCAAAGAGATCGCCGAGTGGACCGAGACCTATCGGCACATCTGGGAAGAGCGCTTCGAGCGCTTGGACGACTACCTACAAACCATGAAGAAGAAGAAGAAGGAGAAGAGCCATGCAACGAAACCTCGCCGCAAATAAGCAGACGTTCAAAGTTACGACCCCGAGCGAGACCGAGATCGCCATGACGCGCGTGTTCGATGCGCCGCCGAGCGTGGTGTTCGAGGCGATGACCAAGCCCGAGCACGTCAAGCAATGGTGGGGCCGCCTCGGCGAGGGCTACAGCGTCCCTGTGTGCGAGATCGATCTGCGCGTCGGCGGCAAGTGGCGCTTCGTCAACCGCCACCCGCAAGGCGAAGCTGCCTTCTACGGCGAGTACCGAACGATCGAGCCGAGCGTGCGGCTCGTGTACACCGAGATCTTCGCCGACTTCCCCGACAACGGCTCGGTCATCACCGCCGAGTTCGTCCAAGACGGCGACAAGACCCGCTACAGCGCCGTGTGCCGCTACGACTCCAAGGAAGTGCGCGACATCGTCCTGCAGAGCGGTATGGAGCGGGGCGCCGCGCTCAGCTACGACCAGCTCGACGACCTCGTCGCGGGCATGCAGCGACTCGAGGCACGCGCAGCGAACGGCTGACGACGCCACCCACATTGAAGCGCGCGGTGGCTTTCGCCGTGACTGCTTGAGGCGTGCCGCAACGAAGCTGCTTCGTTTCAGTCGCTGGGGAGCGCCAGAACGTCGGCTAGGTTCGCGCGGAACGTGACCCAAGTTTGATCGCGGTCATTCTTGTCGAACATCTGGAACCCCAGCGATCGCTCGCTGAGGAACGGGTGATTGCCTGTGATTTGCCACGGTTCGCTCGGCGGGATGAGCCGGTGTGCTCCGTCCGCGATCCGTATCAGCTCGACCCTGAGCGCTGTCTGGATGGCCAGATGCCCTGCGCCCAGGGTCGAGCTGTCGCTGTACGTCGGCGCCGCGACCTCGCGCACGAGCGTAGGCGAGAGCGAGCCGGCGGGCAGCGGTAGCGCCGCTCTGTAGATGCTCGTGCCCGTGCCCGGCATGTCCTCTTCCGTCTCCGTCCACACCAAGTAGTCGGCGTCGGCGTGCACGTTGACGACCTCGAGCGGAAGCGCATCCCGCAGGGGCTCGTAACCGTCTGCACCGTCCCAACCGAACAGAACGCCGCGCCAAGGCGTGGGCTCCGAGCTCTCGTAGACCGCGAAGACGTCTGTGCCCTGCGCGGCGGCCTCGCCGTACGAATGGCTGGAGACGGTGGTGACGTTTACGCTGCCGTCGCTCACGTCGACGATGTTCAGGTTGTGGCCGAACCCTTCGCGCACGATCACCACGTCATCGCTGTACGCTGCGATGAAGCCTCCCTCTTCAAACTCGATCAGCGGATCCGGAGCGAGGAAGTCGCCGCACACCAGCGCCGCCGGCTCCTCTGGGATGTTGAGGAACACCGCGCAGAGCCCGCGGCTCGTCCTGGCGAGCTGGAACTGACACTGCAGCCTGATGCCGAGCACGGGCACACCGTCCGGATCGCGAACCGCGATCACGGCCACGCCGGACGGCAGCCATCCGCCTGACCAGCTCGTCCCGTCCGACAGCTCCGCGTACGTATGTCCGAGAGGCACGACCGGCGTTTCGCCTGCGAGATTGCCGAGCATCAGCGGCTGCCATTGCAGCGGTTCGATGATGTCCGGTTCATCGACCAAGGAGATCGCGCAGTCGGCGGGTGACCAATCGACCTCCGTAAAAGAAGCTCGCTCCCACCACGGTGCGACCGCGCCCGCATCACCCTCGTCGGTCCCTGTGTCCGCGCTGACGCGTGCGTCGAGCGAGTTGCCTGCATCGAGCTGCGGGTCCGCACCGGCCGTACCGCCGCTACCACCCATGCTTCCGGCCGCACCCGCGGTGCCACCAGCGCCCGCCGCGCCACCAGCGCCCGCCGCGCCACCAGCGCCCGCGCCAGCCATCCCCGCACTCCCTCCCGGATTGCCCGCCGCTGAGCCGCGCTTGTCGCTACACCCCAGAGCGATCAGCACAGCCAACGCGAGCCAGGTGTTCGATCGCGCGCGCATCGAAGCACGATACGACGTGGTGCCTTACTGCATCAACGCTAGCCCCGCGGACCGGCGTCTCTCGTAGTCGCAGTCGCTCGGTGCGCGCGGAGCGCTCGCGTGACTATGATCGTCGCCGCCTATGCTGCGTTCCGAATCCAGCACGATGCGAGGCGGATGGTTGCCCGAGGCAACACTGCTCGGCAGCGTGCTCGCTCTCGCTGCGGCGTGCGGCGCGTTCCTGACGCCACGCTCGAGCCATTGGCTGCTGATCGCGACGTGTGCTTGGCTCGGGGGCGGGCTCGCCACGCTGCTGCTGATCACTCGCGGCGGGCGACGTCGCGCCGCCGTGAAGGCTTACGCACTCGGCTGCGCGCTCAACGCGATCGTGCTCGGTGCGCTCTACCTGGAGCTCGCGCTGGCGCGCCACTTTGACGCTGCTGCTGGCGCGTTCTCGTCCAAGCTCGCATCGGAGATCCAGTACGCAAGGTGGCAGCTCGGATTTCATTACAGTGGTGTCGGGCGGTGGGTCTCGCTGTTGCTCTTCATCGCGGCACCGTGGCTTGGAGCCGCTCTAGCCGCTGAGCCCGTGCAGAAGCCACCGTGGCGCGGAATGTTTCGAGCCTGCATGCTCGCGGCGGGTGCGTGGTTCGTCGTGCAAACGCCCGATCTGCACGATCAAAGCATCAGGTGCTTGGTCGACATCGACTGTGGGAGCCACCGACACCGCGCACTGGTGGCCGCGCTACTGTGCGCTTGGCTCGCGGGTTTGTACTTGCTGCGGCGGTTCCCGCAAGACGAGCACAGCCGGCGCGCCATCACCGGCTATGGGGTCGGCTGTGCGATCAGCGTTGTGACGGTCGCTCCGCGCTTTCTCCGTTACCTCGCGCACGCGTACACAGGCTGGTTCTGGGGTCACGGCCTGGGCCACGATGCCGTGCTTGCGGTCGCGGGCTACCTGCTCGTGCCGCACGTGGCGCTGGCGGTCGCGTCAGCCATCGAAGACCGAAGCAGAGCGACGTCGGATGCGCCCGCGGCACTGCGCGCACGCACGCTGAGAACAGCTGCGGGTCTGACCGCTCTTCTGCTCGTTCGCAGCGGGCTCGAGCTGAACGGCGCCGCGTTCGGCCACGGCGATCGCGTCAATCTGTACTGCCGTAGCGACCGCGACTGCCAGCGAGGCGACTGCGGCGGGTCCTGTGCGAGCGCGCAACCTCGGTGTGAGCTCGATCGGATCTTCGAGTGGGACCCGCGCGTTCGTTGCACGTGCGAGTACGCGCGCTGCAACGAGGTCATCGACCCCTCGATACCCGCCCTGCCGCTGGAGCTTCACTGAGCAGGATGCCGCGCGCTCCGCGGATAGAAGCTGGTGCAAACCGCGCATCGGGCCAGCCAGGCTGACGCTTCGTTGAAGGCTGCTTGCGGCGTGCAGAGAGGACGCAGCTGCGGCGTAACGCGTCATTCAGACGACGCATTCAGCCGGGCGCCAGCGCCTACGCGCGCAGGCACGCTTTTTCCATAAGGCACGGGACTCAAGGAGGAACGGATCATGGCGAAGCGCAGCAAGAACCCGACGAAGGCAAAGAAGAGGAACACCTCGGCACTGGCGAAGGCCGTGAAGAACGTACCCGGGTTGCCCGTGGTCGCGAGGGCAGCGAGCGCCATACCGGCAACGGCGATCATGCTTGCAGCAGGCGCGTGCGCTCTCGGCGCCTTGGCGTTCATCTTGTTCACGGGCGCCTCGGGCCAGCGGCGCCGCGAGCTCGTTCGGGACAAGGCGCTGCAAGCCGGCGAGACCATCAGCAGTGCGGGTCGCGAGGTGCGTCAGCGCCTCGAGAGCGTGGCGATGGAAGCCGCAAAGCGCGTGCGCGGCGAGCGCTCCGAGGGCCTCGCGAATGGCCTGAGCGATCAGCAGAGGGGCGAGCGGGCACTGCACGCCTAGGCCGCCTCACGAAGCATCGAACCGACGGTGACGGTGGGCGTCCTTGGCCGGATGGTCGGAAGCCCACCGTCTCTGCGCACTACCCGCGCGGCGTGAGTTTCAAGAGCGCGCCGTCTTCGTCGTCCGTGAGCAAGTACAGCGCGCCCTCCGGCCCTTGGACCACCTCGCGAATACGCTGCTTGCGATCCAACAGCAGCCGTTCCTCGCCGACCACGCGATCGTCTTTGACCACCAGCCGGACGAGCGCCTCGGAAGAGAGGCCGCCGATGAAAAAGTTTCCCTTCCACTCCGGGAATAGATCACCGGAGTAGATCGTGAGGCCGCTCGGCGAGATCACGGGATCCCAGTAGTAGATGGGCTGCTCCAACCCCGGTGCTTGAGAGGTCTCGTGAATAGAGGAGCCTGAATACTCCTCGCCGTAGCCGATCGTCGGCCAGCCGTAGTCTTTGCCGCGCTCGACGAGGTTGAGCTCGTCGCCGCCGCGCGGTCCCATCTCGACGATCCACAAGCGGTTCTGCGCGTCGAGCGCAGCGGAGAGGATGTTGCGGTGACCGCGCGTCCAGATCTCGGGCCGCGCGCCCTCTTGCTTCGCGAACGGGTTGTCGCCCGGCACCGATCCGTCCGGCTGGATGCGCACGACCTTGCCGAAATGACTCCCGAGCTCGCGCGCCTGCTTTCGCCCTTCGAGCTCCGAGCGCTCGCCGAGCGTCACGAACAACATTCCATCGGGCGCGAACACCAACCGACCGCCCGCGTGCTTGGTCGAGTCGAACGTCGGCAGCATGCGGAAGATCACCGACAGCTCCGTGACCTTGGGCTTCGGCCCGTCGACGAGCTTGGCGCGCGCGACGGCAAGGCCGTTCCCGTCTTTGCGCGGCTCGTAATACGTCCAGTAGATGAGCCCGTTCTTCGCATGGTGGGGATCGACCTCGACGTCGAGCAACCCGCCCTGGTCGCGTCCGTCAACGCGCGGAAGCCCCGCGACCGGCGCTGACTTCTGACCTGCAGGCGTCACGATGTAGAGCTTGCCGGTCGGCTTCTCTGTCACGAGCATGCGGCGGTCGGGCAAGAACGCGATCGCCCACGGCTTATCGAAGCCGGTCGCGACCTCCTTCACCTCGATCGCAGTCTTGGTCTGAATGCCAGGGGCGCGCGTCTGCTGCGGGAACGCAGGCTTGAGCTCGGGCACGTTCGGCGGCGATGTCTCGAGCGGAGGTTGCGCCGGAGGCGGAGCTTCGGCCGGCGGTGCCGCGGCCGACTGCTGCCCCGACTGCGCGGTCGGTGCGCGCGGCTTGGTCTCCTCTGCGCAGGTAGCGCAGGCAGTGATCTGCAGAATGCTTAGAACGGCGGGCGTGAGCAGCTTGCGCATGGCGGCCTCCCGCGGCCGAGTATCGCGGCCGCGTGCTCGCCCACGTACCCGCTGTACGGCCGCGCGCAACGGTGGCGCCTAACCGCGTCGGGTCGCGCGCGTGCGTTCCAAAGTCGCCTCCAGCAGCGGCAGCACTGCGAGGTCCTTGGGTCGACCGGCGAGGCGCTTGACCTCGATCAGTCGCGCGAGCCCGAGCACGCGAAACTTCATGCCCTCAGCTTCGAGCTCGATCGAGTCGGCGAGCAGCTCTTCGTAGCTCGAGTCGGCTACCGAGCCGAGCACGTCGATCACGCCGAGCGTAGTGCTCAGGAGCTTGTGGCCGGCCGTGAGCATGTGTGAGGTCAACGGACGCAAGCGACGATCGTCAGTGCGAAACACGGCATCGATTTGCTCCAGCGCCAAGAGCAATCGCTCGACGTTCTGTGGCCCGCGCGAGTACAGGATATCGAGATCGAACGTGACCGCGGGTGCGCCTTGCAGGACGCCTGCTGTCATTCCGACCACCATGAACTCGACGCCGTGACGGGTCAGCAGCTCGATGGCTTCGAACGACTTAGTCGGTGTCGACATTGGGCATCAACCGACCGAGCGAAAATGCCGTTACATACAAGAACCGCAGTCGCTCACGCGGAGTCAGCGCCAACATCATGTCGATCTGCGTCAGATCGACTCCGGCTGCATCATGCGTGCTAGGCGGGACGTCGAGGTCCGCATCACCCCGGGCGTCGAACGCACGCACTTCGAGCTGCGCAGGCACGGTCGGTGCGGGGTCAGAGGGCATGCCGTCATGCTGGCCTCGGCGCGGATCTGGGTCAACCCATCGCTGACGCACAAGCGTCTCGCTTCACCTGCACGGTCTCCGACTGCTTGCGAATCCTACGCAGCCGACCTCCCAACGCCCAGGCATCGCCTGCGCTTCCGCGTTTACCGGGCAGCACTCGTGCACTCGGCCCCCGTGGCGCCGCGGTTGTCATGCTCGTGCCGCGCTACGCCGCGAGCGCGCGCTGCGCGCGTGACGTCGACTTGCGCTCGAGCTCGGCCGCAACGCGGTTGCTCGCGAGCGCTGCCTTGAAGCGCGCTTGCATCTCCACCCCGAGCTCGTTCAGCTCGTCGCGCGACATGGATTTCTTGGCGCGCGGCAAGATGCTGCTGCGCTCTTCCTTTACGTGGTGCTTGATCAGCTCGGTGAGGACGCCGATGCGCACTTGGAACAGCTTTTCTTGACCGAGGCTGCGCGCGCAGCGGCTCAGCGCCGCGCGCGCGCCGCTGTGCTCTTCGTAGCCCTCGGCGAGCGGCTCGCCTTCCTTGTCGCTGGCCGCGATGACGGCTGGATAGAAGATCTCTTCCTCGATCGCCATGTGCGCGAGCAGCGAAGCTTGAAGCTTGCGGAAGCCAGTCCGCCGAGCGTTGGTCACGCCGGACTTCTCGAGGCGCTCGAGCAACTCGAGGGTCTCCTTGTGCTGCTCTTCCAACAGTTCGATCGCGTTGCTCGCCTTCATGGTCGCTCTCCCGCGGCAGTGCCGGCACTGGTGTGCCATGCACATGCGCAGGAAATCCACGCTCGCAAGGTGCAGCGCCTAGACCTGCACCGTCTCCGACTGCTTGCGAATCCGATGCAGCGACCGCACGACGCCCGAGCACTCGTCCTCCACGAAGTCCAGGCCCGCTTCACGCGCGATGCGCGAGGCTTCTTCGGAGACGATGCCCTGCTGCAACCACAACGCCTTTGCGCCGATCTTCACCGCGCTCTTCGCGATCGGCGGCACGTCCTTCGAAGGCCGAAACACCAGCACGATGTCGACCGGAACCGGCACCTCTTCGAGCGTCTTGTAGACCTGCTCGCCAAACAGCATCTGCGCTTCCGGGTTGATCGGGATGATGGTGAAGCCGCCCGCGATCTTGAGCTGCGAAGGGATCGCGTGCGCGGCCTTGCTCGGGTCGCGGCTCGCGCCGACGACGGCGATGACTCGATGCTCACGCAGTAAACGCTCGGCGGTGTCCATGGCTTCGTGTACTACGTGCGCGCGCTGGCATGCGAAACAAGAGCCGCGCGACGAGGGGCAATGCACCGCATCGGCTTTGCGATCCTGCTCGCGCTCGGCGCCTTGTGCACGCGACGCGAAAGCGCCGCCGCCGCCCCAAGCCGCAACGCCCGGCTCGACCGAGCCCGCACCGATCGCGGCACCCGACCCGAAAACGCCCGCCCGCCTTACACCGGGCCGGTCGGGCGCCAGGGGCCAAAGCGCGCTTCGCTCGTGAGCATCGTGACGCTTTACTTGAAGTCACGCTTTGCGGGATTGCGCCTATCCTCCGGCGGCATGAGAGAGGCTTCGATGTTCGGGCGTGAGCGGAGCAAGGGCCAAGCGGCCATCGGCATCGCGCTGTTCGCGCTCGCGAGCGGCTGCGCTTCCTCTTCGATCAAGAGCGACGAGCGGCGCGTGCGCGAGCTCTTGCGCGCACCGAGCGCCCCCGAGCACAGCGCGAGCTTCGCGCGCGTGGCCGAGCGTGACGTCGAGGCCGGCCAAGATGCCGAGGCCAAGAAGCTCTTGCGCGAGCCGCTCGACGCCGACCGCGCCGCGCGCATCGCGCTCTTGCAAAATCGCGAGCTGCGCGCCGCGTTGCGCGACATGGGCGTGACGCGCGGCCAGGTGCTGCAAGCTGGGCTGTTGCCCAACCCCGAGGTCGGGGTCGAGCTGGTACCGGGGCACGAAGCCGGCAGCCGCCCCGAGATCGAGCTGCACGTCGAATGGGATGTGATGAGCGCGATCCTCGCGCCCCTGCACGAAAGCGCGGCCGCGCCGCTGATCGACGCTGTGCGCTACGAGGCCGCGAGCGCCGTGGTCGCGCTCGGCTTCGAAGCGCGCGAGGCGTTCTATGCGCTGCAGGCGGCCGAAGAGCGCGCCGCGATCGCCTTGCAGATGCAGCAGGCGCTGGCCGCGAGCCTCGAGGCGACGCGCGCGATGCACACCGCCGGCAACCTGCCCGAGCTTGCACTGGCGCAGGAAGAGCTGGCCAACGGCCGCGCGCTGGTCGTGCTCGACGAGGTGCGGCTCGGCGTCGAGCTCGAGCGCGAGCGCTTCTTGAGCTTGCTCGGCGTCGAACGCGAGCCGAACGACCCGCCGCTCACGCTCGCGAGCACGCTCTCGACGGTGCCCGAAGCGCACGATGTCGATGCCGAGCTCGCCGAGCACGCGCTGCAAGCGAGCTTCGAGCTGCAAGCGATCCGCCACCGACTCGAAGCGCTGGAGCGCCAAGCCGGCATGGCGCGCACAGCAGGCTGGTTGCCCGACCTCGAAGTGGGGGTGATCGCGCTGCGCGAGCCCGAGGATGATCACTTTCGCGTGGGCGGATCGCTGCGTGTCGGCGTGCCGCTCTTCAACCGCGATCAAGGCACGGCCAGCGCGCTCGAGGCCGAGCGCGACGCGCTGCTCGAGCGCTACTACCAGGCGATCGCCGAGGTACGCGCGGGCGCGCGCATCGCGCTCGCGAAGGTGCGCTCGGCGCACGCGCGCGCGCTGCGCTACCAGACCACGATCGTGCCCGCGCAGCAGCGCTTGGCCGAGCAGAGCCTGCTCCACTACAACGCGATGCAAATCGGCGTGCTCGATCTGCTGCGCGCGCTGCGCGATCGGCTCGAGGTGCAGATGGCGTACGCGGAGACGCAGCGCGAGTACTGGAGCGAGCTGGCCGCGTTGCGCGCGCTGCGCGCTGGGCAACGCGTACGCGGCGAGAGCGGGCACTCGCCCACCACGCGCTCCGCGCCGATCATGCCGAGCCCCGGCCGCGCGGGAGGACACTGACCATGGATCGACGAGCGTTTCTCCAGTACGGCGGCGCGGCGGCGAGCGCCGCTTTGATCGGCGCGGCGAGCCGCGCGCAAGCCGCGGTCAGCGGCGACGCAAAGTTGCCGCCGCGCGCGAGCAGCGTCGCACCCGGCGGCCAAGTCGCGGTCGTAACGCCCAACGGCTCGACCCTGCCGTGGAAGATCATCGACGGCGTGAAGGTTGGCCACCTGATCGCGCAAGCGATCGATCACGAATTCGCGCCGGGCTTACGCGCGGAGCTGTGGGGCTACAACGGCAGCTCGCCGGGGCCGACGATCGAAGCGGTCGAAGGCGACCGCCTGCGCATCTATGTCACCAACCACTTGCCCGAGCCGACCACCGTGCACTGGCACGGCGTGATCTTGCCCAACGGCATGGACGGCGTCGCAGGCCTCACGCAAAAGCCGATCGGGGTCGGCGAGACGTTCATGTACGAGCTCACGGTGAAGTACCCGGGCACGTTCATGTACCACCCGCACTTC
>WUUC01069067.1_pt1 | contig 22401 bp, 19 predicted proteins | sample 6278441 | NCBI WGS metagenome assembly WUUC01 (sample SAMN13675441, study PRJNA597444) | soil metagenome | isolation source: soil | place: USA: Washington | collected 2017-10
TGCCGCCGTTTGCGTTCTCGAAACTTCCGATCTTTTGATTGAGCGCGCCGGTAAACGCTCCTTTTTCATGTCCGAAGAGTTCACTTCCGGCAAGCTCTTTGGAAAGCGCTCCACAATCAATTGCCACAAAAGGGTTCATCTTGCGCTTACTCCTCTTGTGTATTTCCTGGGCGACGGCTTCTTTTCCGCTGCCGGTTTCTCCATAAATAATTACGCTGTAGTTTGTCGGCGCAACACGATCAATTTGTTCCAGCAGTGCCTTGAAATGCACACTGTCTGAAAAAATATATTGTCCCGGAGACGTGACGTCTTTTTTGACCTTGATTGCCGGATCTGTTGCCTTCGGGGAGGACGTTAACTCAAGCGCCTTGCGAATGGTCAGTAGTATCTCGTCTGGAAAAAGTGGTTTGGTGACATAGTCATAGGCACCGAGTTTAATAACTTCTACCGCAATCCTGATATCACCATAACCTGTGATGATAACAACCGGCACATCGTGATACTTTTCCTTTATCTTGACCAGGAGGGAACTGCCTGTGGAATCCCCAAGTTTAAAATCACACAAAATGATATCCGGGCGTATTTTCTCCAGTACTTCCAGCGCGGTCTTCCCATTCAACGCTTCGAGTACCTCGTAGCCGAATTTTTGCAAATATCTCGTGAGCAAGAGACGCATGTCACGGTCATCATCTATGACTAATATTTTCTGCATTGTCATCAGTAAGTTACCCATTTAATATCAGTGAAGCGCTGTTTGAACTGACTATCCCGGAAACGCTCTCCTGGTTGTTGTTACGGGCCATAGACGCTCTCATTTGTACCACCGGAATGCCTCTTTGTTCGCGATACTTCGCCACCGTTCTCCTTGCAATGTTGAAACCTTTCGCCGCCAACAGTGACATCAGTTGTTGATCGGTGTAGGGATTTAACTTGGATTCCCCCAACACGGCCTCCTCAAGTGCCAATTGTATAACCTTGTTGCTGACGCTTATGCCTTTTTTGTTTTCAATTCCTTTGGAGAAAAGATTCTTTAGCAGGATAGGACCGAACGGCGTATCCGCGTACTTGTTGCAGGTGATACGTGAGATAGTTGAAATGTGCGCTCCAGTGATTTTGCCGATGTCCTGCAGGATCATAGGTTTTAATAAACAAACATCGCCGTCCCTGAAATATGCACCTTGAAATTCTACGATCGCGTTCATGACATTCAGCATGGTGGTCTCGCGCTGCTGGATGGCCTTTACAAACCACTGCGCAGAACTCAGTTTGCTCTTCATGTACTGCAAATCTTGTTTATCGCCGGAGTTTCCAATGATCATCGACCGGTTGATAAACAATGTGGATGAACGCTGATGGAAAAGCTTGACATTCATGATGTCATCCTGCTGAGTAATGACAAAGTCGATCGTTATGGTGTTGATGTACCGCGGACCCGACGACTCCGCCAGTGGTTTCAACTGGCATGAGCTTAACAGGGTCATTACTTTCTTCAACTCATTTTCATCAATACCCAGGCAATTTGCAATTTCATTCATATCCCTGCGGGCAAGTGTATCAAAGTTTTTTTCCAGCAATTGAATGGCAAGGTTTGAATGACTATGGTATTTCTGTGTCAATTGCATGATCAGGAATTCTCTGATGTTGCGACAACCGATACCAGCAGGATCAAGCTTAAGCAGGCATTGCCGGGCAATCTCCATTTCACCTGCAGTCACCAGCACGCTTCTCTGAAATGAAAAATCATCGGCCATTTCACCCATCTCCTGGCCGAGCAGCCCGTCATCATTTAATGAATCGATTAGGTATTCTGCAAGCATCAGTTGCATGCCTGTGGTAACTTGTGTTCGAAGCTGCTCTTTTAATTCCTTTCTGAAATCGGCCAATTCCGGGATCGGGCGTTGGGGTATATCTGTTTCAGATAAATAGTTCTTATGCTCAACGGCATAGTCGGGGATATCATCGCTTTGAAACTCGTCCGGGCCATCGTACTCCTGATCGCTGTCCTCCGACTTGACGTCCTGCTTCTCGTCGTCCATTACCGTTTCTTCCAACAATGGGTTGTCAAGCAACTCTTCGACGATCCGGCTTTGCAACTCACATGCGTTGAGATGAAATAACTTAAGAAGCTGGATTTGCTGAGGCAATACGGAAAGCCTCTGATTCTGTGTTTGTACCTGGTTGTTCATTGAATAGGTGGGGAAACTTTCATAGGCAAACCGGGCGCCCAAAAATCCGAACAGACTAATTTATAGATAACGACCTGCTGCTTAAGCTGATAGAAAGCCTGCTTGTTTGACAAGCAGGAACAAGCCGGTTTTTTCGGAAATACGTAGAACATGTTCCCCGAATAGGGTATTGGAGAAAGGTTGTTTGACAATTCGCCCGGGATTCGATTTCTATCCGCTGAACAGTCAACCGCTTTTTGTTGGCTTTCGTTCTATTTGAATGTATATCTCACCCCAAGCCCGCCCCAGTTTGCGAGAAATCCGCGGTCGTATCCGAATTCAAATGATGGCTGCCAATCGAGGCACAGATTAATTGGTGCTCCTGTAAACTTGTAGTCAAGGCCCAGTACACCATCGATGCCGACGTACGTATTAGAACCATGTCGGTTGCCGTTATCATCGTAGTAGTATCCATTGTTATAGAATCCAACGTGCATTCCAGGTCCTGCATACCATTTCAAACCTGGGGCGCCTTCAAAGTCAAAATGAAATTCATACAGACCTGTTACACGGACGCCGTTTCGCCAGAAATAGCCGACGGCTTCCATCGCATGGTTGGTCTTGACAAACTTCTTGAATGTAATCCCGGCACCGCTGTACCAGAGTTTTAAACCCAATGCGGTTTCGTATGAACTGCTTTGATTTTGCGCCATCACTGTTCCACAGGTCAGGAGGAGCGCAAACGCAGTTATTGTTCTGATCGCTTTCATATCTTTTTTTTGGTTAAGGAATGTTGTTCAATGTTTTGAGTAGTACCGCAATGTTTTAAATGAGTAGAATAACAATCAAAATAATCAGCAACAAGCCACCAACGGATACATACACCCCGCTGGATTGCATTGCTTTTTCGGTCGCCTTCACTTCTTTGCGCAATGCCCGCTTCTCTTTTTTTGACATCTTACTGACGTCCATGTTCTTTATTTCCTCCAGCCGTTCAATCATTTTTTGCGTTTCTGCTGCATCAGGAGATTTAGAATCAACGGCTATTGCAGGATTGACGATGTCTTTGGAATGCAATGCCGGGGCAATGAAGATCAACATGATGACGAGCGCGCCTTTGAATAGATTTTTCACTTGTTTGTTTTTGGTTGATGTGTATGATTAAAAGAACGTGCCAGGCAAGGTTTCTTAGTCAAGTAACGATATGAAGTAAGATGAAGGCCCGGTAAAGCCGTCGCGGTGCTTTGTGCTTTCTATCTCATGGCCGGTTAATCATTCTGGTCAGCGAACGGCCTTGCATTCATTATTTTGGGTAACATCTTCCCCAGTCCGGCTTATTCTTTGAACCGCAACATGTTCTGGCGGTGGGCACACAATTTGCCTTCTCTTAAAGAAATGACTTATGGATGTGCTATTCTTTTCCGTCATCATCACAGCAGTAGTCGTACTCATCGTCTACCAGCTGGGAAGGTGGATCCCGAGGTGGAGAGAAGGCAAGGTGTGGACCAAGAAATCACGCACCCGCGCCTCAAAGAGGAAGAATCCATACTCTTTTTAACCGGGAACCCTCACGGAAATACACATGTCGCTTCAACCTTTCTTTCTTAAATCGGCTTCTGTTTTTCAATTCTGGCAGCAATTAGTAAAGCAAACTTTTTGGGGACGCTTCGAGTGGCGCGAAATTCTCCGTCAGTGCTTTGCAGTTGGAAACAAGTCTTTCTTTCTTGTATCATTCACAGCCTTTCTGGCGGGCATTGTTTTCACTACACAATCACGCCCTTCACTTTCATCGTTTGGCGCAGAGTCATGGCTGCCTTCATTGGTTTCTCAAGCAGTCATTCGTTCCCTGGGACCTTTGATCACCGGCCTTATTTGCGCAGGAAAGCTAGGTTCAAACATCGGTGCGGAGCTGGCGAGTATGAAGGTCACCGAACAAATCGACGCGATGGACGTCTCCGGATCACGCCCGTTCTCATACCTGGTTGTCAGTCGCGTGATCGCCACAACTATGATGCTCCCGATATTGGTGATCTATGCCGATAGCATTGCGCTGCTTGGATCGTTCCTGACTGTGCATTACATGAACAACACCGGATTTACAAGTTACTTCAACGCGGTCACCGAGAGCATCACCTATGTCGACATCTTTTCTTCATTGATCAAGGGCACATTGATCGGGTTTTCGATCGGTTTCGTGAGCACCTATGCCGGATATAATTCGGAAAGCGGAACAACTGGCGTAGGGAAAGCAGCGAATACTGCTGTTGTTGTTTCGATGCTCTCCATTTTTATAGTTGATCTCCTGATGCTTCAGTTCCTAAACCTGATCAGGTAATGAGCACTTCCGACACAAATGTGAAGAGACCAGGCAGACCGGCAGACGACCGAACATCGGTGGTCCAGATGAAGAACGTCAGGAAATCATTTGGCAACAAGGTTGTACTTCAGGATATCAGCCTGGATCTATATCAGAATGAAAACCTGGTTATACTTGGCCGCTCAGGAACCGGCAAGTCGGTGCTTATCAAATGCCTGGTAGGTCTTATCCGCCCCGATGCTGGAAAAATCAATATCCTTGGTGTTGATGTTAATACACTCGCGCCAGATGAACTTGATGAACTGCGTCTTCAGGTTGGCTTCTCTTTCCAGGGAAGTGCGTTGTACGATTCAATGACTGTAAAGCAGAACCTGGAGTTTCCATTAAAGCGGAGTAAGCGGGTCTATAAGAAATCGGAGCTGGATGAACTGGTGGTAAATGCGTTGAAAGACGTTGGTCTCGAGGATACTGCCGGCAAAAAGCCATCGGAGCTCTCTGGCGGAATGAAGAAGCGGATAGGCATTGCGCGTACCCTGATTCTCAACCCGAAGATCATGCTCTATGACGAGCCTACTGCGGGGCTTGATCCCATCACTTCGACCGAGATCAACGAACTCATACTTTCAGTAAGGGAAAAATATAATACTTCGTCTATCATCATTACGCACGACATCAGTTGTGCGAAGCAAACTTCAGACAGGGTGATCGCCTTGGTAGGGGGTGTTAATAGGATAGGTGGAACTTTTGATGAGATCAGGCAGACAAAAGACCCTGCGCTGGCTCCATTCTTTAACTATTAAAAATTTGTATCATGGAACAAGACGAAACAAAACAGCGCGTAAAACTCGGAATCTTTGTTGTAGCCGGCGTGACGATTTTCCTTGTTGCCACCATTTTTCTCGGCAGCGCATCAAATCTCTTTAGCAAAACGTTTGCTGTGTCGGCGATATTTAAGAACGTGGAGGGCTTGAAAGAGGGCGACAAAGTATGGTTGTCCGGCGTGCAAATCGGAACGATCAAAAAGGTGCGAATTGTTGTGGTCGGTGAAGTAGTAGTCAGTATGTCGCTTAAGGAGATGCAGAATGAATTCATTCGCAGCAATGCAACTGCGTCAATTGGTTCTGACGGTCTTATCGGTAACCGGATCGTGGTGATCCAGCCCGGAAATTCGCCACAAGCTATCCAGGATGGGGATACTATTAACGCCGTGTCGCCAGCCGACACACAGGAATTGATCAACATCGCAAAGGAGATCGGCGAGAATACACGTACAATCACACTCGACCTGAAAGCCATTTCAGGAAAGGTCAATAAAGGTCAGGGAATAATTGGTGAGCTTATCAATGATGGAAAGTTTTCCGAGGAACTGCGGTTGACAGTGCAAAACCTGAAAACCACAGGTGAAAATACACGGAAAGCATCGGCGCAGCTCTCAGACCTTGTTTACAATATGCAGCACGGCAATGGACTCGTTCCAGCCATCATTTCCGATACCACTTTGAAAATTTCCTTTGAGCAAACGATAGCCCACGTGAAAAACTTCAGCGGGCAAGCAGAGAACATGTCGCTTACCTTGGATAGTGTGATCACAAAAATGAATAACGGTGACAATGCCGTTGGCGTAATCCTGGCAGATACCGCCTTTGCTCACAAACTCAAGCGGAGCATGGTCAATACGGAAAAAGCAACATTCAAACTGGATGAAAACATGGAGGCACTGAAACATAGTTTTCTTACCCGCAGTTATTTCAGGAAGAAAGCTAAGCAACAGAAAAAGGCCGAGGAAATCATTGAAAAGGAAAAAGATGTGGCGCAGAATTGATAACCGCTTTTTTTTTGACCTTATCGGGGAACTAGTTCCCCCGGCTTAATTAGAAAGTTGTCCTTTTTGATGTCAATTCACTCATAATTTCATTAAAACGTATACTTTCACTGAAAGTTTTAACTCATCTTTAATTGATTTAGGACAGGTGGGCCTTCTAAAATGCTGTGATTCGCCATCTTTGACCCATGCAGGCAAGTCGGACATACTATATAGTATTGATTGTTCTGGCGACCTCACTGGGCGCCGGCAGCACGTCTGTGTCTGCCGCAACTTTTTTCGGTCCTTCGCACTCACTTCAAAACGACGCCACAAGAGTCGTTTCTCACCAGGCGGACGCTTGCTTAATCAAGCGAATTGTAAGTCCATGCACACCTTCTGATAAAAGCGGTAGCGACTCGTCAGACAAGATCACTGCTTCTACTTCCGATGCAGTTTCTCATGCTTCTGCGATTTCGATCTGCAGTACGACAGTAGCAATCTTTATTGAACTTGTTAACGTCGGACTCCAGACGGACCCGCCGATCTATAATTTTCCCGATCAAACGCGCCATCATCGCGTCCTGTTTGAGTCGATCATTGCTCCCAACGCACCCTAGGCGCTAGTTCAGCGCACATCTTGCCAGCCACGCAAAACGTGTTGCTGGTTGATTCCATTTTCTAATCATTTAAAATATTCTTTTATGCGCAACAGGGGCGTCATCGTCGTGCTGACGATAATTATATCAGCACTCTGCTTATACTATCTGTCGTTCACAATTGTTTCCCGCAATGTTAATCAGGAGGCAACCCGGTTTGCTACTGGTGCTGACGGAACAGTTGTGCTTTCGAAAAGACAACAATTTCTGGACTCGGTGTGGAACAAGCCGGTGTACAATCTTTTCGGCAAAGAGTTCACCTACAAGGAAGTTAAAGACAATGAGTTAAGCCTTGGTCTCGATCTCCAGGGTGGAATGCATGTTGTGCTGGAGGTTTCGCCGGCGGATATTATCATTGGCCTTGCGGGCAATCGCGCCAATCCGAAGTTTCTTGATGCGCTACGCACGGCACGGCAGCGGCAAAAGGAAAGCCAGGAGAATTTTGTAGATCTTTTTTACGGTGAGTTCACGGATGCATTTCCCGGAGAAAAGCTGGCATCTTATTTCGCTTCCGCATCTACTAAAAACAATGTCAGTCTGTCGGATAGTGATGACAAGGTTCTGGCCTATGTGAAGACAGAAGTTGAAAGCGCCATTGAGCGCTCATTTACAATTCTTAAAACGCGCATTGACCAGTTTGGCACTTCGCAGCCGAACATTCAACGTTTACAAGGTACAGAGGCCATACAGATAGAGATTCCTGGCGCTGATAATCCTGAGCGCGTGCGCAAACTTCTTCAAGGCGTTGCCAAACTGGAATTCTGGGAAGTTGTTGAGTTCAATGACCCTGCTTTGAATCAAGCGCTTGTATCTATTAATCAAATGCTGACAAAAGAAATCACATCGAACGTACAACCCGGAATAACTTCTGAGCCGGCCCCGCAAGAGGATTCGACGATCACTGACCTTGAACGCGAGCTGCAAAACACAAAAGATATTACAAATCTTGATTCGCTCAACAATCTGAATATCTCCCCGCTCTTTCAGTTCAGTAGTCCGGAACTGCCATTCGTGTATAACGTTCGTGATACCGCGGAAGTCAATAGGATATTGCGAAGGAGCGATGTGGCTGCGTTGATTCCTCGTAGCATTGGGTACTTCTGGGATGTAAAGCCGGATCCGAATGTGACGCCCGGTGTTGATGACCTTCAACTTAATTTCGTTAACAAGGATAGATCGGGTGCAGCGTTGTTGAGCGGTGAAGTAATTAGTGACGCACGTCTGGACTACGATCAATATGCACGTCCGTCTGTAACGATGAACATGAATCCCTCCGGTGCACGAGCGTGGGCGAAAATTACTGCAGCAGCGTCCAGTAAGACTCCACAGGCACGAATAGCGATCGTGCTGGACAAATTTGTCTATACCGCACCAACCGTTCAGGGAGAGATACCAAACGGAAATTCCCAGATAACGGGTACTTTTTCGTTAGAGGAGGCGAAAGATCTTGCCAACGTTTTAAAGGCTGGCTCCTTACCGGCACCCACGCGAATTGTTGAAGAAGCAATTGTAGGTCCGTCGTTAGGAATGACGGCACAGAATCAAGGGCTGATATCAATGGCGTGTGGGCTGGCAATTGTAGTGATCTTCATGGTTGCCTACTATGGGAAGGGCGGCTTTGTAGCGAACGCTGCATTGTTGTTCAACATTTTTTTCATACTCGGCATTCTAGCCCAGTTCAACGCGGCGCTTACACTACCAGGTATTGCCGGAATTGTGTTGACGATGGGTATGGCCGTTGATGCGAACGTTCTGATTTTCGAAAGGATACGCGAGGAATTGAAGGCAGGGCGCCGTCTTAGAGAAGCGATAACACGTGGCTTCGATAGAGCATTCTCATCTATTCTTGATTCCAACCTTACGACATTCTTAACTGCCGCGTTTTTGTACTTCCTGGGACAAGGGCCTTTGAAAGGATTCGCCATTACGTTAATGATCGGGATTGCGACATCGTTCTTTTCTGCTGTATACATTTCCCGTGTGATCATCCATGGCCTGCTACGCAAGGGCGACGACTCAAAGCTTTCGTTCTCAACGCCATTGTCGTCGTTATTTGAACGCACAAGACACTTCGACTTCATCAGTAAAAGGAAAATAACTTATATCGTATCCGGAGTATTTATAGTAACAGGTTTCCTTTTGATTGCCATCAATGGCCTCAATTTGGGCGTTGACTTCAAGGGGGGCAGGTCGTATATCGTGTCGTTCAGCCGGCCAGTCGTTGCGACGGACATGCGAAATGCGCTTTTTAAGAATTTTGAAAGTCAGGGAACGGAGGTAAAGAACTACGGAAGCAATAATGTTGTAAAAGTTACAACCTCATATTTGATTGATGACGACTCCGACGATGCAGATGAGAAAGTTAAATCTGCTCTCGTTGCCGGTATCAAGGAGTTTACTGGTCTGGAATACACTGCGCAGGACGATCTAATTGACCAGTCACATTTTTCGATCGGAAGTTCATCGAAAGTAGGAGCAACAGTCGCTGATGATATTAAAAACTCGGCTTTGAAGGCGAGCCTGTTCTCACTATTTGGAATATTCTGCTACTTGTTATTCCGGTTTCGCAAATGGCAATATAGTGCCGGTGCTATCCTGGCCACAGTTCATGACACTCTTTTTGTAGTCGCAGCGTTTGCCATTGCGGGCTTGTTCGGGCTTAACTTTGAGGTCGACCAGGTTTTTGTTGCAGCAATATTGACCATTATCGGTTATTCCATAAACGACACCGTGATAATTTATGACCGTGTTCGTGAGCAATTGGGACTTGCGACGACGAAGAACCGGACGCTGCTAATAAACGAGTCGTTGAACATCACCCTGAACCGGACTTTGATCACTTCCGGAACGACATTATTTGTGGTGATGGTTCTTTTGTTCTTCGGTGGTGAGGTATTACGCGGATTTTCTTTTGCGCTGTTTATCGGGATCGTAGTCGGTACTTACTCTTCGATATTTATTGCCGCCCCGGTGTTGTTGGACTTTGAGAAGGCAGAAGGTTACAGGAAGGTAAAGGATGTTCAGGTTAAAGGCGCGGGGAATTGATATTATGAAGGAACTGAAATTTGAGGAACTCAAATTGGCGTATGAACAGTCGGTCCATAGATTGTTCTTTCTCGACTACATGGGTACTCTTGTGGAACGACAGGGACTGACTGACTACATTGATCCGGACCCGGTACTGAATGAGTTGATATACCAGTTGACGTCGGACGGCAGTAACCAGGTTGTGATTATCAGCGAGAAGCCGCGGGAGGTTGTGAAAAATTTCTTTGAGCATCTACCGATCACCTTCGCGGCCGAAAACGGAGGTTGGGTTCGCACAAAGATGAATGAGTGGATAGCTCCTTTACAGCAACCCCCTGGTTGGATGGGGATAGTTTCAGGGGCGCTGGAGAAACTAACGACTCAGTATCCAGGCTCGTTCCTTGAGAAGCTGGAGTTCTCGGTGCGTTGGTTTTATGGTACGGCATGGCAAACCATGAGTCAATCCGAGCTTAACCAATTTAAGTCTCTGCTTCGCATGTTACACAAAGGTCAGGACATGCAGATGGTTGATCAAAACGGCATACTGACTTTTTCTGCTTCGGGAGTTAGCAAAGGTAAGTTTGCGGCGCATTTGACCGCGGGGCAGGGCGCTTTCGATTTTATCCTTGCGGCAGGTGACGGTGTTAATGATGAAGACTTGTTTGCCACGGTCGGTGATGCTTATTTCACTATTAAGGTCGGTCACCAGGCGACAAGCGCGCGTTATCGCGTTGATAACCATGAGGACTTTCTTAAATTTCTGAAAGGCCTTGCAGGACTAAGTAAAGGTTCTGTCAGCAAAAAGTTCTGAATGTATATTAACCTGACAATTGGATGGAATTAATCATTATCACAATTTTTGTTTTTGGATACCTGCTGATTGCGCTTGAGCATCCAATCAGGATCAATAAGACCGCAACGGCGCTTGTTACAGGCGTCCTTTGCTGGGCTTTGTTTGCCTTGTCGCAACCAACAGAATCACTTTTGGAAAGCATACACTATAAATCCATTGCGGAAACGCTGCAAAATTTTTCCAGCTTAAGCCCGCCGGAAATTTTTCAGGGATTTGTAAAAGCTGAACTTTCACACCACCTCGGCCAAATATCGGGTATTTTGTTTTTTTTAATGGGTGCGATGACCATTGTTGAACTGGTTGATACACATCAGGGATTTCGATTCATAACGGATAAGATAACCACGGTTAACATCAGGAAGCTTCTGTGGATTATTTGTTGGGTAGCTTTTTTTCTTTCCGCTGTACTCGACAACCTGACCACGGCAATTGTTATGGTGTCCTTATCACGCAAATTGATACATAACGCAAAGCAGAGAATGTTTTTTGCCGGGATGATCATTATTGCTGCGAATGCAGGTGGCGCCTGGTCGCCATTGGGAGACGTTACTACCACGATGCTGTGGATCGGTGGTCAGATTTCAGCTGGCGAGATCGTTAAGTCCCTGATAGCCCCAAGTGTCGTTTGTCTGCTAGTTCCACTGCTGTATTTATCGTTTACTTTAAAGGGTAACCTTCAACCGTCAATGACTTCTGGCCTGGAACGCGAAACGCCACCAGGCTCGGGCAGCAAGCTGATGTTTTTTGTTGGAGTAGGAGCGCTGATATCGGTTCCGATCTTCAAGACCGTAACACACTTGCCTCCATACATGGGTATGTTATTGGGTTTGGGTGTGCTTTGGGTAGTCTCTGAATTTATCAATCCCCACCTGGACGAGGACGAGAGAAAAAAATACTCTGCTTCGTATGCCTTGTCGCGAATTGACGTGTCGAGTGTGCTTTTTTTTATGGGGATTTTGCTCGCCGTTAGCGCACTTGAATCAATGCAAACACTTCATCATTTGGCGGAATATCTTGATAAGGCTATTGGTGATAACAGGATTATCATTTCTGTTATCGGCGTTGTATCGGCGATAGTAGACAACGTTCCATTGGTTGCCGCAAGCATGGGAATGTATTCCCTCGACGCTTATCCCATGGATCATGCGCTCTGGGAGTACCTGGCTTATTGCGCAGGTACCGGGGGTAGTTTGTTAATAATAGGTTCCGCAGCGGGTGTAGCGGTAATGGGAATGGAAAAGATTGATTTTATCTGGTACCTGAAAAAAATGACCTTGCTTGCATTTATGGGATATGTTGGAGGGGCGATGGTCTATTTATCATTTCATCAGTTCTGATACACATGGTTCGTGGAAAAAAATTCAGGTTCAGCCCCGGCAGATGGCACTGACTATTCAAACAGAGCAGCTGACAAAAAAATTTGGTAGCGTCCACGCCGTGGATAACCTGTCGTTGTCAGTTGAGCAGGGCGAGATCTATGGATTCCTGGGTCTCAATGGTGCTGGGAAAACAACTACAATAAGAATGCTGCTCAGTATGATCCGGCCAACTTCCGGCAAAGTATTCTTGTTCGGAAAAGGACCAGAAGCAGGATCGGAGTTGTGGCACAACGTTGGTTATGTCGTGGAGTCTGCGAATGCGTATCCTGAGTTGAATGTTGAGGAGAACCTGGTGGTATTCGCACATTACCGCAGTCTCCAGTTCGCCGATGTCGAGCACATCATTGACCGGTTGCATCTTTCACGGCATAGGCAGACAAAAGCAAAAAACCTATCGATGGGTAATCAGCAGCGCCTGACGCTTGCTAAAGCGCTGATACATCGCCCGAAGTTGTTGTTGCTTGACGAACCTATTAACGGACTTGATCCTGCAGGCATTGTTGAGGTACGTGAGCTTCTTCATGACCTTGCGCTGCAAGGATCAACGATATTGTTATCCAGTCATATACTCAGCGAGATCGCCAGAACCGTTAGCCGGATAGGTATTATTCATAATGGGCGACTTGTCCGGGAGGTCACTATAAGAGCGTTAGAAGATCAACTCCGCAAACGGGTGGTGATTGATACGGATAACAACGCGGCGGCTGTTGCAAAGCTTGTAGATAGAGGGTTTAGGGCGCAGTTAACAACGGAAAAACAAGTTGAATTGGCGCTCAATGAAACGTCGGTGAATACTCCGGAAGTATCGAGGATTTTGGTCAGCGAAGGGCTTCCGCCGAGGGAGATTTACCTGGATGTGGAGAACCTGGAAGATTATTTTCTTCGTCAAATTAATGCGACATGAAGCAACAGCTTTCAGCAATTTCGGCGGAGTGGTTGAAATGCAGGCATGTTCGCATCACATGGGTGACCTTTATTGCATTTGGTCTTGGTCCGATCATGGGTGGATTGTTTCTTGTTTTACTCTCAAATCCGGATCTTGGCGGCAGGAGTATGCTCTCTGCAAAAGCCCAGGCCATGTCCTTCTCCTCTAGCTGGTCTTCGTACTTTGGAATGCTTGCGCAAGTCGTTGGTGTTGGCGGTGTTCTTGTATTTGGATTTGTAGCGAGCTGGCTGTTTGGAAGAGAGTATTCAGAAGGTACTGCAAAGGATTTGCTGGCGCTTCCAGTGTCGCGCCAACAGATATTGAATGCCAAGTTCCTGATTTACTTTGTTTGGTGCATTGCGTTGTCATTGTCAAACCTTGTGATCGGCTTGGTTATTGGCGTCGTGCTTCAATTGCCGTTAGTTGAACCATCCTATTTGTACGAGCGCCTCTTTGTGTACGCGGTCACCACGTTGTTGACTGTTCTTTTAGGAGCGCCAGTTTCATTTTTTGCTTTATTCGGAAAGGGCTACCTGGCACCTCTGGGATTTGTTGCGCTGGCTCTCGTCTTTGCTCAGATCATTGCTGCTGCGGGTTGGGGTGCATATTTTCCATGGTCCGTTCCGGGGTTGTATAGCGGAGTATCGGGAACTGGTGTTAAGCTTCACTATTCCAGTTATGTTGTTGTAGGTCTCATGTTTATAGTGGGTTACCTGGCATGTATCCGGTATTGGAACAAGACCGATCATACAAAATGAAGCCGGTTGCCAGTAAGTTCCGATTTGTGTGTAACCTGGTTGTTACATTCTGTTCATGTACAATTTTTAATTGTTTGCCGGGATATAGCCAAAAAGCGGATAGCATAGTCATGTCGATACTGCATCGTGCTTCCTCTGTTCAAAACCCGTCCGAAGCACTACAACATGTGAAGGCGGCTCTTCAATTCGAAGGCCGCGTGGATGATTCCCTACGCTCAGTCATTTACCTGAGAATCGGAATTGAGTACAGCAGGCTATATGTTAACGATAGCGCGGAATATTTCTTTAATAAGGCAATGGACTTTGTTAATGAATCGGGTAACAAATGGCCTCTGTTGAGGGCAAACATTTACAACTATCTGGGAAACACTTCCAGGTCGTTGAGCAATGGCGGCCGTGCCATGTCCTATTATAACATGGGATTAACGGCACTAAGCGGTATTGCTTCCCGTGAGGCACGGCTGCTTGAGAGTAAATTGCTGGGGAACATTGGCGGAGTGTATTACGATCTCAATGACTATTCCAAGGCACTCGAGTATGCAGAGAGAGGAAGGGATGTATCGCTGCGAAACGAATTAACAGAGCATTACCAGATGGATCACCTGTTGGTCGGATTTGCGGCGCGCGCGGCTGGGCAATACGATAAGGCACTGGAGAATAACCGGAAAGCGCTGGACTTGATGCTTTTCAACAAAGATTCTTCTTACCTGGCGCATACCTATTACAATGTTGCTTCACTGTTCGAAATAAAGGGAGATAATGACAATGCTATAGAGAATTTTGACAAAGCCATGCTCTTTGCGAAGCTGTTCAGCGAGCATGAGGTATTAATAAGTTGTCTCATCTCGAAATCAAAAATATTAACATCTACCGGACAGATCAGGGAAGCGCGTACTCTCGCAATGGAGGCTGAAAAGCAGTCGGTCGCGCATACATTTTTGCCAAAGCTAATAGAGGCCCTTGATATTCATTATCAGATAATGAAGCGCTCTGACGAGTATAAGAGTGCAACGCAAATTCAAGACACCCTGCTGGTATTGAGAGATTCCTTGTACAGGCTGGATACGAGGAAAAGTATCAATGAACTGGAAACACGCTATGAAACTGCAAAAAAAGAGCAAACGATAAAGGACCTTGAACAACAGAATGAGATCAAAGATCTGCAGGTGGCGAGAGACCGTCAAACCAGGTACGGGCTGATTGTCGTTGCTGGGTTGCTCGTTATCGTAGTTGCTCTCTATTACAATCGCTTTCGGTTAAAACAACGAACTGCCGAGGCATTGAGCGTAAAGAATACGCAACTGCAGGAAGCAAACTATTTTCGGGATAGACTCTTTGCCGTGGTGTCGCACGATCTTAAAAGTCCCTTGTCCGCGTTTCAAACCCTCACATCCAGTCTGGACGCAAATGTTCATTTAATTTCTCCGGAACAACTGCAAGCCTTTGTCGCTGAATTGAATTCTTCGTCAAGACAAATTCTTGACATCCTTAACAACCTGCTGGCGTGGGCAATATCGCAAACCGGTCATTTGGGTTATCGGCCTTCCATATTTTCACCGGCGAGGGTTTCAACAGACGTTGTTGCTCAATTGTCATCGGCGATCAAGCTCAAGCAACTCAACGTTGATTTGCAAATTGCAAACGACTTCGTTGCGTATGGCGATCCTGCGTTGGTACAAATCGTAATACGCAACCTGGTTGCAAACGCAATCAAATTCTCGAGCACCGGAACAACTATATTACTTGCTGCAACCAGAATGAGTGAAGGTGTATTGTTTACCGTGCGTGACCAGGGGATTGGAATGGACGATGAGGACGTTAACAAACTCTTTCGCATCAACCAGGACATGGCTTCAATCGGGAACTCTACTGAAAAAGGAACCGGTATTGGGCTATTGCTGTGTTTTGAGCTGATTACTCGTCATAAAGGCCGTATCTGGGCCGAAAGTGTTGCTGGTAAGGGAAGTTCCTTTTATTTTACGCTGCCAGATGGAAACCCATAACATTGTTATCGTCGATGATCATAAGATTGTGAGAGATGGTATCAAGGCTATGCTCATCGGGGATGCAATTTTTTCCGTCGTTGGAGAGGCCGGCGAATCAAAGACGTTTTTCAAGTTGCTTGAATCGGAAGTACCGCACCTGGTTGTTTTGGATCTCAAGCTGCCCGGCGAAAGCGGGTTGGACATTGCAGAGAGACTTCGCAAGGATTTCCCCATTGTTAAAATTCTCATACTAACAGCTGAAGCTGACGAGCCAATGGTTCGCCGGAGTATTCGTTTGGGCGTAGACGGTTTGATCTCTAAAGAGTCGGGCCGGGAAGTTTATCTCGAAGCACTTTATGCGATAGCAGATGGGCGAAGTTACTTTGGAGGTCAGTTCATGGGAATGCTCACGCAGAAGGAGGCAGCCGTTTCCATAAGGCTTAGTGATCGCGAGATAGAAGTATTGCAATGTTTCGCAAAGGGAATGACCTATAAGGAGATCGGCGCCAAACTTGGCATCAGTCCGCGTACCGTGGAAACACATAAGGAGAAGATTCAGGAGAAGCTTGGCGTCAGATCAATTGCTGAAATGGTTCACCTCGCGATCAAAGAGGGAATAGTTCGATAATTGGTTATTTCGGACACACCGTCACGGTGGATTTGTCCATCGATTCGCTGATTGTCATGATCGTTCTGCCTGATACTTTCAATTCGCCTGTTCTTCCCCTGAATACTTTGATCTTACCGGTGCCTTTCCCGTCGATAATGTAGGTTTGCTGACCATTGACAACTACGGTTATCGATTCGAGGCAATCGTTCTTTGCGATCACATGAAAATAATCTTTAGCTTCCTGCTCTTCGGCAGCTTTTTCCCGTTTGGCTATTTCACTATCCGCTTCTTTCTTAAAAACTTCCCAGCCTCCGTTCTTTTTCACCCATTCGTCCATCTCTTTCGCAGGATCGAAACTTGATTTCTTATCAATGTCATCACCGCGCTTTTTCAGGTCGGTCTGGCCTTTTACAGAATTGTCGAAATTGATTTCACCGTAACCTGCCTGGATTCTTTTTTCTCCGAGTTCGAGATACGAGTTAACCTTGATCATATTTATCCCCCGCGGTAATGTGGCCAGACCTCGCGCCATATCGCCGTTCCAGTCCATTCTAAAGGCTGCATCCATGTTTGACGCAGGGTCCGGTATAAGATTAAACTTCCACCAGGTAGTTTGCGGCGCTACTTTCCTGAATGCTTGCTGGTGGATGCGTTGATCTCCGGCAAACACCTCAATAATGTAAATAACCTCTTTTCCTTTGAACTCGTCGGGTATCGGCTCGATGAATTTCTTAAGAATTCCCACAAGGAAATCATCCGGCTTGAATGTGCCGACCTTAAATGAACTGGCTTCCATTGTACTGTTATCGAGTGAGGTAATCTCGAAGTTCATATTCCTGGTTTGGCTGGCAGCTGTGAGTGCGCTCATAGTTGTAAATATTAGCGGAAGAATAAGACGCGATTTCATGTGATGTTTTTATGACACAATAATCACTACAAAATGCGCCGTCCGCTATCCGGAAAATTCCGGATAGCCCTTCCGGAAATCTCAGGATGTTCCACCAGCGCTCGTGTGGCGTGCTTTGCATCACTTGTTCACCAAAAAAATCATTATGAGAACCTTTTTAAAAATCTCCATTGTCGCAATCGGATTGTCTACGACAAGTCCGTTAGCATTTAGTCAACTCAACCAAATCAAAGACAAAGTGAAACCAGCAACAGCATCCAAGGCGGTACCCAAGGGGAATGCATCCGCTCAACAATCAACTTCGCAGCCTGCTAGCAGTGAACCAGCTATTACCACGGTCGCAAAGGTTATCTATGTATCACCAGCGGGTAACAATGCCAATGACGGGGCTTCGGCAAGCGCCGCAATGAAGGATCTTGACAAGGCACTACTCAAAGCTTCTGCCGGAGATCGCATCAACCTTGCGGAAGGAACTTATACAGCAACTTTCGGTGTAGGGTATTGGGAAATTGACAAGCCGGTGCAAATCTACGGCGGCTATTCAGCTGACTTTTCTTCGCGAGATCCATTCAAGCACCTCACAGTGATGCAACCGCCTGCCGATGCTTTTTCAAAGAGCGCCAACAAAAATGTGATTGATATGAAAAAAGCATTGAACGGTGTGACCATAGACGGGTTGGTATTCGAAGGAGGCATGAAGACGCCCTATAATAATGATCCCGACGCAAAAAAGGCAGGACGCTGCGATGGATGTGAAACCGGTATGATGCTCGTAGGACCAGGGCAGAAAAACCCCGAGGGCGTGATGCTGGTTCTATTTGGTAATAATCACATTGTTCGCAATTGTATTTTCGTCAACTCCAGCTTTGGCGGAGTGAGAGCCAAGATTGGTCAGGCTGGAGCTGGGGATATTGAGATAGCCAACAACATCTTTGTAGGAAACCGGATGTTCGGGATTGAAGGTTTTGGTCTGAAGGGGAAACCGGTACAGGGTGACATTAATATTCATCACAATACGATTTTGTTCTCCTGGAGCAGGCAGAAAGATCTTCTGGATTTCGGATATGGAATCAACGTACAAGGCGATGCATCTTTCAAGATTCACCAAAATATTATTGGTCTGAATATATCAGCGGGTATTTCATCGCAAAGGTTTAACAAAGAAATCTACCTCGACAACAATCTCTTTTTCGGCAACAAGAAAAAGGATCTTTGGTTCAATCCAGGCAGCAATGTGAATGTGCAGGCGGATGCTTCTGAATTTGCCGACGTGGGTTTGCCAAGCGCGCAAGGTAATGTGAATGAAACTTTGAAGCTCGCATTGAATCAACCGTATTTCAATGGCTTTATGAACGCGCAGTATAGCGAGAAAGTTGACTATGATCCCAACTCCCAGGCAAACGTTATCCGCGCGGCCTTAGGTCAGAACAAACAAGGTACTATTCAGTCGTCAGTAACCATGTTCGCTAACCGGTATCCGTGGCAGGAAACATTGAAGCTTGTTGGTGCCCATAAGCAATACGGTGCGCAACTAGCACAGTAGTGAGGTGATGGTGAACAGGAGAGGAGGTCCACTGGATGTCCTCTCTTTTTCAGCGCTGGTAGGATGTACGGCGCCAGGTCCCTTTGTAGAATTAGTGTTACGTGGAACAAAATCCCGCGAAATGAGTATGGCCCTTTCATGGGGCTAAGCATAAATTGTACATGGTCTGTAATTTGAAGTGATTCCGGAAATCGCTGCCTAAGACCATGTCATGAAATTCAGGGAACTCAATATCGCTGATTACTTTTCCCTGTACCGATTTGCGGCCATTCCTGTCATTGTAATCGTTATCGTTTTTGAACAGCGAATGCTAACAAGCATTTTGCTGCTCGTTAGTTTCCTTACTGACGCTATCGACGGGTATATTGCCCGGAAGAAGGGAATAGAAAGTGTCAGGGGCGCGAAGCTGGATTCTTATGGCGACCTGGTTACATTACTATTAGGGTTAGCGGCCTTCATTACTTTTGAAACAGAATACTTCATTGATCATCTCACGCTTATTGTCATCACACTTTCATTGTTCGCATTTCAAATAGTCATCTCTTTCCTTCGGTTCAAAGGGGCATCAAGTTTTCATACCTATCTTGCTAAAATAACCGCGGTACTTTTTGCCGCCTTCCTGGTCATTACTCCAGTTAAGGGTCCGATTAACATCTTATTCTATGTTACTTTTTGTTTTGCTATTGCAGAAGCGATTGAGGAGATCATTATTACATTCCTTCTTGAAAAGCCTAAAGAAAATGTAAAGGGATTATACTGGTTAATAAAACATTCTGACGTTAAACTTAATCTTTGACTTCCCTGAAACAAGGTTTTTCAAAGGCGCAAAATTTATTATGCACTACACGAAATTAAAAAAAACCGTATCTCTTCTTTTTCTCTTCGTCCTTGTTGTGGTGATCCTGAAGTTTGGCGCGCCGTTTTTGATACCGATCACATTCGGAGGTCTTCTTGCGATGTTATTGCTCCCGTTCACAAAATGGCTTGAACGCAAAGGGGTCTCTAAAGCGCTGGCTACATTGTTATCAACGCTGATACTTGCCGTAAGCCTCACCGGCCTGATCGCCGTCATGGTCTGGCAGGCTTCACAGCTTACTGAAGATGCCTCCAGGATCGAGAAGGAGGTTTCGGGAAAGATCAAGCAAGTGCAACAGTTTGTGAGTGAAAAGTTGGGCGTTCCGCCCGACAAGCAGGAGCAAATGCTAAAGGAGCAACAGTCATCTGCACCCGGGAAACTTGCGGGAACTATTTCGGGAATTGTTGCAGGAATTGGCGGGGTATTGTTTAACACTGTATTGGTATTGGTGTACGTTTTTCTCCTGCTTTATTTTCGTGGTCATATCAAAAGGTTCATTCTGCGTCTGGTCCGCACCGGAGATGAGGAAAATGCCCGCGACATTCTCGACCGGTCGCAAAAGGTAACGCAGAAGTATCTCTCCGGCTACGCAATGATGATCGTAATGCTTTGGATCATGTATGGAATCGGATTCTCGATAGCAGGCGTAAAGAACCCGATATTCTTTGCAGTTGTTTGCGGTGTGCTGGAGATCGTGCCTTTGTCGGAAACCTGGTTGGTACAGCGCTTACCATGGGTGTAGCGCTCATGCAGGGTGGCGGTACGAACGTCGCTCTCGCTATTTTTATCACGTATGTTGTTGTGCAATTTATTCAAACCTATCTGCTCGAGCCATTGGTGGTGGGCCGCGAGGTAAACATTAACCCGCTATTCACTATTGGTGGCCTTGTTGCCGGTGAACTTGTCTGGGGCATCGGCGGAATGGTACTGGCCATTCCAATCATGGGCATCTTAAAAATTATCTTCGATCATATTGAGCCATTAAAGCCTTATGGCGAGTTGATGGGCGAGGACAAGAAGGAGGCAAAAGGTCTGAAAAAGAAAATCAAGGAACTTGCGGCGTCCATAAAGGACAGAGTGTCTTCCCGGTAATAACTGAGGTTGATGGTTCCTCAGTTGGAGCATTGCCATACAGAGAAAAGCACGAGGGCAACCGACATGCCTGCAGCGATCCATCCGCGATTCATTGATATCCAAAGAGAAACACTTGTGTTAGCGGCCTTCGCGCCAAAGGTGCCGTAAGCTCCACGGTCTTCACCGACCGGTCCCCACAAATTGTTTTTTTGTTGTGGGTCTACGGGCTCGGTTGTTTGTTGCCCTTCATAACCTTTTTTTGAGAGTACCCAATCGGCATACCACGGGGCGACGGTGTTTCCCCAAATTGCTTTATAGCTGGAGGAGCCTACGATAATTTCTCTCCTGTTGCGACGCGCGGCGAAAAGAATAGCCTTCGCGGCAACTTCTGGTTTATAGATCTTGCCCATCGGTTGAGTTTTGTTCGGTAATTTGTTTAGCACCCACCCAAATTGTGTTGTGTCCATCGCAGGCAACTGGATCATGCATAATTTAATGTCGCTCTTATCGTGCATTAACTCCACTCTGAGCGAATCATAGAATCCCTGTATACCATGCTTGGCACCACAATACGCCGACTGCAAAGGGATACCCCGATAGGCAAGCGCAGAACCCACGAAAATTATGGTGCCTTTATTTCTTGGCTTCATTCTTTTTAAGGCATACATCGCGCCATAAACAGAACCAAGGTATGTTACTTCGGTAACGCGCTTGAATTCTTCCGCTGTTACTTCCGACACGGGAGCAAACACGCTGTTCATGGCGTTGTTGATCCACACATCAATCGGCCCCAATTTTTTCTCTATCTCAGCGGCCGCATCTTCAAGTTCCTCATCGTCGGCAACATCGATCTGCAAAACGAGAGGAAGCCCTCCATATACTTCAACTTCCTTAGCTGTTGCCGCGAGCTGTAGCTTATCCCTTGCGATCAACGCTACCTTAGCGCCTTGCTTCGCGAAGGCCCAGGCTGTTACGCGACCAACACCTCCTGAGGCCCCGGTTATGACAACAACCTTGCCTTTAAAGTATTCGCGGTCTGGTTCGAGCAAGACCTGCCAGCCACCGCCAAACGACCCACTGGTCTTCCCCTTTATCATTGAAAAGACAATGAGTGCTGCACCGCAGATGATATTGTGATAGGCTGCTGGTGAGTCATCAATATGAAGCAGCAAAGAACCAGCAATCATCCAAATACCAGCAACAAGGTTGAAGTACCTGACGGATCTATTGACTTCCCAAAGTGACATAAGGCCAGCTGTCGCTATCAACGGACCGGCTATGTACGCACTGTATGATCCTGCTCTCTCAAATCCGAATAGAGCCGGCGCAACCATGAGCCATATTCCAATCAGTGTCGTTACGATCGCACCGGGCATAGCTATGAGGTTTGATTAACTGATGTCTGTCCCCAGAACGCACGCCAAAGGGAATGACCTTGCCGGTTTACCTTTTTCAGGTATTGCAAACTTGCCAGCACTTCGTCCATAGCAGGGCTGATCATAATAACTGAAATAAAGGCTGTCACAAGGCATAACGTACACC
>WUUC01088324.1_pt1 | contig 22397 bp, 18 predicted proteins | sample 6278441 | NCBI WGS metagenome assembly WUUC01 (sample SAMN13675441, study PRJNA597444) | soil metagenome | isolation source: soil | place: USA: Washington | collected 2017-10
CGGCGGTGATCACGAGCGCGGCGTTATGCCCGCCGAAGCCCATCGAGGTGCTGACCGCGACCTCGATCGGCGCACGGCGCGGCGCGCCGTGCACCACGTCGAGGTCGAGCTCGGGGTCCAGCCGGGTGAGGTTGGCAGTCGGCGGCACGCTGCGGCGCTCGATCGCCAACGCGGTGTAGGCGGCCTCGATGGCGCCCGCGGCCGCCAGCGGGTGGCCGGTGACGCCCTTGGTGGAGGTCACCAGGGCGCGGCTGCCGAGCACCCGACGCAACATCTGGCCCTCGATGACGTCACCCAGCGGCGTCGAGGTGCCGTGCGCGTTGACGTGATCGACGTCCGAGCCGGTCAGCCCGGCGTCGGTCAGCGCGACCCGCAGGGCCTGCTCGATGCCTTCGCCGCCGGGCGCCGGCGCGGTCGGGTGGTGGGCGTCGGTCGAGGCGCCGTAGCCGCGCACCACCGCCCGGACCCGGGCGCCGCGGGCCTGGGCGTCGGCCAGCCGTTCCAGGATCAGCACGCCCGCGCCCTCGGCCGGCACGAAGCCGTCCCGGTCGGCGTCGAAGGGCCGCGACGCCAGCTCGGGGTGCTCAACCCGCCCCGACAGCGCGCCCATCCGGGCCAGTCCGGTCACCGCCAGCGGCGTCAGCGCTGCCTCGGCGCCGCCGGCGACCACCACGTCGCAGTCGCCCCGCCGCAGCAGCTCACGCGCGATCCCCACTGCCGTCGCGCCGGAGGCACAGGCGGTCGCAGTGACCTGGCTGGGCCCCCTGGCCCCCAGGTCGATCGCGACCTGGCCGGCGACCATGTTGGCCAGGTACATCGGAACCATCAGCGGCGACACCTTGCGCGGGCCGCCCTCGGCCATCGCCAGCTGGCTTGCCTCGAAGGCCTGCACGCCGCCGAGTGAGTTGCCCAGCACCACGCCCACCCGGGCGCCGTCCCAGGTCCGGGGGTCCAGGCCCGCGTCGACGGCGGCCTGCCGGGCGGCCACGATCGCCAGCTGGACGAACCGGGCGAGCTGCCGGGAGGCGAAGCCGCCGATCAGGGTGTCGGGGTCGAAGTCCGGCACCCGGCAGCTGAAGTCCACCGGGCACCCCAGCAACCGGTCGTCACGGGTGGCGCAGGACAGGCCCGAGCTCACCCGGTCCCAGTTCGGCCCGATTCCGATGCCGGCCGGCGTCACCAGCCCCAACCCGGTGATCGCGACGCCGAACGGCCGCCGCGGGGGGCGCGGAGGCCGCATCAGGGCAGCACGCCCTTGGCCACCAGCAGCTCGGCGGCGTCGGCGACGGTCATCGTGTCGGTCAGCTCGCCGTCGGAGAGCGCGACGTCGAACTCGGTGTCCAGCACCAGGGCGAGCTCGACGATGACCAGGGAGTCGAAGCCGAGGTCGCCGAAGGCCGTGTCCGGGCCGATGTGCTCCTGCTGAACCTTGAAGTCATCGAGCAGGATCTTGGTGATCCGCTCGTGGAGATAGGTCATTCTTGCCCTCCTGAGGGGTCAGACCAGGTCGCTGGCGCGGCGCCGGAATCGGGCAGCTCGGGCCAGACCAGGCCGACCGAGCCCCAGGTGAGGCCGCCGCCGAAGGCCGCCAGCACCACCCGGTTCCCGGCCCGCAGCTCGCCGGACGTGACCCCGGCCGCCAGCGCCAGCGGAACCGAGGCGGCCACCGTGTTGCCGACCTGTGCGATGTTGCTGACGAACCGGTTCAGCGGCACCTGCAAGGTCCGGGCGATGGCGGCCAGAATCCGGGCGTTGGCCTGGTGCAGCACCCACCGATCGACCTCGCCCACCGGCCAGCCGGCCCGGTGCGCCGTGAGCTGGACCGACTGCGTCATCCGCTGCACTGCCTGGGCGAACACCGGCCGGCCCTGCATCCGGAAGTAGGTGTCCTCCTCCTTCACCGGCAAGCCCGAGGACCGCTGCCGGGAGCCGCCGCCGGGAATCTCGATCAGCTCGCGGCGGGTGCCGTCGCTGCCCAGGTTCAGCCCGGTCAGCGCACCCCACTCACCGGCCGTGCCGGCTCGCAGCAGCACCGCGCCGGCGCCGTCGCCGAACACCGCCCGGGTGGTCAGGTCGGTCGGGTCGAGCACGGTCGAGAAGGCGTCCGCGCCGATCACCAGGACGCTGTCAGCCGTCTCGGCGGCGATCAGCCCGGCCGCGGTCGCCAGCGCGTACACGAATCCGGTGCAGACCGCTCCGACGTCGAACGCGGCGATCGGCCCCAGCCCCAGCCGGGCGGCCACGTCGGGCGCGATCGCGGGGCTCAGCTGATCGGGCGTGTTGGTGGCGATGACCAGGGCGTCGGCCATCGAGGTCCGCGCCGAGGCCAGCGCCCGGCGGCCGGCCTCCACGGCCAGATCGCTGGTGGCCTGGCCGGCGTCGATCACGTGCCGCTGCTCGATCCCGGTGCGGGTGCGGATCCACTCCGGGTCGGTGTCCCACCACGGCATCAGCTCGTCGTTGCGCACCACGGTGGCCGGAACCCAGGCCCCCACGCCGGTCAGCACGGCGGCCCGGGTCATGTCAGCTCGCTTTCGGGCTCAGGCGCGGTCATCGCGATCCGCGCCCGGGCGATCTCGGCGCCGGCCTGCCGGAAGCTCACCTCGACCGATCCCCGCGCGCTGTCGGCCGGTGTCGCGAGCAACTCGATCGGCTCGGTCAGCTCCGCGTAGGCGCTGAAGGACGAGCTCATCGCCGTCATCTCGGTGCGCTCGGGGCCCGCGCCGTCCCACTGCTCGGTGGCCAGCGCCGCCAGTTGCCGGGCCGCCTCTACCAGCACCATCGCCGGAATGTGGTCCTGGGCGTGGTCGAACAGGCTGGTGTTCTCCACCGGGACCCGCAGCCGGGCGCTGGCTGTCCGGGCGCTGACCGCCGCGTCGAGCAGCACGGCGTCGGTGGGCCGGACCCGGCCCACCCTGTCGGGCACGACCGGGCTGCCGCCGGCCGGCGCCAGCTCATGCGAGGACGGCAGCGCGCCGGGATGCTGGCGTGAGCGGATCACGTGGTAGGCCCGGTGGCTGAGGTAGCTGACCTCCATCCGGACCTGGCCGACCACCTCGCCGGCGGCCCAGAGCTCAAGCTGGTAGTCCAGCCCCCGGACCTGGTCCCGGACCATCCGCGGATTGCTGGTGACCGCGGCGATCAGCAGCTCGGTCGGGCCCGGCGCCGTCACGTCGGCGGCTGACCGGCTCGCCTGGACCCGGGTCGGAGAGAACTCGGCCGACCAGGTGCGCAGCACGAAGTGCGCGTCCAGCTCGACGCCGAACAGGGTGTGCGCGGCGTAGGTCTCGGCCTGCCGGGCGCATTCCAGCAGCAACATCGGGTCCCGGAGCCGGCTCGGGCCGGTGTGCCCGCCGTAGTGCGGGTGCTCGGCCGGCAGCAGCGCCGCCGCGGTGAAGCTGGTGGGCCCGGTCCGGACAGCGCCGGCGAGAAAGGCCTCGGCAGGGTTGCGCCGGTGCAGCAGTGCGCGGTCCACGGTGGCCGCGAAGCTCAGCCCAGCCGTCGCCGGCGCGCCGTCCGGAGCTCCCGCCCTTGCGGTTGCCCTTGTCATGCCGCTGAGCCCGCCGCGGTGGTCACCGCAGTGGTCGCCGCGGTGCTCGCCGCGGTGGTCGCCGCGGTGGTCGCCGCTGAGCCCGCCGAGGGCCCGAGCAGGACGTCGAGCAGCTGCGCGGGCGACGCCGCCGCGTCCCGGCTCAGCAGGGTGGTGACCAGCCGGTAAGGGTCGACGTAGGGCAGCCGGCCGGCCAGCGCCGACAGCGCGGCAGTGCTCGCCGCCAGGCTGGCCGAGCTCACCGGCCGGTCGCCGCGCTCGGCCAGCAGCCGTCCGGCGCGCTGCACCCAGCGCCGCAAGTGCTTGGTCGAGAACGATTCCCGGGCCGTGCGGCCCAGCCCGGCCACCAGGTACAGCCGAAGCCCGAGCGCGAAGGCCGGCTCGCCGAACTCGGCGACCAGCGGCCCGGACAGCGCGGCCACGGTGTAGCCCTGCCAGCCGCCGAACCGGGTGGCCCGCGCGACGCCGTCCAGCGGCACCCGGGGGAACTCCAGCCGCGACACCTCGGCTCCTAGCCCGGTCAGCACGTGGGCGATCGTGCGGTAGTCCGCGCGGATCTCGACGTCGTGGGCGAGCACCACGTGGTCGTGCCCCGCCAGCTGCGGCACCAGTTCGCACAGCGTCGACATCAGGTAGTTGGCGTGCCCGTCCGAGCCGAGCATCATCCGCAGCGGAAGGCCCGCAGCCGTGGCGTCCAGGTACACCGGGGCTCCGAACGGGCGCCCGTCGATGCAGAGGTCGTTGCGCGCCAGCAGCTCGATCAGCTCATCGGCTGCCATCCGGGGCGGGCCGGTGCGGCCCAGCGCCGGCTCGAGCATGCCCAGCATCCGGTAGTGGCCCTCCCACAGGTCGAGCAGGCGCGCGCTCACCGGATGCGCCCAGCCGGTGGCGGCCCGGCGCACCAGCGGTTCGAGCGCCGGGTAGTCCACCCGCTCGTTCCGCTGGAACTGCCCGTACAGCTCGCCGATCTCCTCCTCGGCGCACCGGCTGAAATCCAGCTCCGGGTGCCGGCGGTCCAGGTACTCCCAGAACCCAGCCACCTGCCGGCTGCCGGCGTGCGCCAGCGGGTGGTAGACGTGCGTCACGTCGGCGAAGGTCGCCGTCGCCCGGTGCAGCAGGTCCATCGAGAGCAGCACTTTGAGGTGCGACGGGGTCAGCGGCTTGGTGGGACTGACCGTCACCGGAGCCAGCAGCACCCGGCGGCGGGCAGGACGGATCGGCACTGTCATCAGCCGGTTCCCGCGCCGGCCAGCTCGTGGCGCAGCCGGCTGATCACCTGCTCGGCCTCGGACACGCCGCAGAAGCCGGGGTTGGCGATGAAGCTGCGCCCGCTCGAGACCTCGCCGACCCTGGGCACCAGCCACAGGTGAAAGTGCTCGGCGCCTTCCATGCAGGAGAACACGTGAATCCGGGACGCGCCGGTGGCCCGCTTGAGAGGGCCGACGAACCGGTGGATCAGCGGCCCGATGGTGGCCGCCTCTTCCTCTTGCATCTCGGCGAAGTCGAGGTAGTGCCGGTAGGACTCGATCAGCAGGGTGCCCGCCGGCCAGTACGGGGTGGGGCCGTGCCCGACCCGCCACATCCCGTCGTCGACAAGGTAACCGCCCGGCGGAGAGGTGTAACCGCCGTAGGCCGGCAGCGCCCCGCCTCGGTACTTGACGCAGATCAGGCACTCGTGCTCCTGGGCCGCGTGCGCGCTCAGCAACCGGCTGAACGGATCACGGACCTGGGCCAGTGGCTCCAGCTGCGCGTGCCTGATGTACCACTCGTCCAGCGCGGCCGCCTCGGCGACCGGATCGGCCGACGGCGACAGCTCGACGTCCTTCCAGCGCTCGCGCGCCTGGTCCTCGGTCAACGAGCCGAGCGCGCCGACCTCGGCCCAGCTGGCGCCGCTGCTGCGCAGGTGTTGGACGATCGCCTCTTCCAGCTTGGGCAGCTCGGTGCTCAGCAGCGACCAGAGCCGGTTGGCCAGCGCCGGCTGCCCGTCCGGCGCCGCGCCGGTGGCGCCGTTCGGCGCCGCGCCTGTGGTCGCACCGTCCTCGGCGGCGACCGCCACCCGAAACGCCTCTGACAGATCGCGCAACCGGGCGGACAGGGCCAGCCGGGCCAGGTCGGTCTCGGTCAAGTTGGTGATGTCCACGCGAGGGGTCCTTCCGGTTCGTCGTGCCAGGTGGGTGGTGGCGACTGTCTGATCAGGCGGCTGACAGCCAGGTGTGCAGGTGCAGCCGGCCGGTGTCGCCACGCTCGGGCAGCACCCGGGCGTAGGCAGGCGGGTTGCCGGTCGGGTCGATCGTCAGCGTCGGCCGGTGGCTCAGCCGCAACGGCTCATCAGGACGCAGTCTCCCGAGCAGCACCGCCTCGGCGAGGGTGTGGTGCAGGTGCACGAGGTAGTCGGCCAGGTTGAGTCCGGCGACGGCGACCTGCAGCACGCGCGGCGCGCCGACCCCTGGCAGGTCGAGGTCGCGGGGCAACTCGGGCAGCTGCCCGGTCACCGGCTTGAGCAGCCGGCTCAGGCCGGGCCGGTGGTCGTCGGCGAACGGCCCCAGCCAGGCAGCCGTCGCCTCCGGGGCCACCACCCGGGCCTGGTTCTGCGCAGTGAGGTTGGCGGGATTGCCGAACAGGAACCGGGTCCGCGTCCAGGACCGCAGCCAGGCCGCCGCATCCGCCGGTTCCAGCGCGGCGGCGAACTGCCGTGCGCCGTGGGCCACGTCGGCCAGCCGCATCGAGCGCAGCAGCACCAGCACGGTGGTGCCCGCCGCGCGGACCTCCGGCTGGGCCGTCACCGATCGAACCCGTTCGGCGAGCAGTTCCGCCAGCCGCGACTGGGACGTCGGCGCCGGCTGCTGCTCCGCAGGCGTCGGCGGCTCCGCCGGCTTCGACTGCCCCGCCGGCTGAGGCTGCCCCGGGGGCATGGTGCTCAACACGCCGCCTCGCCCACCGCGGACACGATCTTGGCCAGCACCGCGTCCGGTGAGGCGGTCCCGTCGACGACGGTCACCGGCAGCCCCTTGACCTCGGCCAGCATCCGGGCGCGCAGGTCGGCCTGCATCCGAACGAAGCTGTCCTTGGAGACCGCTGGCCCGTAATGCTCGAAAGCGCTGGCCTTCACGCCCCGCCCGGCGCGTTCCCAGGTGACCTCGGCAGGCACGTCGAGGTACACCACGCCCTCGGGCTGGGCGAAGGAGCGCCAGTAGTCGAAGGTGGGCTCGTGGGACACGCCGAGCAGCTCACAGGCCGCGAGCACCTTGTAGAAGTACGAGTCGATGATGACCGGCCCCGAGCCGCTTTGCCGAGCCAGTTCGTCGCGCTGGTGCAAGATCACCGAGTGCAACACCGAGATCACGAGCTCGGCGGTGTACCGCTTGCCGGCCCAGGTCAGCGCCTCGTCGATCCAGCAGCGCCGCAGCAGCGCCACCAGCGGGTAGTCCTGCAGGAAGCGGTCGTCGTGGGACACCACCTGCCAGCCGTGCTCGTCGCGCAGCCGTGCCAGCGCGGTCGACTTTCCGGCGAAGTCCGGCCCGAGCAGCGTCCAGAACGAGGTCATCGAATAGTTCCTTTGGTCAACCAGCCCACGGCGAAGAAGCTCGTGTACATAGCTGGGATGTATGCCACCGTCTGAGGGACGGGCCAGCGCGGGGCGCCGGCGGCGAACTTGGCCACGGCCAGCGCCGGCAGCAGCAGTGGAGCCAGCACCAACCAGCCCCAGCCGGCTCCGGGCTGCCATGGGGCCAGCGTCACCAGCACCACGGCGGTGGCCGTGGCCGCCGCGCCGAACGCGGCCAGCGAGGTGCCCGACGGCCCGAGCACCGTGACGTAGCTGCGCTCCCCCGGCCGCGGCTGCCAGGTGGCCTTTCGGCCGAGCTCCACGCACAACGCGCTCACCGTGACCGCGGCCACCGTGACCAGCCCGGCCACGCTGGGGCGCAGGTTCTCGGCGCGCAGAAAGCCGAGGTAGACGTAGCAGCTCAGCATCGCCAGGATCGGCAAGTTCACCGCCAGCTGCAGGGCCAACTGGTCTCGGTGCGGCCAGCCGGCCAGCCGCTCGAGGGCGACGACCACGGTGGTATAGGCCATCTGGAACGCGAGCATCGCCAGCGCCACCCCGCGGCCGGCGTTGAGCAGCAACAGCAAGGCGCTGCCCAGCGCGACCAGCACCACCAAATCGCGTTCGGAGACCATTCCACTGGGCAACGGGCGACCGGGATTCACCCTGCGGTCATAGTCGCAATCCCTGATGTCATCCAGCGCGCGGATCAGCAGCATGGTGAGCACCAGCGTCACTGCCGTGATCACCAGGCCGGCGTCGGGACGCCAGCGGGTGACCGAGCCGCTCACGCAGGCGAACAGCGCGGTGAGCCCGAGCGCCCAGGAGACGGTGTACGGAAGCTGCACCGACGGCCGATAGGCGGCGCCGATATAGCGGCCCCACCTGTCGATCACGACTCGGTGTCCAGGATGCGGACGGTGCCGGCGGCTCCGTCGACCTCGATGAGGCTGCCGTTCTGAATGCGCGTGGTGGCCTCGGCAACCGCCACCACGGTGGGGATGCCCAGCAGCCGGCCGGTGATCGCGGTGTGCGACAGCAGCGTGCCCCGTTCGACCACCAGCGCCTTGGCCGACATCATCAGGAACAGCCAGCCGGGATCGGTCTCGCGGGCCACCAGGATGCGGTCGCGGGTCTCGTCGGCGGTGACCGTCGGATCCAGCACCACCATCGCCCGGCCCCGGACCGTGCCGGCGCTGGAGGCAAGGCCGACCAGGACATCGGATCGGCCGGCTTCGTCGGCGGCTGGCTGCCGTTGCGCAACGGCGGCCAGAACGAGCGTCAGCGGCTGGTCGGGATCGGTCGCCAGCCGGGGCGGCAGGCTGCGCTCGGCCGCTATCCAGCCGGCCCGCTCCGCCGCCCGGACGGCCGCCAGCCCTCGCAGCTCAGCGCCGGGCACGGTGCCGTCGAACGCGCCCAGCACCTCATCGACGGTGAGGTCCAGGACGTCTCGCGGGTCGTCCAGCCGGCCGGCCGCCACCAGGTGCTCGCCCTGGCGCAGCAGCAGCGCGCGCAGGTCGCCGAACAGCTGGCTGCGGCAGAACCGGGTGTCCTCACGAACCCGCAGCAGCGTCCGCATGGCGCTGAACAGCCCTGCCAGCACTGCTCGCTCGACAGGGTTGCGGCAGTGCCGGCGCAGCTCCCGGCGGGCCTGCCGACGGACCTTCTGCCCCATCGCCAGGCTCTCTCGCACGGTCTTGCCCTGCCGCAGATAGGCGCGCACCGCGGGCAGCACCGTCCACGGCTCCGCGCGCGGGGTGATCGCCTCGAGCTTGAGGTCCTGCAGGCCGCGGTCGCCGTACCGGCGCACGTGCTCGCTCAGCGCCGAGGCGAACTGCTGGCCGTGGCTGCCCGCGATGAGCTCGTTCCACAGTTGCCGGGGGTCGGTGTCGGCCAGCAGCGTCTGCCGCAGCGCGGCGGACTCGCCGGCTTGAGCGGCCAGGGCCACCACCGAGTGCAGGGCCTGGGCTGAGCGGTTCAGCCGGCCGCCGCTCAGCATGCCGTTGAGCACGCTGCGGTCAGCCGTCGGTGCCCAGCGCTGCAGCAGGCCGTTCACCGCCCAGTTGGCGGTGAACAGAAACACCCCGTTGACCAGCGTGACGCCCCACCGGTCGCTGACCTGACGCCACAGCTCCCGATAGGCCGTGACCACCTCGGACGGGCTCATCGCCGAGACGTCCAGCTGCGCGTGGTAGGTGTCCCACCAGTTCAGGAACTGTCGCACCCGCCGGGGATGGGCGGTCGACCTGGCCGCGATCTCGGCCAGGTCGAGCGCCTTGCTGATCGCGTGTGGCGTTGCGGTGACAGGGCCGGCCGCGCTCAGGCCCAGCGCCTGCTCCCAGGTCGACCAGAGCGGGCGGAAGCAGCGCATCATGGCGTGCAGCTGGTACCAGTTGTCGATCGCGTAATAGACGTGCCCGTCGAGGTATCCGACCATCTGCCGCAGCCGCGGCCGGTTGCGGGCGATCACCCGGGCGGGCACGCCCATCCGCCGGTAGAGGTCGGTGAAGCCCACCTCGAACAGCTCGCGGCCGACCGAGTAGGTCAGCGCGCAGCTCACCCCGGGAAAGCTCTCGGTGATGTTGTTGTTGTCCCACAGGATCGCCGGAGCCAGGCCCGGTACCGGCTGCGCCGCCGGCACGGTCTGGGCAGGCACGGTCTGGGCAGGCACGGTCTGGGCAGGCCCGGTCTGAGCAGGCCCGGTCTGAGCAGGTACGGTCTGCGCCGCCGGAGCCGAGATCGGGCGGGCCTGCACCAGGTGGATCCGGCCGTCGGCGGTGATGGTGCCCTCGATGTCCTGCGGGGCGCCGAAGTGCTGCTCGACCCGGGCGGCCAGGGCGGTGATCTCGCGCAGCTCGGCATCGGTCAGCACCGGCAGCGCGGCCAACCCCGCCTCGACCGCGACGGCGACCGGGCCCTGGTCGGGCCGGGCCGGGTCCCAACCGATCGCCCGCGACTTGACTTCGACGTGCGACCGGATCTGCCCGCTCGCCTGGTCGATGAAGAAGTGGTCGACGTCGGCCTTCTCCTGAACCACCCCTTCGCCGATTCCGTACGCCGCCGCGATCACGCATTGGGCAGAGCCGTCCAGCGGGTTGCGGGTGAACGCGACGAAGGACCGGACGCCCATCACCATCCGCTGGACGCCGACCGCCACCCGGGTCGCGAACGGATCCATTCCCCGGTGCGCTCGATACAGCACCGCCTCAGGGTTGAACGCCGACGCCCAGCAGGCCGCGACCCGGTCGGCCAGGTCGGCACGTCCGACGTAGAGGAAGCTGTCGGACAGCCCCGCGAACGGGTCAGCCGCCGAGTCCTCGCCCGATTCGGAATCACCGAGCTTGGGCACCACGCAGGCCCGGACCGCGACCAGCCCGTCCGGCCCGGCGATCTCGTCGAAGCGACTGTCCAGCTCGGCCAGCAGCGCCGGCGGCACGCTCAGCTGCCGGACCCGGCGCCGAAGCGCCTGGGCGCGGTCGGACGCCTCCGACTGGACGGCCAGGCAGGCGCGCACCTCGGGTCCGACCGCGTAGTCGAACACGGTCGCCGGCACGCAGGCCAGCCGCGGGATCGGAAATCCCGCCTGATCCAGGGAGGCCTGCCTGGTGAACTTGTGTCCGAATAGCTCGGGGTTGGCGATGGTCGACTCGCTTTCGACCAGCCACTCCGAGGCGGGGTTCACCAACGCACTTCTCCTTAAGCCTTCGAGTAAACGGCCACGACTCGGCGGCCACGTCCGGTGGCGAGCGAGCACGATTGCTCCAGGCGGACAGGATGGCCAAGCCTCACACGCGCGACTCGGTGGCGCTTCTCACTCAGTGCCGCTTTCGCGAGGTGGCGCCCTTTACCCTCGGCGGCAACCGCCCTAGGGTCGGATGCGTTCATAGCCCAGGACGGTCAGCCCGCGCCGGCTCCATGCGCGGGAGAGGAGCAACGTGAAGATCGGTCTGCACATCGCGGATTTCACCTACCCGAGCGGGCCAGCCGGGCTGGCCGATGACCTGACCAGGGTGGTCGTGACCGCCGAGGAGGCCGGCTTCGCGCGGGTCAGCGTGATGGACCACGTCTGGCAGATCGGCGTGCTCGGCCCACCTGAGCACGAGATGCTGGAGGCCTACACCACGTTGGGCTACCTCGCGGCGCGCACGTCGCGAGTGGAGCTGCTGGCCTGGGTGACGGCCGTCAGCTACCGGGAGCCGGGGCTGCTGGCCAAGCTGGTGAGCACCCTGGACGTGCTGTCCAAGGGTCGGGCTTGGCTGGGCATCGGCGCCGCCTGGAACGCCGAGGAGGCGGCCGGGTTGGGGCTGCCGTTCCCGAGCACCGCCGAGCGGTTCGAGCGGCTGGAGGAGACCCTGCAGATCTGCCTGCAGATGTGGAGCGAGGACGACAGCCCGTACCGGGGCCGGCACTATCAGCTCGAGCGCACCCTCAACGTGCCGCAGCCGCTGCGGCGCCCGCCGATCCTGATCGGCGGTGGCGGTGAGCAGAAGACCCTGCGGCTGGTGGCTCGCTATGCCCAGGCCTGCAACCTGTTCGCCGGAACCGACCTGGAGCGCAAGTTCGACATCCTGCGCGGCCATTGCGAGGCTGAGGGACGCGACTACGACGAGATCGAGAAGACGGTGATGATCCCGCTGGACCCGGGCCAGCGGGGCGAGAACATCGAGGACCTACTGGAGCAGTTGCAGGAGCTGGCCGACCTGGGCGTCGACCACGCGCACGGCTGGATGCCGAGGCTCTGGGAGACCGAGCGGTTGCAGCTGCTCGGCAAGGAGGTCGTGACGGCGGCCGAGGCAATGTGACCGCCTGGCTGCGGGCAGCCGGTGAACCAGGCAGACTGTAACGGTGCCTGGAACTCATCGCCTGGGCCGGGCAGTCACCGTCGCGTTAGCCGTCGGCTCACTGGTCGCCGGCTGCACCTCAGCTCCGGCTGACGACCCTCCTGCCGGCGCTCAGCCCGCTCAGGCTTCGGCCGAAGCCGCGGCCGCCGCCAGCAGCTCCCCGACCGGGTCAGCGCATCAGCACTCCAGCACCCCGGGCACGGTGTCGATAGCGGCCCTGCGTCCCGGCGAACGCTGGATCACGCTGCCGATGCCCGGCGGCGCCTACCGGCCGCAGCCCGAGACCGGCGGCACCGACGACTACCGCTGCATCCTGCTGGACCCCAAGATCACCGCCGACTCGTTCCTCTCCGGCGTGGTGTTGCAGCCGGGCAACCCGAATCTGGTGCACCACGCGATCCTCTACCGGGTCGATCCGGAGCAGGTCAGCGCCGCCACGGCCAAGGACGCCAGTGACCCGAGGCTGGGCTGGTCTTGTTTCGGCGGGCCTGGCCTGCCCGGTAACAGCGCCGACCTGGGCGGGCTGAACTCAGCGCCCTGGGTGGCAGCCTGGGCCACCTCGGGCGGCGAGCAGCGCTTCGCCGCCGGCACCGGCCAACGCACCCGGGCCGGCACCCGGGTGATCCTGCAGATGCACTACAACCTGCTCAACGGCGACGGCGCTGACAGCACCACCGTCAAGTTGCGGGTCGCGCCCCGCGGCGCGCGGTTGCAGCCCTTGCAGACCCTGCTGCTGCCGGCCCCCGTCGAGCTGGCCTGCCCGGCGAACGAGACCGGGCCGCTGTGTGACCGCACCGCCTCGGTGATGGACGTGATGCGGCGGTTCGGAACGAACTCCGGGCGGCTGGTGGCGGGATTGCAGCTGCTCTGCGACGGCTCGTTCACCAACCCCAAGTCCAGCCCGACCCAGAGCTGCGGACGCCCGGTCACCGCGACGCTGCACCTCAGGGCGGTCGCCGGGCATATGCACCTGCTCGGCAGATCGATCTCGATCGACCTGCAGCGCAAGGACCGAACGAGCCAGCGGCTGCTCGATGTCAAGGTCTGGGACTTCGACAACCAGCGCGCCACCGTGCTGCCCGAGACGCTCACCGTGCACGCCGGTGACCGGCTGCGGGTGACCTGCACCCATGACGCCGCCCTGCGCCGGATGCTGCCTGCCCTGGCCAAGCTGCCGCCGCGCTACGTCGTATGGGGCGAGGGCTCCTCGGATGAGATGTGCCTGGGGATCGTCAGCTACACCGAGTCCTGACCGCCGGCAGTAGCGATGCGGTCAGGCCCTGCTCAGGCACAGCTCCCGCCGAGCTACTGCTTCAGGATCAGCCACTTGCGCCAGGATCGCGTCGTAATCGGCGATTGCCTGCTGAAGGTTTCCAGACTTCTCGTTGGCCAAGCCGCGGTTGTACCGGATATCCGGCGCGTCGCTGAGCTCCAATGCCCGCGTCAGGTCGGCGATGGCAGCTGTTGTGTCATCTGCCTGCAGCGCTAGGACGCCGCGCGCCGCCCATGCTTCTGCGAAGGTCTCATCGACCGCTATCGCCTGTGACAGGGTAGTTTTGGCGCCCTCGACGTCACCGCGTTCGGTCAGTAATGATCCCTTCAAGCAGAGGAGGTGGAGGTTGCTCGGCGCCACCTGCAGGCCAGTTATCACATCAGACCAGGCGCCGTCGTTGTCGCCTTCCTGGTATAACAGGCCGCCACGGTTGACGCGCGCCTCCACATGCTTGGGATCCAACTGCAGGACGTAGCTGAACGCCGCCAGCGCGCCTTGGACATCCCCCATCTCCAGGCGGGTGTCGCCAAGGTTGTAATAGCCCTCCGGATACGGCAACCCGAGATCCAGCGAGTGTTGGTAGGCAGCCAACGCCTCCTCATTACGACCCAGCATTCGCAGCATGGTGCCTGCGTTGAAGTGATGCTCGGCGAAGTGCGGATCCAGGTCTATGACTGCCTGGTAATCGGCCAAGGCCTCAGCCCATCGGCCGATGCCGCCGAATAACTGCGCGCGGTTGTACCGCAGCACGGCTCGATGCAGAACATGTTCGTCAGGCGCCAGTTCAGCGTCAAGCCGCGCCATGCCGTCCTCCAGCAACTTCAGCGCTTCCATCGGCCGGCGTTGCCGGACCTCGACCAAGGCCAAGCCGTTGCGTGCGAACACTGACTGGAAAGCGCGCTCCTTGGGCTCGCCGAGCAGCGAGGCGATGGCGATCGTCGTATTCATCCACGCTCGCGCGCGGGTGAAGTCCCGCAAGTGCTCCGGATAGTGCCGGGCATAGAGCATCGCAGTCCCATAACTCATCTCCATATGAACGGAAGGATCCGTCGAGGATGCTTGGGAGTCCCGGTAGATGGCCTCGGCCTCATCAGCGCGTCCCAGCGAGGCCATCGAAACGCTGCAAAGCTTAGTGAAGTGCCACCAAGACTCGGGGCTGTCGGTCAGGTTGGTCAACTCTCGGCCGCGTAAGCCGTAGTCCACCGCCGCCTGGTAGAGCCCGATGTTGTGACAGTGATCCAGGGCGCGCAACAGGGCGGCCACCCCCGCTCCGCCGGGGTCGCTGCCATGTTCAGCGTGGTAAGGAATGGCTCCCAGTTCGAGTGAGAACTCAGCTCGAGCGACAAGTTCGCCCCTGCGACGGTCGTGCAGGTCCGCACGATCAGCGGAAGGCAAGCGGAGATAAGCGGCTTGCAAGGCCTGGTCATCGCTGGTGCAGTCGGAATCAACGAAAGCGCGGGCAGCCTCGGCCGTGACGTCGGTGACCGTCGGGAGGCTCGCCGCCTGGATGACCACCGCATGCTCGGCCAGAGTCTCAGCCAACGACAGGTCGATCTCTCCCGGTGGATCCAAGAGCGGCTCCGTGTCAGTGCCCACCACCACCACCAGCTGGTCCAGATCAGTTCGGCGCAACAAGACCGCGATGAACTCCTGATCCGCGGGATCGGCGTGCTGGGCGTTGTCAATGATCAAGCAACGTGGACCGATCGAGTGCAGGTAGTCCCGCAGCAGTTCGGCAATGCCATTGGCAAGGTTACGAGTGTGCAGGCGAGAGTAGTAGCGGGTGCGCTCGGTGGCGGCGACAGTCCACTCCAGACTGTGCCATGGATTGGGCACCTGACCGGCAAGCTCGGGAGCGGTGCTGAGCAGCTCGATATTGTGACGCTCCACCAACGCGGGAAGACGCGTGCTCACATCCGGGAAGATGCTCCGCATCAATGCGCCCGCTGCTGAGTAGGGACCGCGGAGGCGTCGGTGCGCGTCCACCGCGGCAAGCAACGGAGGAAGCGGCAACTCAGATATCGCTTGCTCCCTGTCAGCGCGAGTTGCGCCGCGTACCCAGTAATGATCGGCCATTACTTGATCCTTCCGATGTCAGCTTCAGGAGATGACGCTGTGGAGCGGGGCTTCCGCCTTGCGCCGGCGGCGATCACGAAGTGCGAGAGCGATCAGGAGCATCGCTTGTAGGACGACCGCCGCTGAGAAGAGGATCGAATCCACCAGGTGAGCGTTAGAGACATTCTCCGCGCCGAAGCGGCCCAACACGCCGGTAGTCATCTTCCACAGCACGGGTAGGCCGGCGCTGAGCACCGTAGCCGTACTCACTGCGTATCCAATGACGATCAGCCAGGAGTACCAGCGGGTGGCACGCCGATCCACCGGGTGAATACGCGCCTCGTCGATGATCTTGTCGGTATGTCCAAGGACGCGGTGCAGATGGTTGGCGAGTACTTGTTTAGCGGCCGAATGGAGGTCCACACAACCCAGCACAGTGGAGATGAGCACGTAGATGTCGGTGCGGAGGTAGAAGAAGAACTGCCAGAGGATACGGAGTACCGCGGTGAAGGCGACGGCGAGCAGTAACCGGCCGATCAGCGGTAGCGAACCGTCCGCCGAACGGCTTGCCGCCGCGAGCAGGACGCACGCGCTGACGCTGAGGACATCGGCCAGCAACCCGGCGAGAATCGGCAAGTACCGCTTACGCCGCGCAACCGTGACCAACCCGTCGAGCGAAGTCTCCAGGACGATGAAGTACAGCCGACGGCCGACACTGAGACGTGATCGCAGGCCAAGCCTCCTGCCCGCGAGCGCATGGAAAGACTCGTGGAACAGCAGCAGCGGGATCGCGCTGAAAAACAGCACAAGCTGGATGACGCTGTAGTAGCTGGTGAAAAATACTCGATGATAGTTGGGGACCAAGTCCGTGTTCTTGGCCATCGCTACCAGCGCCCCACCTACGATCGCCGCATAACCCACCCAAGCCACCGGTGTGAACACTGCCGCGCCTAATCGAGCGAACGGCACCGTTGTGGGGGCTGAAGCTTGATCGTCAGGCCGAATGAGGAGTTCGAGCTCGGCCAAGCCATCGATGATCTCTTCTATCTCGATAGCTTCGCCATAGCTTTCCGAGAACCAGGCAGCCACTTGCCGAGGAGTGTTGCCGGCTGCGAGCCTTCGCACGATCTCCGCGCCCTCGACGGGAAAGATTCCGTAGGAGTCGATATCTCGGCGGCCGACAGTGACCTCGTCGCCGTCCACCAGATACACGAGTGGGTGCAGCGCCAGCGGTTGATCGAGATTCACGCTCGCGTCCGCGACGCCTTGAACCGCAGTCACCGAGTCCGACGACACAGGAGCACCTTTCGAAGAATGGCTGACGCGAGGGAGGTGTGGTAGGCGGGCACCCACGATCGCAGCGATAGCACGTGCCCGCCGACGCACTAAACCTTGACCGTGTAGTAACTGCACGCGGCTGCCGTGAGGCGTACCGGTCCTGCCTTGCGAATGGCGATCTTCCTGGTGGTCATAGTCCCTCCTCCCAAGGTGTGGTCGTGAGGTGTTGGGGTAAAGTTGGCCAAACTCTACTTAGGTGACGCAGGGTAAGTATGTAGCTAAACGGACCATTTAATCAATGGTTCTCGCTGGGCGTCTGCTGGTTCGGGCTCTGCAGATGCCGGCCCTTACCCCTCGTCGTAGAATCGGTCCCTGTCGAGCTCGCCCTCGGCCGGAGCCGACAGCGTGCCCGGCTGCTCGTGTCAATCGAGGTATGCCTACCGCCATGCAGATTTCAGACTCGATCTCCGCCCTGTACAGCCACCCTGGCCCGTTCGCCTCGGTCTACTTGGACGCCACCCGGGCCAGCGAGTCCGGTGACACCGAGGTCGAGCTCCGCTGGCGCGGCCTGCGCGAGCAATTGGCCACGGCCGGAGCCGACGACAAGACCTTGCAAGCCATCGACCAGGTGGCCGGCGCGCACCTGGAGGTCGCCGGCCGGCACGGGCAGTTCGTCGTGGCCGCCGGCGGCCAGGTGCTGCTGGACGAGGTGACCCGCCGGCCGCCGTTGCGTGAGCTGGGGCGCTGGTCGCCGCTGCCCCACGTGCTGCCCTACCTGGTCGACCGGTCCACCCAGATCCCGCACCTGGTCGTGCTGATCGACCGGACCGGCGCCGACGTCTACACCGTTCTAGACGACAACCACAGCGACCAGACCTCGGTCGAAGGCGGCGCGGAGTTCCCGCTGCGCAAGACCGGCCGTGACGTCTGGAACGAGCGGGCCTTTCAGAACCGGGTCGAGAACGCCTGGGAGACCAACAGCAAAGAGGTGGCCCAGACGATCAGCCAGCAGTTGCCGCCGCAGGTGCAGGTGGTGCTGCTCGCCGGTGACGTCCGGGCTCGCAACCTGGTGAACGAGGAGTTGTCCAAGGTGCTGCCGCAGCGGGTGCAGGTCCGCCAGCTGGAACACGGCACCCGAGCCGAAGGCGCCTCGCGCGAGGCCCTGGACGAGGCCATCCAGTCCGCGCTGCTGCACCACATCTGGGCCGAGCGGCGCGACATCCTGGCTCGGTTGCAGCAAGCCGTGGGCCGCCACGACTACGCGGTCACCGGCATCTCGGCCGTCCTGGACGCCCTTCGCAAGGCACAGGTCGACACCCTGGTGCTCTCCGATGACCCGTCCTCGACCGCCACCGCCTCGATCGGGCCCGATCCCCTGCTGCTGGCCGGCACCGACGCCGAGCTGAGCGACCTCGGCGTCACCGACGTCCAGCACGACCGGCTCGACGCCGCGCTGGTCAGGGCGCTGGCCGGCAGCGCCGCCGGCTTGGTGATCACCCCGGGCGGGCACCAGTACGTGCAGCAAGGCATCGCTGCCCTGCTGCGTTACACCGACGCATCGACGCCGACCTAGGAGCAAGCCATGCCTGCCAAGGAAGAACTGCCCTCGACGCTGCAGCGCTCGCCCAAGAAGGCGCAGGAGACCTGGTCCAAGACCCACGACTCGGCGGTGCAGAGCTACGGCGAGGGCGAGCGGGCGCATCGCACCGCCTTCTCCTCGCTCAAGCACTCGTTCGAGAAGGTCGGCGACCACTGGGAGCCCAAGGAAGACGGCAAGAAGGGCCCCTCCGACGAGCAGTCCGCGCGTCGGGGGGGCCGAGCCCGCCGCGGTGGCGAGACCGCCGAAGGGGTGGACGCCAACGCCACCAAGGCGCACCTGATGGAACTCGCCAAGCGACTCAACGTCCCCGGCCGATCGAGAATGACCAAGCCCGAACTGGTCGAAGCGCTCAAGAAGGCCAACCGCAAGGCCACCACCAAGGCCCGCTCCTAGGACGGCAGAGCAGGTCCCAGCTTCGCGTCAGCCGTGCCCGGCCGGCTAGCCCAGTGGGCCGCCGTTGAGCCGATCGCGCGCCTCGGGAAGGTGGTCGCGCGCCCACACAGCGGCCGAGGTCCGGTCGTTGACCCCGATCGTGCGAAAGACATTGCCCAGATGAACCTTGACGGTTCGCTCGGCGATGCCCAGGGACCGGCCGATCTGCTTGTTCGCCAGCCCCTGGGTCGCCAGCGCCAGCACCTCGCGCTCGCGGCTGCTCAGCTGCTCCACGACGGAGGTCGGTTGCCGGTTGGGCAGCAACGCGATCGCCACCCGGGGGTCCAGCGGCGCGCCGCCGGCGTGCGCCGAGCGCACCGCCGCGAGCAACTCGGCCGGCTCGCTGTCCTTGAGCAGGTAACCGACCGCGCCGCTGGCCAGCATGTCGCTCACCTTGTCCTTGTCGGCGAACGAGGTCAGCGCGATCACCCGAATCGAGGGGGCGTGGTCGAGGATCAATCGGGTGGCCTCGATCCCGTCGAGCACCGGCATCGACAGGTCCATCAGGATCACATCCGGGCGCACCTCGACGCTGAGGTCCACAGCCTGCCGGCCGTCCGCCGCCTCGCCGACCACGTCGATGTCGGCGGCGGTGCTCAGCAGCCCGGCGAGTCCGGCCCGCACCAGCCGGTGGTCATCGGCCAGCAGCACCCTGATCATCTCTGAACCTCCAGCCGGAACCGGGCGCCGGCCGCGCTGCTGGCGACCGACAGCTTGGCGCCGACGGCGACCGCGACGTCGGTGATCAACCGCAGCCCCAGATGCCCGCCGGCCACGGCTTGCTCGGCGCGGTCGGGGTCCAGGCCGCGGCCGTCATCGGCCACCTCTAGCCGAATGTCCTTTGCCTGCTGGCTCAACTCGATCCAGATGTTGACGGCGCCGGAATGGCGCACCGCGTTGCGCAGGCACTCTTGGGCCACCCGGAACACCGCCTGCTGCTGCTCGGCATCCAGCGCCGACGCGGCCGCCGGGTCGACCTCTAGATGTATCTGGGCGCTCGAGCCGGACTGCGTTCGGACCAGGTCTGCCAGCGCCGCGGCCAGCCCGCCGGCGGTCAGGCTGGGCGGGTAGATGTCGACCAGCAGCGATCGCATGCCTGCCACCCCGTCGCGGACCGACGCAGCCGCCTCGGACAGCCGTTGCGCTCGATCGGCCTCGCCTTGCGAGCTGGCCCGCTCGACCTCACTGCCGACCAGAAAGGCCGCACCCGCCAGCTGTTGCACCACGCCGTCGTGCAAAGTCGCCGCGATCCGCCGTCGTTCCTCGGTGGAGGCGTCCAACGCGCGCCGCATCAGCAACTCCCGCTGCTGCTGTGCCGAGCGGGCGCGCCGGTAGAACAGCCACAGCAACGGCGCCAGCAGCACCAGCACCGCCGCCAGGGTGCTCAGCATGACGCCGGAGAAGCCCCGCCAGAGCTCGTCGCTGCGTTGCGCGACCGCGTCATAGCGAAAGTAGGCCTCGAACAGCAGGGGCTGGCCATTGGGCGTCCACACCGGGCGGTAGACCTCGAGCAGCTTGCCCGACGTTGACTCCAAGCCGTTCTCCGGACGGTCGAGGTCGGTGATGCCGGCTTCAGTGCGGGGCGCGGTCAGCGCGGCCCGCGCCTCGGAGTCCAGCTCGAAGCGCTGGCCGATCAGGCGCTGCTCGTCGGAGTAGAGCACCAGGCCCTGCGGGTTCCACAGCTTCACCCGCACCACCTGGGTGGTGAGGATCCGGGTGCGCATCACCGAGTCCAGGCCGGCTGAGGCCGCTGCCGGGTCGTTGGCCATCTCGTCGGTGAGGGCCGGCTGCACCAGGCTCTCGGCGAGGATGTCGGTCACCTCGGCGACCCGGTGGACCGCTTCTTGCTTGGCGATCTGCTGAAACATCAGAATGCCGCTGATCGCGACCACGGCGAACGCCACCGTCACCGCAGCCGCGACCTGCGTCAGGATCTGCCGAACCGAGGCCGGCCGCTCAGCGCTGGCCTGCGGTGACACCAGGGTCCGCCACTGGCCCGAACCGGCATCAGGCCCCCCGTCCGGTCCGGCACCGGGCTTGGGCAGCACAGGCAGTGGCGCCGTTCCGGTCGCGGGGACCGTTGCGGCGCCGCCGTCGCTCTGGGCTGTCACCGGTTGAGCCGGTGCTTCTCAGTCGTCATCGCTGCCCTTGCCGCTGGAGCCACTGTCCGAGCCGCTACCGGAGTCATCGCCGGAGCCGCTACCAGAATTATCACCGTCGTCATCGCCGGAGCCGCTACCAGAGTCATCGCTGGGTCCAGAGTTAGCGCTGCTGCTGCGGTCCTCGCTGGGTCCGGAGCTGGGTCCGGAGCTGGGTCCGGAGCTGGCGCTGCTGCTGCGGTCACCGCCGTTGTCATCGCCGGGCTCCGGCGTCCTGGACCGGCTCGGGTCGCCGGACCGGCCGCGGTCATCGGACCGGGTCGCGCTCGGGCTGGCGGAGTCCGTGGGGCTGCTGGACGGCATCGGGCGCACCGTCAGGCCTGAGTCGTCGCCGACCTCCACCGATCGGGCGTCGCTGGGCGCGCGTACCGGCAGCTGGTGGCTGAACGACGGGTTGTTGACCAGGCCGGCCACGGCAGGAGCTGCCGCGAGCCCGATAGCGGTCAACGCTGCTGCGGTCAGAAGGAACACGCGGTTCATGTCGGTCTCCAAGCGGCTGGTGGAACTGTCACCAACAGTTGTCCTCCCTCGCCTGGTACAGCCACCATCAGACAATGGGACTAGTACCTCGCCACCCGATCCCGCCTGGCAGACCATTCCAGCAGGACCGGTCAAACGTAATCCCACCAGCCTCAATAGAAACGTTTATTCACCAAAATTTGAAATATATGAAGTTCCATTGAAATTGTCTGCAAACCTCGCTAACGTCCGCTGCGGGCACTAGTTCCGCGCGGGGGGCCCTCATCCGTCAGCAGAGTCGGGGTGGGCGCGCGCCTGCAATTGCTGTGAACGTCCCTAGCCGTGCCCGTCCATCCCCATCACTCCCTGCTTCACCGACCCCTGAAGGACCCCACCCATGGTTCTTGCCCAGCGACCTCGTCGCTCCACTGCGATTGCCGCCCTCACGGGTTTGGCGGCATTCGCCGTCACCGGCATCGCGCTCACCACCAGCACGGCCACCGCCGCGCCCAGTCCCAAGGCGTCACCCAGCGCTCTGGCCGCGCAATCCGCGGCCAGCCTGGTCGCCTCCAGGGCAGCAGCCCTGCACGCCAGCAACCACGACGCGTTCATCGCCCACGACGTGATCTCCACGCCGGAGGGCCTGCAATACGTGCCCTATGACCGCACCTACAAGGGACTGCCGGTGGTCGGCGGCGACTTCGTGGTCGTCACCAACGCGGCCGGCCAGGTGCTGTCCACCTCGGTGCAGCAGGAAAGCGCCATCAACGTCGCCACCACTGCGACGCGCACCCCCGCCCAGGCCGCAGCCGCAGCTCGGACCCACGCCAAGGGCAAGGTCGTCGACTCGGTGACCGGCACCCGCCAGGTCGTGCTCGCCTACGGCACGCCGCGGCTGGCTTACGAGACCGTGGTCGCCAGCCACACCGGCGCCAAGCCCAGCAAGCTGCACGTGTTCACCGACGCCAAGACCGGCGCGCTGGCCCACTCCTTCGACGAGGTGCACGAGGGAACCGGCACCGGCAAGTGGAATGGCCCGAACCCGCTGGCCATCGACACCAGCCACCCCACCAGCACCACCTGGACGATGACCGACCCGATCCGCTCGGGCATCTCCTGCCGCAACTTCAGCGGCGGAGCGGTGCTCTCGGGCACCGATGACGTGTGGGGCAACGGCGTCGGCAGCAACATCGAGACCGGTTGCGT
>WUUC01013143.1_pt1 | contig 22392 bp, 6 predicted proteins | sample 6278441 | NCBI WGS metagenome assembly WUUC01 (sample SAMN13675441, study PRJNA597444) | soil metagenome | isolation source: soil | place: USA: Washington | collected 2017-10
CGAGCTTAAGATCGTATGCTTCTTGTTGGCCTTCTCCATCCAGTGCCTGTAGGGGGCAACTCGGGTTAAGGTAAGACGTTAGAAATGTTGCCATAAGACCGTGACAAGAGGGGGTGCCTAGCGTGAACGGAGCCAGCGAGGGACAAATCGAGCTCATCACCCGACCAGAAGAGGAAGACGAGAGCCGTGGTGTCGGTGTTCAATTAGTCAGCCAAGCCGTGGACGTAGACGAGATTCGTAAACAATACAAGAAGTTCATGCGCAATCTACAGTCCATCATCGATGTGGGAGAAGGCCGTGCCGGCCCCTTCCAGTTGAACGAGGTCCAATTCAATGCTGAGATCTCTGCCAACGGCGAATTCAAACTTGTAGGTACTGGTGTTGGGGTCGAGGCGAAGGGTGCGGTGACGTTCGTACTGAGGCGTAATCACCCTGAATCGCAAGCGACGCCTGGATAGCGGTAGCGCGCTAAACAAACATCATAGACGCTACTTGCAGCTCAAATGCATAATTATCGCTCAGGAGGTGATCGCTACGTCAGAGAAAAGATCTAGCAGCCGGCTCGAAAAAGGAAGTTGTCAAACTGGGCCGTGAGTTATGCATAGGTTTCGGCAAGAGGCTTAACAGCTGTCGGTATCGCTCCAATTCTCTACGAGACCAGGTGGAAAGCGAACGAATGTCGTGATGTAGGGAGATAATATGGTGGAGCACACCAGCATAAGGAACGAACGGCTGATCACACAGAATTTGCTTGTATCGGCAGGATACTTTCACCACCAAACTACCGCGTAGGGACGACACCCACCCTGGACCCCGCAAACGTCACCTCGACGAGGGCTGTCTGCCTCGTCACTGACGCCCTCGTCCGCCGCATCAGTGTCGAAAGGAAGATGGCAGGGCTGTGAGGCGTGAGGGCGCGGGAGCATACGTGCAACCGTCCCCGATCTCGATGCGCTGCGCTGGGGCGCGTTCCGCCGGGATCACCCGTCCTCGTCCGACCTGCTCAGCTCCTTCAGCAGCAGGGCGGCTCTCAAGGGGTGACCGGCGTCCTTGAGCCACCTCGCTAAGTCCCTGACGACACCTTGCAAGGGTCGACCTCCTGACGCAGCGCGATCAACTCACAGAACTCCTCCGTGGCCTCTTGCCCGCACCACCCCATGACGATGGCGAAGACCGTTCCCAACTCCGCCAACCTGGCCTCGGCTCGCTCTCGGTACGCTGCATGCTGAGTCCACTATGCTCTAAACGGGTCGGGGCCACGGTGCAGGTTCGCGCGGGATCATTATCGTCCCAGGAGCCATGCCAGGAGCTCGCTCCGCAGGTAGATGTATCGACGTTCTGTGACGGCATGCCGGGGCAACCCCGGAGCCATCCTCTTGAACTCCAATTCGCTTATCCTCAGGAAGTCCGCCGCCTCCTTCGCGTCCATGACCTCCCTGCCGCTGGAGAGCGCCTCCGCGACCCGCTCGACCTTCTCGAGGATCGCGGTCTCAAGCACCTTGTCCAGGCTGGTGGCCCCGCACGCCCTTCAGCCTTCCCTGTCCGGGTCCGCTGTGCCGGATTTCCTGAATGACTTCTTGGAGCAGGCCGCGGAGACCCTCGGAGAGCCGCTTTTCGGGGCTTCGAACGGCCCAACCGGGGGCCCTACTCCCGTCACGTTCCTGTCAGACCCGGATAAGTTGGCGGAGCCGAAGGCTGAGCTAGAAGAAAAACTCCTGCAAATACAGGAGTTTGAGGGGCGCGCTCGGCAGGACTCGAACCTGCGGCCTTCGATTCGTAGCCAGCCCCGGCCGATCTCCGTGGACCGCTAGCCACCGCCATAAACCGCCATTTTGCCGGGTTTCTTATCATCTACCTAACAATCAACCGTTACAGAGAGTTGTGGACCTTGGTCTGATTGTGGTACCAGTTGTGGTACGCATCAGGCCTCGCTGCTCGTTCCCTGGCGTACGGCCATGGCCCAGATGACAGAGGACGTACGCGAGCAGATCTCGGACTAGCCGCGCAGGTTGTGGAAAGAAGACCTTGTCCCACCAAATAACCCCAGCCCCATGGTAGCGGCCGTAAGCCGGAGAAAACGGCGCCGGCTCATTCACGGAGACTTCTAGACTCTCTCCTTCATCGACCTTAGCAACCTCCTCCGGGGCTTGGTCCCCGCCAGGAATCGAAGCTTCTTGGATCTCAGGAAATCCGCCCGGCCCTCCTCGGCGTCGCGGGAGCGGCGCTCTGCCATTACGCCCATCGAGAAGACGGTGTGCGCAGAAAGTTCTTCGGCGATGGCCAACTCCCTTAGCGTATCGGCGGAGACCACCCGATCCTGTTGCTCGCCGAGGTCGTCCTGGACCGCTTTGAGGCGCGACACCATCCCCTTGACGGGCTTGCCGTAGATCCCCCGCAGAGGCTCCAGGGCGTAGCGCAGGCGCCGGCCCTTCTTTCGCAGGTCGTGGAAGGCCTCCGGCGGCGAATCACCGGCTAATCTGCGGGCCACCTTACGGACCTTCTTGTGGCGACGCTGGATGAGCTTAGGGGCGACCTCAAGGATGGTACCGGTGGATTCCGGGCTGCTGTGGAGAAGCATATCGGAGAAGTCTGAGACGAGGCGCTCGTAGCGGTCTGAGTCGAGTGTTTCCAGCATGCGCACCCGGGCTTCCGCGCGCCGTTTCTTCAAAGCGGTGGCGATCCTTTCGCTGGACTCCTCGTCCTCGGGGGCGCCCCCCGAAGTCTGCGTCAGCCCTTCCAGATGCACGTCCAGGTCTCGCACCTCGCCCAGAGCATTGGCGGCCCAGTGCAGATCCCGCTCCAAGCGCTCGGCCTGCTCTGGCAGGAAGTCGGCGTAGAGCTTGAGCGTGGCCCTGAGGCGTCGCGTGGCTACGCGCATGTCGTGGAGCTCCTCGGGATCCTCTCCCAGGCGAACGCCAGGCTCGTGGGTAAGCATGCGCGCGAAGTGCCGCCTCAGGATGGCCAAGGCCACCTCCCCGGCGGACATGGATGCGTCCACGTCCGTGGACCCGAACTCTGGCGCCTTCGCCGGGACCAGATCGGCATTGGAGAGCCCTAGCTCGAACTCGAAGGCCGCGAGCGGGCTAACCCCCAACGAGTCTCGCACCTGCCCTACTAGTGTCTCAACCTCCTCTCGGAGTTCAGGGGCTTCCCAAAGCTCCGCCGTCAGCCGCCCCAAATGGATCGTTCCGCCCTCGCCGGGGACCTCGGACGCGTCGAGCACGATCTCTCCGACCATGCCCCCTTCTTGCGCGGACCGCTGGTGGATGCCTGCCGCGGCGTCAACCACCACCTCCTCAGCTGAGAGGGCTTCGTCCTCTTTCCAGTGGATATCCCCCGCGGCGTCAACCTCGATCTTTCCAGCCGGGGGGTCGTCCTCTTCGGGCTTCTCATTAGGGCGGATCATGAACGTCTGTCGGCGAGTGCGAACCTCGAAGAGCTGTCGCAGTTCCGCGGAGCCAGCAAGCGTTCTCAGGCGCTCTCCCAGCAGACCGCTGGTCGTCTTCAGGGTTCCTAAGCCACCGTCCTTGAGAGTTTCGGAGACCTCGCTCCGGAAACCGTTCTCGACGGGGACCAGGGGTTTCATGCTGGCCTCGGCACCCTCATCATCTTGGCGGACGCTCAGGGTGTAGCCCGCCCGGTAGAAGCGCCAATCCTCGGTGTCGTAGTAGGTGTCGCTGAAATCGTCTATCGTCCCGGTACGTACGGCAAAGTCGGAGGCGAAATCGTGCTCTTTGAGCCGGGTTGCGATGGCGACGAGGTCGTCGCCCTCGGAGTGCCACCTCAGCTCATGGGAGGGGACCGCTTGGGAGACCGTTCCTGACGGTCGATCTTGGATAGCTGCCCTGTTGTTCATCGGATCTCGACTTTCCTCGCTGGGATGTTGCCTGCCACAAAAAGCAGGGGACTAAGAGTGTAGCGGAGTATCTCTGCCCTGCACAGCTTTGCCGGCCAATCCCATCCCGCCCCGGGAGAGTAACCTGCACCGTACGCTGTTCGGAAGGCCAAAGAGAAGGTCCTTCTAGAGCGCCGCCCTTATCAGCTCGGTTTGCTCCCTGCGTGCCCGCTCGTCAGAGCCGTCCGCCTCCGACCTCTAGCGCCTCGCCACGAGTGTGGGCGTGCTTACCCTATCATCCTGCCGAGCCTACTCGCTCGGAGAAACGATGCTGATGTCGGCGACGAAATCGCTGCCCTAACCCCGACTTGACACTCTCGCAGATCCATGATGTGCTCGACGCAGAGGTCTACAGGATAGCAGGCACGCGCATGCAGTAGAGTCAACTGCGGCCTAAACCTCCTGAGGGTTGGGACGCTATGCGCGCCCATGAATAGGTGCAAGAAGGGCCGGCACTCCTCTCCAGCCGCACTCTCCCCAACCAGTCCGCGACCGCGCGGCTCGCACCCCGGCGCACGAGGAGGCGCGCGATCTGCGGACGCTTGCAGGAGCTGGGGGTCATCGTCCAGCCCACCGGACCGGGAGCGAACGTCCTCAAGCTCAAGCCGCCGCTGTGCATCACGCGCGACGACATTGACTTCTTCGCCGCGGCCCTGGAGCATACTTGAGCACCGGCTGGTAGCTCGCGTTTCATGCATCGCAGACCACTTCTTTGGAGACCACGAAGTGGGTTGGGGGAGGACGCCCGGATCGTCCGCCGGTCAGGTTTTCCTCGCTCCCACTACCGATACTCGCCCGGGCTATTTCTGAGCTTTCGAGATCCCGTTGTGGTACGGGCTGTGGTACGAGATCAGACGGACGACAAGGAATAGGGTCGCCGGTCTACGTTTTTGCTGCAAATCGCCGTTTTCTGTGGCGCGCTCGGCAGGACTCGAACCTGCGGCCTTCTGATTCGTAGACCGAATCGAGTGGTTCTATGAGGTTCTTTGAAGTGCGCTAAGGGCGATTTCTAAGCACTTTTTGTGCTTCAGGGTATCTGTTTGTTCTATCCTGCTCCCGTCCTACTCCCGTCACGCTCCCGTCACAAAAGGCGCCCTGTATGCCGATGAGGAATGCAAGTTCCACCTCTGGCATGGCAGCGTAACAGAGCTCGTCGGTGTGCCGGTCGTAAGTGGCGCAGCGGATCGGTGGCCGGAGAATCCAGAGGATGGAAAACGCTCGATGATGATGCACCCGGTGCGCCACGACGCCAGTTTCGATGCTAGAACACTCACATCGATGAATGTTTCATGAATGTGAGTTTTGTTATTGTGAGTAAGTTGAGTGTCAGAAGATGAGGGACTTCGTCGGCAGGCGCGGCCATATGGCGACCCTGGAGGCCGAGCTGGATAGGGTTCGGCAGACCGGCCGCGGTCGTCTGGTCTCCATGCGGGGGCGGAGGCGGGTCGGGAAGTTGCACCTCGTGGACGAGTTCCTCAGGCGTGGTGCCCATCCTCCGGTACCTTACGTTTTCTTTACCGCCTCCAGGCAGCCGCTCGCGCGTGAGCTCGAGTTGTTCGCGCAAGACGTCGCGCGCTCGGAGCTGCCGGCGGCCGACGTAGTGCGCGGCGGGGGCGTGACCTTCGAGTCGTGGGACGGGGCGCTGACCTTCCTGGCCACCGCCGCCGGCCCACCGTTGATCCAAGCCTAGAGCTGATAAGAAGCCCCCTCAGGTGGAACGAGCTATACCGGTTCGGGAGTCGGACGGCGACGTGGATACTGGCATCGATGTGGGGCCCGAGGACGAGTACGCTTTCGAGGCGGAAGGCAGCATTTGGGCGGGTGTGGCGTTCACAGGCATAAACGGTCCTCACGGATGGGATAACATTGACCACGATCCGCAATTTCCCTTACACGAAGGAGTAGCGTTCACCCGTATTCGCTGCTAGGAAGATTTGAGGGAATCCCATACTTTTACATTGGCGCTGGTAGGGCAAAGGAGCGGTACGCGAATACTCGATGGCGCCGGTTGTACCTGCGGATCGACGGCGACCTACCGGACAACGGAAATGGACACTACGGTTGCGTTCGCTACGAGGCTACCAGAAGGCGAAAACGCAGGATCAGAAGGGTCACGCGACACTTTGAGTAGCGGCCAAAGCGACACTTTGGGTGGCGGCTTTCTGTCTTACCGCCTTGTTGGCCCAGTTCTGGGGTCCATGTCGCCAGCCGCAAGGTAACGCCCTCAAATCGTCGAAAAGAACTGCCACCAGCCCCACTTCTCGAAAGGTGGATGCATATTTTCTCGCCGGAGCGGATGGTTGTACGGAGAATGGTTCGTCCGGAGCACTCGGCGGGGCACACCGAGGAAAAACGCCCGACGATGTTAGCAGGTCGTACAAAGATTCGGCCTTTCGGGCCTTCACTTTGCGGCTCCTGGCATCGACCCGAGTCCTGGGCCTTGTTGGCTGGTTGGGTTTGGCGTCTTTACCATGCCACAAGGGACGGTCGCATGTTCAATTATCCTGTGCATCTATCTAGTCATGCCGGGAGCGCGGCGCTCGTCGCACCTTCGGCGGTCTAGGGCACATCCAGTACAACGATCTCGTCGGAACGATCGCCAGCCTGGGCAAGCGCGATGCTGTTCGGGTCGGTCGCCGTGTTGTCGCGGCGGTAGGTGAACCGCAACCGGTGTTGGCCCTCGGAGAGCTGAGAACCGAGCGGCGTACCCGCGGGCACGAACAGGGCGAACTCGGTGCCATCGGCTTTGCGCAACACCTCGACGTTGCCGATCGTGGTGAAGGCGGTTGCGGGCAAGAAGCTGCGGCCGTGGCCCCAGTTGCCCCTGCCGTCGCGAATCCGGAGTTCGACCGGACGATTGGTGGGCAGGCGCCGACGGCCGGGCCCTTGCGGGGCGGCGAGGAACCGGCGCGTGAGGCCGGGAGTGGGGGGCGCGCTCCAATCGGTGGAATTGCCCGAGTGGACCGTGATCCTGGTGCCGGCGGCGACCGTCTCCTCGCCAAGGCCGAAGCGGTAGTACGGAGACCAGCCGGCTTCGGTTACCCGCACGCTGGAGAACCTGGCGCCGGCGTTGGCCCAGCAATACAGCCCGATCCGCCCGGCGGCGAGCGAGTCGTCGCGCACCGAGAACAGCTCGACCCCGTCGAGGTAGCCGACTATGGAGCCGCCGACCACATCGAGGGTGAGCAGGTACTCGCGGCTCTGGCTGTACGGCAGGTCGTCGTGCCAGAGCAGGCTGACCTCGCCGGCCACGCACTTGACCAGTCGGCGGTAGGACCGCTGCCTGTCCATGGAGAACCGGTACCAGTTGTTTGGGTCGGCGTACCGGAACACCACGCCTATAGCGTCGTCGTCATCGGACCGCAGGCGCACGGTGACCCGGTAGTCGGTCCACTCCGGTTCGCCGCCGAGCGCGATCGTGCCCGGCCTGCCGAGTTCGCCGGTGGGCGGCGAACCGCCCCAGACGTTGCTGGTCTGGCGCAATTCCCCGCCGGCGGTCTCCCACACCGCGGGGCCCGACCGGTTGCCGGCGGTGTCGTAGCTCCACAGCCCCGCGGTCTCCCAGTCGAAGTCGTCGGAGAGCAGGTACGTGGTCCACAGCCTATCGGGGCGGAACAACCGCACGTTCGAGAACCTGGCGCCGGCGTTGGCCCAGCAGTACAGCCCGATCCGACCGGTGGCCAGCGAGTCGTCCTCGACTTCGAAGACCGGGATCTCGTCGATCCACCCGGTCAGCCGTTCCCCGACTGCGGCGATGACCACGTCGTAGTGGCGGCCGACCTCGTACGCCGTCGCGTCCTCCCAAAGCGTGGTGAACGTCCCGCCGACGCACTTGACCAGCCGACGGTAGCGGCGCTGCCGGTCCATGGAGAAGCGGTAGAAGTTGCCGGGGTCCATGTACCGGAACAGCAGGCCGATCGCATCGTCGTCGGTGGAGGCGAGCCGGGCGGTGAGCACAGCGTCTCCCCAGCCGGGGTCTCCGGCCAGTGCCTTGGTGCCCCGCTTGTCTACGGTGGAGGGGTCGACGGGGTCGCTGTAGATGTTGCTGGACTGGGTCAGTTCGCCATCGACTATCGCCCACGAGGACGGCGCGCCCTGCGTGCCCTCGTCTTCGATGGTCCAGGCGGCGAGGTCGCCGGCGCCGAACCGGTCGCGGAAGACCGCGTAGGCGTCGAGCGGCGGGCTGGTGACCGTGATCCGCTCGAACCTGGCGCCGGTGTTGGCCCAGCAGTACAGCCCGATCCGGCCGGTGGGGTGAGTCGGGTCGACGAGGTCGAACAGCAGTTCGTCGCCCTGATAACCCACGAGGCGATCGCCTAGGACGTCTACCGTCAGCGTGAACGGCTGGCCCACGGTGTAGGCGCCGGCGTCTTCCCAGGGTACGGAGACGACGCCGTTGGCGACCTTCACGAGCCGGCGGTAGCCGCGTTGGGCGTCGAGCGAGAGCCTGTAGTGGTTGCGCCCGTCCCGCCAGCGGAACGTGACGCCGATCGCGTCGTCGTCATCGGAGCGGGCCCTGACCACGATGCGGTAGTCGTCCCAGCCGGCCTCGCCGGCGATCGCGACGGTCCCGAACGCGTCTGGCAGGGCCGGGCTGTGGGCGTTGGACAACTGGCGCAGCGCGCCGGCCGATGTCCGCCAGCTCGAAGGCCCCGCGACAGAGTCGTCGACGATCCGCCATCCGCCGACCCTTCGGACCGGGTCCGTTACCACCGCGCGTTCGAAGTGGGCGCCGGCGTTGGCCCAGCAGTACAGCCCGATCCGGCCGGCCGCCAGGGAGTCGTCGGCGACGTCGAAGAGCGCCGCGCCGTCGAGCCACCCGGAGAGCCGGGGGCCTTCGGCCACGATCGTCAGCTCGTGGCCGTGGTCCGCCTGGTAGGCCACGCCGTCCTGCCACAGCACGGTCGCAGTGCCGCCGACGCATTTGACCAGCCGCCGGTACTGAAGCTCGCGGTGCATGGAGAACCGATACCAGTTGTCAGGGTCGACATATCTGAACACCACGCCGATCGCGCCCTCGGTGGACCGCAGCCGGACCGAGAGCCTGAGGTCGTCGAAGGACGGCTCGAGCAAGGCCACCGTGCCCGGTTGGAGGACGCCGGGGATAGGCGACGGACCCCAGATGTCGCCGGTCTGGCTCGCGGTCCCGCCCGCGACCGTCCAGGTGGACGGTGCTTGCCGAATGCCACTATCTTGCACCTGGAGTTCGGCGGCCGACTCGAACCTGGCCTGCCAGACCAGGGGGCTGGCGTCGAGAGACTCGATGCGCAGCGCCTCGTAGGCTGACCCGGCGTTCGCCCAGCAGTAGAACCCGACCTGGCCGTCCTGGATGTCGCCGTCCCGCACGATGAAGAGTAGCGCGTCGTCGACGTACCCGATCAGCAGGTCGCCGTAGGCGTCGACCCGGATCCCGTACGCCCGATCCGTGTCGTACACGACGCCGTCCTCCCAGAGCACACTCACGGAGCCCTCGACGCACTTGACCAGTCGGCGGTAGGACCGCTGCTTGTCCATGGAGAACCGATACCAGTTCCGGTCGTCGGAGTACCGGAACACCACGCCGATCGCATCGTTGTCCGTGGACCGGAGCACCGCGGTGAGCCGGATGTTTCCCCACCGGCCCCCGGTGACCGCGACCGTGCCGGCCTTGACCGGATCGGCGGGGGCGACCGAACCGGCGTAGATGTTGGCGGACTGGGAGATCTCGCCGTCCGCCGCCGACCAACTCGACGGACCCGCGACCGCGCCGGGCGCATCGACGATGCGGTAGCCGTCGAGCGCGTTCGCGCCGAACCGCTCCTCGAACAGCAGGCCGGTCGGCGCGTCGAAGGCGTCGTCGAGCAGCAGGTCCAGCGACGCGTCGTGAAGCGGTCCTGGAATGCCCAGCGTCTCGACGACTACCCCGGCGGGGTTGGCACGGTCCCTGGCGAGCAGGGTCACGGTCTCGTCGTTGGGCGTGGTCCCGCCCACCGCCACGTCGGTGAGCTTTAGCAAGCCGGGCACGTCGGGCTGGCGGACCGTGCTGGAGGCGTGGGACACGGCGAGCGCGGTGCGACGCCAGTCGATCGGCTCGGGGCCGCGTACCAGCAGTCCGATCGCCTCGTTGTCGACGCTCACCCGGTGAACCTCGACGGCCTCGGGCAGCTTCTGGGCGGACTGCCCGAGCACCTTGCCGGAGAAAGAGGCGAAGGCCCGGGCCTCGACCTCGGACATCGCGGCGCCGGGCGCGACCGCGACGCCGATCTCCGCGCCCAGGTCCGTGTCGGCGGCGGCCGTGGGCCACGTCTCGTCCTGGTAGCTGTGCAGGTGGTGGAAGACCGTGGCGTATTTGGACGTGGTGAACGAGAACCGGTAGGCGACCGGGGCATGCTGGCCGAAGTCGTCGACCCGCACGTCGGAGAAGCGCGCGCCGGCGTTGGCCCAGCAGTACAGCCCGATACGCCCGCCGGTGAACGCGTTGTCGCGCACGTCGAAGACCGGCTCGCCGTCCTGGTACACCCGCAGCGAGTCGCCGATCGCCTCGACCGTGACCACATAGTCCTGGCCGGTGGCGTAGACGAAGTCGTCCTCGGCGAGGACCGCATACGCGCCGCCTGAGACCCGGACCAGCCGACGGTAGCCCCGCTGGCGATCCATCGAGAATCGGTAGCAGTTGCCCGGGTCCCCGTAGCGGAACACCACCCCGATCGCGTCGTCGTCGCCGGACCGGAGCTGGACGCTGTAGCGGTAGTCGGTCCAGCCCGCGTCGCCGCCAACCAGCAGCGTGCCCGGTTTGGGCACGCCGGCGGCGTCGCCGCCCCAGACGTTGGAGGTCTGTACCACCGCGCCCCAGCCGGGCACCTCCCAGGCGGACCTGCCGCCAGACAGGGTAGGGTTGCCGTCGACCGTGACCATCTTGGCGGCTTGGTCCACGGCGACGACCCGGTACGTCTTGGAGGAGCGCGCCGTGTCGGTGGACAGAATCACCACGTCGATGGCGGTGTCCAGCGCGGACAGGTCCATTGCGCCGGTGAGGGTCACGTCGGCGCCAGCGGCGGTGGCGGCGGCTCCCCGCAGCGTCGGGTGACCTGGCGTAGACCAGTTGGACGGCCCCTGGTTGGCGCCGGAGTCCACGACCGTCCAGGCCCCGAGTCCGTCGCGGAAGTCCTCGTGCAGCAGCAGCGGGATGAGCCGGGCCTCACACAACATGTCGGGCTCGAGTACCAGACCGGGGTCGACGGCGAACATCGTGACCTGGCGCGGGATGATCGTCGGGTCGAGGCTGGCGCAGGCCGACCGATCGATAACAAAGAGGTAGCGGATCTCGCCCTCGGTCAGGGTGATCGACTCGGTGACGCCCCACATGTTGGCCGAGACGATGAGACGGCCCGCCGCGTCGCGCACCGGGAGATTGTTGGCGTCGTAGAGGTAGAGGTAGAGATCGCGCTTCGCCAGCCGGTAGATCAGGTCGACGTAGTCCTCGTTGAACACCGCGCCCACGTCGTAGGCCCGGTAGACCGGCCTCGGTAGCCCGGGCTGCTGGCCGCGGGCCGGCACGGTGGGCGGCACCGTCTGGGCGACGTACCGCGTGAGGTCCTCGAGGCCCGATTCGAATGCCTCCTCCGGCGGGTGGCGCACCGGCGTGGAGAGCGTGCTCAGAGCCGGCGGTCCCTGCGTCCGGAAGTAGGCCAGCTCCGTCAGCTCATGGGTACGGGCGACCCCGGACAGCGGGCCCTCGCCGACGGCGTCGACCGTGGTGACGACCTTCAGCCTATACCCGGTGTTAGCGTCGAGCACCTCGCCTTCGTCGCCCCAGAGCGCCATCGAGTCGACCAGGCGTCTGGCCATCTCCTCGCGGGCAGCGACCTCGTTCCCGTCCGGCGGATACGTGACGCACACCTGCACCAGACAGACGTGCCCTTGCCCCCGGATCAAGACGCCGCGCAGCTTCTCCACGTCGACCGTGATGGTGCCGCCCACCGGCTGGAACGGCCCGTGCTGGCCACCGTCGGCGTCGACCGCGATCGCGTCCACGTCGGGCGCCTCGACCGCCGCGCACTCGTAGCACACCTCGACCAGCAGCGTCTCGTCCTGCGGCGCGTCCACGATCACCTGGGCGATCCCGGGACCATTTAGCACCAGTTCGAAGAACCCCTGCTCCTGTGGGCCCTGCTCGAGGGAGACGACCCTGCCGCCGACGTCGAGCGCCGTGACCGTGACCGGGGAGGCCTGCTGGACGACCGAGACTTCCACCCGCTCCGCCGGGCAGGGCAGCGCGACCTCGGCTTGGTGGCCGATGTCGATCCCCCGGCGGCCGTTCCCCTCCCGGGCGACCGTCGCATGCAGCTCGCGGTTCTCCCGGTCGAAGACCCGCACGGTAGCGCCCTGCTCCCGCCAGGGCAGTTGCACCTCTTCGGAGCCGATCCTCTCGAAGTCCAGGCATTCCCGGAACGGCCTCCCCTCGACAGCGGCGAACGCTAGCGTCATCCGTCGTGCCGGGTCGCCGTCAACGAGGATGCCGAGGGACTCACGCGTGCCCTCCCGTGGGCCGCCGAAGGACTCCCAGCACAGGGCATGGGTGTGGCCGAGGGTGGGCGTGGCCAGGTCCTCGATGGTGCACCGGACGTGGCCCACGAAGACGATCTCGGGGTGCTGCCGGCACGGCATGGCAAGCGAGATCTCCGCCCCGACCGGGATGTGGTCGAAGTCGCAGCAGATCGTGCGTTCCGGGACGGGCGGGATACAAGGGTAGCCCGCGAACCTGTCGGTGAACCACTCGTCCCACGCCCGCCCGCCGTGGCGGCTGTGGTCGAACGGCGTCTTCGACCACAGCCACAGCTTCACTTGGCCGACGGGCGGGTCCGTGCCTGGTGCGACGGCGCCCGACGGCAACTGGGGCATCGGCGCCCAGGAGCCGAACAGCTCCTTGACGCCCGCCGGGTTGGGCGAGCTCGCCTTGCGGGCCACGTCGCTCCAGGTCGTCCCGTCCCACCTCGACAGCGTGATCTCCTTGACCCCGAACCGCACGCGCATCGGGCCCTGGTTGGCGGCGGGGTCGCCGATGCGCTCCCACCCCGGCGGGACGGCCGACGGCCACACCGGTTGTGGGTTGACGCCTACCAGCGCGTCGTCGTGCACGGACCGGCCGAAGGTTATGTGCGGGCGTCCGTCCATCGGGACCACCGGCGCCGCTGTCGGCGGCGGTGCGGCGAGGGGCGCGGCGGGCGGCGGGATCGCCAGGAAGCCGTCGCCAGCGTCGAGGTCGGGTTGCAGCAGCTCGGCCCGAGGCAGCGGCCAGCTCGCCGTCGACTTGAAGTGCTCGACCGCGATCTCTTTGAGCGGCACCGGCAGCGCCGGCTCGTCCGGCGTCGGCCCCCACTCCAGCGTGATGCCGACGTCGAAGTCGGGCAGCGGCCACGGGAGGCTGATCCCCACGCTGAACTCGGCGAGCAGGTGGAACGGGTCGAACACGTCGGCGGCGAAGCGGGCGTCGACCGACAGGCCGAGACCGAAGCCGAACACCCGCAGCTCTGCCTTGCCGTGCAGCCACAGGTCGCCGTGGAAGTACGCGGGCTTCCGGCTCACGGCGACGCCACCCTCGATCCAGGCCTCGACGACCACGCCCAGGGGTCCGAAGTCCCAGCGCGCGTCGTAGCCAACCCAGGCGCCCATCTCGAGCTTCGAGGCGTCGAGCATGAAGTAAGCGTTCGCTTCGAAAAGGCTCAGGAGCTCAGCGCGGATCCGGCGTTCCTTGGGATCCTTCACGCCAAGGTACAGGTGCCAGCGCGAGGCGTCGTTGAAGTCGAAGAAGGCTTCCGCGCTGCCCCCGATCTCGATCAGCTCTCCGCCGGAACCGAACTTGTACTGCGCGCCCAGGCCGACCAGGAAGTTGCCCGCCCTAAAGTCCAGCACGACCAGGGCCCGGAACAGCGGCGTGTCGGAGAGCGTGGCGCGTTCCTTGAGCAGGTTGGCCTTGCCTTCGAGCAGTATCACCGGTCCGGGAAACGAGATGACCAGCAGCAGGCTGCCGTTGAAGGTGAACCCGTTGTCAGGCAGGGTTCCGATGGTCACTCCTCCGCCGAGGGCGAAGCCTCCCCGCAGCGGGTCCCACTTGCTGCGCAGGTCGGTCACCCCGACCGTGGGCCGCTTGTACCAACCCGGGCTGCCGTCGAGGTTCTCGAACCACTCCTCGTCGGCCCGGCTCGACGGGTGCAGGGCGTTGGGCGGAGCGCCCTTGTTCGGCGCCATCTCGATGGCCACCAGGCCGGCGACCCCGTAAAGCCCCAGACCCGTGGCCCACAGCGGGATCCCGGCCGGCAGCTCCACGCCGATGTAGAGCGCGAAGAACGTGTAGTCCTCCCCGGTCGCCGGGTTGGTGTCGCTGCCGATGACGATCTTGCCGTCGACGCGCAGGTCGAGCGCCAGCAGCTCGAGCGTGACGTCGCCGTCGAAGCGATGCTGCGGGCCGGGGAGCTCGTGGTAGCTGACGCGGCCCTTAAAGCGCAGCGTCTCCGGGATCTCCAGCTCGACGCCAACGCCCTCCAGGGTGAGCGCGGACCGGCCATCGTCGTACCAGGCGATACGCAAGCCGTCGACCGACCCGCCGATGCTCAGCCCGTCGACCAGCTTGATGTTGCCGGAGAAGCCGATCCAGCGGCCCCCGTCGTCGGTGCTGCCCATGCCCAGGCGTGTGATACCGACGTGGAAGCCGTGGAAGTCCAGGCTGTACTGGTCGGGCAGGTTGAGCCAGCCGCCTTCGAGGCGTACGTTGCCCCCGGAGTCGATCGACAGCTCCTGGACCCGGAATCCCGGCCAGTCGAGGTCGCCGATCTGCGGCGTCAGCGTGCCGCTGAGCGAGGCGGTAAACACGCCGTCATCGAAGCGGAAGCCGAGGCTGTCGAGTTGCATTGTGAGCAGGTCGAGCTTGGTGAACCGCAGCAGCCCGTCCACGTTGGACGCGCCCGCGGGCTGCGTTGCCGAGACCAGGATGCCGATCGAGCCGTCCAGCCCGACCTGCAAGTCCACCCCGACCGGCTGATCGAAGAACGGCAGTGTGAGGGTACCGGACAGCTCGCAGGTGACTGGGGCGTTCTGTACGAAGTCGATCTCGGCGCGCTGCAGCGTTACATCCATCCCGAACAGCTCGGTCGAGAGCGCCGGGGTCCAGGTGTCGGAGACCGCGCCGGTGAAGCCACCGTTGCCGATATAGGCACCGGTAAGGGCCAAGTTTCCCACGGTGCCGGACAGTTCGCCGGGCAGGTAGAGCGCGGCCGAAGCGAGGTGGATCCCCTTCCACCCGGCCGGCTGCCCGGGCGGCGGGTCGTCGGCCGACAGGTGCAGCCCGATACCATGGGCCTCCACCACGATGCCCGAGTCACCGATCATGCAAGGCGGCAGGTCGATCGCGCTGTTCGCAGCGACCGTGATGTCGCCGTCGCCGTTGACGGTGATGGTCACCTCGGCGAGGGTGATGTCGAGGTGATCCCGGGTGGCGTCGGGTTCCCAGCGCGGCGGGTCGCCGGCTGATGCGCCGGGTACACGCCGGGCGGGGCGGAGCAGGTCGCTGTTGAGCCGCAGCGCGATCGGGACGCGTTCCAGGGTGATCGAGAAGTCGGGCAGAATCGTGACCTCGACCGGCAGCATCGTGCCCCCGTGTGCGGCGGCGATCGCGATGCTGATCGCGTCGACGCCCGGGATCGACAGCACCAGTTCGTCCTCCACCAGCAGGCGGCCGGTGGCCCGGACGATGCCTTCCTTGACGTCGGCCTGTAGGCCCGCAGACCACAGATGGTCGAGGATGGAGCCTTCGGGAAGCTGGGGTAGGGCCGCGGGCCACCGCGTAGTCAGCGCCTCGCCGACGTTGATGAACCCCGTGGTGTCGAAGTCGGTGGTAGGCGTGGTCATGGACACATCCCTCCCCAGTCCTCGCGGGAGTCCAGGTCCATGTACTTGTCGTAGCGGGTGCGCTGATCGTCGGTAAACGCAACCTCAACGATGGGGATCTGAATGGGCTCGAGCCAGATCGGCAGCGGCGGTGCGGCGCCAGGGCTACCCCACGTCTGTTCCCAGGCGAAAAGCGCCCCATCGAGCACGGCGAAGTCGGAGGGCGTCGGATGGTTGAAGTGGTCGGCCCACAGTTGGCAACGGTAGTCGGCTACCAACGCACCAGCCTGGTCGATGAACGACACCCCGTGTTCCACGTCCGTGTACAGGCTGCGGCGCATACAGTTGCCAGAGCCGATGACCGCCCAGTTGTCGTCGATCAGCACCGTCTTTGCGTGGACGATGACAGGCTCCCTGGCCTGAGAGATTTGGTGCGGGCCGGGTGACGGCGCTATGATCCCGTCCTTCTTCACGCGCCAGATCACCGGACTCCCCTTGACGATCGTCGGGTTTCCTACCACGTCGAAGTGCAATCCCGACGGGTTGGGGACCGGGTCGAGCCGCAGCCGGTCGCCGTGTACGGAGTCCGCGAGGATATCCTCCGCCGCGTTCACGCCAAGCGTCACGAGGGCGTTCAGGGGCCCGTCATCGGCGACCGTGACGACGTCTACCGCTATCGGATTGCCCAAGTTGTCGAGTACGGGCGCGGGATCGCCAAAGCGGCGGAAGAGCCGAACGCGGTCGCGTTGGGCGGTAGTCAACCCGTCGAGCAGCCCATGGTTGATGGATTGGCTGAGGTTGGGTTTGTCGTCGATCGGGGCGTCGTTAGGGTCGGCTCCCCCGGAAAACAGCAAGATTACCTTGACCGACGGGTGGTTCTTGAGCGCGTCGTTGGCCCATTTCAGGATGTCCTGTGACCAGTACGACTGGTCTTCCATATAGATGTAGGACTCGGCCGCCTGCATCCCCTTGCGCAGCGCCAGCTTGTACTCGAACACGCCCTGCGGGGCGAAGCTGGCCGGGTCGTTCTCCGGTAGACAGTTGTACCATTTGTAGTTGAACTGCGGCACCGTGCGCAGGCTCTGCACGTGGTGCTGAGTTCCGGTGGCCGCCAGCGTCAAAGCGCGGGCCGCGAGCACGGGCGTGCCGGGGACGAAGCTCGGCACGTTCTCACCTTCATATTTGAAGCGGCGCACCGCTCGCGAGACGTTCTCGTGCCACATAGCCTTGAAGAGGTCGTAGATCGCTTGTACGGCCGGCCCTTCAACCTTGGCGACCACGTCGTGCCAGGGTTCGCCAGCCGGATGACCAGGACGGGCGAAACGCTGCATTTCCAGGTCGATACCGCCCGTAAAGCCTACCGCGCTGGTATCGTTGCCGATCACGACGATCTTGGTATGCACGGCGCCGGCCGTGTGGCCGATAACATTGAGCACGCACTTGTTGGCGAGTTTGGGCTCGGCACGCAGGTCCTTGATCGACTCGAGGGTCATGGCATTGACCCTGGCTATGCTGCCGGCGCCGCTGTGCTGAGCAATGTTGGAGTCCATCACCGCAAACGACACCCAGCCCAACACCCGTACGTCCACACCAGATTGCGCCTTGGCTTTGAGGATGTCGATCAGCACCTTGGTACCCGCGGGCGGATCGAGCACATAGGAGCTGGACGCGACGACCTGAGGCCCGAGACTGTCCAGGATCCCGGGGACGCCCCGGAACTCCCCGCCGCGTAGACCTAGCCACCAGTTGGCGATGAAGATGAAGTGGGTGGCATTGGCCGACTCGCTGGGTCCGGTGCCTACGGTAGCTAGCGCGCTGTCGAGTTCGGCGTTGTAGGCGGCGCAGTCGACTAGTGGCGTGATCTCGCAGTCCTGGAAAGTCAACGGGACCGGTTCGCTGGGCGGGGTGGCGTCGCCCGCCTGCACGAAGTACTTGGCCTTCAGTTCGTCGATGCTCACCGCGCCTCCAGTTTGATGGCCGGGCCCTTGGCGGTCGCGCCGGTGTACTTGCGGGCCCAGAGCCGGTACTCGTAGCCGTTGGTCGGATCGGAGAACGGGTCGCGGATGGTAACGTTGCTAGGGGATCGCCAGGTGGTAAGGTCCACCCAGGCGCCGCCCTCGGGACGCCGCTGCACCAGCACGTCATGCTCGGAGGTCCAGCCGAGTTGCGCCCGCGTAACCCCGGCCTGCTCTACCCAGGCGATGGTCGGGGTGGGCACGCTGGGCAATCCCTGGTCGTGGGCGCGGCCGGACTTTGGGGGCGATGGATCGGAGACGTTGCCCGCTCCATCGACCGCGACCACACGGTAGGTGAACGTCACCAGCCCCGGCAGGAGCGTATCGTTCCACGATACGGTCGCGGGGCGGGCGGCGGGATCCCCAGGCGGCACAATCTCCGTGTGCGCCCGAGTCATTAACCTGATATCGCGCGTCCTGGTGGAGTCATCCGTGCGGTAGACGCGGTACTCGGCCAGGTCTGCCTCGCGGTTGGAGAACCACTCCAGAGTGATTTGCCGTTCCCCGCCGGTGGTCCGCACGAGCTTCGGCGCCCGAGGCGCGGTGACGTCGGGCAACCATACGGGCGGGCTCGCCAGCCCCAACGGTCCCACGTTCTGGACCTCGTCGACGTAGGCGGAGCGGTAGAAGTAGCGGTTGGTGGCCCGCCCGTCCAGCGTGTCGACGTAGGCGCGCTCGCCGACCGCGAGCGCATCGGGGGCGACGTCGGGACCGACTCTCCGCCAGCGCAAGCCGTCAGGCCCGCCGGCGTCGGGTTCGTCAGGATCGAGGGCCTGCGGGGTGAGCTGGACGAAGACCCTGTCGATACCGGGCAGGCCGGCAAGTACCCTCAGGCCATCGTTGGACAGCCCCCGGTACGCGGCCATGGCCGTGGCCCTGTCGCCGGTAGCCAGCGCGTTGAGGGCGTTGAGCTCAGCGGCCACCTGCTGTCGTTTGGCGGCGTCCCACGACGGGTCGGTCGCCTGGTCGGGGAAATGCGCCGTGTCGGACGCGGCCAGCGCCGTCCGAGGTCGCCTGGCCAGGTCGGCCTGGAACACCGCGTCGTCTAGCGCCCGGTACGCGAGTGTCTTGAGGTGCGGCGCCGGCAGCCATCGGTAGGTGAAGTACGAGTGGTTGTGGTAGTCGGCGGGGGAGGCGAAAAGCTTCGGGCTGTCCGGCGGCACCGCCGGCGCGGGTGGCTTGACCCGCCGGACGCGGAATACGGTCGCCGGGCCGCCGACGACGCTCTCGTTGCCGAACCGTTTCGGATCGCCGCGCGAGTCCGGGGTGTGAGGCTTGTCGTCGGCCGCGGTAACCCCGATCAGGCCCGCGGCCAAAGGCTCCTCCAGCGTGGTCGTAAGCGGCAGGCCGCCCCGGTTCGGATCGCCGGGCGCCGGCAGGAATACCTCGTAAGTGCGTGCGCCGCTTGCGTCCACACCCTCGTTGTCGTCGTAGTCGACCACGAACACGCGGTCCCGCCAGGCCGGCGAGGCGCCAAAGTCCTCGTGGAGCGGGTGGCCGTCGGGGATCGTCAGCGCGACCCGGGTTCGATCCGCCGGACGGACCTCGTCGGTCGGGCCTATGTTCTTCACGCGCAGCCGCAGCGGGGTGCCGGCGTCGCTGCCGACGACCACGAAAGACTGGGCGCCGATCCGCGCCGACACGCCGGCGAAGCCGTCCGCCGGTTGGGCATTGGGTATGTCGGTGATCAGGTCGCTCTCGGCCGCGCTGGCCGGCGTCACCGAGGTTACCCGGCCGCGCAGCGTGTTGACCGGCGCGGGCTGATAGTAGATCCGGAACTCGCGGGCGTCGGGAGCCTGGCGCTGGTGCGCCGGCGTCCACCGCCAGCGTGCCCGCAACCCTATGACGCCGGTCTTCTCCGCCGGACTCAGGCTGTCCCGCCACGTCTGCCAATCCGCGTCGTGCAGCACGGTCGGGTCGTCGGGGTCCAGCGCGAACGCCTCAACTCCGGTGGGCGGGGGCGGCGCGAGCTTGTCCAGCAGCCGGATCTTCGTGGCGTCGATGACCCGGTCGCCGGGCGGGTCCACGTAGTACCAGGGCCTGGGGTCCGGCGCCGGGGCCCACTGCCGCCACTCGGCGGAGGACCCGGCGGCCGAGTGGCGGCCGAAGATGTCGACGCCGCTGACCCGGTACGCGTACCAGCCCTCGATGAGTCCGCGATCCAGGTAGTGCAGGCCGAACGGCGGCCAGTCTGCAGCGCGCTCGGGGACCTGCGGGGGGGACAGGATGGAGCGGCCCACCGGCAGCGGCGAGCTCTCGGTAAGTGGGGCGAAGTCGTCGTCGCCGGGTTCCGGCGGGGAGACGACGTTGCCGAGGTCGGCCCGCCACACATGGTAGAGCACCGGCGCGTCGGGTTCCAGGACGTCGCCGATCTCCTTGCGGTCCCAGGTAAGCCCCGCGTTGTTGGTCGCGTCGATGACCTCGCCGCCGGCGGCCGGCGCCACGGTCGCACCAGGGAGCGCGTACGCGCGGGCGCCCGCCGGCGGCGGAACCGGGGCGGCGAGCCCAACGACCTTGTTGAAGCACGCGAACCCGTCGACGACGGTGAAGTCCGCGACGGTCGCCAGCCAGGTCAGGGCCGAGTCCGCCGAGCCGCCGAGGCTCCCGTCGTGGTCGGCGAGGATAATGTAGTCTTGGGCGACTCCGGGGGGCGCCGTGTCGTCCAACCAGTACAGGCCGAGGATCTGGGCTATCGCCGGGTTCAGGCTGCCCACCTGCAGCAAATCGAGGGGACGCTGCTGCTGGTGGGTGATGGTTCCGCCGACCTCGGGCGGTGGCGCTGGCGTGCCCGCGACCGGCTCGTGGCGGTCGGCCATCGCCACCGCCGGGCCCCCCGCGACCAGCCGTTCGAGACGGTCGTGCAGCGCTTGGAAGCGCGCGCCGGCCCACGGCGCCGGCGGGCCGTAACTCACACGCCCGATCCCGGTCGCCTCGGCGTCGGCCGGCGTCGCCGGCTTTCCGGGGCACGGGTAGTCGGGGTGCTCGACCGGCAGGCAGAGCGGGTAGTCGAACCCCGGGATCGGCTCCCATCCCTCGCCGAGACCCTGGCGCACCCCGATGATACAGACGTCGATGAGGACCGCGGCGCCCGGGCCGATCACGATCTCGTCGAAGGCGTCGGCTTCCAGCACGACCGCGCGGACGTCGTCCGGCGCGCCCGAGACCTCCGTCGCCGCGACGGCCAGCCCGCCGAACCTGGCCAAGACCCGGATGGTGCGCTCGTTGTCTCCGTCGCCGGTATCGTCTCCACACACCCAGCACAGGGTCAGAAGGATTGCCTCATCCTGCCCAGCGTTCACGTGTACGGCTGTGATAGCTTCGCCGCGCAGCGTGATGGTCTCCGGACCGTTTCCGGTCATGGCGCCGGAGTCCACGGCATTTCCCTCGCCGTCGAACGCTATGGCCTCGGGGGGCCTTGCGCCGTGGGCAAGGGTAACGTCCACTCGCGTGGCCGGGCAGGGCAGTTGGATCTCGGCGCGGTGGCCCGTATGCCAGCCCACGGCGCCGTCGAGGCTCAGCAGCCCTCCATCCGCGAGGGGTACGCCAGCATCGTCCGAGGCCAAGAAGGTGACCCCGTCGCGGGAGAGCGGGTTCGGCAAGACGCCGGGCTGCTCGCGGCGGAAGTCCACGCAGTCCCGCCGTCCGCCGGTCTCGTCCCCGCGGAGGCCGATGGTCACCTCGGCCCACCTGGCGGGTTCCCCCGGCGGCAAGCGCCAAGCCACGTACCCGCGGACGTCAAGGTCAACCTCGATGGCGCCGGCGGGCGGGAAATCGTCGGTGAATACCAGCGGCCGGTCGCTGACGAGTTCCCCGAAGCCGAGCGGTAGTTGCGGGCTCGGCCACGGACCGGGCCGCTGCCGCCTCAGTTCGAGGTCAAGGCAACGTGGCCGCCTTTCCCTCTCGGCGGGACGACGGAACAGGTAGTAGCCATGCCAGGGGAACCCCTTCGCGGCATCGAACGCCCAGCGCAGGTGCATGCCATCGGGCAGCGGCGGCTGTAGTTCGTCGGGCGGGTGGTCGCCCTCGGTACCGAGGGCGACCATCCACAGATCACGAGTCTGAAGCCCCATCCAGGACTCTCCCCAGAGCTACCTTTGATAACCAGCCACCAGCCGAAATGACTCCAACGGCCCGCGAAACCGGAAGATAGCAGATGCCGATGAATCCCGGATGAATTCCAAGGGCGGCTCGGAAATTTCGGATCAAGGGGAGCCGAGGTGCTCAGACTTCATCCCACGTCCGCTGGCTGCGCAGTGGCGTTGCCAACCAATCCCCTGGCCAAAATCCGAAGCCTTGCCCTACCTACTACTCCAATAATATGCGTCGCATGACAACCTTATCGCGTGAGTTTCTACAGCGTGCGGTTCGGCCGGGCTAGAGGGCCAGCACACCTTCGTTCCCGAACCTCACCGGTCTGCCATTGAACGGTTCGGCTATGTCGTAGGCCGAGTCGCGCGGTTCTATGCGGTTCTTTGAAGTGCGCCAAGAGCGATTCCTAAGCACTTTTTGTGCTTAGGTGTATCAGTTAGTTCTTTCCTGCTCCCGTCCTACTCCCGTCAATAACGGTCCCTGGTATGTCGATGACAAACTTACGTGCCACCTCCGGCATGGCAGCGTACC
>WUUC01111981.1_pt1 | contig 22353 bp, 19 predicted proteins | sample 6278441 | NCBI WGS metagenome assembly WUUC01 (sample SAMN13675441, study PRJNA597444) | soil metagenome | isolation source: soil | place: USA: Washington | collected 2017-10
GAGGGGGGGGGGGGGGGGGGTGTTGCTCAGCCAGAGCCCGCACAACCTCGACCTTTTCCAATGGCTCTTCGGGCAGCCGGTGCGGGTACGCGCGCATTGCGGTTTCGGGCGTTATCACACCATCGAGGTGGAGGACGACGTGACCGCCTACGTGGAGTTTGCGAATGGCGCGACGGGGCTTTTCGTAACGTCTACCGGCGAGGCGCCCGGAACGAATCGACTAGAGATCGCGGGCGAAAAGGGGCGGATCGTTTATGAAAACGACCGCGTGGCGTTCACGCGCAATGAGACCGGCATGACCGCGTTTAGCCGCGCGGCGACGGAGGGCTTCGCCAAGCCGCCGACGACCGAAGAGACCTTTACCGCGCCCGATCAGGGCGGGCAGCACGCGGAGATTTTGGAGAACTTCGCGCAGGCTATTTTACGCGGAGCGCCGCTTCTCGCGCCAGCGACGGAAGGGCTTCCATCCGTCGAGCTGGCGAACGCGATGATCTTGTCGGCATGGTCAGACCAGACCGTTTCATTGCCGCTTGATGCGACGCGTTACGAAGCGGCGCTGATGGCGAAGATCGCGGCGTCGGCAGTAGTCAAGACCAAGAAAACCGGACTACCGGGGAATGACTTCTCGAAGTCGTTTCAGTGATGTCGAAAAAGCGTGTCGGGTGCCGCGCTTTGATCGGAGGGTACACACTTACGGCAGCGCGCCGCCGCTGACCGGATCGGCTTTTTGGGCGGCGTTGGTGAACTCGTAACGTTGCTTGAACTCCTCGGCGGCTTGGCGCCGGGCCTCGCGAGGATCTGCCACGCCCGCTTGCGCCAGCTCATTCATGCGCTTTGCTATCCAGCGTTGTTTGAAGGCTTCTTCGACCTCCGTGGCCATGGCCGGATTTTCTTTTGGTTTGCTCGAACAGGCGGCGGACAGGGCGAGTACGGAGACCAAGCAGAGGAAGCTGAAGCGGTTCATGGGGATTTTTGACCTAAAACTTACTCTTGTGTGCCTGTCAAAGAGACGAATGGGAGTTAAAGAAAAAAGCGGCCAAAGTCCGAAAGCCGCGACCTTTATCATTCATCATCATCATTCATTCGGAGCAACCCACGTCAGATAACGTCATGAGTAACGAATCCCAGTCGGCACCTCTCCGGCTCAAACCTCGTTTGAGCACCGCGCAGTCCGCCCCCGCCCAAGAAACCACTCCAGTCGCTCCCCCTGCATCCACTACCCCCGCGTCTATTGCCGTACCGCCGTTGCCGACACTGTCAGCGCCCGCTCCGCTTCCCGCGGTGCTCCCTAAGCCTCTGCCTCCTGAGCCCGTGCCGGCTCCAATTTCTTCCACCCCTGTACCCGCGCCGGCGGCGGAGGATCCGGGTAAATTCAAACTCAAGCCACGCGGTGCCGCCGCATCCGCCCCGCCGGCATCGGTGTCCGGTGTTCCCCCAACTCCGACGGAGAGTTCTCCCGCTCAACAGCCGGTGCCCGTTATTCCGGCCTTGTCTGCTCCGGCGCTAGGATCTGTGCCGGTCATCAAGCCCACGCTTCCCGCCGCGGCTTTGGCTTCCCCTGCTTTTGCCAAACCCGCCGCGCCTGCGCCCGCCTCCGGGCGACCAAACATGCCGATCGCTCCGCTCCCTTCGAGCGGTCCGGTCGCGGTTCCCACGGGCGCCACGGGACCACGCCCGCAGGGGAAAATGGTGGCTCAAACCGACGAGAAGGTCGCTGCACACGGGACGTTTGCCGCGAAGCTACTCATCGCGCTGTTGTTTGTGGCGGCCGGGCTGTTCGGTGTTTTTGCGTACAATCTGTGGTTCGCCCAGGATCCGGCACCTCGGCCGATCGCGGTCAAAACTCCGGCAGCTCCCACTGCCGAAGAATCAACCGATTCTCCCGGGACCGCTCCCGTCGGCGAGAGCGCATCGACTGCGAGCGGGGAAGCCGCCAAGCCGCCCACGCCCGTGGTGATCGAAAATCCCCAATCGTTCGCCGGCCAAGCGATCGCCAGGGCGCAAAACGCGGTGGCGGCTCACGACACCGCGCACGTTGAGCGCGTTAATGAGGCGCTCGCTGCCGCAGGGACTGCTCCGAGCGCCGCGATCGCGCCCGCTCCCGTTGAAATGAAATCGGTGCCCGCGGCTGAACCACCGGCGCGCACGAGTGCGTCGCGTCCTGAGCCCGGTCCGGGTTTCAAAACCTACGTGGTCAACCTCAAGGTCAACGGCGTGTTCCAAGGCGAAAATGCGCGCGCGATGCTCAACGGGAAAATGTACCGACTGGGTGAAGTCGTGGATTCCAAGCTGGGGATCGTGTTCCTGCGCCTGGAGCCCGAGGACAAACGCATCGTCTTCGAAGACGCCAAAGGCGCGATCATGTCGCGGCGTTACTGAGCCAAAAGCCTAGCGCCGAACCAGCGGCGCGCTGCCGATTGAGGTTAACACGAAGGCGAGCCCGAAGCGGACCGCACGTCCGCGCCGCAGCCAACCGAGTCAGCACATTTTCCAGAAGCGCCGCAGCACCATCTCCAACGCCAATGCGGCGAAGGCGGCCCCAAGTAGCGTCCAGGTGTTCCAGCGCAAATGACGTTTCTCGAATACGATCGGCTCGAGCGTCACTTTACGGTCGGTAAGCATTTCCGTTCTCCAGGCCAGCGGCGGTTTATCGACCAGCAAGAGTCCGCCTGTAGACGACGCCAGAGCGCGCAGCGGTTCGATGGCCGTCGGCACGCGCGCCAGCTCACCGGTCGGCTGTCCGACTGCGGTGGTGAAAAAAAATGTCGGGTAATCTCCCTCGACCGCGGCCTCAAATTCCCAAGAGCCGACGATCGTCGGCTTCCAACGAACACGCCACGGAGCGGCCGGATCGCCTGTCGCACTCGCGGGATATTGTGCGAGGCGTCCCTCCGGAGATTTGACTGTGACGATCGGCTGCTTGCGGGCATCGACGCCGCCGATGCGCAGTGCGATGATTTCTCCCACGCCGACATGCGGCGGCTGATCCACGAAATGGATATGCTCGGCCTCGTTCCGGCGACCGATGGCCAAGAGTAATTGCTGCCAAAATGTTTCCACGGCGAGGGAATCGGATGGCTCCTTGAGTTTCCAGCGCCATAGCCCATCGGTCGTGAGCACCGCCACGCGCCCGCGACCGAATGCCTGCGTCGCGAGTAGGACGTAGGGCTGGCCGGTTCCTGGATCGCGTTCGGTCGGATGCACCGCTAGCACTTCTGCTGCGGGGCGGGTGCGCGATGCCCGCGCATACTCGGCAAAACGTGGAATTAAATGCGACCTGGTATCGACCGCCGCGTGGGCAAAAATGGGCGAAGCTCGCCCCGCTTCGGTCAACGCAAACGACGAAAGTCTCTGCGCGCCGCCGCGGGAACCTGTCCGGCGAGTTGCGAGGTTCGCTGTCTCGAACTCCACTGGCAGTAACTGGGCGAGCCTGCTTTCGTTGAATTGTCCGGCGGCTTCCGGATCGGGTTGGGTAAAAAGCAAGGTGCCTCCCTCGCGCACAAAATTCACCAGAGCTTCCTGCTGAGTTTCCTCGAGTTGCTCGGGATAAACCCGCGCCATCACGATGCAATCGATCGCCTTTAGACGGGCAGCATCGGCCGTCAGCTTTCCCGCCACCGTAGTTCCGTCCTTGGAATCACGCGCCAGTGTGACGCCGAAAATAGGGTTCACCATGCGCACGAGTTGGAAACTTGGGTCCGACTTCAGCGCGTCTGCGATGTAGCGGAATCCCCAATCGAGCACGCCCTGATAAACGAGGACATTGATCTTTCGGTCGGGAATGACTCCGACCGTTGCCCGGGCCACCACTCGTGACTCAGACCCTTCGTCGAACTTCAAGCTCAGGTCCATCTGCCCAGGCTCTCCCGCCGCCACGCGAAAATTCCACGGGATCAGATTCGAGCCCCTGCTGAGGGCGAGGGTGCCGCTCTCGATACGCAGGTCTCCCTGCCAGAGCGAAAACGGGATCGTGCGGTCTTCGCGCGAAAAGGCCTCAAACGAGGCTTCCGCAAGAAACTCCGTCCGCCGCAGTACCACCGTCGGTGCGTCGAACTCGCGTACGCGCAAAAATGGTTCAGGCCGGTCGCGATTTGTCCCGGAGACGATGTGCACCGGCACGCCGGCTTTGAGCGCAGCCTCGCGCACTAACGAATCGGATTCACCCGAGTTATCCACGCCGTCAGTCAGTACCACCACAGCATTGGGCCGCTCGTTCTTTGGCTTCTTCAATAAGTCGGCGACTACCTCGAACAGATGCGTGCCGCCTGTGCCTCCGGTGTGCGCAGCGGCTTCCTCCAGCGTCTGTGCGGCTTTCAAATCCTCACCAAAACTGAAGTACCGTATTTCCGCATAGACCGGTCGCGCCGCCGGTTCGAACCGCCGCCAGGTGGCGAGCGCGTCATCGAGCCGCGTCCGTCCGCGATTGTCGGCTGTAGTCATGCTGTCGGAGCGATCAACCAAGACCGCGAGCCGGCCGGCGGGCTCGGTCCCGCTCGATCGCGTGAGAGGTGCCGGAGGCTCAGCGGTGATCCGTTCGAGACCGACCGGATTGGCAAGACAGAGCAGCAGCGCGCCAAAAACGGCTGCGCGCAGCGCGACGAGACAAACGCGTTGGGGGAAATTCAATACCACAACGGCCAGCCGATAGCTTAGCCACGCGCCCACCACACCGATCAACCAGACCGCGAACAAAATCAGCCACGCGTGCTCGGATGGGATCTGGCTGAGGGGGCCGCCAAATTCCCATAGCTCGACGATCTCTTGCTTCATGGCGTTGAAGGTTTGGATGGCGGCTCATTTTTCGTTCCCGCACGTGCGAGCGCCTCGAAATATTTCGCCACCGCAGATCGGTAAGCGGGCGGCGCTTCTGCCGGAGTCGCCGTCGTGAGCACTTGTGCGCGCTGGAGCCGGCGGCGTTCTTCGGCGAGCAGTGTGACGACGCGGCCGATCTCGTCCGATAGAACGCGGCCGTATTTCTCGCGATTGCTTTTATCCCCAAGGTCAATCGATCTCGAGCGGGTAGATTCGCCCCTGTCATCCCCGTCCGAATCGCCCGGCGGCAGAGCCCGCTCGCCCTCCTCAGGCTTCCGTGGCGGTTTTGAGTTCTTAGATTTGTCCTTCTTGGAAGGGTTGGCCTTTTCAGAGGGGCCTTGGGCCGAAGACTTCGCGTTTTTCGAAACGGCGTTGCTCGCATTAGTTTTGGATGCGGCTGACGGCGGCGGACTTTCTCCGTCCTTTTCCTTCGACTTGGGAGGGTTCTCAGTTTGAGCGGTGACCGTGTTTTTTTCGGAGGGCACGCCATCCGCTTCCGATGGCGGCAGTGGCAGAGACTTGCCCGACTGCTGGGCATGTTCCTGCGCTTTCAAAAAAAGATCCGCCAACTCTTCGTCGCTAGTGACGGCTGCGCGTTCCGCGTTGGCTTGGGCGCGGCGTAACTGGTCAGCAGCATTCTCGAGTTCAGTGGCTCGCTCATCTTCGCTCTGCGTTCGCTTACGAGACTCTGCCGCTCTCAGCGCGAGTTGCGTGAGCTTCGTGAGGGCGATTTCGCGTTCCCTCCTCGGAGACGGAGGCGACTGCTCCTTCAGTTTCGACAGGTCCTCTTTGATCGTCGACACATCCATCGCCGCGCTCAAATCGAGGAGTTGCTGCGCACTTGATGCGGAACCGACGTTTTGCTGTCGCAACGCTTTACTTCGCACATCGCGCTGCGCGTCGGCCACGGCTTTGGCGGCTGCGGCAAAATCACCCTCGTTCACCTCAAGCGCCGCGGTGTTGAAAGAACGCTGCGCTTTCGCGAACGCCTCAGTCGCGAGAGAGCGTCCCGCAGTGTCCAGAGTCGCAGCCACGGTTTGGAGGGCTTGCGCCGCGCGTGTCGCCGGTTCGATGGCGGCCTGTGAATCGAGGTCATTTAGGTGTTGGGCCGCGTCTTTGGCGTCTACCTCCGCCGCGGCGATGGCGGATTGAATCTCTGGCGAAAACCCGGGATCGGCGGCGAGCGGGAGAAGCGCGCGGGCAATCGCATCTTGCCTCGTGAACGCGTTGACCTCGGTTCCGTCCGTGAGCCGATCGGCTAGTTCCTGCTGAAGACGAGCCAGCGCTTCGATCCGCCCCGCCGGGGTTTTGTCCCGAGGCGGAAGTTGAAACGCCGCGTCCTGCGCCACGGCGGCCACAGTCCCTTCGTCTTTGGCGGATTTTTCTTCGCGCAATTTCTCCACGGTCTCCGTGAGAACTTTTTCCACTTCGGCCAATCCCGCCAACCCCCGTTCAGCAGGCGTAAACGCGTTCGCAGGCTCCGTGCGGACCAACACGTCCCAAGCGTTCTGGATTTCGCTGAGCGTCCTCTGCGCTGGTTCCATCGCAGCGAAGACGCGGAGATTTTTTTCCAAAACAGGGATCAGCGCGGTCATCTCCTGCCAGATTCCGCGCTCTTGATCGGTCACCGTTTTGCACGACTCCTGCCATCCCGGACTTCGTTCGGGCCTGTCATGCGCCAAGGCAAAAACCGCGCGGAGCACGCCTATTTGCGCGAATTTCAATCGCTTCACCCGGAAGAGAAGACGCTCCGTTTCGTTGTCCGCCTTCGCATCGTCGGGAGGCAGTGCGAGCGAAAGTTCGCTGCCCACCGGGCGGATCTGAATCAATTGCAGCGGCGAAAAAATTCGGGGCCAATCGGGTGTCGCCGTATTCACATGATCCCGACCGCGCTCTGCGGTCAGATGATAGGTCACAAATGAAAACGGCTTCGCGTCGAGTCTCGTAAGGTCGAGCGCCAACGGCAAAGTCTGCACGCCCGCCACCATCGATCCTGGCTGCGGCAAAGATGCGAGAGTCTCTCCGGCGATCGTCAGACGCAGCTGGAGATCGGTGAGGCCCACCGAGCAGTTAGATTCGGCGATCAAAGGCACGGTTTCATGGGCCGTCGCCACGAGCGCCGATAGTGGCTCGACCCAGCGCAGTGTCGCTGACGGCATCGGTACCGGGGCGATTTTTTTCCGCGGCTCATCGATCGTCTCCACGCGATGGGGCATCGCCAGGTCCTGACGCGCATCGCAGGTCGCAGCCATTTTTGAATCAGCCAAAAAGCGGAGCGGCGCCAGTTGTGCGAAACCCAGTGCGACGAATAGCCCGAGACCGATCATCCACAAATACGGCCGCGGCAGAGGATGTTTTGTTAGATGCCCGGTCACTTCTTTTTCTATCGCCCGAGCCAGTGCATCCTGACGCTTTCCGAGGGCGACGAACGATTCGAGGCGATTGCGGGTGCCTGCTTTCGCGTCCAAAGCCCGAGCGGTCGCGTGAAGCGAGGGGCCGAAAAATATCCGGACCGAAATCGCCAAAATCAATGCGCTTGCCCACACCCCGGCGCGCACGGGCGCATCCACGCCGAGCTGCGCCAGCACGATGTCCGCGATGAGCGTGGCCACGGCGATCCATAGAGGCTTTTCCCAAAGAGCCAGCCGATGACGTCTTTTCAACAATAAGCGGGCGTCGTTCACGGGATGGTGCGGTTGGCGAGAGCGAGTTCGAGAAAGAGAAGCACGATGACTCCTGCGATCAGCCACCACCACGCGCCTCTTTCATCGACGAGCCGTTCGTCAAATGCCGGTCTAGCCTCCCCCTTGCTCGAAGCATCCGGTTTTGGCAGCGGCTCTTTGGATACGAGCGACGCGAAATCCGAGGTTGTCGGCCACGGAGTGAGGTCTGACTCCGCTGTATTGAGGTTGATCGCATAGCGGCGCCGCGCCCCGCCTTCCTCGAATTCGTAGATGCCTGGGGCGGATGCCGTCACGGAACCATTTACCCTTATCGCCGCTCCCATTACCGGAGACAGCAGTGGACGCCAGGTGCCGCTTCCTGGCAGCGCGAGCATCTCGCCCACGCGGCCTCCGTCCGAAACGAGCTCGTTTTCCGAGAGCCACATGACCGCTTGATGTACGAAAGGCACGTACGCCGCGCCTATCGGGAATACGGAGTCCTCACGCGTCTGCCCGAAGCCAGCGATCAATAATTTCCCCATGCCGGTGGACACTTCGCCGATCGCCACGGTGCGATCGGTCCAGCGCGCAATCGGCTCCACAGCCGATCCGCTCAAAGACCAGCCACGACGAAAGGTGGGCGCGAGTAGCGGCGCGATGCTATGACTCTCAAAGGGAGAAAAAAGCCGGTGATCGAGCGTCAGATCCCGCAATTTCAGCCCCTGCACTGCGGCCGGATGTACGGGCGTCAGCTTCACTCCGCGCGCGGCGAGCCAAGCGGTTTGCTCCGGTGAACCGTCGCAGATGATCCACGCCGATCCGCCCGCGATCAAAAACGCGTCGAGCGCGCGCAACGCGTCGTCTCGAAAGGGAGCGGGCCCGCGTAGCACCGCGACGCTGGAAGGAGGCCACGGCGAGCCCGTCGCCGGAAGCGGCCCCATGCGAAACGCGGGAAGCGTTCCTTCCTGCGACGCTTTCAAAGCCAGTTCGAGAAAATCAACCGATGCGTTCGACGACGGCGGCGCGAGCATCGCGCGACGATCTCTCACGGCTGGGAGGACTGCGTAGGCGAGGTCGTCCACGGGCAGATCGTCGGCATCGAGCGTTGCCCGCACCATCAGCGCTTCGTCGAGGGAAGGAACCGTATATTCCGCTCTCAGAATCTGCGACTGACCCCCACCGGACCGGCAAGCAACCGTTCCCAAAGGGCTGTCTCCAAGAAAAAACGTCACGCTCCGGTTTTTCTCCGCCGGAGTGTAGTCCATCACCGCCGCTTCAAGAGCGAGTGTCCCCTCCTTGTTTCGCGACGCGTGCAGCCTCGTGATCGCCGCTTGCCGCTTCGGTGCTGCGGGCACCGGCGCGGTCGTGAGTTCCACGCCCGGTGGCAAAGCGCGATCGAAGCGAACGTCGCTCCAGCCCGACCGCTGTTGATCGGCCGCGAGTACGATTTCTTTCCGGTTGGTCGGCACAAGCGTCAGCGCGGTGGCCGCAAGTTCGAGTCCGTCCCGAAAATGCGAGGTCTCATAGGAGGTTGGAAATGCAGTCAGCGCACGGCGTCCTGCCTCGAGGTCTGGGCTCAGCGGCGCGAGCCACTCAGGCGTGGGGCGCAGCACGATCACGCCTAGTTGATCGGGCGCACGCAGCCCGGCTATCTGCGGTTCCAGCCAGACCTGCATCGCGTCAATTCTCTCCGCGGCCTGCATGCTGTACGAGTTGTCCAGCACGACCACGACTGCGCGACTGGTCGTAGTATGCTCGAGCGGCCAGTACGGTCGTGAGAACGCGCCGACCACGAGCAGGATGATCAGACATCGAAATAAAAAGGTGAGCCAGCGGCGCACGTGGTGGCGCCGAGCATCGCGCAACGCGTCGCGCCCCAGAAAACGCAGCGAGGGATATGCGATCTGCGTACGCGGTTGCAGTCGCAACAGATGCAGGAGCAGCGGCAGCCCGATCAGCGCCGCCACCCCCAAAAATGCTGAAAACAAAAAACTCACCGCGCTCTCGCTCCTCGTCTCGCCAGGTAGGCGGTGAGCGCGTCGAGCGGATTGGAATCGGTCCGAAGAAGCACCAGATCGGCCGCGTGTTCACGACAGCAATCGATCAGCTCCTGGCGATACGCGGTGAACCGTTTTAAATAGCCGTCGCGCACCGCTGCTGCGTTGAGCGGCAGATGCCCGCCGCCTTCAAGATCGACAAAACGCCCCGCTGCCGGCCGATCGAAATCCACCTCCATCGGATCGAGCACCTGCAGCCCGATGAATTCCAGCCGTTCTGAGCGAAACAAGCCCAGCATGCGTCCGAACTCCGCCACGTCCGTGTAGAAATCGCTCGCCATGATTACGAGCCCGCCGCCCGCCAGAAGAGAGGTTAATCGGCGCATGCCTTCGATGATCGTTGCGCCACGCGCTGTGCTGGGCACGTCGAGCCGATTGAAAACAGCGTGATGATGCGCTGACGAAGAACCGGGACGCACAAAGTCGACCACTCCGGCATCCGCCGCATCTGCGTCACCGATCAACGCGAGGCCAACGGCGTCGTGCTGGCGCCGTGCCAGGAGTGCGACCGCGGCGAGCGCAGTTCGCGCGTAATCGAACTTGGTCAGCAACCCGGGCCGGCTCCCATAGCGCAGCGACGCGCTTACATCGAGGGCCAGACAAACGTGTAGCTGGTTCTCGTCCTCGAATTGCTTCACCTGCAACCGGTCCGAGCGCCCATAGAGCCGCCAGTCGATGCGCCGCCGATCCTCCCCCGGTTGATAAGCACGGTACTCGGCGAACTCCGGAGCGGTGCCTTTGATCGGGCTGCGATGCGCGCCCGTCAGAAAACTGTGCACCATGTAGCGAGCGCGTAACGATAGCGCCGGCATCCGCGCGAGCAGTTCGACGTCAATCGGCGCAACGGGGCGCGCAAGCGAGTCGCAATCATCGCGATTTTTTTTTGGCAAAGAGGGCGGTTTCGCTGCCATGGCGTGCACGCGAACGGATTAATTTTTCTTAGCCAGAATGGCGGCCACGATAGAATCCGCCGTTACGCCGTCCGCTTCGGCGCGATAGTTGAGGAGCAGGCGATGCCTCAGCACCAAAGGCGCCGCGGCGGCGATGTCCTCCCGAGCGACATTGAAACGACCATCGAGCACCGCGTGGACCTTGCCCGCGAGCGCGAGATACTGCGAAGCGCGTGGGCCTGCACCCCAGCGAACGTAGCGTTTCACGTGTTCGTGCGTATCGTCATTTCCAGGACGTGTCGCATGCACCAGTCCGACCGCGTAGTCGGCTACAGAGTGAGGCACCGGGATCGCGCGAATCGCCATTTGCAGGGCGATGATCTTGGTGCCGGTGAGGACAACGGATGGTTTTTCCAGACTCGTGCCGGTCGTGCGCAAGAGCACCTGCACCTCGTCGGCCCGGGAAGGATAGCCGACGTGCAGACAGAACATAAAGCGGTCGAGTTGTGCTTCGGGCAGCGGATAGGTTCCCTCCTGCTCCACAGGATTTTGAGTCGCTAACACAAAGAACGGCGCGCGCAAATCGTAGGTCGCGCCGGCGACCGTCACGCGGCGTTCTTGCATCGCCTCGAGCAGCGCGGCCTGCGTCTTGGGCGGAGTGCGGTTGATTTCGTCGGCCAGCACCAATTGCCCAAAAAGTGGACCAGGCACGAAGCGGAACTGGCGTTTTCCGGTGTCGGTTTCCTCCAGAATTTCCGAGCCGAGAATATCGCCTGGCATTAAGTCGGGTGTGAACTGGATGCGCCGGAAATCCAGATCGAGGCACTCCGCCAGCGTCCGAATGATCAGCGTTTTCGCGAGACCGGGCACACCGATCATCAGGCAGTTTCCCTGCGCTAGCAGCGCGATGAAAAGATCCCGCACAAGTTCCTGCTGCCCGACGATACGTTTGCCCAGCTCGTGTGCGAGCGATGGGAAAAGCACGGGTACTTCGCGCAGGAGATCAATGTCGGCATCCGTGAGGACTGCGGAGGTTTCAGACTGGCTCATGGGGTAAGGTAAACAAAGGAGAACCCGGACGAAGGCGCCGGGATAAAACGCTCAGCGCGTAATCGCGTAGAGATAGATATTGGTGAGCATTTTCATGGGCGGCTGCGGTTTATTGCCCACTAGCGACCACCCGCATTGAAGTCCGCTGATGGACATGATTCCGACAACGCGATCTCCAGAATAGATCAGCCGGAGCGGGTTGACTGGACCATCCAGCCAACTGTTGCCGGGGCGGGTCTGAGGCGGAAATGCCCGCATCTTAAAATAGATCGAGAACACCTCATGGTTGGGTGCCAGTGCTTCCACCCGAAGATCGGGAAACATCCTGCCCAAGATGAGCAAGTGTTGTTGGAGAAACTGCATGGGACCGGGGTTGATCTCAACATTGCCACACGCATCGATCATCACAAATCCCCCGCGGCGGAGATACTCGGCGAGATTGTCCTGCTCGTTCTTTTTGAGATAGCCCAGCGTATCGGCGAAAAGAAACGGATATCCGGTCATGGCCGACAGATCGTTCGCCGCGGCGAACTGCCATTTCGAATCGATGTTTAAACTCGTGTTAGACCGGATGAAGCCAAGCAGCGCATCGTCGCTTTCCGCATGCCGGTCCCAATACGGGCCGCTATGCTTCAGCCGCGCCCACTCAACTTTGCCTCCGCGAAAGCGATCCTCTGGTCGAATGTCTTTCGCCTGTGCCAGGCCGAGACCCACCCCGCTGAGAACGATCCACACTCCGCATTTAAAGACTCTCTCAAGAAGGGATGACGTCATATCAGGCCTGAAAGGAATGCATGAGGTGGGGATAATAGAGCTACGGGACGCAGATAAACGACCGGTCAAGTAAGCCCATCAAACTATGCTAATACAGAGACAGCGCGGGTTACGTTTTTCACGACAAATCTGGAGCAGCTCTGTCTGCCAGAATCCGCCGAACGATAGTTCCTTGGCTGTTGGAAATACTGCGGATCAGAACCTCGCTCAAGGTCGCGTATTCCAAAAGCGGTGAGATGTTGGGCCTTCTCCCTGGGATTTGCCGAGGGCTCGGAGCCGATTACCAAGTGTCCACGGGGCCCTTCGGCACGGGGATGGCATCACGGGCGAAGGTCTCAGGATCGTCGGCGTCGCGCATGAAGGAGGCGATCATCGGATCAGGCCGATACTTCGGGAGGAGTTCACCGCGCTCGTCGCAGAATTGTTTTCGCCACGTGAGGAACTCGGCGATGGCGGCTTCGAAATCGGCGCGGGATTTAATCTCGAGGATGGCGCGCTTAAACGGTTTTGAAGGGCCGAAACGTTTCGCGTACCAAGGGGCGACACGGCGGAAAAAACGGGAGCCGGGCTCTTCGCCGTAGAACTCCACATAAAGGTCATAGTGACGGCGCAGCACGCGAAGTCGCTCGGCGAAGGACGGGTCAGGAAGGAGTTCTCCGGTGAGAAGAAGATGATCTGTGCGGCGGAAAATCCAGGGATCGTAGAATGCGCCGCGTCCGATGCTAACGCCCGCGCAGCCCGTTTCGGTAAACATGTGTTTGGCGGCCTCCGGTGTGGTGACGTCACCGTTGCCGATGACGGGGATTTTTTTGACGGCTTCGACGACCGAGCGGATGCCGGCGAGATTGACGCGGCCGGAGAAACCCTGGGCGCGGGTGCGGCCATGTACAAAGATGGCCGATACGCCGACGTCTTCCAGCACGCGGGCGAGATCGGGAGCGGTGAGATTATCGTCGTCCCAACCCAGACGCATCTTGGCGGTGATGGGAATTTTCACCGCGTTGATCATGCCGCGGACGAGGGCGGCGGTTTTATCGAGCTCGGTCATCATGGCGGAGCCGCCGCCGATCTTGACGACCTTCTTCACGGGGCAGCCCATGTTGATGTCGACGGAAGCGGCGCCGAGTTCCTGGCAGATGATGGCGGCGTCGCGCATCTCCTCGGGGACGGCGCCGAAAAGCTGGATGGCGAGCGGACGATCAGCCGCGCAGGACTCGACGAGTTTGAGCGCGGTGCGGTTGCGCTCGATGAGGGAACGCGCGTTGACGAGATCGGTCGTAGCCCAGCCGAGTCCTCCGAGCTCGCGCACAGTCAGGCGCATCGGCAGGTTGGTGTACCCGGCAAGCGGAGACAGGAAGAGCGGCGAGGAAAGTTCGATGGGGCCGATGCGCATGAGGACAGGAGCGTGGGCGCAGAATGATTGCGAAAATGCGAGGAGGACGACGGTACGGGCCGCGCTGGCTGGCTGACAAGCGCGAGGACAGTCGGAGCGTTACGCTCGCTCGCCGTGCCGCTTGTATGCGCGTGACCACCCTGTTTCTACCTTCCGGTTACTGAGTCTGCGGAAAGCGTGACCCGGGCAAGTGTCACGTATTACGTGACACTTTTCAGGCCAGGTCTTTACCGGTTTGTTTGGCGGCGAGCCAGTGGAGGAGCAGGAGGGTGCGTTCGGCGTCGGGGAGGGCGCGGCGGCCACGCAGGAAATCGTCGAGACGCTGGCGGGGCAGCCCGAGGAAGCGGGCTAGGCGGGCTTTATCGCCGTAGCGGATGAGCTTCGAGCGCAGGGCCTGGACGAGCTCATTCCAGAGCGGAGTATCTACGCCGGGACGCAGGGTTTGTCCGCGACGGGGGCGGGTGGCGCGGAGCAGTTGACGATGCGCGGAGCGAGCGGCGAACGCGGCGGCTTCCGCCAGCGCCCCTGAAACCGCCAGCACCACCTCCAGCCGAGGGTGTGTGATTTTCATCGGAGCAAAAACTGGTGGGACGAAAGCCGAGTGTCACGTATTACGTGACACTTTTTTGGGAGCAATGCGGGAAATGAGTTTGGCTGGAGGGGTAGCGAGGATCATCTTAAGAAGCGCTGATTACCGATGACGTTCGTTTCACAGTCCCAGGTTTCGCGCACACCGCTGTTGCTGTACGACGGGACGTGTGGGCTTTGTAACGCGTGTGTGCGACTGCTGCTGAGGATCGATCGTCATGGGAGGCTTCGTTTCGCTCCGTTGCAGGGGCCGACGGCACAAGCAATTTTACTCGCGCGCGGGCTGCCGGTGGAAGATTTCGACAGCCTGATTCTGATCCCGGATTTCCCGAGCAAAGACGGACCGCATTATTTGCGGACCGAAGGCGTACTACAGGTGCTGCGGGAATTGGGCGGTGTGTGGCGGGCGATTTCGTGGCTACGCGTGATTCCGGCGTGGTTGCGCGATCCGGTTTATAAATGGGTGGCGAGACTGCGGTATCGGTTATTTGGCGAATATCGGTCAGAGCCTCTCAAAAGGACGGAGTGGTCAGAGAGATTTTTGCCGTAAGCAGATGCCAAATGCTTTGAACGAAGTAGGGCCGCGGAAGGTTCAACAGAGCGATCCGACGCGAACGAGATCGAGCCTCACAGGTCAGGCACGGAGGGAGTGGACGGCGAGTTTCATGCGGCGCAACGCCTCGTCGAGCGTGGCGCGGGGACAGCCGAAGTTGAGGCGGATGTTTTTGCCGCGAGGTGTGCCGAAGAAGGCGCCGTCGCTGAGGCCGACGCCGTGTTTTTCGAAGTGGCCAACCGGATCGGTTAGGCCGAGGGCCTCGATGTTGAACCACGCGAGGTAGGTCGCTTCGATGGGGGCTTCGATCTTCATGCCAGGGAGTTCGCGGGCAGTGAAATCGAGGAGGTGGTCGCGATTGCCGCGGAGGTAGGCGAGCAGGCCCTGGCGCCAGTCTTCACTATCCCGATACGCGGCTTCGCAGGCGGCGAAGCCGAGCGTGGTGACTTCGGCGACGATGCCGGCGGTGGCGCGGACGAAGGTGGCGCGGAGTTGCGGGTTGCTGATGATGGCGAAGGAGGTGCCGAGGCCCGGGATGTTGTAGGTCTTACTCGGGGCCATGAGCGTGACGGTGCGGTTGGCGATCTCGCCGCCGAGGAGGCCGGTCGGGATGTGCGGGATGTCGTCGAGGATGAGGTCGCAGTGGATCTCGTCGGAACAGAGGATGAGATTATGGCGCAGGCAGAATTCGCCGATGCGCTGGAGTTCTTCGCGGCGGAAGACGCGGGCGACGGGGTTGTGCGGATTGCAGAGGAAGAAGAGTTTTGTGCGCGGGGTGATGGCGCGCTCCATCGCATCCCAATCGATTTCCCAGCGGCGGGCGGCGGAGTTGAGCGCGAGGGGGACGGCGAGGGATTCGCGGCCGGAGTTGCGCGGCGCGGTCATGAAGGGAGGATAGACGGGGGTGTTGCAGAGGACTTGGTCGCCGGGTTGCGCGAAGGCCTGCGCGGTGACGTTGAGACCGCAGACCAGACCGGGGAGCCAGACAAGCCAGCTCGGGTCGATGGTCCAACCGTAGCGGCGGGCGAGGGCGTCGACGACGGCGGAGACTTCGGATTTGGTGGGGCGAGCGTAGCCGAAGATGCCGTGGTCCACGCGGCGGCGCAGGGCTTCAACGATCGCGGGCGAGGAGCGGAAATCCATGTCGGCCACCCAGAGCGGAAGCACGTCTTTGCCCTCGTATTTTTGCCATTTCTGGGAGTCGGTGCCGAGGCGTGGGTGGACGGTGTCGAAGTCGAAGCTCATGCTAAAAGAGCGCGCAGTGAAGCAGGCGTGGCACGGAGGGGCACGGACTTTTTTGGGCAGGTGGCACAATCGGATGGAAGATGGGCGGCAGTTATTTTTGTGAAGGCATCGGCGGCGGGGCTGAAGGAAGTACCGCGATGAGCCTCGACGGTCCGGTGGGAAATTTGGCGATGCTGGACCGATGGGTGGGTGGACGTAGGTGTCAGGTATTGAAGCGAAGACAGGCTCCGAGAGATGGGGTTCTTTGGAATGCAATCCTCGGGCGGATCTTGCTTACGGGCGCAATCTTGGTGCGACGGTTTCGGTTAGTTGCGTTCGCGGTGCTTGGCGTCTGCTGCTCGCTGACGGGATGGAGAAAGGGCAGAAGCGGGACGAAATTTCCCGTTAGATGAGTCAACGGGGTGGACAAATTTTCTCACCGTGCAATGCGCGAAAAATCTAAGTATCGGGAAATTGGGCACTTGCTGTGCGTGAGCGGGCGGCATCGTCCAAGCTATTCGAAGGACATCACCGAACATCGGTATCCAACCACAATAAAACTAGGAGAAATCATCATGAGAATCGTACGCTACAGTTATCCGTCCGGCCGCAGTTTTGTCCCTGCCGCGAATAGTTTTCGGCAAAGCCCGTGGACGGGGCTTGAGGGGGAAATTGATCGTCTCTTCGAGTCCGCGCTCGGCTCTTTCGTGGGCTCGACTGCGCCCGATCGTTTCTCGGTCGATGTGCTCGAGGACAAAGACAACGCCTACGTTCGCGCGGAGCTACCGGGCGTCAATCGCTCCGACCTCGGTGTCGAAGTTGTCGACGGCTACCTTAACATCAGCGCCACGCGTAAAACCAAAGACGGCGAAAACGAAGAAGCCTTCTCGCTCAACCGCTCGGTCGCGCTTCCTGAGAATGTGAACGCGGATAATGTGTCGGCCGCCTATGAAAACGGCGTGCTCACCGTGACACTTCCGAAAAAGGAAGAAGCGAAACCTAGGAAGATCGCCGTATCGGTGAACTAATCGTCGAGCCGGGCAACGGCTCCCACAAATCCAAATCAAAACCAACTTCAGGAGAATAAATCATGTCCCTCTTAAACTCACTCATCCCTTCTTTTAACCGGCCGGCTGTGGCGGATTCGTCGCGCGAAGCGTCGGCCGCTCCCGGCGTGCGTCCGGTTTATAATGTCGCCGAATCGGCGGAGGCTTATGCGCTCACGGTGCAGCTTCCCGGCGTGGCCAAAGCGGGCCTATCGATCACCGAGGAGGACGGCGTGTTGACCATTCGCGGCGAACGCGCGTGGCGGCAGCCCGCCGGCTGGACCTCGCTGTATCGGGAAACCAGCGACCGGCCCTTCGAGCTTTCCCTCCGCCATGATCAGGCGATCGATGTGGAGAAGATCCACGCCGAGTTGGCCGATGGCGTGCTTCGCGCTTCGCTGCCAAAAGCGGAAGCCCGCAAGCCGCGTAAGATCGCGGTGGCCTAACCGCCGGTTGCGACGACTTTACCAAGGTCAATCAGGTAGCTTCATGCGGAGGCGCGGTTTCGGCCGCGCCTCTTTTTTTACCGCTTACCAGAGCGTGGCCCCCAGTAGCGCGGCCGCTCGGGGATTGAGCTTCGGAGTGGACATTGACGCGCCTGGTCGAACCATGACGCGTCCATGGAAAACCTCAGTTATTTGCTAGATCAGAACAAGGCGTGGGCGGCTAATATCACGGCTCGCGATCCGGAGTTTTTCTTGAAGCTGTCGCGGCAGCAGCGACCGGACTATTTGTGGATAGGTTGCTCGGACAGCCGGGTGCCGGCGAACGAGCTGATTGGCGTGTTGCCTGGCGAGGTTTTCGTGCATCGCAACGTCGCCAACGTGGTCGTGCATTCGGATCTGAACTGCCTTTCGGCGATGCAGTTCGCCGTCGATGTGTTAAAGGTGAAGCACATCATCGTGTGTGGACATTCCGGCTGCGGTGGCGTGCGTGCGGCATTGCGCTGCGAACGCCACGGACTGGTGGATAATTGGATACGCCACGTGCAAGACGTGAAGGATCGACACTTCTGTTGTCTGCAAAACATCCCGACGGAGCCGGAACGCTTCGATCGGCTCTGCGAGCTCAACGTGATCGAGCAGGTGGCGAACGTCTGTCAGACGACCATCGTGGGCGATGCGTGGGACCGCGGGCAGCCGCTCACGGTGCACGGCTGGATTTATGGTCTAAAGGACGGCTTGCTTCGCGATTTGAAGGTGAGCGCGAGCGGGCATGCGGAGTTTGAGAAAAGCTACATGACGGCGCGGAGTGCACTGGGATCTCCCGTTGGGGACTGAGCATCCGCGCGAGCGGACGGCCTGCGGTGCCGCGAAATTTCCTGCAAAAAAAACGCGACGCTGGTTCGCGCTTTTTTGCCGGTGAGGACGTCGACGTGCGGCTCAGTGGTGGTCGCGCAGTTTAACCGTCGGGGGGATTTTATTTTCTTTCAGGACTATCGACGCGATGACCGAGAGGGCGATGATGCCTCCGATCACGCCGAGGGAGAGACCGATGGGCACGTGGTGTCCGCCGAGAAGATCCCAAGTGAGCACCATCTTCACACCGATGAAAATCAGGATCAGCGCGAGGCCGTGACCCAGGAAACGGAAGAGCTGCATGGAGCCCGAGAGTGCGAAATAGAGCGAACGCAGGCCGAGGATCGCAAAGATGTTGGACGTGAAAACGATGAAGCCGTTTTTGGTGATGCCGAGGATTGCGGGGATGGAATCGACGGCAAAAATGACATCGGTGGTCTCGATCGCGATGAGGACGATGAAGAGCGGTGTGGCGTAGCGACGGCCGCCGATCTTAGTGAAGAATTTTCCTTCCACGAAAGTCGGTGTGACCGGGAAAAGGCGGCGGACGAGTCTGACCGCGAAGTTTTTTTCCGGATCGGCGTCCTCGGATTTCGGAAGCGCCATCTTGATGCCGGTGAAGATGAGGAAGGCGCCAAAGACGTAGAGCACCCAGTCGAGCGTGCTGAGCAGGGCGATGCCGCCCGCGATGAAAAGAGCGCGCATGGCGACCGCGCCGATAATACCCCAGAAAAGAACACGGTGTTGGTGGACCTTTGGGACCTTAAAAAAGGTGAAGATGAGGATGAACACGAACACGTTGTCCACGCTCAGACAGATCTCGATGAGGTATCCCGTGAAAAACTCCAAGGCAGGCTGCTTCCCCTGCCAGAAATAGATGATAGCGTTAAAAACCATCGCCAGGCTGAACCAGACAACGCACCAGACTAGCGCCTCCTTCGTTTTGATCTCGTGGGAGTCTCGATGGAAAATGCCGAGGTCAAGCGCGAGCATCGCGACGATAAAAAGCAGGAAGGCGGCCCAGGCCCAGAGCGGGAGTGTGTCGATGACGGAGAGTATCATGGGAAACGAAAGGCGCAGTGTGGTTGTCGGCGTTTGCCGTGAGCAAGCCCGGGTTCGTTTTTCCCGGTTATAAGATCGGAGGCGGGTTTCCAGTCTCGCCGTTGACAGCGGGTGGATGCGGAATTGAGAAGAACAACCTATGAAGTCACTGCGTAGTCTCTTTTCGGTCGTGCTGCTTTTTGCAGCCGGACAACTCGCCGCGCAGTCCGGCTCGGTGCTTGCGCCGGAGTCTGCCACGACGGCTCCCGCCGGTTCGGCCGACGCGGCGAGCACGGCGGCGGCGGCAGCTGTAGCTAGCGGTAGAGTCGAGCAACCGGAAACCCCAGAATTTATCGAGCACGCGGTCGATGTGTTGCTCGAGCAATTCGACGTGCAGAATTCGGAGAACGGTCCGGCGCGCTACATCGCATGCGCGGCAATCCTGTTGGTCACGATCGTGGTGTGCCGGGTGATTCTGACGATCGTCTTTGGATTTGTCCGCAAGCTGACCTCGAAGACGGAAACTACGATGGACGATAGAATGTTTAAAGCACTGGAGGCACCGTTGACGGCACTGATCCTGGTGGTCGGTGTGGTCACGGCGATCAAGGCGCTGAAGTTGACGCCCGCGGCGGACAACATGCTCGGGTACCTCTACACCCTCGCATTTTCGTTTGTCGTATTTTGGTTTTTGCTCCGGGTATTCAACACGATCCTCGACCATCTGCATGAAAAGGCGGTGGCGAGGAAGATGGGGGTGGCCGCGTTTATGCCGTGGATCAAGAAGACGCTGCTCGCGATTTTTTTCGTCTTCGGAGTGTTGATGATCGCCCAAAGTCTCGGCGCGGACGTGAAGGCGTTTCTCGCGGGTCTGGGCATCGGTGGTCTCGCTGTGGCGCTCGCCGCGCAGGATACGCTCGCGAACATTTTTGGCTCGGTGGTAGTCGCGGTGGACCAGCCGTTCAAAGTCGGCGAGTTCGTGCAAATCGGAGGAAACTCCGGCGCGGTGGAAGATATCGGGCTGCGCTCCACAAAGCTCCGACGCGCGGACAAGGCGCTCGTGATCGTACCGAACAAAACCGTGGCGTCCGAGGCGATCACGAACCTGTCGCGTTTCACGCGGCGTCGCGTCGAGCAGGTTATCGGCCTTACCTATGACGCGAAGCCGGAGCAGATGGACGAGGTCGTGGAGACGTTCCGCACGTTGATCTTGGCGGAGCAGGAAGTGTTGCCCGAGTCGGTGATGGTCTTCTTCCGCGATTTCAGCGCGTCGTCGCTCGACATCTGGATCGTGTACGAGACGAAAGATCCGGATTTCCAAAAGCACATGCGTCTAAAACAGCGGCTGAACGTCGCGTTCATGCGCACGGTCGAGACTCGAAAGCTGTCGTTCGCGTTTCCAACGCAGACGGTGCATCTGGACGGAACGATCACGAAACGGCTAGCCGACCAGAAACAGCCGGCGGAATGAACAGGGCGCGGCTGTTTGGCCGTTGACGTTTTCTTGTCGTAAACGGCAGGTTGCCGGCATGTTCGATCAGCCTTCGTACTTTCTCATCGCATGGGGCGGCAAAGCTTACCACATGCAGGGGCTCCTGGCTGCGCGCTCTTTGGTGCGTCGCGGCGCTCGGGATGTGACGATCTACACGGATAATCCGAGGCTGTTTCCCCCGCCCCTGCGCCCGATCGAGATTACGGGTGCGGAATTGAAGGCGTTGCGCGGGCCCCTGAATTTCGGGCATCGAGCGAAGATAGCGCTGATTCGCCGGCATCTGACCTCGAAAAACGAGGCGTGTATTTTTGTCGATTCGGACACCTATTGCGCGGAGCGGCTTCCCGCGATCGCGGCAGCGGAGACTCGGACGCTCATGCACATGGACGACGGGATTGTCTCGTCCACATTCTATCCGCGACTGCACCGATTTTTAAACGCCAACGTGAAGGTGTTTCACGAGGCTGGATTTTCGATGGTCCAGCCCTCGTTTCATATGTTCAATTCCGGCACCATTTATTTTCCCCTTCGCCGCGACACGGATGCGGATCTGGCGCGAGTGGGCGATCTTTGCGATCTGGCGTGCGTCCATTTTCCCGAGCAGATCGAGTGGCTCGAGCAATTTTCGTTCAACATGATACTCGGGACGCGCGGCCCCATCGCACCATTCCCTCTGGGACTCGTGCATTATTGGGGGATCAATTTTGAGGTCTCGCAGTTACTGCTTGGAATGAGCGCGGCAGACATTGAACGACTGGCGGATGCACCGGAGGAGTTCCAGCAGTTGCTCGATAAAGCGCGGACCCTTAACTCGGATCTCGTGCATCGCTACCGCCTGTTTATCCGCCGCCAAAAACGCAGTTATCGGAAACGGCTGACGGTTTTTCGGGCCTGGCGGCTGCGGCGGAAAGCGAGATGAGTTCGTAAGACGGTTTCTGCGTGATGGCTACTGGTGCAACGGACCTCCCTCGTTAGCGGAGGATGAGAGTTTCGATCGGAGAGATTAAAGCGGTTCAAATTAAGTTGCCGCCTCCCGAGCGGTGTCCGGCGGGCCGCCGGACACCGCTCGCGGGCCGCGCGTGCTTCCCGGAAACCCGGCCCGGCGTGAACGAAAATCGCCGCGGAAACGGCTCAGACAAACGGCCCTGGTTTTATTTGAAATGCTCTAATCGAGCGTCTGCCGGTAGCGTTTCACAGCGACGATCATCGCGATGAACATGAACAGGGCGATGGGCCAAATTTCGGGCGCGATCTCGGCGATGCCGTTTCCTTTGAGCATGACGCCGCGAACGACGCGCAGGAAATGCGTGAGCGGCAACATCGAGCCGAGGACTTGCGCCCAATCGGGCATGCCGCGAAACGGAAACATGAATCCGGAAAGGAGCAGTGACGGCAGGAAGAAAAAGAACGCCATCTGCACCGCCTGAAGTTGATTTTTGGCGACGGTGGAAAAGGTGATGCCGACGGCGAGA
>WUUC01092769.1_pt1 | contig 22343 bp, 19 predicted proteins | sample 6278441 | NCBI WGS metagenome assembly WUUC01 (sample SAMN13675441, study PRJNA597444) | soil metagenome | isolation source: soil | place: USA: Washington | collected 2017-10
AGCGCCGCACCACCTCGCCGGCGACTTCGAGGAAGGCGTCCGTCGTGAGGAGGTCGAGGTCGGGCCGCGCTGCGGCCAGCTGGCCGAGCGCCTCCAGGCGCTCGGGCAGGAAGACGTCGTCGGCGTCGAGCAGGACGACGAAATCGCCCGCTGCCGCCGTGGCGCCGGCGTTCTTCGCGGCCGCCTCGCCGCGGTGCTCGTTCCGGAGGAGGACGATACGGTCGCGCCAGGGCGCGATCGCCGCGGCGAGATCGTCAGTGGAGCCGTCGTCGGAGACGATCACCTCGAGCGGCGGGCTCGTCTGTGCGAGCGCCGACTCGACGGCCGCGCCCGCGAACCCCGCCGCCTGGTAAGCGGCGATGACGACGGAGAACGTCGGGGCCTCCGCCGGCTCGAGCGGCCGTGCCGGCGGAGGTGCGAGAAACGGTCGTCCGGCGATCACAGCGCTCATTTTCGACAGGATGCGGGATACGTGAAAGACCGACTGCTCTCCCACCCGGCCGTGCGCGACTGGGCCCGCCGGCTCCCCGCGCCGGCTCGCGCTGGCCTCAAGCGCGCTTTCGCTGCGGCCGAAGCTCCCCGGTGGGGCAACCTCCGCAGGCTGCGCCCGTTCAGCGACCGGTACGGCTTCGATCGGGGGCTTCCCGTCGACCGCTTCTACATCGAGAGCTTTCTCGCCCGCCACTCGGGCGACGTCCGCGGACGCGTGCTCGAGGTGAAGGACGCGGCCTACACCCGCCGTTTCGGCAGTGATTCCGTAACCGAGAGCGACGTCCTCGACGTCGACCCGGGGAACGTCGAGGCGACGCTCGTCGCCGACCTCTGCGAGCCGGACTCGCTGCCAGCCGAGACGTTCGACTGCTTCCTCCTCACCCAGACGCTCCACCTCCTGCCCGACGTCGCCTGCGGACTGCAGAACGCTTGGCGGACGCTGGCGCCCGGCGGCGTCCTCCTGCTGACCGTGCCGACGGTCGCGCGGGTCGACCGCCACCTGAGCGAGATCGACTTCTGGCGCTTCACGCCGCGCGGCGTCCGCGAGGCTGTCGACCGCTCCTGCCCCGAGGCGGAGGCGGTCGTGGAGGGCTTCGGGAACCTCGTGGCCGCGATCGCGTTCCTGGCCGGGCTCGCGACGCGGGAGCTCCGCGCCGAGGAGCTTGCGCATGTGGATCCGTACTTCCCGATCCTGGCTGCGGCGCGCGTCCAGAAGCCCGCATGAGCGGCCGCAGCCTGATCCTCCTCTACCACCGGGTCGTCGAGCTCGAGCGCGACCCGTACGGACTGGCCGTGCGCCCGGCCGCCTTCGCCGAGCAGCTCGACGTCCTCGGTCGGCGCCTGGACGTCGTCCCGCTCACGAGCCTCCTCCGGCCGGCTGCCGGCGACCGCGCCGCCATCACTTTCGACGACGGCTACGCGGACGTCGCCGGAGCCGCGAGAGCGATCCTGGAGTCGGCCGGCTTGCCCGCGACCGTGTTCGTCGTCGCCGGCGCGGTCGACAGCGACGCGGAGTTCTGGTGGGACCGGCTCGAGCGGCTCGTCTTCCACGGGCTTGCCGGTCGGGAGTCGCTCGACGTCACGCTCGACGGGCGGAAGCTCCACGTCGACGCCCGGAGCGCCGCCGGGCGAAAGCGTGCCCACCGGGCGCTCTACGTGCGCCTCCGCCGGCTGCACCTGACCGCGGCCGAGCGGTTCCTCGACGAGCTGGCCGCGCAGGCGGACGACCCGGGCCCGCGAGACGTCTACCGGGCCGTCGGGCGAGCCGAGCTCGCGGCGCTCGCCGCGTCGCCCGCGATCGAGATCGGCGCGCACTCGCTCAGCCACCCGTACCTCTCTCGCATCCCGCGCGAGGAGCAGCGGCTGGAAATCGTGGAGAGCCGCCGTCGCCTCGAGGAGCTGACCGGTGCCCGGGTGACCTCCTTCTCGTATCCGCACGGGGACGCCGACGGCGGCGTCGCTCGGATCGTGAAGGAGGCCGGGTACACACTCGCCTGCTCGAGCCGGCCCGGCTGCGTCTCCCGAGGCGACTCGCAGTTCCTGCTCCCTCGCCGAAGCGTCTTCGACTGGGACCGGGACACGTTCGCCGGGCTGCTGGACGAATGGCTCGCCGGGTAATCGCCTACACCGACGGGACGATAGTCGGCGGCGCCGAGCAGAGCCTCGGAAACCTCCTCGAGTTCCTGGACGGCGAGATCGACGTGCTCGTGGCGGGCGTCGACCGGAGCGTCGTCGGGACGCTGGCCGCCCGCCGCCCGCGGGCGGCGACCTGCGTCCTCCCGCCGGTGACCCACAAGCGGGACGTCGCGCCGTTCCTCGCTCATCTGCGCGCGATCCGCCGCTTTCGGCCCCAGGTGTTCCACGCGAACATGCGAAGCTCGATGGCCTGTCAGTACGGCATCCTGGCGGCGCTCCTGACGCCGGGGGTTCGCGTCGTCGCGGTCGAGCAGTCGCCGATCCCCGTGGCGGGCGGTTTGCAGCGCCGACTCAAGCACCTCCTCTCGCGCCGTCTGGCGGCGCACGTCGGCGTCGGGCGGCGCTCGGCGCGCATGGTCGAGGAGGTCGCCGGGCTTCCTGCCGGCTCCGTGCGGACGATCTACAACGGCGTGCCCGAGGTCGACGGGGAGCCGCTCCCGCCGGCGTTTCCGTCTCCCCTGATCGGCGCCGTGGGGCGGTTCTCGCGGGAGAAGGGCATGGACGTCCTCCTCCGCGCGCTGGCGCTCCTTCCGCGCGTGAGCGCCGTGCTCGTCGGGGACGGGCCGCAGCGCCCTGCGCTCGAGGCCCTCGCGCGCGAGCTCGGAGTCGCCGACCGCATCGCGATCACCGGGTGGACGACGCAGGCGCGCGCGCACGTCGCGTCGGTCGACGTGCTTGCCGTTCCGTCGCGGTTCGAAGGCTTCCCGCTCGTCATCCCGGAAGGCATGCTGGCCGGTATCCCGACGGTCGCCTCCGACGTCGGCAGCGTCGCCGAGGCGGTGGCGGACGGCGAGACCGGCCTGCTGGTCCCCCCGGAGGACCACGAAGCGCTGGCGGGCGCGCTCCGGACGCTGCTCGCCGACGCCGAACGACGCCGCGCGATGGGCGCGCGAGCCCGGGAGATCGCGCGCGCCCGTTTCACCGCGCCCGTCATGGCGACGGCCTTCGAGGCCCTCTACGCCGAGGTCGCCGGCTGAGCCTCGCGAGGGCCGACGCCCGCTTCCTCCTGCCTGAGCCGCCCCGGACGGCGTCTGTCTTCGGCGTCCTCGAGCCCTGGCGGCTGGCCCTGACCTCGGCGGGCCTCCTGCAGGCGGCGGGCGACCGTCCGGCCGACGTCGCCGTCGCGCCCGCGCGTCACGCCCGTGAAGCGCTCGCGAGCGGCGCCGAGACACTCCTCCTGGAGGGGCGCATGCCACGGGCCCGCCTCGAGCACGCGGGCCTCGAGGTCGCCCGCTTTCTTCCGCTCCCGTCCGTCGAGCGCACCGAGATGTTTCTGCCCCTCGAGCGGCCTCGCGCCGCCCGGTACGCGCTCGAACGGTGGACGCCTCCTTCGGGGGGCTGGAAGCGGGCCCGCAATAGGCTCCTCCTGCTTCTTCTGGAGCGCGGCGTCATCCCGCCCGTGCGCCCGCTAGTGACGCTCGGGGCGCGGCGGCCCGCGCCTCCCTTCCTCGTCCGGCGCGCGTCCGACCTGGGCGTTCCGGCAGGCGCCGACTGGCTCCTCACGCCCGGGCAGGGGGACGAGCTCTCCCGCGGAGCGTTCCACCTCTTCCCGCCCGGCGACGCGAACCCCGCCTGGGTTCTCAAGTTCGCCCGCGTCCCCGGCTATCTCGAGCCGTTCGAGCGGGACGAGCGGGGGCTTCGCCTCGCGGCACGCGCGGGACCGGCCGCCGCCGCCCACGCCCCCCGGCTGCTCGGACGGTTTGACGTCGACGGGCTCCACGCCTCCGTGGAGACGGCGGCCGCGGGCCAGCGTCTCATCGGCTTCCTCCATTCGGGTGCCTCCGCGGCGGCGAAGCAGGCGGCGGTGGAGGCCGTCGCCTCGTGGCTTCTCGACGTCGGGCGTGAGACCGCGGAGCCTGCGGGCGCGCTGGCCGCGGAGCGCCGCCGGCTTGCGGAGGGAGTGGTTCCACGGTGGCAGGAGTCCGGCGCGCCGCCCGACCTCGTCGAGCGGGTGCCGCCGCTGCCAGGCGTGCTCCAGCACAACGACCTCGGCTCGTGGAACGTCGTGGTTGGTCGCGGTGGCTTCGTCGCCGTCGACTGGGAGAGCGCCCGCGAGCACGGCTTTCCGCTCTGGGACCTCTGGTACTTCCTCGCCGACGCGCTGGCGCACCGCGACGGGGTTTCAACGCCGGCTGCTCGCGCGGAGCACTTCGTCAGCCTCTTCTCCGGCGCGCTTCCCTCCTCTCGTCTGCTCTTCGGCTGGACCCGCCGTGCGGCCGAGGCCGCGGGCGTGCCCTTCGCCGCGCTGGGCCCGCTGGCGACGCTCTGCTGGCTCAGCCACGGCGCCGCCGACCTGGCTCGCCGAGGAGCAGCGGATCCCCGTGGCGCGGCCGCGGGCGAGGTCTTCACGGTCGAGCGCCTGGCGCGCCTGTGGCTCTACCACCCGGCCCTGGGACCGGGCTGGCGGGCCGGCGACGGGTAGCCGACCGGCCTACCAGACCTTCCAGGGCGGCTCGCCGGACTCCCAGAGCTGGTCGAGCACGACCTTGTCCCGCAGCGTGTCCATGTTCTGCCAGTAGCCGTCGTGCTTGTAGGCGGCGAGCCTGCCCTCGTGGGCGAGCGTCTGCAGGGGCTCTCGCTCCCAGATGGTCGCGTCGCCGGCGATGTAGTCGAGGACGGCCGGCTCGCAGACGAAGAAGCCGCCGTTGGCCCACCCGCCGTCGCCGCGCGGCTTCTCCATGAACCTCGAGATCCAGTGGTCGCGATCGAGCGTGAGGACGCCGAAGCGCCCGGGCGGCTGCACGGCCGTCAGCGTCGCGAGCCCGCCGAACGACCGATGCGCCTCGACGAGCCTCCCGATGTCGAGGTCGGTCACGCAGTCGCCGTACGTCAGGCAGAACGTGTCGTCTCCGATGTACGGGGCTGCGCGCTTGATGCGGCCGCCGGTCATCGTCGCCTCGCCGGTGTCGATGACGGTCACGCGCCACCGCTCGGCAACGGTCGAGTGGGTCTCGATCGTGTTCGTGCTCAGGTCGACGGTGACGTCGGAGCTCGTGAGGAAGTAGTTCACGAAGTACTCCTTGAGCATGTGGCCCCGGTAGCCGGCGCAGATCACGAACTCGTCGATCCCGTGCGTCGAGTAGAGCTTCATGATGTGCCAGAGGATCGGCCGCCCGCCGACCTCGACCATCGGCTTGGGGCGGACGGCGCTCTCCTCGCTGATCCGGGTCCCGAACCCGCCCGCCAGGATGACCGCCTTCACGCGGACTGCCGCCGGAGCCGTTGGACTTGCGAGAAGAGGCGGGGGGTGAGCAGGGACGCTACGAGGAGCCGCCATGCGTCGCCTTCGTAGAGCACGCCTCGGTCGACGCGCGCGGCCCAGCCGAGCATGCGGAGCGTCTCGCCGGGCCGCCGCTCGGGGAGGGTCGCTTTGCGGACGAGCCCGAGCAGGTCGTGCCGGCGCGAGGCGGGCAGGAGGCGGCGGAGGGACTCGCTATCGTCGAGACGCTGGCCGTGTTCGGCGAGGAAGCGCGTCTTGACCTGTTCCCGCTTCGCCACCCACTCCTCGCCCGCGCCGTAGCCGGCGTCGACGGGCGGGCCGAAGGCGGCGGTCTGGGCTGCGCCGTGGATCCGGTAGGCGGCGAGCGGACGCGCGACGAAGGCGATGTCCCAGTCCACGGCCATCCGGAGCCAGAGGCCGAAGTCGATCGCCGGGAAGTCGTCCGCCTCGAAGGCCGGCGCCGGCAGAGCCTCCGTCCGCATGAGGGCGGCCGAGGAGCAGACCCGGCAGCCCAAGCGGATCGACTCGGCGAGGAACCGCTCGGCGCTCTCGATCGCGTCGTCGTCCAGCCCGTACGTCCAGTCGGCGTGCGGCTCGATGGTCGCGCCCTCTCCGTCGATGACGCTGAACGCGCTGTGGGCCATCCCGACCCGCTGGTTGCGCTCGAGAAGCGGGACGGTGGCGGCGAGGAAGTCCGGGGCGAGCAGGTCGTCGTCGCAGAGGACGAGGCAGTACGGCGTGCCGACCTCTGCGAGGCACGCGTTGAAGTTGCCGAGGAGGCCGATGTTCTCCGGGCGGTGGACGTACGCGAGGCGCGCGTCCGAGAAGGACGCGACCACGTCGGCCGTCTCGTCCGTGGAGGCGTTGTCGGCGACGACGAGCGAGAACGACTCGAAGGTCTGCTCGAGGACGCTCCGGATCGCTCCCGCGAGCAGAGACGCCCTGTTGTACGTAGGCACGAAGACCGTGACACGCGCCTCGGGGGACGGCTCGCCCATCGGCCCGTAGGCTAGCGCTCGATGGCGGCTCCGACGTTCACGATCGCAATGCCGGCGCACGATGCGGCAGCGACGGTCGGCGCGGCGATCCGCTCGGTCCTCGCGCAGACCCGCCCGGACTTCGAGCTCGTCGTGGTCGACGACGGGTCGGCCGACGGGACGGCCGAGGAGGTGGAGCGCTTCCGCGGCGACGCGAGGGTCCGGCTCGTTCGGGGCGAGCACCGGGGGACGGCGGCCGCGCGAAACGCCGCGATCGCAGCCGGCACCGGCCGCTACGTGAGCATGCTCGACAGCGACGACCTCTGGCTGCCGACTTACCTCGAGTCGATGGAGGCCACGCTCAACGCGAGCCCCGGCGCCGGGCTCGCGTACACCGACGCGTGGGTCCTCGACGACGCGACGCGCCGCATTCAGCGGGTGACGGCGATGCACTACCAGGATCCGCCGGATCCGCCCCCGGCCGACCCGGCGGCCTTCCTCGCCCGCCTCGTCGAGAGCAACTTCGTCTTCATCTCCGCCACCGTGCCGCGTGCCGTCATCGAGGACGTCGGAGGCTTCGACGCAGGCCTCGACGCGTGCGAGGACTACGAGCTCTGGCTCCGTATCCTCTCCAGGGGCTACCGCGCAGTTCGGGCGCCGGGCATCCTTGCCGTCTATCGGAGGTCGCGGGGGTCGGTCTCCAGCAACGAGGAGCGCATGCTCGCCGCCATGGCCCGCGTACTCAGCCTCGCGGCCGACGAGCGGTTTCCGCCGGAAGTCCGTGCGCGAGCAGAAGCCCGGGCGGAGCGAATCGAGGCGGAGCTGGCGGCCCGCCGAGGCGCGCGCGGCGTCCGCCCGGCGCTCGTTCGCGCGCGCGTCCGCGCCGTCCGGGCGAGGGAGGCGGCGCTCCGCCCCGTTCTCTGGCGGCGGACTCCTCCACCCGAGGTGCTGTCGGTCTTCGGTGACCTACGCGAGCTGTAAGCGGCTCAGGACCGGGGGCGGCGGACGCGGATGACGGCCGACGCCACGGTCGCGTCGTCGTAGCGGGCGACCGCGAGCACGCGGGCGTAGCGGATGCCGCGGCGGAAGCGGAGCCTGCGCTCGAAGGCTCCCCGCGGGCCCGTCCGGAGGCGAGCGACGGCGCGCCAGCCCCAGGGCGCCTTCCGGTAGAGAGTCACCGAGCGCCTGCCCTCGAGGGCCGCCTCGGTCACGCGCGATGAGAGCGCGGTGGGGACGCGCACCCTGCCGATCACGATTCGGACGACGCGGGCGCGGCCACGCTTGTACGCCGACAGCCGGATGCGGGGTGCGAGCGGCTGCACCGTCCACGTGTGCTCGACCGGCGCCGCGTCCACGTTCCCGGCGCGGTCGATCGCGGCCACCCGGAGCGTGTGCGATCCGGGCGAGAGCCCTGTGATGAGGGTCGCCGCGCGGCATCGACGGACGGCGCCGGCGTCGAGCTGGCAGCGGAAGCGCGCCCCGGACTCGTTGGCGACGGCCTGGAAGCTCGCGTTCGGCGAGCTCGTCGGGCTGATCGGCGTCGCGGCGAGGACGGTGTCCGGCGGCGTCGTGTCCGGCGGGGGCGGCGCCGAACCGAGGACGAGGCCGGACGCGGCCCGGAGAGAGATGCTCGAGACGGCGGCGCCCTCGCGCGTGTAAAACGTCCCGCGCAGCTCGACGGCTGCGGCGGACGTCGACGGGTTCACGAGCACGACGCCTCCGTCGAAGTCGCGCCGCCAGACTTGGCCAACCCGGTAGGCGGGGCCGAGCGGCATGCCCACATCGGCAGTCCACTCGTCCGAGTACGGGTCCTGCCCGCCCGGACTCGGCTCGAACACGAGCGCGCTCGGCCCGCCGTTCCAGTCGAGGAGGAAGCTGGCGCGGGCGTAGCGCATCGAGCGAACGTCGTCGAGCGGGGCGTACGTGATGCCGAGGTAGACCTTCCCGGCCTGCTGCGTGATCCTCAGGAACTCGCGGCGGTAGGACCAGTCGGCGCCGGTGAAGTGCTGCGAGGCCTCCTGGCCCCACTTCGTCCAGTACTCCTGCACCGCGCCCGAGGTGAACTGGATCCAGTCGCGCCAGACGTCGTGCCCGCTCGGCCAGACGGTGTAGACGTTGGGGAGGACGAGGAAGCCGTCCGCCATGAGCGGGGGCCCGACGCGGGCGAGAAAGCTGCGCGTCGCGGAGGCGTACTGGGCGTCCTGCGGGTACTTCGCCAGCGTGCGACCGGCGAGGTGCCAGGCCGGCGAGTAGTTCGTGTCGTCGAGCATGACGCCGTCCCATCCCTTGGCGCGGAGCTCGGAGGCGACGTTCGCGAGCCAGCGGTCCTGGTAGGCGCGGCTGCCGATGTCCATGAGCCAGACGCCGGAGAAGTGGGCCGACTCTACCCGCCGGCCCTGGGTGTCGAGCAGGAACCACTCCGGATGGTTTCGGTACGCGTCGTAGTAGCCGACGCCGGCCGGGAGGAGCTCGTCGTCGACGCCGTCGTGGCTCGCGTAGTCGACCGTGGCGGCCATGTCCTTGTAGACGATCGCCTTCAGGTCGGGATTCGCCGCCTTGAGGGCGGGGATCCGCCCGTGCTCCCAGGCGTGGAGGATGACGTAGTCGTAGCGCGAGAGGTCTCCACCCGCCGCGGCGCAGGAGCTGCAGATGCGCAGCGCGCCGGTCGCGCGCGCCGCCGGCGCGGAGGGCGCGAGTACGAGCGTCAGGACTGCGAGGGCGGACAGGAAGGCGGCGTGCAGGCCGCGCGATCGCCCTCGGAGAACGCGGCGTATGGCGGGCACATGCGCGACATCGTCGCCGGCTCGGCGCCGCCGAATCCCTCGAGCCAGGGATGGAGCGAGCTAGGCAGCTGCAGCCTCGTCGTAGAGCGCCGCGAGCCCGGCGGCCATGCGCTCCCGCGTGAAGCGCCGGCGCGCGACCCGGCGGCCGGCCGCGCCGAGCTCCCTGCCGAGCTCGGGGTGCTCGAGGAGCCCGCCGACGGCGGCGGCCAGCCGCTGGTGGCTACCGGGCTCGACGAGCACGCCCGTCCGGTCGTCGACGAGCTCGGGGACGCCGCCGACCTGCGTGGCGACGACCGGGACGCCGCCGGCCATGGCCTCGATGAGGCTGACGGGACAGCCCTCGTAGTCGCTGGCCAGGACGACGCAGGCCGCCGTGCGCACGAGCTCGGGCACGTCCTCGCGGCTCCCGAGCAGGCTGACGTGCGCCCCGAGGCCGAGCCGGCGGACGAGCCCCTCGACCTCAGGCCGAAGCGGGCCGTCGCCGGCCAGGTGCAGATGCACTCCCGGAAACCGGTGACGGAGGTCGTCGACGGCGCGAACGACGAGGTCCGGCCGTTTCGGCCGCGCCAGCCTCCCGATCACGAGCAGACGCCCGGCCGCCGGGTCGGGAGGCCCGGCGAAGCGCTCTACGGCGATGCCGTTGGGCACGACCGCGTACTGGCGAGAGTTCCCGATGCCGGCGGCGAGCCCGGCCGCCCGCTCGTGCTCCGAGACGACCGCAATCGTCGCGCACCACGACGCTGCGAGCCGCTCGAGCGTTCGGTAGACGTCGCTGCGGGCGCCGTCGGCGGCCCAGAACGACCAACCGTGCGGGCTGAAGACGCACCTTCGGGCCCGGCCGCGGACTGCGGCCGCGAGCCGGGTCAGGAAGCCGGCCTTGGCCGAGTGCGCGTGCACGACGTCGGCTCGCGAGACGAGCGGGAGAAGCCGCGCGAGCGTGCGGGCGTCGGCCGGGGCCGGCTCGCGGTCGGGCGCGATCGCGTGGAGCGAGATGTCAGAGCGCGCGGCGAGCGCCGCCCAGAGGAGGGATTCGCGCGGGCACGCGACGTCGATCCGGTACCGCTCGGGATCGAGGGCCTCGACGAGCTCGAGCACCTGACGCGGGACGCCGGCGTCGAGCGGCTGGGAGGCGATGAGCAGGCGTTTGGGTTGTGTCATCGAACGTTATTCTTGCTCCGCGCTCCTGCGCCGATACCCCACTTATGGATCTCAAGGAGCTGCTCGACGTTGTCTGGCGCCGGAAAGTGGTCGTCGGCGTCGTCGCGCTGGCGATCGTAGGCCTCGCCGTCATCGCTCTCCAGCTCGTCGATCCGGTCTACGAGTCCAAGTCCACGCTCGTGCTGAGCTCGAGCGCCGACGCGGACGACGACTTCAGCTTCTTCTTCGCGCTCGAGTCGATCGTCCCGGTCTACGCCAACGCGGCGACCACTCGCGCGACGCGCGAACTCGCCGAGGAGCGCCTCGGCTCGGACCTCGCGGACATCTCCGTGGAGACGTTCGAGGGAACCCCGATCATCGAGATCAAGGCGCGCGACCCCGATCCCGAGAAGGCGCGCGACTCCGCCGACGCGGTCAGCGACGCGCTCCTCTCGCAGGTCGCCCGAGGCGACGTCGGCGTCGAATCGCTCGAGATCGACCAGATCGACCAGCCGACCGTTCCCACGGAGGCGGTCTTCCCACAGACGGGGCTTACACTCGCCGTTGCCGCCGTGCTCGGCCTCGCCTTCGGTCTCGCCGCGGCCTTCGTGCGCGAGAGCCTCACGAGCCGCGTAGAGACGTCGCAGGCGCTCGCCGAGCTCGCGGGCGTACCGGTCTACGGCGAGATCCGGACGGCGAAGGGCGTGGAGAAGCTGCGCTCGCCCGAGCAGCTGACGAACAACGCCCGCTTCCGGGGCTTGCTGGAGTCGATGCGGGACCTGCGCACGAACCTGCGCTTCGCCGAGAACGGCCAGCGCTCCGTGGTGATCACCAGCCCGGAGGGCAGGCACGGCAAGACGACGATCGCCTTCGGGCTCGCGGTCACGTTCGCCCGCGCGGGGACACGGACGATCCTGGTGGACGGCGATCTCCGCCGTGGACGGGTCGCCGAGATGTTGAAGCTTCCCCGCGCGCCGGGCCTCCTCGACGCGCTCCGCGGTGCCCCGCTGGAGACCGTCATCCGCCGGAGCAGCATGCAGAACCTCGATGTTCTCCCCGGAGGGAAGCTCGTCGAGGACCCCGGCGAGCTGCTCTTGACGCAGTTCGCAAACGTGCTCCGGCAGCTGGAGGAGATGTACGACGTCGTCGTGCTCGACACGACGCCCCTCGTGCCGGTCAACGACGCGCGGGTGATGGCGAGCTTTGCCGAGACGACAGTGATCGTCGCGAGCGCCGAGGCGACCAAGCGCCGGCAGGTCCGCGAGGCGGTCGAGCGCCTCGCGCTCGTCTCGGTCCAGCCGACCGCCGTCGTCCTGAACCGGTCCAAGACTCCGCGTGGCGACTACTACTACAGCGCCTGAGCGGGTTCCCGGCGCGCCGCTCGAGAGACGGGCGGACGAGCGCACGCGCGCCCTCTTCGCCGCGGCGGGCCTCGTCCTCGCAGCCCTGCCGCTCACCCTCCTGAGCGCCCGCCAGCCGGTGACCGCGGCACTCGTCTTCGGCGGGCTCGTCACGGTTGGCCTCTGCTTCCTGCGCGTCGAGGCGGCACTGCTGCTGCTCGTCGCCTCCGCTCCGCTCGACACCGCCGTCTCTCTCGGCTCCTCGACGCTCACTCTGACGAAGGTCGTAGGGGTCGTCGCCTTCGCCAGCCTTCTGTTCCACCTCGTCGCCGGACGCCGGAAGCTCCATCTGGACAGGAGCCACGCCGTGATAGCGGGCATCCTCGCGATCGCCATGGTCTCGATGCTCCTTGCGCGCGACAGCGGGCTCGCGCTCGAGACGACTCTGCGGTACGCGAGCTTCGTCGCGCTCTACGTCATGGTCACGCAGTTCGTGGGCGAGCACGGTGTCCACCGGGCGGTCGCGTGGGCGCTCTCGCTCTCCGCAGCTGGTACCGGCGCCGTCGCGCTCGCGCGCTACCTCTCGGACGAGTCGCCCGTCGCCACGCTGCCGAACACGAACGCCAACGATTTCGCCTTCGTCCTCGCCACGACGCTCCCGCTCGCGTTCTGGCTGCTCGGCTCGCGGGCCGTCCTGCGCCCGCTCGTCCTGGCCGTCATCGGCGTCATCGCCGCCGGCGTGCTGCTGAGCTTCTCCCGCGGGGCCGTCGTCGGCCTCGCGGCCGGGCTGGCCTGGGAGCTCCTCGCCCGCCGCCGCCGCCTCCCGGCCCTCGTCGGCGGAGCGGTCGTCGCCACGCTCGCCGTCCTGCTCGTGATCCGCGCCGATCCCGCCCGGTTCGAGAGCGGCCTCGAGCTCAAGCAGCAGGTCGCGCAGTACAACGTGGAATCACGCCTGGACGCCTGGAAGGGAGCTGCGACGCTCGTTTCCGAGCACCCCCTGGTCGGGGTCGGGCCGGGCAACTTCCGCGTGCACTTCTACGAGGCGACCGGGAACCCGCCCGGGACGCACAACCTCACCGTCGTGCACAACGCCTACCTCGACATCGCGACCGAGCTCGGCGTCGTCGCCGCGGCCCTCTTCCTGCTGTACCTGGGCATGGTGTTCCTCCGCTGCAACGACGCGGCGCGGAACGGCCTGGGGGCGCCGGGCCTCGCGCACGCCGTGCAGACGTCGCTCGTGATCGCGGCGGTCGCCGCCCTCTTCCTCTCGGAGCAGTACTTCGCCCCGTTCTGGCTGCTGGGCGGGCTCGCCACGGTCGTGTGGGCGGGCGGCCGAGTCCCGGACGCCGCGCGCGGGTGAGGGTCGTCTACGTCTCGAGCATCCCGCGCGGCGGGCCGCTCTCACATCTCCTCCAGCTCGCCCCCCGCGTCGCGGGCCTCGGCGCCGAGGTCCTCGTCCTCTGCGCCGACGAGCGGTTGGCCGGCGCCTTCCGGGAGAGGGGGGTGAAGGCGGCGGCCCTGCCGCTCCGGCACAAGCTCGACCTCGCGGGCGCCCTACGTGGCTGGGACCGCGTGAACGCCGACGTCGTCCACACGCACGACCGGCGGGCGGGCCTCCTCGCTCGTCCGCTCGCCCGCGCCCGCGGTGCCCGCGTCGTCCACACGCTCCACGGCCTCCCCGAGGAGATCGCCCCCCGGCTCGGCCGCGACGGCGCCCCGGCCGGCGGTGAGGCGCCCGGGCTTCGCCTCGCCTGGATCGTCCACGGCTACCTTCGGATCGAGGCCGCACTCTCGCGGCTCGGGACCGTCGTCGCGCCGTCCCACGCCATGCTCCGCTTCCTCGTCGAGCACGGCTTCCCCGCCCGGCGCCTGCGCTGGATCCCGTACGGAATCGAGCCGCGCGCGGCGACCAGCCCGCCCGGCGGCGGTTCGCTCGTGGTGGGGACCGCCGCCAACCTCGAGCCGTGGAAGGGCATCGACGTCCTCCTCGACGCCTGTGCGCGCGTCGACGCGCCGCTCGTCCTCGAGGTGTTCGGCGACGGCGGCGAGCGAGCATCGCTCGAGTCCCGGGCGGCGCGCCTCGGCGTCGATGCCCGCTTCCACGGCTTCGTGGCCGACCTCCCGGCGAGGCTGGGAGGCCTCGACCTCTTCGTCCTCCCCTCGCGAGGCGACAACCTACCCCTCGCGGTCATGGAGGCGATGGCGGCCGGGCTGCCGGTCGTCGCGACGCGCGTCGGCGGAGTGCCCGAGCTCGTCGCCGACGGCGCGACCGGCCTCGTCGTCGAGCCGGACGACGTGGCCGCGCTCGCAGGCGCGATCGGGGCGCTGGCGCGCCATCCGGGGCAGCGGCGAGCGTACGGGGAGGCGGGTGCACGCCGGATGCGGGAGTGCTTCGCTCCAGAGGCCGTCGCGCAGCGCATGGTCGCGCTCTACCGGGAGCTCTGCGGAGGCTCCGGCACTCCTGGGTGAGGCGTGCGAATCCTCCACGCGATCCAGGAGCTCGAGGTCGGCGGAGCGGAGCGCGTCGTCGCCGCGCTCGCCGCGGGCGCCCGCCGCCGCGGGCACGATGTCGCCCTCGCGGCGGTCCCCGGCCGTCTCTCGCGCGAGCTCGATCTTCCCTTCTTCGAGCTACCTCTCCTCGAGCGGCGCGCCGTGCGGGTCGCGCCCGCGGCCTGGCGGCTCGGCCGGGTGCTCGCGACGTGGTCGCCGGACCTCGTCCACGCGCACAACCCGGGCATGGCGGTCGTCACGGGGCTGGCGACGCGCCGGGGGCGACGGCCCGCCGCGCTCGCGAGCGTCCACGGGATGCCGGAGAAGGACTATCCGCGAGCGGCCCGTATCCTCCGCTGGTCCGGGCTCCCGGTCGTGGCCTGCGGGCCGGGCGTTGCGGCGGCTCTCGCCGAGCACGGGTACGCCGTGCGCACGACGATCCCGAACGCCGTGGGGCCGCCTCCGCCGGCGGCTTCCCGAGCGGAGCTCGGGCGCGAGTGGCGGATCGGCGGCGAGCAGAGGCTCGTTCTCACCGTCGGACGGCTGGCCGAGGCGAAGAACCATGCCGCCGCCGTGCGCGCGCTCGCATGCGTCCCGGAGGCGGTTCTCGTCCTCGTCGGCGAGGGGCCGCTCCGGCCGCGGCTGGAGGCCGAGGCGGCCGCAGCGGGCGTCGGCGACCGCGTCGTCTTCGCCGGCTTCCGGAGCGACGCGCGCGCTCTCATGGGAGCGGCGGACGCCGTGCTCCTGCCGTCGCGCTCGGAGGGCCTGCCGCTGGTCGCGCTCGAGGCGGCGGCGGCCGGGGCGCCCGTCGTCGCCTCCGCCGTGCGCGGTGTCCGGGAACTCCTGACCGACGGGCGCGACGCCCTCCTCGTCCCGCCCGACGACCCCCCCGCGCTGGGGGACGCCCTCGCGCGGGTCCTGCGCGAGGACGGGCTCGCCGAGCGGCTCTCCGAGGGCGGCCGCCGGCTCGCACGGGAGAACAGCGAGGAGCGCATGGTGGCCGGGTACCTCGAGCTCTACGCGGCGCTCGCATGAGCGCCCGCGAGGCGGAGCGCGGGCGCGTGGAGGCGCTCCTCCTGCTTCCCGGTCTCGCCGCGTTCGGGACGTTCCTCGCTTGGGGCGCGCTCGACGGCGGCTATCCTCCAACGGTCTGGTACCCGGGGGCGCTGTTCCTGCTCGGGCTGGGCGCCGTCGTGGCCGCGAGCGGCCGGGCCGCGCTCCCCGGGACGGCCGCCCGGCTCGCCGTCGGCTTCCTGGCCGCGTTCGCGCTCTGGAGCGCGCTCTCGCTGGCGTGGGCGCACGTCGAGGGAGACGCGTGGGACGGCGCGAACAGAACGCTTCTCTACGTCGTCGTGTACACGCTCTTCGCCGCGTGGCCGTGGCGTCCCGCGGGAGCGGTCGGCCTTCTTCTCCTCTTCTCCGCGGGCGTCGCCGTCACCGGAGCGGCCACGTTCGCCCAGGCGGCGGCGAGCGCGGAGGCGGCCTCCTTCTTCACCAGCGGGCGGTTCAGCGAGCCGGTCGGGTATGTCAACGCGAACACCGCGCTCTTCCTGATCGCCTTCTGGCCCTCCGTCTTCCTCGCCTCGCGCAGGGAGGTGCCGGCGGCGGCGCGCGGGCTGGCCCTCGCCGCGGGCGGGACGCTCCTCGAGCTCGCCCTGCTCACCCAGAGCCGGGGCTCGCTCTTCGCCTTCCCCGCCGTTCTCCTGCTCTTCGTCGTGCTCGTGCCGGACCGCCTGCGCGGCCTGACGACTCTGGTCCCCGCCCTCGGGGCGGTCGTGCTCGCCCGCGGGCCGCTCCTCGACGTCTTCCACGTGGCGGAGGGAAGCGGGGGTCGCGACGAGCTCCTCGAGGCACGGAACGCGATCGCCCTGACGGCACTGGTGCTCTTCGTCGTCGGAGCGGCCGCCGGATGGGTCGACCGCCGGGTCGAGCTTCCCACCCGCCTGACCACGTGGACGGCACGGGCGGTCGCCGTCGGCGCCGTTGCCTTCGCGCTCGTCGCCGCGCTCGCGCTCGTCGACCGCTACGGGAACCCGGCGACGAGGGTCTCCGCCGCGTGGGACGAGTTCACCGCGGGTCAGCCGGAGGAGATCGGCTCGTCCTACTTCGCCTCCGGCCTCGGGAGCAATCGCTATGACTTCTGGCGCGTCGGATTCGGGGAGTTCACGGAGGCGCCGCTGCAGGGCATCGGGGCGGAGAACTTCGCCGTCGCGTACCTCGAGGAGCGCGAGAGCGACGAGGAGCCGCTCTACCCCCACAGTCTCGAGATTCAGGTCCTCTCGCAGACGGGCATCGTGGGAGCGCTCCTCTTTCTCGGTTTTCTCGCCGCCGCCCTGGCGGGGGCGTGGCGGGCCCGGGCGAGCGCCCGCGGGCTCGAGCGCGGCCTCGTTTCGGTCTGCGTCGTCGCCTTCGCGTACTGGTTCGCGCACGGCTCCGTCGACTGGTTCTGGGAGTTCCCCGGGCTGGCGGCGCCCGCGCTCGCCTGCCTGGGTTTGGCCGCCGGGCTCGCACCCCGGGCCGCCGGCCTCCGAGTCGCGCGGAGGAGCGGACCGGGGCGCCGGGCGGGGGCCGCGGCGTTCGCCGTGATCGGGGTCGTCGCGGCGATCTCGTTCGCGCTTCCCTGGCTCGCCGCGCGCGAGGTCGACCGCGCGGCGGCAGTGTGGCGAGACGATCCCGACGAGGCCTACGAGGCGCTCGCGAACGCGCGACGCCTCAATCCGCTCAGCGACCGTCCCGACCTCGTCGCAGGGGCGATCGCGAGCCGGCTCGACGATCTGGAGCGCATGCGCGCGTCCTTCGTCAGGGCGCTCGAGCGGAATCCGGCGAACTGGTACGCGCACCTCGAGCTCGCTATCGCGGCGGCGCTCTCGGGCGAGCGCGAGCGCGCCCTCGCCCAGCTTGCCCGGGCGCGCGAGCTGAATCCGGCCGAGCCGGTCCTCGGACTCGTGGGCAGGCAGATCCGGAGCGGCGAGCCCGTGTCGCCGCGGGCCGTCGACCGCCTCTTCCTGCAGCGCGTCGAGCAGCGGACGAGCTAGCGCGCGCTCGCTTCGGCGGCGCCCGGGACGTGCGGGCGGAGGCCGCGCCGCTGCGCCGGCGCATCCGGCTCGGCAGCTAGAGTCGGAAATGTCGGCCGGGCGGCGCTGTGACGGTCGCGATAGTTGCAATTCCCGATGTTTTCCAGTAAGTCGAGAAGGGGACAAGCCGTCACGAGTTGTTCCCCTTGCGGCCAAATTAAGGGAGGAGAGGCGTGAGACGTTTGTGGGCTTTTGCGGTAGCCCTGTTTGTTGGGCTGACCTGGGTTTCCGTCGCGTTCGCTCAGGATCCGAGCGAGCTCGGCTACGGAGGCGTAGGCGGCAACGTCCAGGGCGGCGTTCAGGGTGGTGGTGGCTCGCTGCCGTTCACGGGCCTGGACCTGCTCCTGCTCGTTGCGGCGGGTGCTCTGCTCCTCGCGGCGGGCGTGGCGCTTCGGCGCCTCGGCCGGGCGCGGAGCTAGCGCGGAGACAAGTCTCCGGGCCGCCGGCAGGGCTGGCGGCTCTCGACTGCGGACTGCGGTAGCCGATGAAGACGACCGAGACGCGCGCGCGCGCCGTCGCACTCGAGCAGGCCTCGAGCGGGCCTCGCGCGCGCCGCGGCGACCGGCCGCTCACGTGGCCGTGGGCGGCGCTCGGCATCGATCTGCTCATGCTGCTCGCGGCAGTGGTCGTGGCGGAGCTCGCCGCGCCGAGGGCCGGGGTCCCGTCCACGCCGATCCCATGGCTCGCGGCGTTCCCGCTCCTGGTCGTCTTCCTCCTTGCAACCCGCGGGATGTACAAGCCACGCCTCTTCATGCGCACGCTCGACGATCTTCGAGCCGTGACGACGACGGCCGCGCTCGCCGCCATGATCGTCCTCTCGCTTCGAGTCGTCGTCACCGACCACACGTGGACCGCGGCTCAGACTGCCCGCCTGTGGGCGTTCGCGGCCGTCTACCTCGTCGCGGGCCGGAGCATCCTGGCCTGGACGGAGCTCCAGGCGCGGCGCCGCGGCGAGGCGCTGCGGCCGACGCTCCTGATCGGCGCTGGCCGGATTGGCCGCCTGACGGCGGCGCGTCTGCTCGCGCATCCCGAGTTCGGGCTCCGCCCGGTGGGCTTCCTCGACAAGGAGCCGCTCGCCGAACGCAACGCGGAGGACCAGATCCCGGTGCTCGGAGCGAGCTGGGACCTCGAGGAGGTCATCGAGGAGCACCGCGTCGAGCACGTCCTCGTCACGTTCTCGACCGCGCCGCAGCACGTCCTCCTGGAGCTGGTCAGGCGTTGCGATGCCCTCGGCGTCGAGGTTTCCTTCGTTCCTCGCTTCTTCGAGAAGATGAGCGGGCGGGTCGACTGCGAGCACCTCGGCGGGCTCCCGATCATGAAGGTCGAGCCGGCGAACCCGGGCGGCTGGCAGTTCTCGGTGAAGTACGGCCTCGACAGGCTCGTCGCCGGGCTGCTCCTCGTCTTGGCGGCGCCGGTGCTCGTCGCGGCCGCCGCTGCCGTCCTTCTCACCATGGGACGCCCGATTTTCTTCCGGCAGGCGCGGGCAGGTCGGGACGGGCGGACGTTCCAGATGCTCAAGATCCGGACGATGCGCCCCGCGGGCGCCGAGGAGCGCCGGCCGGCCCTGCCGCCCCTCACTGCGCCGGGCGGGGTGGAAGGCGAGGATCGGCGGACGCCGCTGGGCGCTCTCCTCCGAAGGACGTCGATCGACGAGCTGCCCCAGCTCTGGAACGTCCTCCGGGGCGAGATGAGCCTCATCGGGCCGCGACCCGAGCGACCGGAGTACGTCGAGCTCTTCACGGAGCACGTCCCCCGCTACGGCGAGCGGCACAGGGTCAAGGCGGGGATCACCGGATGGGCGCAGGTGCACGGCCTCCGTGGCAAGACCTCGCTCGCCGACCGTGTCGAGTGGGACAACTACTACATCGAGAACTGGTCGCTCTGGCTGGACGTCAAGATCCTGCTGATGACCTTCGCGGCCGTCTTCTCGCCCCGCTCGGCCGAGTAGGCCGACCCTAGCCGCTCGGTCGGCGCGCGGCCTCGCTGCCGTCGCTTTGGTGCGAACGGGACACCTGCGGCAAAGGGGACGCAATGAAGAGATTCGCATGGGCCGCTCTCGCGGTCGTGCTCATGGTGCCGGCGCCCGGCTCTGCGTTCGCCGGGAAGCCGGAGAAGGCGAAGGAGCCGAAGGCGAAGGCGGAGGCGCCGGGGCAGAGCCACGCTCCGGGCCAGGCGAAGGCGAAGAAGGCCGAGCCGCCTGCGACGCCGAAGCCGCGCGGGAAGGCGCACGGGGTCGTGCGGCGGACCGCGGCGGCCGAGCCCGCTCCGTCGCCGGCGGCTCCCGAGGCGCCGAAGGCACGCGAAGGCCGAGAGGACCGTTCGCCCGGCTCGGGTCGCTCGGCCGGCTCGGGCCGCTCGGGAGAGCGGTCGCGGGCGGGCCGCGGGAAGCTAACGCTGTGCCATGCGACCGGCTCGGTGACGAACCCGTTCGTCGTCATCACGGTGTCCGTCAACGCGACCACGGGAAACGGGCACGGCGATCACGCGCGAGACGTCATCCCCGCCCCCGCGGCCGGGTGCCCTTCATCCCCGCCCGACGACCCGGGGACGCCGGCGGACCCGGGCACGCCGGGGGATCCGGATGGAAAGGATCCCGCGGATGACCCACGCGACCCCGTCCCCGCAGGCGGTGGAGGCGGCGATTCGGTGCTCGTCGGTCAGCCGGTCTCGCCGGCGGCCGAGACGACCGCGCCGGTGAAGGAGGAGCTCCCGTTCACGGGCCTCCCGCTCGCGCTCCTAGCGCTTCTGGGAGTGTGCGCCATGGGAATCGGCGTCCTCTTGCGGCGGAAGGGCAGGCCGGTCGGAAGCACGGCGGGGCCGGCGAGCAGGTAGACGCTCGCCAGGCCGGCCCATTCGCCGTACGGCTCGAGCAGCTCGCGCGTGTCGTCCGGGCCCGCCGGGCGGCCACGGAGAGCGGCGCAGAGCTTGACGAGGCCGAGGTCGCCGACGAGCCCGCGCTCCCAGCGGCCGAGCCCGTAGAGGCACACCATGCCCGCCGACCAGGGGCCGAGGCCACGCTCGCGCTCGATGCGGTGGGCCGCCGCGTCGGTGTCGACCGCCCGCAGCCGCTCGACGTCCCATTCGCGCGAGAGACGGACGAGGGCGGTCGCCTTGCGGGCGACGAGACCGTTCCGCTGCAGCTCGGCCGGCGCGTAGCCGGCGAACGTCCTCCGAGTGGGCGGCAGGCAGAGGCTCTTGTGCCGCGGCGCCGCCATGCGGAGCAGCCGAGCCTCGAGGAAGCGGGCCGCCTTCGCCTGAATCAGCTGGCCGCAGACCGCCTTCAGGAGGGCGTGCGCGACCGTCGCGGTGCGGAGCGGGCGGAGGCCGCGCAGGCGGCGGAGCGGCGGGCCGATCAGCGCGTCGTTCTCGAAGCGACGGAGAAACGCTGTGTGGTCGTCGTCGGCGGCGAGGACGAAGCGAAGCCGCTCGAGCGCGGCGGCGGGCGCCGCGCCGGCGAGGTGCACGGCGAGCGAGCCGTCCGGCCGCTGCCACACGCGCGCCATGGCCGGCCCGCCCGCGTCCAGCGCCATCGTGAGGACACCGTCCCGGAAGAACCGCGTAGCGTCGCTCTTGAGCCGCGCAGAGAGGGCGAGCGAGTACGGCGGGCGCGGGACGATCGTCGTCTCGAGGACGGCCACGAGGCCGCGAGCCTACCGGCTCCTCCGGCGGGCAGCCGCCGGTGTCCGCTCGAGACCTGTCCCGGGGTCAGACCCCTACGCGTCCCCGGAGGACGTGCCGCCCCGGCCGGACTCCGACTGCCGCGGGGAAACACCCGCCCGGCGGGGAGAGTCCGTCCGCGTCGGGCGTGTCTGCGGACGCCATGTCGGGGTCAGACCCCGACGTGTCCCGTGCGGACACCCTTGCGCCGGGAGCCGGGACGGCCCCTCCGGGGCGTCAGGAGCGGCGGCCGAACTCGGCGACGACGACGGTGACGTCGTCCCAGGCGCGGTAGTACCCGGCCGGGTTGTCCACGTGGACCGCGGCGACGGCGACGTCGCGCCAGCCACGCGCGAGGACGTTCGCGCGGTGGCCGGGGCTCCGCAGCCACCGCCGCACCGTCTGCCGCGCGCCGATGTCGGGCGCTCCCCATGCGAGATTCTCGCCCGCGCTCCACGACCGGAAGCCCGGCCCCGGGTAGTACCACCGGATCCAGCGCCCGTACGCTGTCCAGCGGGGATCGCGCCGCGGCGTGAAGAGCTCGTGCCGGAAGTATGCAGCCGCGGCCATCGAGCGGGCGTGCCGCTCGGCCGCGCGAGAGAGGCCGTGTTCGACCCGGAGCGCCCGGAGGCCGCGGCTCTTCCGGACGGCGTTGATCCGCTCGACGAGCCTCTCCTCGAGCGAGGCCTCCCGGGTCACGGTCGCGGCCGGCGCAGCCGTCGCGCTCGCGAGCAAGCTCGCTGCGAGAAGCAGGATCGCGACCGTCGTGCGCACCTCCCTGGTGTCGGCAGGAAGGCCGCCTTGCCGCTCCCCTGGAGAGGGGACAACTCACTCTGTTGCGACTCCGTTAAGGAGCCGATACGTCCTTCATGGAGCGCTCGGAACGGCCCGACGGGTTCGGTACCATAGGCACGGCTGTCGACCGGAAAGGACGCTGAAGCTTTGTTCGAGCGCTTCACCGAGAGAGCCAGACAGGTCGTCGTTCTCGCCCAAGACGAGGCCCGCGCCCTCAAGCACAACTACATCGGGACCGAGCACATCCTGCTCGGACTCCTCCGCGAGGAGGAGGGTCTCGCCGCGCGCGTGCTCGAGAGCCTGGACATCACGGTGGAGGAGGTGCGCGCCCAGGTAGCCCGCATCGTCGGCCAGGGCGACGAGGTCACAACGGGCCAGATCCCGTTCACGCCGCGCGCGAAGAAGGTGCTCGAGCTCGCGCTGCGCGAGGCGCTCTCCCTCGGTCACAACTACATCGGCACCGAGCACATCCTGCTCGGGCTCGTGCGGGAGAACGAGGGTGTCGCCGCCCGCATCCTGCTCGACTTCGACGCAGACGCGGAGAAGATCCGCAACGAGATCATCCGGATGCTCTCCGGGCCCGGGCGGCAGCGCCAGGGTGCAGGCGGCGGCGCCGGCGAGAAGGCGAAGAGCTCGAAGCTCCTCGACCAGTTCGGCCGCAACCTGACGAAGCTCGCCGCCGA
>WUUC01171983.1_pt1 | contig 22341 bp, 17 predicted proteins | sample 6278441 | NCBI WGS metagenome assembly WUUC01 (sample SAMN13675441, study PRJNA597444) | soil metagenome | isolation source: soil | place: USA: Washington | collected 2017-10
AAAAAGGAAATGGGGCGGACTTACAGCATGCCAATTCTGCAGAAATTTCAACTGCGGAAAGCGATAAAACGTTACGTTCAATTCAAGTGTATCAAAACGGGAACTATAATACTCAAACCATTTTTTTTGGGGTAACCCCGCAGGATAAAAAATTTCTTTCCAATCGCTATAGTGATAGCCTGAGCATCCAATATGCCACTTCATTCTTCACTGTTTTATTTTATTATACAAAAATGCGTCCAAGTGGTGCTGGCGTATAATTTGCAACTGGTGTAAAAACACCCCACATGCCTGAAGGGCCCTCTATCGTTATTTTAAAAGAACTCATTGCACCCTTTAAAGGCAAATCAATTATTTCGGCAAAAGGAAATGCGAAAATTGACATGGAGCTGTTGACGAAAAAAAAGATCCTGGATCTGCGGAGTTGGGGAAAGCAGTTTTTTATTTGCCTGCATAAAGTAACAATCAGGATACATTTTTTGATGTTTGGATCCTACAGCGTGGACACACAAACAAAACCGGATAAAAGTTTACGACTGGGAATTTTTTTCAAAACGGGATCGATTTATTTTTATACCTGTTCGGTACGCTTGATTCATGATGATCTTGATGCCCTTTATGATTGGGAAGCCGATGTAATGAGTGACCTGTGGAGTCCGCTAAAAGCACGGAAGAAATTAAAAGCCATGCCGGACACCATGGTTTGCGACGCATTGCTTGATCAGCAAGTGTTTTCAGGAGTAGGGAATATAATAAAGAATGAGGTACTGTACCGCATTAAACTTCACCCGGAAACACTTGTTAAACATATCCCGACCCGGAAGTTAACCCAACTTATTAAAGAAGCCCGTAATTATAGTTTTGACTTTTTGAAATGGAAAAAAGAATATGTTTTGAGAAAACATTGGCTTGCGCATACAAAAAAAACCTGCAATCGTTGCGAACTGCCATTGATAAAAAAATACTGTGGCAAAACACAACGCCGTACTTTTTTCTGTGAAAACTGCCAGGTTAAATATGAATAAAAGCCCCGCACACTTATCAGTGGCGGGGCAGTTTCTCAACCGTCCGGATCCTAAATTAGTTTTTCGCTATATCGAATTTTCTGAAGATCGACCGTACACTACTTTGAATTTCCCTGGTCGTCATATTCCTGCCGCCCACTTCGTCAGTAGCCCAGCCCTGCCAAACCGCTTTATCGGTTTTAGCATCAATCATGGATATTGTAACTGTTCCTTCACGGGTATTGACATTATAGTTATCATAGCCAACAAATCTCGACGGATAATAAACCCGGAATAACCGGCGTGAGTAGGGATTATAAAATGACCGGATAAAAGGTTGTGAATAGACAGCGTCAGATTCTTTTTTTACTGCCCTTTCTACCAACAAATCATAACTAAGTAATACATCCGGATCATTCTTTGTTTCCCGCCAGCCAGCAGTTTTTTCAAGTTCTTTAGTTACTGCATCCCGCACTTTTTGTTCTGCCAGGTCATTGTTTTTACTTTTATCTGTTTCTTCCTTCTCCGCCCAGGCAAACGTTTTGTACTTACTAAAATCAACGTTATCGTCTTTTTCGATATGAGCCGTGGAAGCACAACTTGCAAGCAAGAAGACGAAACCTAGATAGCCGCTCCACAGTTTCCATTTCCTCATCATAACTACTCCTTTTTATTTTAATGATCTTTAATCTATCATTACTATAAACGGAAAAATTGATGCCGGGATTACTAAGAAGATGTGAAAGTTGCGTCAGGAAATAGTTAAAACGAACGTGCAGGCGGGTTTATGAATCCGGATGTTAAATCGAATACAATCCTTAACATTGTAAGAGACAGTTAACCCAAACCAATCTCGTAGTGGCGGTCAGGGATCTCAATGTCTAAAAAACCTTTGCGAAAAAGACGGTCTTTAAAACCCTGTTGCACATCATACTCTCCATGTACTAGAAATAATTTTTGTACCGCCCTTGGATTTTGGCTGGCAAGCCATTGGCTAAGGTCTTCATAATCGCCATGGGCACTCATGCTGCGAACACTGCCCACTTCCGCATGCACTTCATGCTGTACGCCAAAAATGGACACTTCTTTCGCACCATTTATCAGGCGGCCACCCAGGGACCGCGGTTCGCAATAACCGGTGAGCAAGATGGCATTACGGCTGTTTTCAATATTGTTACTGATATGATGTTTTACACGACCAGCATCAGCCATGCCGCTTGCAGAAATAATCACACAAGGCTCATTGCGAAAATTAAGCAGCTTGGATTGCTCTACCGACTTAATATATTTCAAACCTTTGAAAGAAAAAGGATCAGCGTCCGATTGCAGAATTTTTTGAATCGTCCTGTTAAAATATTCCGGGTACGCTTTCACAAGTTCTGTTGCTTCAAGGCTCAACGGGCTGTCCAAAAAATAATCGAGCTCAGGCAAGCGCCTTTCATTTTCCAACTGGTTCAATGCAAACAGGATTTCCTGCGTCCGCCCTACGCTAAATGCAGGCATTATGAGTTTACCTTTTTTTTGTAAACAGGTTTTGTCGATCCATTCCAGCAAATGGTCGGGCGTCGTTACCATATCTTCGTGAAGACTGTTGCCATAAGTTGACTCAAGGATGATAAAATCCGCTTGCGGAAAAGTATCAGGCGATTTTAAGATAATGTCACGGTAACGGCCTACATCTCCGCTAAAAGTAAGCTGCCGTACGATCCCGTCTTCTTTTATTCTTAAATGTACACAGGCGCTACCGATGATATGCCCGGCATCGGTAAATAACACTTCCACATTTTCAATAATTTGCTGCCATACACCATACCTGACCTCAATGAAACTAGCGAAACAATTATTGGCGTCTTCGACCGTATAAAGTGGTTTCAGGAAAGGAAGTCCCTCTGCCAACCTCTTCTTGTTGCTGTACTTCACATCGCTTTCCTGTATTTCACCGGAGTCCTCCAGCAATATTCCAGCTAATTCTCTTGTGGCAGGTGTACAAAATATTTTTCCGCCAAACCCATCCTTTACCAGTTTCGGAATCAACCCGCCGTGATCAATATGCGCATGTGATAGTACCAGCACATCCACTTGAGCAGGATCGAAACCGAAATCGCGGTTGAGACTATCGGTGTCTTTACCCATTCCCTGGAACATTCCGCAGTCAAGCAATATTTTTTTGCCATTTTTTAGTGTAAGCAAATGTTTGGATCCAGTAACTGTCCGTGCTGCCCCGTGAAATGCTATTTTCATATAAACTTGTTTAAGATCAGTGATATTATTATTACCATCAAGTCCCTGATTTTCCTTTCCTGGCTTTAAAAGACCATGTAATGTAAAATTCTGCTACAGTTTCACCAGTTACATTCTTCCCTGTTGACTTAGCTCTCAGAGTTCCCGCTTCTCCTGTAGTTATGCTTTCTTCAATCGCAGTCAACATTGCCTGGCCATCATTGCAGGTAAATATTGTTCGCCCGGTGGCTTTTTTAAAATACTCCGATTCTACTTTTATGACCAGCATGGAAACGGCAGGTGTCTTTCTATGCAAATGAGCCATCGCTAATGCACCGGTACTCATTTCGGCCGCCATAGACAGGCAGGCAAAATAGGTAGAGTTGAACGGATTTTGAGAAAACCATTTGTACGGAACTGTTGCTACGCAATGCTTTTCATCTATTTCCCGGACGCGAACCCCCGCAAAAAAAGCGCTTGGCAATTTTATCAATAAAAACAACCTGAACTTAAAAGGATGTTTCATTAACCGAATAAATTGCTGTGTGCCGGAATGCATCATTGTTCTTTGTATTGATTTGCATCTAAGGCCTTCGGACCCCAATCGTTCAGAAATCCGGCAACCGTTTTGGCATTGTATCCTTTACCTTCTTCCAGGTAACTGGAGTTTTGTGTATGTATTAATTTACCATTGTCATCCAGCACCATGAAAACGGGAAAACCAAAACGTTGAGGGTACCCATATCTGCCAAATATTTTTTCATTTTTATTTTCTTTGCTGTAATTCAGGTGATAAACTATATAATTTGCCTGCACAAGTGAATCAACAGATTTGTTCGTCGTTACAAAGTCATTAAACCTGGCGCACCAAATACACCAGTTGCCGCCTGCCTGGATAAAAACATGTTTTCCTTCTGCCTTTGCCCGCCTTACAGCTTCTGCTATCTCTTGTTCTGCATCTTCACCAGGTTTATACAACTTAAACGTTTTCAGGTCCTGTGAAAACAACGATGCAGAAAAAATTAGCACGGTTAGCAACGAAATGAGTTTTTTCATACCTGGTCTGTTTATTTAAATTGATGAATACATCTCTTCTACTTTCCTGGTCAGTTGTACGGCTTATCGCCCGGGTTCAATACCTGACCGAACACCTCGCGACGGCTCCCAGTCATCATTATTATCGTTTTGATTCTGATCGGGATGATCATCCGTCATTCGTATCGAAATAGTAAAAGTCTTTAATCTTTTAAATGTAGGAAGTTCAGACGAATTAACATCCAAATAGTTAAGATTGTACTTTTACTGTAACTCTGCTCTCTTTTTTAAATAAGTTTCGTCATTTTTGATATATGAGATCAATACAAACGATTATACTTTCCTGTTGCCTACTATTCGCAGGTATTAATAGTTACGGTCAAAAAGCAGAAGGAAAATTAAAGTTCGATGAGGGAACAAAACTTGTGGTGTATACTACCGTGAAAACCTCTGTTATCCAGCAGGCGATGGGAAATGCGATTGACTTTACAGCAGATGGATCAGCAATACATAGCTACACCGTTACCAAAACCAGTGCGCAACAAACAACACTTCATCACCAGCCTGAGAAGATCATATTCATGTTTGATGGTATGGGCAGAAAATTTTCCTTTGACTCTGAGAACAAAAATGATATGTCGGGTCAATTCGGAAAAGCTGTAAACAATATACTAAGGAAAGAGTTTGATGTGACTATTGATAACAACGGGAAAGTTTTGGCGGTAGATCCTGAAAAAACGGAAACGGTGAAGGCTGATGAAAGACTGACCATGGTATTTAATATGCTTAAAGACATTACAGACGTTGTCTACCCGCCGAAAAAAGGCGAACCTGGTTTCTTTAAAGTGTTACCCCCCGCCGAAACCGCGCCGGGAAAAAGCTGGACTGATTCGTTGAAGAATAAAACAGGGACATTCATGACCACATATACGTTATCGGCTATAACAGATTCAACAATTGTTGTTGATTTCACGACAATTTCCGCAACGATATCTAACGCCATGATGATGGGCAGGGAAACCGTGACTACAATGAGCAGCACTGGCCATGGAACGATCATCCTCGATAAGCTAACGGGTATCATAAAAGAAAAAAGAATGATGACTGAATCGAATGGTCATACCGAAGCAATGGGCGGATCTGTGCCTGTGACGGCCAAAACAACTATCACTATCCAAGTAAACCCTGAGTAATGGATAATTCCATGATCATATTTATTATTGCGGTGTTGGGAATTTACCTGGTTTGGAAATTAATGGATCCAGGGAATAAGAAAAAATCTAAGCAGCGAAAGTTCAAAATCGGCAAACACCGGAGGAAAGGGATGGATGATGATGATGCATAAATTTGGCTCCCGGCTATTGACCTGTTGCAGGTTGATTTTTCAGTAAATCATTAAACTCATCTCTTTTACGTACAAGCCTTGCTGAGTTTTCGGTGATCATTACCTCTGCCGGCTTATACCTTGAATTAAAATTAGAAGACATCTCAAATCCATAAGCACCTGCATTATGAAAAACAAGATAATCGTCTTCCCTTACTTCGTTTAATTTTCTATCCCAGGCAAAAGTGTCTGTCTCGCAAATATTGCCAACGACGGAATAGCTTTTCTCATCGCCCCCCGGATTGCTAATATTTTGAATACGGTGGTATGAATCATAGAACATAGGCCTGATCAGGTGATTGAATCCACTGTTGATACTTACAAATGTAGTAGCCGCAGTTTCTTTCAACACATTTACCTGTGCAACAAAATAACCGCATTCGCTCACTAAAAATTTTCCTGGTTCAAACCAAATTTGCAAACCCTTAGCTACAGGATGATGATCAAAAGCCTCCTTTACTTTTTTCGCCAGCAGGTCTATATCCGTTTCTTCATCACCGGCTTTATAAGGCACTTTAAATCCGCCACCAAGATCAATGGATCGCAACTCTTCAAAATGAGGAATAATATCAAATAATACTTCGATGCCTTTTACAAACACCTCGACATCTTTTATTTCACTGCCGGTATGAATATGCAGGTTATTGATATGAATGTTATTCTGCTTAACAATTGAAAGCAGTTCGTTTAATTGTTCGACAGGTATCCCAAACTTGCTTTTATCGTGACCTGTTGAGATCTTTAAATTTCCACCGGCCATAATATTAGGACGAAGCCTGATTCCCACCGGATAGGTATGACCATATGCTTTACCAAATTTTTCCAGGTTGGATAAACTGTCGATATTAATATTTACACCCAATTCTTTTACTTCCTGTATCTCATCAAAACCGACACCATTGGACGTATATAACACATTTTGCGGAGTAAATCCTGCATGTAAGGCCAGCTTCACCTCATTTACAGAGCTGCAGTCAACATTGGCTCCTATAGAACGGATGTGTTTCAGTATACTGATATTGGTCAATGCTTTGCAGGCATAAAAAAAAACTACATTACTTCCGCTGAAAGCTGTTGCCAGTTTTTTGTATTGCTCAGTTATCTTTTCAGCGTGATATACATAAACAGGGGTTCCGAATTCATTTGCGACTGCTATTAATTGCTGGGGCGATAATTGTTCCGACATAGTTGGCGAAGATAAAAAAGGCGGAGCACCGTTCCAAACAGCGCTCCGCCTCATAACTATTTTATGTAAAGATTAGCCCTGTTCTTCGTCCAGGGTCTTATCGATCAGTTCTCCGTCTTCTGTTACCGAAAGCATCACATGGTCGTCTGTATCATCGGCTTTTATTTCCTGTGCAACAGTTAGAGAAGTCTTGTCATCGTCTTGTTCAGTCGTGGTTTCTTCATCTGAGGTTCCAGCATCTTTTATTGCTGTTGGTTCCACTACCTGGTCGGCCAGCACTTCCTTGATCTTTGGAAGGTCTTCTGCAGAATTAATTCCAAAATAATCCATGAAATTTCTTGAAGTGGCGTACACTAACGGATGGCCGGGCATTTTCTCATTACGTCCACTTATGACAATCAATTCTTTTTCCAGGAGCTTCTGCACAGCGTAATCGGAACTTACACCACGGATCGATTCTATTTCGCCCTTGGTAACCGGTTGTTTATAAGCAATAATAGAAAGTGTTTCCAGCGCCGCTGATGATAAACGTTTTAAAAATTTATCTCCGTTTAGTTGTGCGATCGTTTTATGGTAGTCCTTTTTAGTAAGAAATTGCCAGCCACCGCCGCTTTGCCTGAGTTCGAATGGATAAAACTCGGAACCATATTTCTCAGTAATACCCTCAATAGATGATTCTACCTGGTCCAATGATATCTTATCCTCCATAAAACCAAAAGCGTTGTTCACCAATTCGGTAATGTCCAGACTTGTCAAAGGTTTATCGCTAGCAAAGATCAAAGCTTCAATATGCGGTATAAGATTAGTTATTTCCATAAGACCCAAACCATGCCCCCATCCCCTAAAGGGGTGTTCATATACACTCCGCTTTGACGATGAAGTAGTTTTTAATTAATAATCGATTAAAGAACTTTGTTATAACAATTTATCAATCAACGAAAATACAATCCGTGATGTGAAGTTGAAAACACATTTATCAACATACAATTACCATGCTGTCCTTGAAATAAAAGGAATCTAATACTTAATTTAATTCCCCTTTAGGGGACAGGGCTTTGACAGGGGGTTTTCTATCCCTCCAGGGCTGCTGCCCCGCTTACTATCTCCGTTAATTCTGTTGTAATAGCGGCTTGCCTTGCACGGTTATAAGAAATTTTCAGGCTGCGAAGCAATTCATTGGCATTCTCACTCGCTTTATCCATCGCTGTCATTCTTGCGCCGTGTTCCGAGGCATTTGAATCCAACACCGCTTTATATAATTGAGTGTTGAGGATTTTCGGCATTAGTTCCGCTACCAATTCTTCTTTGGAAGGATCGTAAATGAAATCAGCCTTTTTACTCCCGGCCTTCTTTTCCACTTTTGGGATCGGCAAAAATCGTTCAACCTCAAAACGCTGTGTAGCGGCGTTTTTAAACTGGCTATAGATGATCTCTATCGCATCAAATTGCTTTTCTTCAAATGCCTTCATTGCCGCCAGTGATGCTTTTTGTACGTTTTCGAAAGTCAACTGAAGAAAAATATCTTTGTGCGTGGCGTCCGTCTTATAATTATTCTTGGTGAAGTGCTCATAGCCTTTTTTACCAATATTCCAAATAGTTACATTGCCTTTCTTATGCTGTTCAGCGTATCTTTCTGCAATGGTTGCTTTCGCGAGCTTTATCAGATTTGCATTAAAAGCGCCTGCCAGGCCGCGATCACTGGTAATAACGATCAGCAAAATTTTTTCAACAGCACGTTCGGCTGCTAACGACATACCTACTTCCCCCTCGCTGCTGCTCACAATATTGCTTAACAGCTCCTGCAACTTTTGAGCATACGGACGCATTTGAACAATGGCATCCTGTGCCCGGCGCAGTTTTGCCGCACTCACCATCTTCATTGCTTTGGTGATCTGCTGCGTACTTTGAACTGATTTGATCCGATTTCTAACCTCTTTTAACTGACCAGCCATTCTGAAAATTTTGAAGTTTAACGGCCGCAAAGGTATGGCCTGAAACCTGATTTTCCATATGCAAAGCCAAAATCATCGGGCCTGTGGATAACCGGTTAACCAGCCTGCCGGCCGTTAGTCCTGAAGTTCAAATGCCCTTTTCAGGCTGTAAGAAACAGAAAGCTTTCCCCCGCCTTTACCAGGCATTTTCAGGGGTTTGGTATTCTCTTTATGAACTTCCATATAAACGGGTCCATTTTTCAGGTTATCCAGTTCCTGTCCTGAAATGATCAGGCTGTCACTCCTCACAGTGTCTATTCTATCGATACCCTTGCTGTAAAAAAAAGTATCTGTCATCAATACTCTTAGCACGTCGCCGGGTTCAACTCCCGCTAATTTAAAAACAAGTTCCTTTCTTTTCACCACTGCGGATATTTCAGTTTCCAGGGAAATGGCAGGAAACCCGAAATCCTCCCGGTACTGCCTTTCATTATGATCGGTTAGAACGATGCTGTGCAGACCGGGAGTGTCTTCAAATGGAACTCTCGCTTCGTAATAAAAACCGTTCATCCGTGAGCTATCTGCAGACAGCAATTGATCGTCAAACTCCACTTTAGCCGGAGCTTGCCATAAAACAGTATTTCCTTCTTCGTCACCGATAAAATACTGGAGCCGCACTGTCATATCACTGCTCTCTTCACTACCCCATACCCGGTAATCAAAATATATGGATTCAGGATCGACCTTCTTTTTAATACGGATATTGTCATTAGTGCAGCCAATAAAAAAAACACCCGCCAATAATATTTTTAACAAAAATGGAAACATACATTCAACTTAACACTCGTTTGCAAAGTATTGTTAAAAGAATCGAAAAACAATAAGAGATCAAATTCGGAAAAGCATTTTAGAATTGCCTCCGCGAATCTGTCATTAAAAACCAGCCGCCGGATTTTTCGACTACCCGCCTCCTTCACTAGCTTCATTTATATTATCTTTGCTGCCCCTGCCAAAATGGCCTGTACTAACATATAGCACCGTTTTTGACCAGTAAATTTCTCTTTTAAAATTGATTTCTACTTAATAACCAAAAATATATGATCGGTTTTCTTTCAAAGATGTTTGGCGGCAACAAATCGGATAAGGATGTAAAAAAGATCCTGCCGGTTGTTGAAAAGACCAACCAGCACTTTGCCAGTTATGCTTCGCTTACGAACGACCAGCTTCGTGAAAAAACTTCGGAATTTCGCCAGCGAATACAGGCTCACCTGGCATCAACAAACGAAACCATTGCCGCTAAAAATAAAGAAGCAGAAGAACTTTCGTTTAACGACCTCACGGGCAAAGACGGGATCTACCAGGAAGTAGATAAATTAAAAAAAGACAGGGATAAAAAAATAGAAGAAATTCTGCAGGAGATCCTGCCGGAAGCTTTTGCCACGGTTAAAGAAACAGCCCGCCGCTTTAAAGAAAGCACGGAAATCGTTTCGACGGCTACCCAGCTTGACCGCGATCTGAGTGTAAAAAAAAATTATATCACCATTGACGGTGACAAATGCATTTTTAAAAATACCTGGACGGCCGGTGGTAGCCAGGTTACCTGGAACATGCTTCACTACGACGTACAGTTAATCGGCGGGGCTGTATTACATTCCGGGAAAATTGCCGAGATGGCCACGGGTGAGGGTAAAACGCTTGTTTCGACATTACCTGCTTACCTGAATGCCCTGCCTGGCGAAGGTGTACACATTGTAACGGTAAATGATTACCTCGCCCGGCGTGACCAGGAGTGGAATGGAACCATTTTTGAATGGCTTGGCCTTAAAGTCGATTGTATCGATAAACATCAGCCTAATACCGAAGAGAGAAGACAAGCTTACCTGGCCGACATAACCTACGGTACTAACAACGAGTTCGGTTTTGACTATCTCCGCGATAATATGGTACACACCCCGGAAGAAATGGTTCAGCGCAAACACCATTTCGCCATGGTAGATGAGGTGGATTCAGTGTTAATCGATGATGCAAGAACACCTTTGATCATCTCTGGCCCGGTAGCAAGAGGTGAAGATCAGCATTACCATACACACAAACCAAGAATACTGCAGATCGTACAGGAGCAGGAACGGATTGTTCGTAATTCCCTCAATGAGGCAAAAAAATTAATTGAAAAAGGAGAAGATGATCCTAAAACCGGGGGTCTTCATTTATTCCGTGCCCACCGTGGTCTCCCAAAATACGGTCCGGTGATCAAATATTTAAGCGAACCCGGTATCAAGGTAAAAATGCAGAAAGCAGAGAATTTTTACCTGCAGGATCAGATGCGCAATATGCATATCGTCGATTCCGAATTGCTTTTCCAAATTGACGAAAAAAGTAATTCGGTTGATCTTACCGATAAAGGTATCAACACAATCACCAAGGCGGGTGAAGACCCTGATTTCTTCATCCTTCCTGATATTGGCGTAAAATTGGCCGACGTAGAAAAAAGCGATGTTCCCGCTGAAGAGAAATTACAGCAAAAGGAAGCTCTGTTGAGTGATTATTCGCAGAAAGCTGATAGGATCCATACTGTACAACAATTATTAAAAGCTTATACACTTTTTGAAAAAGATGTGGAATATGTTGTGGTAGATGGCGCCATTAAAATTGTAGATGAACAAACTGGTCGTATCATGGATGGCCGCCGCTATAGTGATGGATTGCACCAGGCGCTGGAAGCAAAAGAAAATGTAAAGATCGAAGCGGCTACGCAAACCTATGCCACCATCACTTTGCAGAACTATTTCAGAATGTACCATAAGCTGTGTGGTATGACCGGTACGGCTGAAACAGAAGCGGCGGAGTTGTGGAGCATTTATAAATTAGATGTGGTGAACGTTCCTACCAACCTGAAAATGGTTCGTGATGATAAACAGGATCTGGTATATAAAACCAAACGTGAAAAATATAAAGCCGCTATTGATGAAATAGAAATATTGCGCAATGCCGGACGACCTATACTTGTCGGTACTACATCTGTAGAAGTAAGTGAATTGCTGAGCCGGATGCTGCAACAGAAAAAGATCCCGCATAATGTACTGAATGCAAAACAACACTCAAGGGAGGCGCAGGTAGTGGCAGAAGCTGGTTTAGCGGGTGCTGTTACTATTGCAACAAATATGGCTGGTCGTGGTACGGATATCAAACTTGGGCCAGGTGTTAAAGAATCAGGCGGACTTGCTATTATTGGTACCGAAAGGCATGAAAGCCGCCGCGTAGACAGGCAGTTACGTGGTCGTGCGGGCAGGCAGGGCGATCCGGGTAGTTCCCAGTTTTATGTTTCATTGGAAGATGATCTGATGCGGATGTTCGGCAGTGAACGAATTGCATCAATGATGGATAAGCTCGGCTATAAGGAAGGCGATGTGATCCAGCACAGCATGATCAGCAACAGTATACAACGGGCCCAGAAGAAAGTGGAAGAAAACAACTTTGGTATCCGTAAGCGTTTGCTGGAGTATGATGATGTGATGAACAAACAACGGAACGTCATTTACGGTAAACGCCAGCATGCCTTGTTTGGTGATCGCCTGGCATTGGATATTGATAACGCCTTTTCGGTAGTAGCGGAGGGATTAATAAGCGGGTTTCGGGAACAGGAAGATTTTGAAGGATTTAAAATGGCCTGTATCGTCAACTTCGGCCTGGATACAAAAATTGAAGAAGAAGAATTTAAGAAAGGCGATCTGAATACAGTGATCGATAAACTATATGCTGAGGCTACTGATAATTATGTCAACCATAAAGAAACATTAAAGAAACAAGCGATCCCTGTTTTCAAAAACATACGGCTTACGCAGGGCAGCCATATTGAAAATGTTGTAGTTCCTTTTTCAGATGGACGTAAAGGTTTGAATGTGCTGGCATCGCTGGATAAAACACTTAAATCGAGTGGGGCAGAATTAGCGGCCGGATTGGAAAAAACGATTACGCTGGTGGTTATTGACGACGCCTGGAAAGAACATCTGCGGGCAATGGATGATTTAAAACAAAGTGTACAAACTGCTTACCTGGAACAAAAGGATCCACTGGTTATTTACAAGGTAGAAGCATTCCAGCAATTTAAAAACATGGATGCGGAGGTCAATAAAAACATTGTGTCGTTTCTTACTCATGCTGCTATTCCGATCCAACAGGAAAATGCCCCGCTTAAAGAAGGCCGTCCGGAAAAAACGGATTACAGTAAGATGAGGGCCAATAAAGAAGAAATTGATGCCGCAGGCGATGATTATGCGGCTAATGAAAAAGACAGGTTTGAGCCGGGTGGCGCGGGTACGGCGGTAAAACAAGAACCAATAAAAGTAGGACCAAAGATCGGGAGAAATGATCCCTGCCCTTGTGGTAGTGGAAAAAAGTATAAACAGTGTCATGGGAAGGACCTTTGACCAATTCTTATAAAACAAAACCCCGGAAAGCACTTGCCTTCCGGGGTTTTGTTTGCATTTTAAACTGCACTTAAAAAATAATCCTGTTTTTTTTGAAAAAAAGTATTTCTACTATTGCACAATCGTAAAGTCGACATTAGATTTGTGTCAGATTACGGAGAAAGAGATAGCGAGGTGTAAGTAAAAACACTTATCAAGAGAAGATCATCGAATCAAAAATATCAACAATGGACGGTTGGAAAGGAGCAGCCCCGGGAAGCCGGGGCTGTTCTTATTTAAAGACGTAGTAATTTTACTTGTATTGAGGAATTACAAATACAAACGAACAACTGTTAGAATGGCTTTTTGATATTATACTTCTGGTTGTAGCGTTCATTCAACAGTTTGTGCTTATCTGTAAGATCGATTTTGCGCCCCTGGATAAAAGCGTCGGTAACGATACTGGTTTTCATATCGAGGATATCTCCTTCGCTAATTACAATATTAGCGTCTTTACCAACTTCAATACTTCCAGTCTTATCTGCAACGCCCATAATCATTGCTGCATTCAATGTAATAGCCTGCAAAGCTTCTTCTTTTGTAAGTCCATAAGTAGCAGCAGTACCGGCATTGAATGCCAGATTTCTTCCACGGGTCGAGCCATCATCATCGGATATAGCAAACAATACACCGGCTTTCTGTAGCATAGCTGCTGTCTTATAAGGCTGGTCCACGTCGTCATCACCTAATGTTGGCAAACCATGAATAGTATTCAATATAACGGACACATTGTTTTGCTTTAACAGGTCGGCTATTTGCCAGCTATCACTACCACCAACAATAACTAAATCGAAACCGAATTCTTTCGCAAGGTCAAGTGCTACCAGCATTTGCTTTGTAGTATTTGCATGCGCATATAGTTTCTGACTTTTATCAAAAAGGCCTTTAACGGCGGTAAATTTCAGATTGGTTTCTTCTTTTGCTGCCGAAGCGAGGTACGCTTTTGCTTCCTGGAAAAAACTTTTCAATTCATCAATTTTATCAAGGCCTTCTTTTACAGGATCCGGTGCCGGTTGTTGCGGGCCACTTCCTCTTCCACCACCACCGCCAAAACGGGGGCGGGCCATAAGGGACGGCATGTACAAGTGCATTCCCCCGTCTGTTTTATAGGCAGCATCCTGCCAGTTCCAGGCATCCAATTGCACTACGGAAGACGAACCTGCGAGCAGGCTCCCCTGTGGCACAACATTGGCCAGCAGGATGCCATTGGAACGAAGCGTGTTGATCACTTTTGAATCCGCATCATAGGCAACAATACTTCGTATGCTGGGATTCATTTCACCCAATTCTCTCGCATCGTTGGTAGCTCGTACCGCCGAAACCTCTACCAGTCCCAGGTTGCTGATGGGAAGTATAAGCCCCGGGTAAACGTGTTTTCCTTTGGCATCTACTACCGTTGCATAACCGGCAGAAGTTGAGATATTGGCACCAACTTCTTCGATCTTCCCATTGGTGATCTTTATCGTTCCTTTCTCAATCACCTTCCCGTTACCTATATGAATGGTAGCATTCCGTATATAGGTTGAACCTTTATTTTCCTTTGCAGGATAAACGGTCTCTTGTGCAAAACAGAGATTGTTTGTTGTTAAAACTCCAATTATTATGATTATTTTTTTCATCTATGAAAGTTTAAAGTTTACAAGTTCATGGGTTCGCAAGTTCTTTACCCAGGAACTTTCTTTTGTTTCTATCTGTTTTTATATTTAGGCCTTTTCAGTTCTGATTGTTCAAGATAACTAATCAATTTTTGCAAAAGCACTATTGCTTCCATTGCTATGCCATATAGCTCATCAAATTCACTTTCCACTAAATAACCTCTATCCGCAGCCCGGTACAATTGTGACCTGAATTCCCCGCACGATCCTTTGGCAATATAAAGGAACTGTATAAATTCCCTGTTACCTCCGCGTTCAAACCCTTCTGCAATATTATCCATAACAGAGCCTGCAGAACCCCCGATCTGGCTAATGAGTTTATAGCTTCTGTTAAATCTCCCCGAATCAATATGCTTTCCACGAGTGTTGTTAAGTTCTCTTGCTTTTTGCCAGGAAACGATTTCTTCAAATTTTTTAAACGTTGACATAAGCCTCGTTGTATTGAACATTGGAACTCGTAAACATGTGAACTATTCAACCAATTCCTCCGCATCTATTACCAGCAATCCATGACTGTGCTGATGATCACTGCAGGTATGCAGAATTGTGTAACTGGGTTGAGCGGGCTGTACCGGCGCACCACCTTTTTTTTCACCGTTCATTTTTTTAATGATACGGTTCCTTTCCACATCCACCCATTTTTGCATTTGTTCATCCTTGTCGCGATCGAAATAAATAGTACCGTCTACAATGGTATATAATGATTTTGCATAAATGCTCAACGGATTGTCGCTCCATACTACTACATCGCCATCCTTGCCGGTTTTCAGGCTACCTACCCTGTCATCTACATGAAGCATTTTTGCAGGATTTAAGGTGACCATTTTTAAGGCTTCTACTTCGGTAACACCACCGTACTTTACAATCTTGGCGGCTTCCTGGTTCAGGCGTCTCGCCATTTCGGCATCATCGGAATTGATTGCAACATTTAATCCAACACGCTGCATGATTGCCGCATTATAAGGTATTGCATCTTCCACTTCCATTTTATAGGCCCACCAGTCAGAAAAAGTAGATGCATTGGAACCGTGCTCTTTCATTTTGTCAGCCACCTTATAGCCTTCGAGGATATGCGTAAATGTGTTGTATTTGTAACCCATCCTGTTGGCAATTTCAATAGAGCTGGTTATTTCACTTTGTACATACGAGTGGCAGGTGATAAAGCGTTTGTTCTCCAAAATTTCTACCAATGCATCCAACTCGAGATCACGGCGTGGAGCCACTAGCGCCGAACCTTTTTTATTTTTACCGGATTCATATTCCTTCCATGCTTTCTGGTAATCTTTTGCCCTTGTAAAAGCATCTACCAATACCTGCTCAACTCCCATTCTTGTATCGGGATAGCGGTTATTACCCGCAGATGAAGAAGAACGCTTTACATTTTCTCCCAAAGCAAATTTTATTTGACCAGTCCAGTTTTGGAACTTCAGGTCTTCAGCATTGGCTCCCCAGCGTAATTTGATAAGCTGCGTTTGTCCCCCAATAACATTAGCAGAACCATGCAGAATATGAGAACTGGTAACGCCACCGCTTAACTGCCTGTAAATATTTATATCGTCCGGATTCAAATTATCGGCTATCCTGACTTCAGAAGTCACGCTCTGCCCCCCTTCATTAATAGATGCTGCTGCAATATGCGAATGCTCATCAATAATACCAGCAGTAACGTGCTTATCCGTTCCATCAATCGTTTTCGCCCCGCTCCCAGCAAGCCCTTTGCCGATGCCAGCTATTTTACCATTCCTGATCAACACATCTGTATTTTCAAGAACGCCATCGTTTTCATTCGTCCAGACGGTTGCATTTTTTATGAGAATGGTTTCCTGTTTTGGGGCCTGTCCCTCTTCCCATCCAAACGGTCCGAAAGGATAAACCACTTTCCCGATCGTTGCCTGGCGTTTGGTCCTGGTGCTATCAGGCTTTGGCGTTCCGGCTTTTTCAAATTGTGCAGTCCATGTCAGGTTACTCCCGGCGGTGTCCACACCATAACCACTCCATGTATTGTCGGTAACAATCCCGGTCAGGCGATAATCCGCCCCCCGTTTTGCCGGGGCGAAATTGATCTTTACCTGGCGTCCATCATAGGTGAACTTCGTTGTAATGGTATCGCTTGCAAGAATGCTTGCACTATTGTTTGATTTGAAATCAAGGGTATAATTGACCGGGCCGGCGCTTGTATTCAGAACAAGTTTATAAATTCCCTTCGGATCATTCCATGCGTCTTCTTTCACCGTATACTTCAAACCTTGTATCCAGTTTTGAAGAATAGTTGTCTTTTCGTTGAATACAGAGCCGGAAGTTATAAGAAAATTTGCCCATTTACCAACTTCCAAACTTCCCACCTGGTCATAGATACCTAGCACGGAAGCAGGTGTTTTGGTCAATGCATTAAGAGCGGCCGTTTCGGTTAAACCATAATTAAAAGCAGTGCGTAAACCTGAAAGAAACGTTTTTACATCACGAAGATCTGCCGTCGTCAAACAAAAAGGGATACCTGCTTTTTCAAATGCGCCTGCATTGGTTGGGGCCATTTCCCAATGTTTGAGATCGGTTAATGAAACAAATCTTGCTTCTGCCGGATCTTCAACATCCTGCGCCTGCGGGTAGCTAAGCGGTACAATAAATGTGGCGTTAGTAGCTTTTATGTCATTAATCCGCTGGTACTCGTTGCTTCCGCCTTTGATAATATATTGCACACCGAACTCGTCACCGATCTTGTCGGCCCTAAGATCATTCCATTTGTCATTGGACTCGAATACCTGCGGCAGATCCTGTATTTCATTCCATGCCTTCAGGCTGAGATTCAATCCTTCTGCCGGTGGTTTTGTCTTGTACCATTTGGCATCCAGGTAAGATTGGCGCAACAAAGCAATCGTTCCCATAATGGAACCGGGATAACTTTGCCTGGAACTTCCTTTACTAAATGAGTAGTGCGCAGAAGCTCTCTCTTTGATGATAACGAGATTTTCTTTTTGATTGGCCAATGTTACGACAGCACCGGTTCCTCTTGCTATGCCGTCTCTTACATGGGAAAGTACTGTACCGAAACCAGCATCACGAAGAGGCTTTGCTTTTGCATCATCCACTTCAAAAACTTTATAAGCGTCTGCATCGCTTTTAATAGCCTGGTTCCAGCCAGAAGGTCCTTTGGCTGCAGTTTCCAGTTGTGGCTGCTGGCCCGGGGTGAATCCGCCGCCTACTCTTTCAAGAGTTGGAGTACCGTAATCGGCGTAGATGTCAATAAAAGAGGGATAAATATATTTACCCTTGCAGTCAACTTCTACGGCACCTACAGGCACTTTAAGACCAGCACCCACAGCAACTATCTTCCCATCTTTGATCACTAGTGTCGCATTAGTTAAAGTACTTGTTCCGTCTTTTACAATGCTGGCGTTGGTGAAAGCATAATGACCATGTCGTGGATCAGCGATGCCGTTTTCAGGGAAAGTGACCTGGGCCTTGCTATTGGCTGTTACCAAAAAAAGGACCACTACAAAACAGTGTTTGCAGAAGAATTTGGTTTTTCTCATTACAGTAAAAATTTTTTAATTAGATGATCTTTCTCTGTGATACTTGCGCAGAATGAATTTCGAATTTAATGCAATAAGCTGAACGCAACTAACATGAAACGCATGGGTGCCCATGTTTACTCGCTAACAAAATGGTTGTTGCAGGATTTCTGGGTGCATAAAAACGCAGGCCTTACTTACAACGGGGTGAGGCGTAAACTTTATTACCTTTGATCTCCTTAATTGCATATATCTATGGCTGTTGCCACAATCATACAAACGATTCCTGATTTTGCTGTATCTCCGCGTATTGACCAGGTGGGAGTAGAAGAACGGGCTGCTCGCTTTACCACACGAAGCATTAAAAAAGAAGCTAAACTGAATGGCCTGAAGCTGGTGCTGAATATGATTGACCTGACAACATTGGAAGGTAAAGATACAGACGGCAAGGTAAAGCAACTCTGTTATAAAGCGATGCACCCGCATGATGCCGTACCAGGATTACCAACTGTCGCTGCTATCTGTGTGTATCCTTCCATGGTGAAAGTTGCTAAGGAAGCATTGGGTGATTCAGGCGTAAAAGTTGCTTCAGTCGCCACCGCGTTTCCGAGTGGCCAGGCACCGAAAGAAGTAAAGATCCGTGATACAAAATATGCCGTGAGTGAGGGGGCAGACGAAGTAGATATGGTGATCAGCCGCGGTAAGTTTCATGCAGGCGAATACAGTTTCGTATTTGACGAAATAGCTGCCATTAAAGAAGCTTGCGGTGAGGCCAGATTGAAAGTGATTTTAGAAACCGGGGAGTTAGGAACATTCGATAAAGTTAGAAGAGCCAGTGATATCGCTATGCACGCTGGCGCCGATTTTATAAAAACATCTACTGGAAAAATACAACCAGCCGCTACGATGCCGGTGACATTGGTAATGCTCGAAGCGATCCGTGATTTTTATTATAAAACTGGAAAGATGATCGGCATGAAACCGGCAGGTGGTATCTCCAAATCAAAACTGGCATTGCATTATTTAGTCATGCTGAAAGAGGTATTAGGTGAGGAATGGATGAATAATCAGTGGTTTCGTTTCGGCGCCAGCAGTTTGGCGAATGATGTGCTGATGCAGATCGTGAAGGAACAGACGGGGGTATATCAGAGTGCGAATTATTTTAGTGTGGATTAGAACCGGACCGATCCCCCCCCTCTAAATCTCCCCCTAAAAAGGAGACTTACAAAGCACAGCCCACGCTTTGCGATGTAGTTGATAACAATCGGTCACTTCGCAATTGCCGAATAGGGATATAAAGTTGAGGTGGTTAGTTATGATGATCATTAACGAGATGGAGTACCCCTCCCTCTTTTTGGACAGGGAGAAGGAGGACGAGGCCGAATAGCGAACAGAACGATGATCCCGATACCTATCGGGAGTGCGGCGCAACAGAAGCTGAGTAAAGTTCTCGTCGCTGGTTACCCACCTGCGCTTTTCAAAATAAAAACCTTTGGTGGACAAGCATAAAAAATTAATTATGTCAGTAAAAAAGAAACCGGTTAAAGCTGTTAAGAAGAATAACACTCTTAAATTAAAATTCGATACAAGCTGGAGCTATGCACCTGCCCCGGAAAGTATGAGTGCTGCCACCATCAATAAACAATACGACCTGTTTATTAACGGCGAATGGCAAAAGGCTTCTTCGAAAAAATATTTTGACAGCATTAACCCTGCCACTGAAGAAAAACTGAGCGAGGTCGCCGATGCAAGTGCCGCTGACGTAGACCTGGCAGTAAAAGCGGCACGAAATGCCTATGATAAGACATGGCGTAAAATGCAGCCGAAAGAAAGAGCTAAATACATTTTCCGTATTGCAAGAATGATCCAGGAAAAAGCAAGGGAGTTCGCGATCATAGAATCATTGGATGGCGGCAAACCGATTCGTGAGAGCCGTGATTTTGATGTTCCCACTGCGGCAAACCATTTTTTTTATTATGCGGGATGGGCGGATAAACTCGAATATGCTTTTCCCAATCGTCGCACGGAACCACTGGGGGTAGCAGGGCAAATTATTCCCTGGAATTTCCCTTTGTTGATGGCGGCCTGGAAAATAGCACCGGCTTTAGCAACCGGCAATACCGTTGTATTAAAACCAGCTGAAACAACTTCACTGACCGCGTTGAAACTGGCAGAGATTATCCAGGAATCGGAACTGCCTCCCGGGGTAGTGAATATTATAACAGGCACAGGTGCAACCGGTGCCGCAATCGTTAATCATCCTGATGTCAATAAAATTGCATTCACCGGTTCTACGGAAGTCGGAAAAATCATTCAACGGGCAATTGCCGGAACAAATAAAAAAGCAACCCTTGAGTTAGGCGGCAAAGCAGCCAATATTATTTTTGAAGATGCCCCGATCGACCAGGCTGTAGAAGGTGTTATTAACGGCATTTACTTCAACCAGGGCCATGTATGTTGTGCAGGTTCCAGGTTATATGTTCAGGAATCGGTTGCCAAAGAGGTGATAAGAAAATTGCGGGACCGCATCGAATCACTGATAGTTGGCGATCCGTTGGATAAGAATACGGACATTGGCGCTATTAATTCAAAAGAGCAATTACAAACGATCCTGAAATATATCGCCCTCGGAAAAAAAGAAGGTGCAGAAATGTATGAAAACAGTTGTTCCTTACCGGGCAAGGGATTCTGGTGCAGGCCAACCCTATTTACCAATGTGGCACAAAGTAACCGTATAGCGCAAGAGGAGATCTTCGGACCGGTATTGTCTATTCTTACGTTCCGTACAGACGATGAGGTGATCGAAAAAGCGAATAACTCGCCGTATGGTTTGAGTGCAGGTATTTGGACGGATAAAGGATCTAAAATATTCAACCTGACCAAACGAATGAGGGCCGGTGTAATATGGGCGAATACATTCAATAAATTCGATCCCACATCGCCATTTGGTGGTTATAAAGAAAGTGGTTTTGGAAGAGAAGGAGGATTGCATGGGCTCTCACCTTATTTAGATTTAAAAACTTATTAATAAATCTCTTTTCACCTGGTAAGCCCGGCTTCAAATACTTCGTGTGCATTTGTGCGATTCGTGACAAAAATAATTTATGGGAAAAACAGCAACTAAAAACTCACCGCTCAGCATCAGTGAAAACGGCTTAGAAAAACCTGGTTCTTCTAAACGCCTGGAGGTATTAAAGACTTACAAGATTTTTATCGGCGGTCAATTTCCGCGTACCGAATCGGGCCGTTATTATATTCCTGTAAATGCTGCCGGGAAAAAACTGGCAAATGTTTGCCTTAGTTCAAGAAAAGATTTTCGTAATGCCGTAGTTGCTGCAAGAAGTGCGGTGAGCGGATGGAGCGGAAGAGCCGCGTTCAATCGTGGCCAAATACTCTATCGTATGGCAGAGATGCTGGAAGGAAGAAAAGCACAGTTCATTGATGAACTGATACAACAGGATACTACCAAAGCAAAAGCGGAAAAAGAAGTTAACCTTGCTATTGACAGGTTGATCTATTACGCAGGGTGGTGTGACAAGTTTCAACAAATATTCAGTGCTGTCAACCCTGTAGCGAGTTCGCATTTCAATTTTTCAGTGCCTGAACCAACAGGCGTTGTATCAGTTATCGCACCGCAGCCGGATTCATTGTTGGGCCTGGTTTCTGTTATAGCACCGGTCATTGCCGGTGGTAATACTTGTGTTGTTTTAGCATCTGAAACCTTGCCGCTCTGTGCAGTGACGTTTGCTGAAGTATTGCACTCGTCCGACCTACCCGGCGGCGTTGTCAATATTTTAACAGGAAAAGTCAGCGAGTTAGCAAGCTGGTTCGTAGAGCATATGGATGTGAATGCAACCATTTATTGCGAAAAAGATTCTACAATACAGAAAATGATGCGTGAAAAATCAGCCCTTAATTTAAAACGTATCTTTTTTTATGATAAAGTGAATT
>WUUC01099804.1_pt1 | contig 22330 bp, 16 predicted proteins | sample 6278441 | NCBI WGS metagenome assembly WUUC01 (sample SAMN13675441, study PRJNA597444) | soil metagenome | isolation source: soil | place: USA: Washington | collected 2017-10
CATAATCTTGTTGTCCTTTCGAGATGGAACAGTTGATTATCGCCACTTACACAGAATCTAAAAAGCCTCCGGTAGGGCGTGTGCCCTGCCTGTTCAAAGTGTACGCTCGCAGCCGCGTACTCAACGAAGGCACGGTCTATGTAGTCTGCGCGTTTCTCTGCCGCAGCGAGATTCTTAAACACAACACCGAGTTCGTTGTGATATCCGCCTTTGAGGGTACGGTTGCTGATTTTATCGAAGAGAGGTGCGGAGTCCGTGAGAATGCGTAGCGCGTCACTGTAACGGTTGGCAGACCTTTCAACGATAGCGCTTCTGAGAATAGCTTTAGCCTTGATATAGCCCTCTGTTGTCAACCGTTCGAGTACGCCTTTCAAGATGACGCGCGCCTCGTCATACGCTCCCTGTCGCCAGTAGCAATATGCAAGTTCCGTCTGAGCTTCCAGTTCCTTCTTCGCGGGTGAGACCGACGCGAAAATGCGCGCACTCTTGCTGAGGAGATTCTTCGCCTTCTCTTGCGCATTCTCAGTCTGGTTACAACTGCCTAGCCATCCCGTGAGCGTCCCGACTCGTAACAACACTTCTGCGGCGATGCTCTGTTCTAACCGTTCAAGTCGTGGCATCTCTCCGATTCCCTGCCAGAACTCACCCATCGCTTCGCGTGCGCCCTCGTAGTCTCCGACATCTTCAAGTTTTTTAGCCACTTGGCAGCGCAACTCTGCCCGCCGGTCGCGGCTCAGGGTACGGTTTTCGAGTTGCCTCAAGAGTGAGGTTCGCAAAGTCATGTGAGACGGCCTTTCCCGTGGGAGTGTCAAAGCCGCCCGCCATCTTATGTGCCCGCTCTTCGGGCTTGCAAGTTTATTAGTAAAGTGGTTCTACCCTCTAAACTGCAAGGCAGCTTGCAAGTGTTCTGAACTGTCTCACAATAGAAGGAGATAACCGATGAAGAGCTTACGCCGACTGTGCGCCGTAGCGGCGCTAACCTGTGTCTTCGCCGTTTCGAGTTATGCGGGTGATATGAGCGCTGGGATTGTGAATGACACCTCCCCGCCGCCAGCACAACCCGCAATGACGACGGGCGAGGCCACGCAACCGGAACTAGAGACTAACGAGAGTGACAAGACTGGCGATGGAGTTGTTGAGTTCATGCTGACACTCCTACAAAGCGTCTTGTCGGGGCTCTAGTTTCACAGCGGGGGCAAGGCTGCCATTAAGCGGCAGTCTTGCTCTGACCGCCCAGCAGTTCTTTCAACTCCCACACGGTCTTGTGATTTCCGCTTCCATATCGCTGGCTCGCATCGGATTGTAGAGTGAACACGGCAGAAGTTGATATAGGCAACGCGCAAGCGTAGCCCTTAGGTTCATCAACTTCTTAGAGAAATCATTCGCCAGTCTAATCAAGTGGCGCGTCTGCATTCTGATGGCCGAGTTCTGCTTCTCAACTTATCTGGCATAGGCGTCTCAATTTGTGATATTTACGTTGATGCGCGTTACTGAAGCTATGGGCTAAGGACTAAACTGGATGTCGCGAGCGAGAGTTATCCTCAACGGCTTAAACAATCGGGTCTATATCGAAGATGCTGCCGCACATGAATGGTATCGCTTCGTTCTCTCATACCCGCCTCATCTTGTGCGCGATTACGTTGAGCGATTCGGTCTGAGCAGCGAGCATCGCGTGTTAGACCCGTTCTGTGGTACCGGCACAACTCTTGTCGAATGCAAGAAGCTCTGCATCGCCAGCATTGGCGTTGAAGCTCATCCGATGGCGCACTTCGCAAGTCAGGTCAAAGCTGACTGGAGTCCTGCACCTGACGCTTTGATTGAGCACGCTGAACTGATAGCACGCGCAGCGCAACAGTGCCTTGAAGCTGAAGGAATTTCTGACAGCAAAGACAAAACACTACCCCTCGCTTACAGAAAGACGCGCGCGTGAAAAAGTTTATCGAACGCTGCCGGAAGAAAGCCTCAAACTGCTACTGACTGATTCAATCAGCCCTCTGCCTTTACACAAGACACTTGTCTTGCTAGAAGCTATAAAAAATCATCATGACGAGCGTTACTTCAAACATGAACTTCTTGCCCTCGCAAAAGCTCTTGTCCTCTCTGTCAGTAATCTTCACTTCGGCCCAGAGGTCGGCGTCAGTAAGACCAAGAAGCTTGACTCAGTGGTCACTCCAACATGGCTCGATAACGTGCGCGCGATAGCGAATGACCTACGCGAATTGCAAGCACATCAAGATACGCTCGCCACTGTGCATCACGCTGACTCTCGACAGCTAAAAGATTTAATCAAAGCTCGCTCGATTGACGCTGTAATCACTTCGCCGCCCTACCCTAACGAGAAAGATTACACGCGCACGACCCGACTCGAATCGGTTCTATTCGGCTTCATCAATAACAGGGCAGAACTTCAAGCTCTCAAGCGCGGGTTGATGCGCTCGAACACACGCACTGTTTACAAGGGCGATGATGATGACAAGTGGGTCGCAGAGCATGAAGACATTCAGCGCATTGCAGCGGCAATCGAAGCGCGACGAATCGAACTCAACAAGACGAGTGGCTTTGAAAGACTCTATGCCAAAGTAACTAAGCTTTACTTCGGCGGCATGGCTCGCCATCTCGCAGAGCTACGCGAAAAGCTGCGACCGGGCGCGTATCTCGCTTATGTTGTCGGCGACCAAGCGTCTTACTTTCGCGTGATGATTCGCACGGGACAGCTTCTCGCAGACATCGCAAAGTCGCTCGGCTATCAGGTCGTTGATATTGACTTGTTTCGCTCACGTCTCTCGACAGCCACGAAAGAACAACTGCGCGAAGACGTCGTCGTCCTACATTGGCCTGACAGCGCGAAAAGAGTGCTCGCGCCTGTCAAACATTTCAGCGAAGCGAAGGTCACAATGTCGAAGAGCGAAGACTCGAAGGCGGCAAATCGCTACGCTCAGATTATCGAGCGCATCTTCTTCAATCATTACACCGAGGGCGGGACTGAAGTCTGTTTCGAGAGAAAAGAGATTGAGGCTGTCGCCCAAGAGCTTCACATCAATCTGCCGAAGAATCTTGGTGACATCGTTTATAGCTTTCTCTATCGCGTCGCGCTGCCTGAGTCAATCAGAGCGAAAGTGACTGAAGGCAAGCATTGGATTATTCGACCCGCCGGTCGCTCGCGTTATTGCTTTGTTCTCGTCACTGAGCAAGTCATCACACCGACTGCGATGAAGGCAGAGACGAAAGTCCCTGACGCGACGCCGGGCTTAGTTGCGATGTATTCGCTTGACGATGAACAAGCTCTTCTGGCGAAACTCAGGTATAACAGACTCATTGACATCTTCACGGGCATCACCTGTTACTCACTTCAGAATCACCTTCGCACTTTTCTCGCTGGCATCGGCCAAGTCGAAACAGATGAGATTTACGTCGGCGTCGATAAGAAGGGCAGGCACTACGTCTTCCCCGTACAAGCAAAGGGTCACTCTGATAAACTCAATGTCGTTCAGATTGAGCAAGCCTTTGCGCTGTGTGCAAGCAAGTTTCCTGACCTAATATGCAGGCCTATTGGCGCGCAGTTTATGGGGAAAAATCTGATTGCTCTATTCGAATTTGAAAGCACCCCTGAAGGTGTGAGGTGGGCAGAAGAAGAGCATTATAAACTTGTCTCTTCGGATGAAGTGACGCCCGAACTTTTGCGCCCTTATCAAGAGAGACTGCCAAACACTTAGCGTCAGTTGCGCGCAGTGGTCGCGTGGGTGAGCACTTCTACTACTTCAAGCGTCACGGAAAGGGCTCCTGAGGGGCTTTAACGTCTAGGACAACTTTGTAACTCCTCCACCCTTAAAAACCCTTCTCTGCCCTCGCACGCTGCGGAAATGACTACCTCAGCGACTCTTCTCAGCGCGTAGCCTTCGACCATCGTTTGTAAGCCTCGCTCCCGCAGCAAAGATAGAGTCGCTTAAAGCTTCCACACGGACAGTGAGAAAGAAACGCCTGAATCTGTGCGACTCGTGTCTTAATCGCGTCTAATCTGAATGCCTCCTTGCCAGTGAACCCGATAGCCCCGTGAATGTAAGCGCGCTCTCCCTTGTTAAGAATCTCATAGTGCTCATCCCACAGTCGAATGAACTCTTCTACGAGTGGCCTTTGGTATAGAGCTTTGCGTATGTTATTGACCTGTCGCCCGTCATATTCCCTGCTCGAATCAGGAAGGAACAAGATGCGAGTCACTCCTTTAGGCGCGAGAGTAATGTCAATAAGCACATCGTCGGTTGTGCGCCAGACCGCATGAAATTCAGCTTCAATCATCGTGTGCGGCCACAACCAGATACGCCAGCCATATTGAATCGAGCCGCCAGCTTCAGCGACCCGTTTTTCCGCATTCACAAAACAATCGAGTTCGATGTCTTGCTCAGACGGATTCACGTCGAGATAGACTGGCTCACTGTCCGCAGCAACTTCGCGACAGAACTCTTGAACTTCAGGCGTGATACGGCGTGGCGTGCTACAACTCATTTACAAACTCTCAAGCCACGTAATCGAGAGTTCACACGCAGCTATGAATCGAGTTGAGATTTGCTGGTCAACATTGACAGTAGTTCCAGCATCTTCAAAAAATAGTTTGCCTTCATGTGCGAGGTTATTGCGAGTGCGATATGTCTTCTCAACAAGGTCGAAGTTCGGGGTGTCTTCGCTCTTTAGAGACCTGCTACTAAGAAGATTCGGCAATAGGTGAAAACGCTTCTCAGCGAACGAGGCTCGACTTCGGAGGATGCTTCTGACCTGTGGGTCAGCACTTCTGCCTGAGCGAGTGAGATACTCATTGCTTGCTACCTCGCAAGCAGTTCCTAGAGCGATTACGGCTTCTCGAAGGCGAAGCGTTCTAACGTGCTCTTCAGCGTCAATGATTAAGCTGCGCGGTAGACTCGGCTGCTCGCCTAATTGAAAACTCTGCTGTAAGAGACTCATGCTTGCCGAGCCGCTCTCAGGCGAACGCACAACGCCAGAAGACGCCGCGCCGTTCACGTTACCCTCATAAGCTGGTAGAAAGCTCCCATCTTCACCGTTGAACCATGTGACGGTATGGGGCGTCAGCACATAGAATTGCCCGTCTTCAATACGATAGTGTCTTTCGACTCCCGCGACGAATGGCGTTCTGGCTACGACTCGGCAATGATTGAGAAAAGCATTGCACGAACGTATGGCTACATCACGAAACACTTCTTGGACATCTTCCCGCTTCGCATCGCCAGAATCGACAAGCTCGCCGTGAACGCGCACCTCAATGCGGTCATGACATCGGTCGCGCACTGTCAATGTGCTCATGCCTATAGGGTGCGAAATGCGTGCGAGAGTGAGGGTCATTGATGAGAGCGTTTTGTCAATTTCGTGTGGGAAGAGTTCTTCCTCTAAACCTCTTGGGTGAAGCCCGACATTGAAGGGAAATTGAAAACCGATGTGCCCTATCGGCCAGTCGTCGGCTCGCGGCAGTACATAAGGGAAGTAGAATTGGAAAACTGCAATGGCTTTCACGTTGAAGTATTTGCTTGAACGATGATTGCTGCTCAATATGCCTTATTCATATCAATCGGCAGCCCGGCAGTTTTCATCGCATGCGCGAGGTCAAATTTCCATTTACCTGTTTCGTCAAGCTCAACGAACAAGACACCATGATAGTCCGAAGGAATCTCGACGCCTTTTTCGTAAAGAGCGCAGACACGAGCGCGCCCGCTTTCAGAACTCGCTCTTTGCAAGCGAGCAGGTGAACTTGCCGCTGTTCAAGGCAGTGGAGTTTTACAAGCACCGGAATAACTGGTCGAACCGTTTGATTGCGGGCGACAGCCTGCTGGTGATGAACTCGCTGCTGGTCAAAGAGGGCATGGCGGGCGGCGTGCAGATGATCTATTTCGACCCGCCGTATGGCATCAAGTACGGCTCGAACTTTCAGCCGTTCGTGAACAAGCGCGACGTGAAGGACGGCAGGGACGAGGACTTGACCGCCGAGCCTGAAACCTTGAAGGCGTTCCGCGACACTTGGGAACTTGGCATTCATTCTTACCTGACCTACCTGCGCGACCGCCTGCTGCTCGCACGCGAGCTGCTCCACGAATCGGGCTCAATCTTCGTGCAGATTTCCGATGAGAATGTGCATTTGGTTAGAAATTTGATGGACGAGGTTTTTGGTGCGGAAAATTTTGTTTCTCTGGTTACATTTCAGAAGACATCTGGAGCGGGTAGTCCTTCTCTTTCAACGCAAGTCCTTGCATCTGTCAGTGATTACCTGCTCTGGTACACACGCAACCGCCAACAAATTAAGTATCGGCAACTATTCATTCCTAAACATTATGATGAAAATTACTTAGGTGCTTATACCCTTGTCGAGCTATCTGACGGCACTCGTCGCCCTATGTCTACTCAAGAACGGGCAGACCTGTCCACGTTACCAGACGGTGCTCGCATCTTTCGCGCGGACAATCTAACGGCTCAAAGCGGCGTTGAGAAAACTAAGTACGAGGTGGAGTTCGAGGGTCGCTTGTTCCGCCCGAACAAAGGGGTGTGGAAAACAAGTGAGTCGGGAATGCAGCGACTGAGACAGCAAAGGCGATTGATACTTACGGGTGACACGCTCAAATATGTTCGCTACATTGACGACTTTTCTGTTCGGTCTCTAACAAACATCTGGGACGACACAATTATCGCGGGTTTCGGTGAGCAAAAGTCATACGTTGTCCAAACAGCATCGAAGGTTATTCAGCGTTGTGTACTTATGACTACTAACCCTGGCGATTTGGTTTTGGACATCACCTATGGTTCAGGGACGACGGCCTATGTTGCCGAACAATGGGGCAGGCGTTGGATAACCTGCGACACGTCGCGCGTCGCGCTCACGCTCGCCAAGCAGCGTTTGATGACGGCGACGTTTGATTATTACCAACTCGCCAAGTCCGAAGAAGGCATTGCTTCCGGCTTCAAATACAAGACCGTTCCGCACGTCACCTTAAAATCAATCGCCAACAACGAACCGCCTGTGCCGGAGACGCTCTACGACCAACCCTTGCCGGAGAAGAACACGGGCCGCGTCACCTCTCCCTTCACCGTCGAAGCCGTCCCCGCGCCCCTCGTCCAGCCTCTCCACGAAGCGACAACAACCGAGGCCGCGCCCGCCGACAGTTCGATTGCACGTTCGGGCGAAACTTTGCGCCAAGACGAATGGCGCAGCGAGCTTTTGCGGACGGGCATCCGTGGGCGCAGAGGCGAGAAGATGATGTTCTCCCGCGTCGAATCGATGGCGGGCACAAGTCAAACACGTTTCCTGCACGCCGACGCGGAAGTGATGGACGAAACGGGTAGCGAAACGTCGCGCGCCGTTGTCTCTTTCGGCCCCGAACACGAGCCGATGCCGCCCACGCAAGTCGAACTCGCCTTGATGGAAGCCAACAAGCTTTTCCCGAAACCGAAGTTCGTCATCTTCGCCGCCTTCCAGTTCGACCCCGTAGCCGTCAACAACATCGAGCAGACCAACTGGCAAGGCGTCCAACTCCTCAAAGCGCAGATGAACGCCGACCTGCTCACCGACGACCTGAAGAAGAGCCGTTCGAGCAACGAAAGCTTCTGGCTCATCGGCCAGCCCGACGTGCAACTGCGCGAAGCCGGGAAGAACGAGCAGGGCAATAAACAGTTTCAGGTCGAGGTGGCGGGCTTCGATTACTACAACGTCAAAGAGGGCGTCATCGAATCCGGCGGCACGAACCGCATCGCCGTCTGGATGCTCGACACGAACTTCGATGGCAGAAGCATCTTCCCGCACCAAGTCTTCTTCCCGATGGCGGGCGAAAAGGACGGCTGGGCGCGTCTCGCCAAAAACCTCAAATCCGAAATCAACGAGGAACTCATCGAAGCCTATCGCGGTAACGTTTCGCTCCCCTTCACCACCGGCAGCTACAAACGCATCGCAATCAAGATCGTGGACGATAGGGGCATCGAAAGCCTGAAGCTGATCGATCTCGCCTGAACTCACAGGTAATCTCATGGCTCACATTCCGACAATCTACTGCGACGAAGCTGGATTCACCGGGAACTACCTGCTCGATGCCGCCCAAACGTTCTTCGTCTTCGGGAGCGTCGATATCGAAGAACACCGCGCACGGGAATTAATCTCTGAGGTCACGTCGAAATTCCGCTTGCAGAATGTGAAGGAATTAAAAGGACAGAACTTAATCAAACATATGCGGGGCAAAGCCGCCATCAAATGGTTGATGAACGAGTGCCGTCAAAATTTCCACCTCATCTACAGCGACAAGGTTTTCGCCATCGCAGGTAAATTTTTCGAGATCATCTTCGAGCCGATCCTGGCCGAACACAGCACTTTTTTTTACCGGATAGACTTCCATCGGTTCATCACTAATGTCATTTACTATTCACTGAAACGTAAGAGTCCCCTGGCGGTCGAGGCAGTAGACAACATCCAATCCATCTTCAGCAAAAGGGACAAGCCCACCGGCTTGATTAAAAGCCACAAGCTGAATCCGCAACTGCTGTTGGATACGATATTTTATTTCTGCCAGTTGAACGAACAGGTGATTCTGTCTCAAATGGATTACCATGCCGATAAATCAGACTCATCGAACAGATGGTATCTGGATTTATCAGTTACATCTCTCCACTCTTCGTTGGTATTTTGGGGACAAAAGTATCCTGAAATGAAAGTCTTGTGTGACGACTCCAAGCCTCTCAGCGAAAGCAGAGATATCATCACGCTGTCAGGTTTGGTCGCTAGGGGCACACTTATTCTCAACCCCGACGTGCCTAAATTCCAAGTAACAGAAGTTGCATTCGGCAAGTCGCACGAACACCCTGCCCTTCAACTCGCAGACATCTTCGCATCATCAGCTAATTATGCTCTGAACAGGCGCGACGCTTTCTGGGAGGATATAGTCAGGCAGTTCCACGACAATTTAAGCAAATATAATTTGCGCCCCGATATGGAGTACATAGATTTCAACACCGAACAGGCTTACAGAAACGGCGTTATTCTTTTGCGCTTGATTGAAGAGAGTCAAAAGCCTGGTGGATTCTCCGTTAGCCCGGAATTGTTGAGGGGGCTGGCCTTGATTCAAAGCGTAGATTTACGAACCCTTGAAGCGGCAATGACCGGCGAAAAAACGTCCAACCCGTAAAAGAACTTGTGTCTATGTCAAAAGGAATCGAACACCTTATCATCAACTCGCCTTACGTCGAGCCAACGAGTCATTGGGAGTACAGCCATCACCGCATGGCGTTTGAACTCGCGGAAAGTAGGCGGCCATCCGGCTACACTATCGCGTCATCCGAGAGACGGCTCGTTAATGATCCCGGCGTCTTCGTCCAATCCCTCTAGTCAATCAAATCCGCCCTCGCGTCAAAGAGTGGCGCGAGGGCGGCTACGCGGGCGTCTCCGGCATCACCAAACAACTGCTCGAACACTGGCGCGATACGGAGGCGCGCACCAACCGCTTCTTCTTCTGCCAGCTCGAAGTTATCGAAACTTTGATCTGGCTCGCGGAAGCCCCGGCGGCGGATAAAGTCGGCGTCGAGATTCCTTCGGACGGCGGCGAACTCGCGCGTCTGCTCGAAGATGGCGACCGGCACGGGCAAGACCATCGTGATGGCGATGCTCATCGCATGGCAGTCGCTCAACAAAATCAACTACCCGAACAAGAAAGGAGGCTTCGCTAAAGATTTTCTCATCGTCGCTCCCAACCTGACCGTCCGCAGCCGCCTGAGCGTCCTGCTCCCATCGGGCGAGGAGAACTATTACGACGCCTTCAACGTCGTACCGCTCGGACTCCGCGAACAACTGCGCCAGGTCAAAGTCGTGATCCGCAACTGGCACGCGCTCGCATGGGACACCGAAGAGAAGATCAGGAAGAAACGCTCGGTTGATAAGCGCGGCGCGAAGTCGGACGAGGCATACGCCCGCGAAGTCCTGGGCGAACTTGCGAACTCGAAAAACTTCGTCGTCATCAACGATGAAGCGCACCACGCCTGGCGCATCCCCGCCGGGGTGAAACTAAGCCGCGATGAAAAGAAAGACGCCGAAGAAGCGACCATCTGGATCGGCGGACTCGACCGCCTCAATAAAGCGCGCGGCATCCAGACGGTTTTTGATTTCTCCGCCACGCCCTTCATCCCTTCCGGCAAAAACTCGACCTCGGAGAACCTTTTCGGTTGGATAGTCAGTGACTTCGGGCTGACGGAAGCAATCGAGTCCGGCCTCGTCAAAACGCCGCGCGTCGTCATCCGCGACGACGGCCAGCTCGGGGCCGATTACAAGTCGAAGTTTTACCACCTCTACAACGACCCCGAAGTTAAACCGTCTCTCAATAAAAAAGGTGCGTCTGACAGTGAAGCCTTGCCGCCGCTGGTCGAGAACGCCTACGCCCTGCTCGGTAAAGACTGGCGCGAGACGGCGCAGGTGTGGCGCGACGCGGACATTCCTGTTCCGCCTGTCATGATCTCCGTCGCCAACCAGACTGAGACCGCTGCGCGCATCAAATACGCCTTTGACCATTGCAACATACTGATTCCCGAATTGTGCAACCCGGAAAAGACCCTGCACATTGATTCAAAAGTTTTGGAGTCCGCGGAGGCTTTCGCCGAAGAAGAGACCAATGTCGAGATCAAACCAACAGATGAAGACGCCGAGGCGGAGCCGACGCGCAAGTTGAGCAAAAAGGAGCAGGCCAAAAAGCTCCGCCAGACCGTTGATACCATCGGCAGGCCGGGCGAGATCGGAGAGCAGATTCAGCACGTGATTTCCGTCGGGATGCTCACGGAAGGCTGGGACGCAAAGACCGTCACGCACATCATGGGCCTGCGCGCTTTCTCAAGCCAGCTCCTCTGTGAACAAGTCGTCGGGCGCGGCCTGCGCCGCACGTCCTACGACCTCGACGATAAAGGCCGATTCACTCCCGAATACGTCAACATCTTCGGCGTGCCCTTCGCCTTCATGCCTCACGAATCGCCGAAGGACAGCGAGGTTAAAGTCTCCGCGCCAAATCAGCGTATACAGCCTTTGGCGGAAAAATCAGAGTTTGATCTTCGCTTCCCGAACGTCGTGCGTATCGAAAGCAAGTTTAAGCCCGTGCTGAAACTTGATCTGAACAAGGTGACGACTCTTACGCTCAACGCTTACGACACCCGCGAGATCGCCGAACTTACGCCCGTCATTGAAGGCAAGCACGATGTCACCCGTCTCACCGAAATTGACCTTGAGAAGCTTTACAGCCAGGTGCGTCTGCAAAGCAGCATCTTCCGCGCCACGCTCGACATCTTCAGGCAGATAGAGACCGACTGGAAGGGCGACTTAAACTCACTCTTCACTCAAATCGTCCCCGTTGTCGAAGATTTCATCCACTCGGACAAACTGGAAATCTCGCCGCCGATGTTCGGGCTGGAAGACAAGCGGAAGAGGGTGTTGATCAGGCTCAACGCCGCGGCGGTCGTCAACCACCTAGCCCCGTTCATTCAACAAGAGAACGTCGAATCATACGAGCTGATCGTTGACACTAACAGGCCGATTATCTCGACGGGCGACATGAAGGCTTGGGACACTAGCAAGCCTTTTGTTCACACGAGGAAATCGCACATCAACTTTTGCGTCTGCGATAGCCGCTGGGAAAGCACGACGGCCCTCCACCTCGACAGAAGCCCGCACGTCACGGCATGGGTGAAGAACGATCACTTGGGGTTTGAAGTCCGCTACATCTTCAACGGCGGCGAACATAAATACAGACCTGATTTCCTGGCTAAACTTTCCAACGATGAGATTCTCATCATCGAAACCAAAGGTGAAGAAGACCAGAAGGACAAAGTTAAGCGAGAAGCCATGCGCGAGTGGCTCCGCGCTGTTAATCAGCACGGCGGCTTCGGGCGCTGGCACTCGGAGCCAGCGGTCTCCAAGCGCCCGGATGACATTCCTAAGATTTTAGAGAGAGCCATCAACCCCAAATAAGCTGTAAATCATGTGCAACGAATAACAGTTCAACAGAAGGCTTCGGTATGACACGAACAATCTATTCAAAAATCTGACAAAAACGGCTCATGAGTACGAAAGCCGGACAGAGATTCACGTTTTTCCCAGGAAATTCGCTACTTTTCAGCATCAAGAAACGATCCCATCTTTCTCACTTTTCACCAAAATCATCGCAGGCGTTGCCGTAAGCAAGGGATAGTCAAGCAGTGAAGTGGGGGCACGGCACGCAGATTCCGTCCTGGGCCTAAACGCCTTCGTCGAGCAGCAGAGCGCGCGCGAGGTTACCGCGTCGAAGCCAGACGAGGCGCGCCCATATCTTGAGCGCGGGCTGCGCTCCGAGGTCTTTTTGCCGGCCGCTGCCGAAAGGTTAAAGGCCACCATCAGCCTCACCTAGGTTGGCGATGGCGGCACTCGGCGGGGAAAATAAGGCACATTAGACGGCGGACAAGCGCCCTCTCCGACCTACCGACTGAGAGGCGCCGAGTGGAGGGACTCGGCATCTTGGTTTACCTGCCGAGAAGCGAGATTAGCCGCCGCCGAAGTCCGTAAGCGCTCGTCCATGTCTAGACATTGACAATTCTACTGCTCCGCGTTATAAACCGCCTGAATCTCACGTCTGACAGTCGTTACCTGTCTTTAGATTCCGCTTCCTCGCTCCTTGCCTTAAAGGAATATCACCTGGGTGCTTTCACGGATAAGGCTCTGTTGTTAAGCCGTGTTAAGAGACGAATCTTAGGTGTTCAAGGTAACCGTCAGCCTCAGGGATTTCACTTCCAGCAAAGGGTCAGGTGATCGAATGCCATGAGCTGTGCGACAGATTCATGCTGTCTTAGGGGGAGCCGTCTTAAGTCGCCGGGAGCAGTAATATATGTTTAATCCAGGTGATGCCATCGGCCCTTACACTCTCGTGCGGAAACTCGGTGAGGGGTGTTTCGGGCTGGTCTGGTTGGCCCAAAATAATAGCCATCCCGCGCAAGGATTGTTTGCGTTGAAGACCCTCAAGCACCCGGACGCAAACGCGATTCTGCAAGAGGTATTCAACTGGGCTAAGGCAGACGGCCACCCCAACATTCTGCCGATCCTCGACGCGGGAGTTTACCCTACCCCGCATGGCGACACTCCGGTCATCGCCAGCAGCTACATGCAGGAAGGCTCTTTGAGGACCTGGATAGAGCAGCACCAACCCATAACAACCGATTCCGCGATTGAAATATCTTGCGGCATACTGGATGGGCTGGAGCACCTGCACCGCAGGCGTATAGTGCATAGAGACTTGAAACCCGAAAATGTTCTCGTCTATCAGGGCACTCCTTTGTTGACGGATTTTGGCATCGCGCGCTTCCAGCGATCCGAATCGGACATTCAAACTGTCACAGTCGCCGGTACTGTCCCCTATATGGCCCCTGAGGCTTTCCGAGGCGTCCGTTCTCCGCAGACGGATGTCTGGGCGGCAGCGGTCATCTGTTATGAGATGTTGGCGGGGCGCAGACCTTTCCCGCCCGACGTTGACCTGATTACCAGCCCGGCGCCAGCGCCGCCTCTGCCCCTTTCCACCCCGAGGCCGCTGCGCAAGGCCCTCGAATTCGCTTTGCGTAAAGACCCGGCTCTGCGCTGCTACAAGTCCGCCGCCGAATTGCGCGCCACGCTGCTGGGAGCCGCCGACACGGGCCTGACCCATCTACCGCCGCCCGCCGATGACGACGAAGCCACTACGCTGCGCGCCGAACCTCAAAAGTCACAGGCGCGTGAGCGGGCAGAAGTGCCGCCGCCGCCGGCCCCTGCTGGCGAGCCTCAGAAGACGCTTGAGTTAAGCGCCGACAAGATCGAAAGCCGAAACGCGATTTTTACCAACCGGAAGACGAAGAAGAGTGAGCCCGGCGTGAATTCACGCGATGATACTCGCACGAAGGTCACGGTCGGCAATATCAAGGCGGAGGAGGATTTCCGCCTGACGAACGAGGAAGAGGTGTGACCCCAGCAGCGGCTGGAGACGTTGTGAACCCGACGCCCTAGATGACAGACGCCTCTCGACCGCCTCACGTCTCACACCCCATATCACCTGCCGATCCGAAGAGGAGAGCGTTACGTGCTGCAACTCTTGAGAATCCTTTTTCTGGAGAACAGTGCCGAAGGGATATTCATCATCTTCGTGCTGCTCGTATTGCTGGGGGCCGCCGTCTACTTCGCCGGCCTTCACACGAAGCGCTACGACCGCCACGAGAACGGGCTGCTGGACAAGGTCATCGCGGCCTCGGCAGCGGCCAGTGAGAACAAGGCTGACGGCGATCCCGACCACGTCCTCGCGCAGTTGATCGTCTGCCTACCGACCGACAACAAAGGCCGTTTGCGGGAAAGCGTCATCGGAGACCGTCTGCTGGCGCTCCGAAAGATGCGCGCCTCACACGCCAAGGTCAACGTCCAGGCGTTGCAGGAGATGAGCATCGCGAAGGAGGCGGCGCGGCGCGGGATCGGGTTCCCGAGTTTCGTCGTCGGCTTCGCCATGCTGCTGGGGCTGCTCGGCACGATCATCGGCCTGACAAAGATGGTCCAGACCATTCACCTGACGCTGCCGACCGCCGCCGACACTTTGACGCCCGCCTCATGGTCGCAATCGCTAAACAACGTCAGAGACGTGATGAGTTCGATGAAGTCGGCCTTCTCGGCCACGCTCGTCGGCCTGTTTTGTTCGATCACGGCGTCTTTGCTGAACCTTCGTCTGGAGAAGGCCCAGTCTCGGTTTTTTGAAAAGCTGGAACGGTTCACCATCGAGGAACTGCTGCCGAAGACCTCCCCTACGATGGAGGACGAGACGCTGCTGCAGAGCATCAACACGCAGATGGAACGCTACTTCGATGAGTTGCGCGAGGTGGCCGAGCAGAACAACCAGACCGTCCAAGACCTGAGCGCCGCCCAGAAGGCTTTCGAAACGACCATCGCTAGCATCGAGCAGATGTCGCGGGGCAACTCGCCGGGCAGCGTCCAAGAAGTCATTGGGCAGCTGTCGGGGGTCATCGGCGAACTCTCGGGCGTTAACCGTTCCATCGTCACGCTCACCGGCCGCCTGCCCGAGACGCTCGACATGGCGCGGCAGGCCAACCAGACAATGCAGCAACGCGTCGAGACGCTCCTCGATTCGCACAAGCAGTGGCAGGCGCGTATCGACACCTCCCTTTCGAATGTGACCAGGACCCTACCCGGTCTCCTCAATGAGCTGGAGCGGGGTGGCCGCAACGGCGGCGTCAGGGCGGAGGCCGCCACCGGAGCGGTTCGCATCTCGCCGCCCCCGCGCCACGAAGAGCTGAAAGTGCTCGACGAGCCCCTGTCGCAGCGCATGTTCTTAATCTACACTGGGGCGGCGATGTTCGTTCTCATGCTCATCCTACTTCTGTTCCGCTGAAGCCCGGAGGCGTCCGTGCCCAGATTGCTCGCATCGCGGCTAACACAAATCAACACTCGCCTTGTCTTCTGGCCGTGCATGGTTGACATGCTCACGTCCGTCCTCATGATCTTCCTGCTGATCTACTTCATTCAGACGACGCTGGGGCACAAGGACTTGGAGGCGGAGATGGTCAGGCGTAATCAGGGGGCGTTCGCCATCGGCTTCCGCCAGAACTTCTCGAAGGAGATAGCCGACCGGACGGTCTCGGTCGAGCAGGGGTTGAATCTCATCCAGATCACGTTCAGCGATAAGATTCTGTTCCCGCAGGGGCAGTACGAACTCCAGACGGCGGGCAAGGACGTGCTCCGGCGGTGCGCCACCATCTTCAACAATTCGGCACAGTCGGGGGTCAGGCAGATTCAAGTCGAGGGGCACACCGACGACATCGTGCTCAACAGCCCGACCTACCCGCACGACAACTGGGAACTCTCGACCGGGCGGGCCATCAGCGTCGTCAAATTTCTGGTCGAGCACGGGCTCAAAGAGGGCCTCCTGTCGGCCAACGGCTACGCCGCCAACAGGCCCAAGGACCCACGCGATACAAAAGAGGCGCGGGACTTGAATCGCCGGATCGAAATCCGTGTCGTCTTCTCCACGCCTGGGGAAAAGAGATGAGGCTCGGCGTAACTCCGACGGACATGCACGCACTGGGCCGTCTGATCAGGCGCTACGAATCAGGGGTGTGCACGGAGGCGCAGTTGACCGGGCGGTTGCATGAGGTGCTCAACGAATTGCAGGCGCTGATGGTCGAATGGCGTCCGCGCCTGCGTGGCCTGCGCCACCGGCCTTCGGCGGCGATGCGCGATTGTGACGACGCCATCAGCGCCGCGCAGCGCCTGTGCGGCGGCAGTCAGTTCAAGCCCTGTCTGCTCCAACTCAAGCGGGCGCGCCACGGGCTCGCGCGTTTGCAAGAGCTAATCGACGCTTACGACGACTACGACCGCGCCGCCGAAGCCTACCGCGGGCTCACCGGCCTGCTCGACTCTCAACAGCTCTGCCAACTGCTGACGGTCGAGACTATTGCACGGCTGCTCGCCGAGTCTGAAAAGTTGTTGGCGTCGGGGAGGAGTCGGCAGGCCGTCTTCATAGCGCGCATGTGCCGGCACAAGGCGCTGGCCCTCGCGGAAGGGGCGGACGCGGGGCGCGAAAACGTTCAAGAGGTCTCCGCCAAGATAGAACAACAGGCGGAATTCTTCAGGCAGACCGAAGCCTTCGCCCCTTCGTCAGCTGACCTCAAGCTCCGGCGTGCCTTCGAGCGGCTGCCCGACTTGCTCGCCCGGCATCGGGTCACTTTGGTCGCACGTCTGGTCACGGACATCGAAGGTGAATTGGCTTCAAGGAGGGCAGTGTGGGCCTCCCTCCGGTGCCCGGCCAGCCTGCGCCAGCAGCCGGGCGGCGCGGCCCACCCGCTGACTGAAGACTTGAAGAGGATTGTCCGAGACGAGTCTTGGGAGCAGGCCGCGAACTACCTTTTGCAGCAGACGTTGGCCGCGCTCTCGGCGGAAGCGACGGCATTACGACCGGACATCGGTCACATCACTCAGCAGATGGAGGCCACCCGCAGCGACGGCTCCCGCTCACAGGCGGAGGCGGCCAGCGAGGTTAATTAGAGGAGAACTGAGAGCCATGTCCAACCTGACGATAAGTGAAAATCTAGTGCGGGAAGTACCCCTCGCTCCGCTGCCGGCCCACGCGCTGGTCGTCTACAAGATGATCAACGGAGGGCGAACATACCAAGCGGAGTTAAGTCCCGAGCAGCAGTTTCAGGAGGAGAAGACGAGCTGGTGGAAGCGCTTTCGTTCCGACCCGCCCTCATACTTGGCTTACGCCGTCAACCTCAACGAACAGCTGAGGCTTCAATTCTCTCGCCGCGTCTTGTTGCAGAATCAGGTGGACGTATTCGACCTCATCTTCAAGCTCAAGTATCACGTCTCCTCTCCTCGGAGAGTCGTCGAGCGGCTCTCCGAAGACCCGCTGTTGAAGCTCCAGAACGAGATCATAGACCTCGTCACCGTCATCGTCTCCAACGAAGAATGGGACGCCATCAGGGACAGGTTCAATATAGTCGCCGATAAGGCGCTTGCGCACACGCAGGATGAAATATTCGATCAGGCCGTGCACTGGGGGTTCGCCGTCGACTCGCTCAGGTTGGAGCGCCAGCTTCCCGAGGGGGTTATCGACCCCATCTTTACCAAGAGAGAGAAAGACCTTGAAATCGAGAAGCGGCGGTTCGAGGCGGAAGCCGAGAAAAAGCGGGCCAGCATAGAGTACCAGAAGACGCTTCATCAGGCGACGCTGGAGCACGAAAGCACGCTGCATAAGGGGGGGCTTGAGGCCCGTCAGCAGGAGGCGCATCACGGGCACACGCTGCAACAGGAGGAGCGGGAGTACGAGCTTAAAAAGTTGGAGCTGAAGCATCAGGACAGCCTCCGCCGTCAGGAGGAAGAGAGCCGCATGGCCCGAATGGTTTTGGAGAATCTGTTGACTGACAACGAACTGATGAGACAGATCAAAGCTGGGGGCGCGGACGCAGCGGTCGAGGCGTTTAAAAACATCGCGGGGGAGACGAACTCGCCCCGGCAGCTCGAAGAGGTGTTCAACGTCCTCAGAAGGCTAAAACAGCTCTCCGGCGGCGACGGCGGCGGTGCCCCGGCATCCGACGCGCAATCGTTGGGCGGCCTCAACATCTCGGTCGGTCTCCTTTCGGCTCCGAACGGCGAAGGCGGCTGCCTGCCGAAAGTGGCACAACTGTTGTCCAGCTCTTTCCAAGCGGTCGGCGCGGTTAGCTACACGGCGGAGGAAAAGACGCGCCTGCTGTCGGCTATGGCTCACCTCGCGGCGGAGGCCATGCTCGGCGAAGAGGCGGACGACGACAAACTCAAGGCTTACCGGGAACGCCTTCTGGACGTAGTCTCCCGGCTCAACTTCGTGCCGCGAGAGCTGGAGGACTTCATCCAGGAGAATTACCGCGGCCTCAAAGAACGGCTCAAGTGAAGCGCCGCCCGGCGGCTAAAAAAGGGCGGCGTCCTGACCGCCCCTCCGACACACGAATGAGGTCATATGACAGAACAGACAGAACCAGCCCCCACCGTTCCGCCCGCGGAAACGGGCGACGAGCCTTCGTCCGGGCCGCAACCGACCCAGCCCGAGGCCCCCGCCATCCAGAAGTCGGGCGACCACGTCCCACCGGGGGAGGAGCAGAAGGAAGGGAAAAGGGTTGTCCAGCAGGGCGGTGTAAACGTCAGCGCGAATGAGATCAAGGCCGAAAGGCTCTTCGCGGCAGACCATCAGGAATTCAACGAGACCAACATCCGCCAGTACATTGGCAACGCTCATGACTTTGCCGAGATGAGGTCATTCTCCCCCGACTTCGCGACGCAAATCTCGTCCGAGGCCGAGGCCGAAGTGGCGGAGACACACGTTGGCGATCCCGACTTCCTGCGTGACTCATACGAGACGCTGTGCGAGAAGAACTTGCTGGTGCTGACGGGCGAGCCCGAGACTGGTAAGACCACCACTGCCCTGTACCTTAGCCACCAGTTGCGCCAGGTGTTCGATCAGTTTAACGGCGCTTACCTCGTCCGCCCGCTCGACCGCAACGTGAAGATCAACTTCAACGAGATCGTCGGGGGGCGGAACGAGTATGGTCGCCGGTTGCTGCTCTTCAAAGACGCTTTCTCCGGGGGCAACCGCGACGTGCTTGAGTTCTTCACCCAGATGGGCAAGCCGCTGCTCGGCTCCATCACCGAGAAGCTTCAGCGCAACCACCTGTTTCTTGTCTTCACCGCTGACACCGAGACCGTCAAAGCCTGCCAGCGACATCTGGCGAGCCTGAACGTCGAGAGGTGCATACCGCACCCCGGCGAAGAACTGTTGCTGAGCGGGCTGGATAGGAAGCTGAGGCAGGTCGCCGCCATGCAGGGCTGGCGGGACGACGAGGCCGAGCAGGAGATTAAAAAGCGCCTGCCCGCCGAAAGGCACGCGGAGGTGGTGAACAGGCTGCGCACGATGCCGCGCATCACTTACCTCGTGGAGTATTATTTCCTGAAGCTGGGCGACGGACTCGATTTAGAAGAGGCCATCAGTCGCGTGGACAGCCTACAGGACTGGTTCCTCAATGACCTGACGGATAACTTCGACACTTGGTGCTTCGCGCTCACACTGTGCCTGTGTCATTGTAAGGAAACCTCGTCCGTCGTCCCGTGGTTCGACTTCGAGTTCTTCCATGAATCCATCTCGACCTACCTGCGCCGCAAGCTGCGAATCGGATGGGCCGACCAGCCGAGGCCGTCCGTCCGGGATGTCGTCTACGAGAATACGCTGCTGGAGCGCTGCCGCGCCGACGTTTATAAAGACCATGCCACCGGGGTGGACGCCGTTAAGTTCGCCAACGAACGGCACCACGAGATGCTGTGGGAAGTCCTCCTCAACTCGAACCGGAGGGTCTTGACGCTCTTGGTGTCGCACCTTATGGAGTTGGCCGAGTTGCGCGACCCGCGCCGGCGCGCGCTGGCAGCGGCCATGCTGGGGCGCATCGGAGAGATCGACCCCGCGGAGGTGACCTTCTCTTTGATGAATGAGTGGATGCACTCGGGCTCTTTCATGCGGATGGCGACCGTCGGCTACCTCTATGAAGGGGTCTGGGCGAGCCGCAACGACCGTTACCGCGAGGACTGTCTCAAGCGGCTGAACAGCTTGGCACTTGAGGAGGACAAGCCGGAGGTGTGGACCGCCATCGCCACTTATAAGCAACTCGGTGCCTACGACCTGCACTTGGCGATGAAAAAATTCAAGGAGATCGCCGAGCGAAAGTTTGCTGGGACGATGGAGAATGCCCAGAGGGTTGAGCGCATCCTGCGCCGCATAGAGCAGGCGCTGGAGGATCAGTCATTTGACGAGAAAGAGGCGATGGGGCTGGCGCACGTTCACAACCTCCTGCGCGAGATTGCCCGGCGAGTCTTTTCGGAGGATAGCGCGATCCTGCTGGCGATCCAATACGCGATAGTGGTGCTGTGCTTCACCGGTGATCCCATACAGGTGTTCGATGAGTTGCAGGAGTGGGCGCTGGCCGACAGGAAATCGCTCGGGGCGTTGGTCGCTCTAATCTTTCTCGAATACAACGGGATCGCGACGGCGATGGAGAGCAAGTCGGTCGAGATGCAGGCCACGGCGCCGGACGGCTCAGCACGTGCCCACTATTGCAACCAGATGGTGCTTGCCATCGCCGCGAGCGAAGACTCGGTGCGAAGGACGGCACGTTTCCTGGAGATCGTGTACGATAGCTTCACCAGCTTCTTCCCGCGCCACTCCTGTAACTACTTCCAGAAAAGTTTTATCTTTCACCTCAAGAACTGGATAGACAACGCCGCGCCTGTCGAACAACTCCACGCCGGGATGGTGCGGCTGTTCGATAAGCTTTTAAAGTCCTCAAATCAGAATCTTCGAGAGCTGTTGTCCGGCCTTCTCAATTACGACCCCGACTTCATCTACGAAGAGTCTAAATATTACGCCTTCAAGCGGGATGTGCGGCTCCGGCGGCTCAATTTAGACGCGGTGTCTATCAGCCTTGATTGATCTGCTTATGCGAGTAATTGAATGATGTAAAAGGTGGATGCCCATGGCTGTGCAGCAGCGAGTTGGTGGTAATGGATTAGCAGACATGTGTCGTTGATCCTGAGGCAGAGGATTCCAATGCTGAAGAAAAAGAGTTTGATTGGGAAGGAGGGATGGGCGTAGGCCGCAGGCAGGAGTGCGGCACTATTGGAAGTTCTAGCAATCGAGTAACTCTCTGTATCACCGGAGTATCACAACTCAGCAAAACTGACTAAAACTCAGCCCCATTTGACCAAACAACCTCATGCGAAACTCCAACATAAATGCCTTCCTTCATTCCTATCACAACTCATCTTAACAACCTTTTTAGACTGCAAAACCTTTATTCGTCGGTTCGATTCCGACCGTCGCCTTCTTTCTTTTCAGCAACTTAGCCTCGAATACATAACTAACCCAAGTTGCTAGATGAATGCCTTGTCCAGAGCGAAGGCGATAACGAACATCGAGACCTTCAACAAAAACCCGTCGAGTCACTGCATGAATGTGCTTCGGGAACAAGTTGGTGATCCGGCTAAAGATGGTCTCGATGCGTTTACGCATCAGTTGCTTGTAGTAACTGCGCCACACGTCATCGGCGCGCTTCGAGTTACTTTTGCGAGACGGAGCGAACTCGACCCCGTCGGTAATTGCCGCCGCGTCCTCCGCCCCGTAATCGGTGTAACCGCTATCCATGAAGAGTTGGCTGCCCCGTGGCAATGCGAGCGGCAACACACCGAGGCCACGCACGTCACTAGCCGCGCCGGTCAGGAAGGCCATCTCGACGGGCACTCCTTCTTCAGTAGTCACGACCTGCACACGCACGCCGTAGAAATAGCGGCGTTTGCTGGCAATGTAGCCGCGAAACTCTTCATCCCTGACAAGACGGCAACGACTAATCCGCATGTTGTCGCAGATGGTCACGGGGAACGAGTCGAGCAAGTACTTGGTCGAGATGCTCGCTTCCTTCAAGACCATGCCGAGTTGATGGAAAAGGCTATTGACCAAGCCGGCCACGCGGTGCAGGCGGCGCGTCAAGCGCGACTTCGAGAGCATGCGTGGCATCAACCCCGTCGAGCGCATAAAGGAGCGACTGCGCTCGATGTTACCTCCAAAGTAGAGCGCCGCAATGAGCGCGGTCGTGATGACCTCGGCGTCAGTCAACCGGCAGCGACAGTCGTCGGTGTGCCCGGTGGCCTTGAGCAAATCAGCCGTGATGCAATAAAGTGCCGTCGTGTGGTCGATCACCGATCCCCTCCTATTTTCGTTTGGCGACGAAGTGGAGGGGATTTTCCTTTGCTTTC
>WUUC01170059.1_pt1 | contig 22323 bp, 20 predicted proteins | sample 6278441 | NCBI WGS metagenome assembly WUUC01 (sample SAMN13675441, study PRJNA597444) | soil metagenome | isolation source: soil | place: USA: Washington | collected 2017-10
TCAATCAAGACGACCGCACCGAATTCCGCCTCTGCGGCATCTCCGGCAGCATCGCGAAACGCCTCTCGAAAAAAGACAACCGCCCCTGGGCTTCCTTCACCCTCGCGACCAAGACCGCCTCCGTCGCGCTCAACATGTTCGCCGACGCCTACGCCAACTACGGCCAGCTCTTGGGCGAAAACGCGCTCGTTCAGGTCCGAGGCAACATCATCGTCGGCCAGGACGGCGCCCGCATCAACGTGAAGGAATGCTCCCTCCTTGATTACGCCATCATCACCGACGTCCGCCGCATCACCTGGCTCGTCCACCCCGAGCACAAAGAATTGCCGGGCTTCCTCCACCTCCTGCGCGACACGCTGAACAAACACGTTGGCGACACCAAAATCTCCATCGGCTTCGTCTTCGAAAACCGCGTCACCGCCACGAGCGACGCGAGCAACGCCCTCGGCTGGAAACTAAGCGCCGCCAAGTTCCAGCAACTCCGCACCCACCCCGCCGTCGCCGGAGTCGAAATCGAAACCAAGCACCTCGAGCTCAAGCAGGACAAACGCTGGGGCTCCAAGCGCGCCTAAGCTCATCGCGTCTTCTTGTAGAGCGGGAGCTTGCTCCGCGCCGCCCTGCGCCCTCGCGCACGGCTCCGAGTTAGGGCGCGTTATCACTAACGTGCCGGTTGCGCACCGCCCGCAAACACCCCTGCCCCTCGCGCACGCACGCTCGGAGATCGCCCTCTAATCTACTCGGTACTCCGTACGTGTTGCTGTCACACATCCTTCAAATTGTCGGCATTTCGACTAAAGCCTTGCCCAGCCCACAAATCTCAAATGCGCTTTCCCTTATTCGCGGCGGGGACAGATCCAGACAAAGGCTTAACCCGCGCGGAGCCCTATTCCTTCACTGGCACCCTCCGTTCGAAACCCATTTTCACGCAGACATGAAAATCCATCGCTTCACAATCCTCGCAGCCCTCTTTACGAGCCCCGCTTTCGCTCAAACCAATACCTACCCATTCCCGTCGTCGGGCAACGTCGGCATTGGAACGACCAGTCCTTCAGAGACGCTGCATCTTTCCAGCTCACAAAGCGCCAGCCTCGGCTTGGAAAAAGTGGGCGCTAACACCGCTCGAATTTTCAACGACGGCTCTCTTCATATTCGATCAGGAAGTGGAATCACTTATCACGACTCCAACTATCATATATTTTCTAATTTCAGCGGCACCGCTCAGCTAATGATCGACCCTAACGGCAGCATTGGCGTTGGGACTGGGAGCCCTGTCGCTAAACTCGACATAAACGTACCAAATAGCGCCAACGTCAGTGATGGCCTTGTCATAGAACGATTTTCCGGCGCGTCTCTATTCGGTTTCAAACTCAAGTCTGATTCCACAGGCCATTATCGCGGTGCAATAACCGTGAAAGGGAACGGTCTTAGCGAGGTCGAAGCACTGACCTTTGGCGCAGATTTGAATTCAGGCAACGTCGGCATCGGCACAACTTCACCGACACGAAAACTCACCGTTCAGGGCGACGCACTATTCAGCGACGGCGAGCGAGGCTCGTTGATCGCTCACGACAGCTATAACGGCGGACGGGCATTTCTCGTCCTCGACAAAAATTCCCAGAACGGAACGGCAAGCGGCAGTGACTACGTCTACCTTGCTCAAGAAGGTACCCAAGCTGTTCTGACGTCGGCAAGCGGAACACCTCTGAATCTCGGCTCTGGTGCGACCAGCGTGAGCATAGCGCCTTCCGGCAACGTAGGCATCGGCACCACCAATCCGACCCACAAACTCGCCGTCAACGGCACGATCAAAGCCAAAGAAGTCATCGTCGAAACCACCGGCTGGTCCGACTACGTTTTCGCCGACGACTACGCGCTTCAACCCCTCTCCCAAGTCGAGGCTCACATCAAAGAGCACAAACATCTTCCAGGCATTCCCTCCGCCTCCACAGTCGCTTCGCAAGGCGTCAACGTCGGTGACATGCAAGCCGCGCTCCTCGCCAAGGTCGAAGAGCTCACACTCCACCTCATCGCACAGGAAAAAGAGCTGTCTCGGCTTCGCGATACAGAGAAAAAGTTAGCCACTCTCGAGTCCAAGCTTCAGCAGCTCCAGCAAAGCCGATAAGATCCATCTACTGCGACACAGAGGGCCGCACGAACCCCCGGCCAATCTGCAACTTCAGCCATGCGCAGGCCCTCATCCGCTTCGTCTTCGAAAACCGCGTCACCGCCACGAGCAACGCCCTCGGATGGAAACTAAACGCCGCCAAGTTCCAGCAACTCCGCACCCACCCCGCCGTCGCCGGCGTCGAAATCGAAACCAAGCACCTCGAACTCAAGCAGGACAAACGCTGGGGCTCCAAACGCGCCTGACGCCCATCCCGCGCAACGTAACGCACTTAGCAAGTGCCGCCCCGAGGGTCGGGGCCTCAGTCCGCGCCGCCATGCGCCATCGCGCACGGCTCCGAGACAGGCTGCGTATCCCTGATGCGCCGGTTCCGCGTAGCCCCCTTGATTCACCTCACAACGTTGAGGAAACCGCGCCCCACCCCACCGCGCGCTCGAACCAACTCGTCCTGCTACAACCCGCAAACTTTACAGTATCCCGACTGAAGACTTGCCCGGTACTCAAATTTCAAGTGCGTTTCACGACTGTTCGCGGGGGGGGAGCTCAAGCTCTAGGCAAGAGCTTAACCCAGGCGGAAACCATAGTCTCTCGCCCACCCTCATCGTCCGACTCACGTTTACATACTCATGAAAATCCATCGCTTCGCCATAGTCGCAGCGCTTCTTAACAGCGCCGCTTTCGCCCAAACAAACGCTTCGTCACCGCTCACCGTACATGAACCTGGAATCGTTAATCCCTATGTGCTCCTCAAATCTGATGCTACTGGGAATCCGTACGGGTTCCTTCAGTACGATCAGTCCGAAGGAAATTTCATGCGCCTTTATGACGGTTCTGCGTTCTCCATGGTATGGCGCGCAGGCAATGTCGGCATCGCAACAACAACTCCGTCGAGCCGACTGAGCGTTAATGGAAACATCAATGCTGATGGCTTCAATGCAACGGGAGGTGTGCAACAGTTCTATTCAGATGGAGGCGTTTATCTCGCCGGTCACGGCGGCAGCGCTTACTCCGCGTTGCAGGCATATTCGAATACTTCCGGTTCTGGGAAGTGGCTGGCGCTAAATCCATCTGGCGGAAACGTCGGCATCGGCACCACGACCCCGGCCACGTCACTAGACGTCAGAGGAAATGGCGGCGGAATCACTGGTAACAGTCTCTATTTCTATGGATCAGGAGTCTCTGGCGACGGGTTCCCATACGCCCGGATAACGGAATATTATGGTATGCGTTTCACCTCACCCGATTCGCGTTGGGTTTTCTCAACGAAACCATCCCTCTTGGTTGGATATGCTCCCGATGGTAGATATTGGGGTGAAGACAACTTGCTCGTCGCCGGCAACGTCGGCATCGGCACGACCAACCCCGCTCACAAACTCGCCGTCAACGGCACGATCAAAGCCAAGGAAGTCATCGTCGAAACCACCGGCTGGTCCGACTACGTTTTCGCCGACGGCTACGCGCTCCAGCCGCTCTCCCAAGTCGAAGCGCACATCAAGGAGCACAAACACCTCCCCGGCATTCCCTCCGCCGCAACCGTCGCGACCACCGGCGTCAACGTCGGCGACATGCAAGCCGCCCTCCTCGCCAAAGTCGAAGAGCTCACACTCCACCTGATCGCTCAGGAAAAAGAACTGTCGCGCCTCCGCGAAACCGAAAAGCAAATCACCGCACTCCGCGCCGAAGTCACGCAACTGCGTCAGACTAAATAATCGCGTCTCGCAGCTTTGCTCAGACCTTAGCGTCTTCGCGTCTTTGCGATTCACCTAACCGCCGTCCGCGTTGGGACGTCCTCACAACAAATCGCCCTGTCGCAACGCTTCGCGCTTCGCGGCATTGGCCGTGCTCGTCTGCAATAGCCACGGCACCGTCATCCGCGAAAACTCCGGCCTCCGCCCAAGCGCCACCAGCAGCAAAGCCGCCGCCAGCGCATCATACAGCGCCGCGTGGTACTTCCGCCGCTCCTTCGGACAATGCTCCTTCGCCAGCGCATCGAGCTCCGCCTGTAGCCCAAAAATCTCTACAAGCTCCGCGAGCTTCCCCGTCTTTAGCTGCGGGAACAGCTCCGCATAAATCCGCCCCGAGTCGATCCACGGCCCCCAATCGGCCAGCGAACCCTTCATATCCATCCGCGCGAAATCCGGCGACACCCGCGGATAAGGCCACACCGACTTGATCAGCGAATTCTCCGCCTGCGCATAATGCGCCGCCAGCGGCCCGCTCGCCCGCAACGTCGCGAACCGCGCAAACTCATCCGTAAACGGCGCCGCCTTCTCCACCGCCTTCGCGCTCAGCCCATGCACCGCCTCGTCCTCCGCGCGCACTTTCCCCGTCGCCCGGCATAGCCGTGTTTCTGTCTCGACGACCATGCCGCCGTGTAGCGTCACCACGCCGTATTCTAGAATTCCGGACGCAATACTCCCTTCAAAGTCGATGAAGTGAATCGGTACGTTGGTCCAACGCATAGGTGGCACGTTGAGGTGTCCGCGAAACCCCGCGAAGACACGGAAAAAATGCCCGGGAAAACTCCTCAGCACTAAAGTGGGCATCAGAACCACTCCCGCATTTCACCCCTGTACTTCCTCCCTCTTTCCCAATCCCCCGCTACTCTTTGCTGCGTTCTTAGCTTCTTTGCGCCTTTGCGATTCAACATCCACCCACCTTTCTCCGTGATTTCGCGCCGTCCCTGTATTTCGTCATCGTTATGACGGATCTGACACCCTACCGCGCTTTCCTCATCGAACTAGCCGAACGCAGCGGCGACTTCATCCGCCCCTACTTCGCCAGCGCCGACCTCGCGGTGGAGATAAAATCCGACGACTCCCCCGTCACCGCCGCCGACCGCGGCGCCGAGAAACTCCTGCGTGAACTCATCGCCAAAAAATTCCCGGCCCACGGCATCATCGGCGAAGAATTCGGCAACGACTGCCCCGACGCCGAGTGGACCTGGGTCCTCGATCCGATCGACGGCACCAAAGCGTTCATGACCGCCGTCCCCCTCTTCGGCACGCTCATCGCGCTCATGCACAACGGCCAGCCCGTCCTCGGCGCGATCCACCAGCCCATCCTCCGCCAGCTCATGATCGGCGACGGCGCGGCGACCACGCTCAACAACCGCCCCGTCCGCGTCCGCCCCACTGCCCGTCTTGAAGACGCCACCCTCCTCACCAGCGATCCGCTCAATCCCGCCAAATACCAAAACGGCCCCGCCTACTGCGCCCTCGAAAAACGTGTGCGCCTCTCCCGCACGTGGGGAGATTGTTACGGCTACCTCCTGCTCGCCTCCGGCTGGGCCGATCTCTCGCTCGATCCGATCATGAACCCGTGGGACATCCAGGCCCTCATCCCCATTGTGCGCGGAGCCGGCGGCATCATCACCGATTGGCAGGGCGGCGATCCGGTCAAAGCCGGCTCCATCGTCGCCGCCAATCCGATACTCCACCCGCAAGTCATCGCCGCGCTCAACGCCCGCGCATAAAAAAGCCGCGCGAAACCAATCGCGTGGCCAACACAGACTTACTCTTCTGAGTTCACGGTTTTGCGGGAGTTGATTCCGATCCCGTAGCAGGATTTACCGCCTCTACCTTGGCAGCCTCGGCCTTGGCCTTCTGCTGCTTAGCAAACTCGTTACCGAGCTTTTGCACTTTCGGCATCGCAGCCATGATGCGGGGCATCATCAGCTCCTGCAATTTTTGCTGAATATCCGGTTGCTTTTCGATCATCGCATGCCCCGCAGCGGTGGAGTTAAATGCTGCCACCGACGCCAGCTCCTCTTTCGTGAAAGTTTCGGAGTAAATCTGCGCCATCTCGCTCTTCATCTGTTCCGGATTCATGGCTTCAAGCATGGTGCTCATCACCTTCTTTTGAAATTCCATCAAATCCTCGGGAGAGACTTTACCTCCGCTTTTCCCAGCCGCTTGTTCCATCATCTTGGCCATCGCCTTCTGCTGCCCCTCCAGGGACTTCTCGAGCATCTTTCCGAACTGCATCTGATCGATGACTGTTTGCGCATCAGCGAGAGTTGCTTTGGTTCCGGCCACTGCTTTAGCGCTTCCGTCAAACTTACTATCTGCGAGCGCCACCGTGTAAGTTTTACCGCCCCTCTCCAGCGTCAGCGTTTTCACCGCCGCGTCGTAACTCTGGAGCACATAACCATCGAACTCACCGCCGAGCTTTACCCAACCGGTGCGCGTGGCGCCATCATTCACGAGGCCAAAGTGCTGGGCATTGCTCAAGGTCAGCACGCCATTGAAGGTCAACGGAGCGGTTTCAGCGGCAAACGCCGCGGTAGAAGTCGCGACAAGCGCCGCGAGCAGCAGGGATTTTATTTTCATAGGGCCAAATCGAAATGAGGCGCACCACGCGGCCGCGCAAGAATCCGGCCGTTATAGCGCATAGGATAGTTTGGAGCCGCTCACGGAAATTTCTTATACCGCGCTTCGCACAATAAGATCGCTGGCCAGAAAAAGTTTTCTCGCGCGGCCCACGAGCAGCGCACTCGTCGCAAGCGTTGCCACCGCAACCGCAGCCACGCCCCCAACCGTCAGAACCTCACGGGCAAACAGGCTCAGTAAAAAGGCCGCCACAATACTCGCCAACGACACCGCCATCCACAGAAGACCAGGCAGGCTAAACATCACATACGCCGGGTTTCCCGGACGATGCACGAGCGACAATCCTGTCGCCGCGATCAACGGGAGAAACGGCACCACTGTCAGCGGTAGCGCGAATAAAAACGTCGGCCGCAGCTCAAAGGGTTGCCCCGCAAAATGGCTGGCCAGCCAGGCAAGCGCCACGATCACAAGAATTCCTTGGACAGACACTTTCACCGCTCGAATGAAGGCCACCTGAAGCGACAGCCTCATCAACGTCCGGCGCGATGCCGGATAAAGAAACGCAGGCACAGGAAATGCGAGCGTCAGGGTAAAGGTAACGACACTCGCCGTCCCCAGGACAAAAGGCGCGAGAGGAATCGCGTGGCGTTCCGTGCTGCTGGACCAAACCAGCGCATAAAATTCACGCGCCATCGCGTCGGCGGTGACCGGCTGGTGTTTCCCGTGCAAATGTACCGCCAGGGCGGCAAACGCCACCAATACGTAACCGATCATCAATGACAGCATGATTGTCCAGAATCGCGTCCGCGTGATTCCGCCGAACCGCTCGTGCCAGAGCGCGCGCCGCCAGGCCGAAAATCGCCCTCCGATCGGTTCGCGCGCCCAGCTTCGGCCCAGCCGCTCCTGCCGCGCCACGCCTTGTTTCGCCAGCGCCCGGAAACTCCCACCAAACAGAGCCAGCAGCGTAAGCGCTCGCTTGCGTACACGTTCACGATCGAAGGCGAGAGCGATGCCCGCTGGCAGCATCACCAGTCCCAGCCCTAAAATTCCCACAGGGTATTTCAACACCGCTTCACGCACGACCTCCGTAGTTACCCCAGTGACAATCACCAGCGCCCCCACGAATACCAGCAGACCGATCGAGCCGCACCAGCGATGCACAGGCTCCCACGCAAGGCCCAACGATAAAAAGATCAGCACCATACCGACGATCCCAGGCAATGGCAGTTCCGTCTGCACCGTCAGCTCAGCGATGACCGTCGCCACCGCCGCCAACCCAAGCGCGCCCACTGCGTACATCGCGCGAAAATAACGCCGCGCCCCCGGCAGCAGCACAAAAGCAGGTTGATGAATCGCTCGTGCCACGATCAGCGCCTGCCCCATACCGAACACCAGTGGCAGCAACACGAGCGCGCCATAAAACCGCACATTGGAATTCGCGCGCGCCGCCACGAAACACGCCATGACCACCGGATTGATCAGCGACGCGAGAATCCACAGCAGCGGCAGTGGCCGCCAAAAACGAAGGTATGGCTTTATTCCGATCTTCATGAGCGGCCTTTCCCATCACGACGTTGAAGCAAGAGCGGAAACATTTCATCCAGACTCAACGCCCGGCTCTTCACCTCGGCACCATGACTCCCTGCGAAAGCCTGCGCAGCCTCGACCGCTTCTTCCGTGAAAACCCGCACGCGCGCCTGCCTCGGACCGCCATCATGACTCAGCACAAACGGCTCGCTGAATTTTTCCGGTAGCGTTCCCCGCACCGACTGCACCGCCCACTCGGCGTAGCTTTCCTGCAACTCGTCAAAGGGAGAGCTGACCGCCAGTTCGCCGCCATCCAGACAGACAACCCAGTCGATGATTTTCTCCACGTCGCCGAGCAGATGCGATGACACCACCACCGTGCATCCGTCGTCCCGCAAACGCTCCAGCAGCAAATCAAGCGTCCGCGCCCGGATGATCGGATCGAGCGCACTCATCGGCTCATCCAGCAAGAGCAACGATGGGCGGTAACACACACCCAGGAGGATCGAGAGCTTTTGCTGATCACCCTGGCTGAGCTGCGCGATCTTGCGCGTCGCATCCAATTCCAGTTCGAGCAGCAGACGCTTCTCGAGCACCGCATCCCAATGCGCATAAAACGAAGCGGTAAAATCGAGCTGCTGCGCAACTGTCATCCACTCAAGAAAGCGCGCATCCTGCCGCACAACGCCCAGCCGGTTCAACTCGGAAGCATCCAGTTCTCGCGCCGATCGTCCGAGCGTGCGAATACTCCCCGACGTCGGCAGCAACAGCCCGCACGCCAGATCGAGCAGCGTCGTCTTGCCCGCACCGTTGCGCCCCAGCAGACCGACGACGCGGCCCTCGGGAATTTCCAGGCTCACATCGCGCAACGCCGTGTGCGGACCGAAGGACTTGGTTAAATTTTCGACGACGAGCGGCGCAGTGGAGACGGCGATTTTCATTTGGAGGAAGAGTCGAGGGTTTCGCGGAAAAGTTTGAGCGCCTGCGCCGGCGTCACGCCGAGCTGCCGCGCCATCGTCGCTGCCGCGGCGAGATGCTGGCGCAGCGGATCGAGTTTCTGTGCGTGAAGATCGTCGGCGTGCTGCTCGCGCACCGTGAGTGTCTGTCCGCGCCGCCGCTCCAGCACGCCATCGCGCTCCAGCAAGCCGTAGGCTTTGCTGATGGTCATCGGATTCAGCGAAAGCTCGGCCGAAAGCGCCCGCGTCGAAGGCAGCTCCGTTCCCGCTGCCAGCACGCCAGACGCCACCTGAAACTTCACCTGCTCCATGATCTGCCGGTAGGCAGGGATTCCGTTGTGATGATCGATGACGAGGAGCATGGCGGCGACTTCGCATAGTGAATTAGTTCACTAATACACCATGTCAAGCGCTCAGGTTTTTAGGCGCAAAAAAGCCGCGCAGAAAGAACGCGGCTCGAAAATATTTCCGCTTAGCGCGACTTCTTCGCGCTCTTCGCCGACCACTCCGCCGTCACGACCGATGTGAACCCGCCGCGCGCCTTCCACTTCGAGATAATCGTGAGGCTGCGCGGCTTCAGCGCCTTGCCCAGATCGTCGCAAATCTTGTTGGTCACCGCTTCGAAGAAAATGCCCTGGTTGCGAAACGCGTGGAAATAAAGTTTCAGCGATTTCAGCTCCACGCAGGTCTTGTCCGGCACGTAGCGCACCGTGATGTCCGCGAAATCCGGGTGCCCCGTCATCGGGCAAACCGACGTGAATTCGTGATGCGTGTGATCGATCAGAAAATCGCGGTGCGGCGCAGGATTCGGGAATGATTCGAGGAGCTTGGCGTCGGACATGGCGCCGGAAAGTAGTGAGTAGCGAGTAGCGGGTAGCGAGTAGAAATGTCACCCGCGCTATGCTCCGCCGCTCCGAAATAACGTCACCACTCTCCGACCTAGCGATCACGAACCACGCCTGCGTTCTTCCCATGCTCGCTACGCACTACCGGCTACTCGCTACTTTTCCGGCGGCGCTCCGTGCCGCCGCTACGTCGCCGTTTCGGTAAACCGCGATTCGCGGATCACCGTCACCTTGATCGTGCTCGGGTATTGCAGCTCTTCCTCGATCTTACGGCGCAGCGTTTTCGAAAGTTCCCGCGCCTGTTCGTCGGTCACGTTCTGCGGCGAAACGACCACCCGGATCTCGCGCCCCGCCTGGATTGCGTACGCCTGCTGCACACCCTCGAGCGACATCGCCAGTTTCTCCAGACGCTCCAAGCGCTGGATGTAACTCGTCATGGATTCGGCGCGCGCTCCCGGACGCGATGCCGAGACCGTGTCCGCCAAAATCACGAGCCCCGCGTAAACCGTCTCCGGCTTCACCTCTTCGTGGTGCGCCGCGACCGCGTTGACGACGATCGGCGTCTCGCCGTGCCGCTTCACCAGATCCGCGCCGATCAGCGCGTGGCTACCCTCGTAATCGCCCTCCACGCCCTTGCCGATGTCGTGCAGCAACCCCGCGCGTTTCGCCACGTTCGGATCGAGCCCGAGCTCGCTCGCGATCATCGAGCAGAGGAAGCCCACCTCGACCGAATGATCGAGGACGTTCTGCGTGTACGAAAAACGATACTTCAAACGCCCGAGGTGTTTAATGATCTCAGGGTGCAGACCATTGATACCAAGACGCTGGATCGCGTCCTCGCCCGATTGCTGCACATTCAGGTCAACGTCCTCGCGCGCCCGATTCACGAAGTCCTCGATACTCGCCGGGTGGATACGCCCGTCTTTCACGAGCGACTCCAACGCCAGACGAGCGATCTCGCGGCGTATCGGATCGAACGACGAAATCAGCACCATCTGCGGTGTCTCATCGATCAGCAGAGTCACGCCCGTCGCCGCTTCGAATGACTTAATGTTGCGCCCTTCGCGACCGATGATGCGCCCCTTCATCTCCTCACTGGGCAAGTGGACAATCGTCGCAGTGATGTCGGCGTTGGGCTTCGAAGAAAGCCTCTGCATGGTCGTGATCAAAATCCGCTTCGCCTCATTCTGCAGATCCTGCTCCGAGCGATCGAGCGTCTCGCGGCGCAACGCCCGGAGTTCGTCCTGACACTCCAGCATCACTTCCTCGCGCAGCGTTTTCTTGATCTCTTCGGCATCCATCTGCGACACCCCTTCGAGACGTTTGCGCAGGCCCTTCGAAAGAGCGCGAATCGCGTCGCGCGCCTGTTTCACCGCCGCATTTTCGCGGGCCAGTTTTTCCTGTTTCTGCTCCAACTGGTAATCGAGCAACCCTAGCGATTCCTCGTGCGCCCTGATCTCGCGGAGTTTGATGTCCGTCTCGATCTCGCGACGGTCGAATTCGCGGTTGATCTCGGCGCGTCGGCCTTGGATTTCTTCCTCCGCTTTTTGCTTCGCTTCCTGCGCCGAGACGCCGGCTTCACAGCGAGCCACCTCGATCAGTTGCATCGCCTCTTCCTTGGCCAGCTGCCGTGTTTGGCGGGTAATCAACCACGCCAGCCCGAGCCCGACCGCTACGCCGACGCCAATAGCGACCGTAAGCGGCCATTGGAGTGATACGCTTTCGGCTATCAGGAACGCAAGGTCGGCTGCTGCGCTGGCTGATTTCAAGGCGGGCGAACGTAGAAACCCTTTCACGAAGTTCAACCTTTCTTAACGCATCGCGTCTCCTCGTGCCGGGACCGCTCTCGGCATCGCCGCACCGCTCCGGTCTTCAGTCCGTCGTACCGCTCGCCCGCGCTTCGGTCCAAACCTTTCCCGCCACCTCCTCCAAACGCGCCCAAGCCGCCGCTTCCCCATCCGCCGAAAGCGTCTGCGCCACGACATAAGCCCAACGATCCGCACGCCCACGCCGGAGCCGATCGAGCGCTCCTTGCCAGAGCATGGCGCGATGCGTGGCCACGACTGCTTCGCTTCCGGCAAACCAGTACGCAAAAAACGCCGGCACTCTCACGCGCTCGCCGCCTGGCCGCACCGCTTCCCGCTCGATCCGCAGCAGCGTCGCCTCGATCTCGCCGCCATCCGTGAGCCTGATTCGCCGCCGCTCGCTGTCGCGAATCGTCCAGCCTTGGCCGACCAGACAAATCTCGGGCCGGTGTATCGAGCTTCGGTCGCGCCCGCTGAGAACAACCGAGAAAAAAACCTGCTCCCGGGACCGCCCGAGCCGAACGTAGTTTTTCCGCGAGTACCCCGTGTCCGGCGGAAGGGTTTCCCGCTCGACCGGCGTCACCGCTTCGTCGCGCCCGCCCCACTCCGCGCCCAACAACGTCGGGAGCTCCGCTGGATCCTCGCCGCTCGCGTCCAGCTTCACGCCCGCCGCAGTCCGCATCGGCAACCGGTCCACCCCCATCGTCAGCCCAGCCGTCCCTAAAGCCGCCAGCGCCACCACGCCCGCGATGCACCAGCGCACCATCGTTACCCGGGAGTCCTCATCCGCTCGATCCCCTGTTCCGTGCACCTCTTCGTGTTTCGGTTCGCCTGCGCGTCCCGCGCCCCATTTTCGCAACAACGCCACCAACCCGAGCAGCAACCCCAGCACGACCGCAAACACCACGAAGCCCGACCACGCGTGCAACGCTTCACCCGCTGCGTGTCCGCGCCACTCCCCCACCAAAACCACCAACGCCACTCGCACCACGTTTCCCGCCAAAACCGCGGGCAGGCTCGCCACCACGATCAGGCCGCGCGCCCACCAGGATCGAAAATTCAAATACGCCACAAGCAGCGCTAGCGCGACGATCGCCATCAGCGACCGAATCCCCGAGCACGCCGCCGCGACGTCGTACTGATAATGCCCGTCGGGCGCGAAGAGCTGCGTTCCATTGCGGACGACATCGATCCCCGCAGCGTTCGCCAGCCAGTGAACGCTCTCTGTCACCCCGAGCCGCAGATAAAATCCCACGCCGAGCGCCTCCAAAAATCCCGCCGGTACCGCCAGCAGCAAAAATCCCAAGGGGAAAATCGCCGCCCGTCCCCATCGCCGCCCGCCCGCCAGCATCAACAGTCCCCAGCCGAAAACTAGCAGCGCCGCGATAGAGACCCGCGTCTGTTGCACCGCGTAACCCAGTGCATGCAGACTAAGTCCCATGCTCATCGCGGCCGTCGCCGGCCACGCTATTGTCCATGCGCCCTTCGCCGCTTTCTCTGCGCTTCCAATCTGCGGCGGCGCATTTCGCACATTCCGCCAAAATAGCCACACCGCGACGAGCAGCAGCAGCGGCCCGTGTTCGAGCTCCGACGCCGGGTCGAACCACTGCGTGCCCCACCACACAAAAACCGACGCCGTATCGATGTATCCGCGCGTGGCGTTTCCGAAAAATTGAAACACCGCCCATCCGGCCAACGCGCACACCGCCACCGGCCACCAGCCGTTCAACGAATTCTTCGATGGTCTGCTCATGCGCGTGAGATCTCGCCCACCCTGCGCGTCGCCCGCCCCGCGACAATCCCGGAATCCCCGATCGGCCGCACGTCATTCCCGACCCAGACTCGTTCGCCTCATTCTTTCTGTCGTGTCTGTTTCCCCGTTTTTATCCGGTTTCGTCGAACCAGCGTTTCGCAACCGCGTCGGCCGCCCACCAAACCCGCCGTGGGCCACTGGTCACTACCCATCGTTGCTCGCCGTCCCGCAGCGATGCTCACGCATTCAAAAACTCACGCACCAACGCCAGCCATTCCTCGTCTAGCGACTGCGAGGGTTTCACCAATCCTAGATGATGATACCAGTAGCGCGCATTGCCCTCGTCGCCCTCTTTTCGGTGCAGATACGCGTGCACGCGATCGCCGGCGCGCCCCGCCGTATGCTGCACGGCATCATGAGCACGATTCCAATCCCCACGCGCGTCGTACCATAAGGCCTGCAGGGGGCGGCTCAGCTTCTCGGGAGAAGGCAGCGCCTTGAATTCTTCGACCGTCATCATGGACTGGAAAACCATTCACCGGGACTGTGTGCCCAAGCCGCGTGCAGTTCCGTGCGAAATTCATCCTTTTTTGCGATTTCTCGCATGGCATACCCCCGCCGACACGTCAGTTTGCCTGTCACGCCGCGCGCCGATGAAACTTGTCGTACTCGCTCAGACTCCGCCGCCCGTGCATGGCCAGAGCCTCATGGTCCAAACCCTCGTGGACGGCCTGCCCGCCCACGGCATCGAGGTCTATCACGTGAACCTCGGTCTCTCACGCGACACCGCCGACATCGGACGCTGGCGCTGGGGAAAATTATTTTCCCTCCTCGCCGCATGCTTTCGCGTCTACCGCATCCGCCGCAAAATCGGCCCCTCTTCGCTTTACTACATTCCCGCCCCCGCGAAACGCGGCGCCCTGTACCGCGACTGGATCGCGATGATCCTCTGCCGCCCGCTCGAAGGCTCTCTCATCCTCCACTGGCACGCCGTCGGTCTGGGCCGCTGGCTCGACGTGCACGCCAATTTTCTCGAACGCGCGATCTCCAAACTTCTCCTGGGCCGCGCCGACCTTTCCCTCGTGCTCGCAGAGTCCCTCGCCACCGACCCCATCGATTTGGCCGCTAAAAACACGCTCATCCTCCCCAACGGCGTTCCCGATCCCGGTGAGCCGCCTCCACGTGAACCGCGCAATCCGTCCGAGCCCTGCAAACTTCTCTACCTCGGTCTTTGCTCCGAAGAGAAAGGTCTCCTAGAACTGGTCGAAGCGCTGAACCTCGCCCACGCGCGCCAACCGGGGAGCTTCCACCTCACCGTCGCCGGCAGCTTTCCCTCTCTCGAGGAGGAACACCGTTTCCAACAAGCCAGCCGCCCGCTCGGCAGCGCCGTCCGCTATGTCGGCTTTAACGGCGAACACGCCAAAAACGCCCTCCTGCGCGAGGCCGACGTATTCTGTTTCCCGACACACTACCCGCATGAGGGCCAGCCGCTGGTCTTGATGGAAGCGCTCGCCCACGACCTTCCCATCGTCACGACCCGCTGGCGCGCTATCCCCGGCATGCTGCCCGCCGCGCACACCTGGATCGTCGAGCCTGCCCGCCCCTCGGTGCTCGCGGACGCGTTGCGCGAGGCCCGCTCTTCTCCGCGGCCCGGTGGCGCCTCACGTCGCTTCTATCTGGAAAACTATACGAGCGAACGTCACCTCGCCTCCCTCGCCGCCGCCCTTCGCACCGCCCAACGGGGCGCCGCCGCCGAGCGACAAGATTGACCGATAGTCGAACGCTGCCCCGTCCGTCCCGGTTGCCGCCCTTCGCACCGCTGAGCGTTCAGCGTTAAACGTTGGCGCCGCCTTCCTCGCCAGAGCACTTCAAATAAAACCATGGCCGTTTGTCTCACGCCGTTTCCGCGACGATTTTTCGCTCACGCCGGGCCGGGTTCCCGGGGAGCACGCGGCCCGCGTGTGGAGTCCGGCGCCCGGCGGACACGGCTCGGAAGGCGACAACTTAAGTTGAACCGCTCTAGCGCTCACGCCGCGCCTCCGATCACCCCTCCGCGATCACCCCGACCGTTGCTCCGCCTTATCTTCGACTCGTGCCTCTGCCGCTTTCCAAAAACAAAACCCTTCCCGCCCGCCCGCCTTCGCCGCCAAAGTCGCGGCATGCTTTTCTGGCCAAAAAAAATCCTCACACTTTTCTTCCTGCCGTTGCAGTTCGCGATCCTCGCCGGAGTCGCCGGCCTGATCCTTCTTTACCTGCGACGCCATGAACGCATCGCCCGCGGTCTCCTCACCGCCGCTGTCGCCGCGCTCGTGATTTTTTCCAATAAAGGCGTCGCAGGCGCGCTCATCGGTCCACTGGAATCGCGTTACCCAGCAGCCCCGGAATTTTTGCCCGGTTCGCCGCTTCCGGCTAACATCGCCGCCTGTCGCTACGTGGCGATCCTCGGCGGCGGTCACGGCGACAGTCCCGGTCTTTCGCGCGTCAATCAACTCAGCCCGGCCGCACTCGCCCGCCTCGCCGAGGGCATCCGTATTTTCCGCCAGCTTCCGTCCGACGCCTTTTTTGTCGTCGCTGGTCATGCGGGCGAAGGCAAAACTTCGCACGCCCATGTTCTCGCCGGCGCCGCTAGTTCACTCGGCGTACCGTCCTCTCGCATCGTCCGCCTCGATACGCCACGCGACACGCACGACGAAGCCGTCGCCCTCCGCGCGCTCGCCGGCGATTCACCGGTCGCACTCGTCACGTCCGCCTGGCATCTCCCGCGCGCGATGTCTCTTTGCCGGGGCGTCGACCTCCGCATCGTGCCTTGTCCCGCCGATTTTATGCTAAAACCTGGAGCGGACAGCGGCGCGGAATTGCTCCTCCTCGACCTCGGCTCCCTCGAACGCAGCACCAAAGCCATCCGCGAATACCTCGGTCTCCTGTGGTCCGCCGCTCGCGGGCAAACCTGAACAGTCATCGCAAACCTCGTCAGTCCGTCAGCTTTTTTCTCCCACGCGCCTCCGCTCCTTTCCGCCGCATCGCGGCCTTTTCCGCCAGATAGCGCCGCTCAAAACCGCGCACGGTCGCCGTGCTCCGCGAATTTTCATTTCCCAAATGCGATGAAGCCCGTTAGCCACACGGGCTTCATGTTCTCGCTCCAGAAACTCTTCGGCAAAGACCAGAAGTTCTACGATCTCCTCGAAGCTAGCGCAGAGGAGGCCCACACGAGCACCAAGCTGCTCGCCAACTACCTCCAACGTATCGAGTCATACCGCAGCGCCGGCGACCTCGACGATTTTATTCAAAGCCGTCGTAAGGATAAAAAAATCACCAGCCTCATCACCGAAGAGCTCTGCAAAACCTTCGTCACCCCGCTCGAACGCGAAGACATCGAAGCTCTTTCCAGCAGCCTCTATCGTATTCCCAAGACCGTCGAAAAACTCGTTGAGCGTCTCTCCATCTATCCCGGCAAACTTCCGCGCGAGACCTTTGTCCGCCAGGCCGAGCTCCTCGGCAAAGCCGCCGAAGCCGTCGTTTTCATGGTGAAACAGCTCCGCCACGGCGCCCGTCTCGACCAGATCGGCGAGGCCAATACCCGACTTCAATTCGCCGAAGGCGAAGCCGACAAACAACTCCTGAGCGCCATCAAAGACCTCTACCAAGGCCCCTACGACGCGAAGGAAACCGTCATCTTGCAGGACCTTCTTGAGATGATGGAAAAGTCGATCGATCGCTGCCGCGACGCCGGCAACGTCGTCTTCCAAATCGTCCTGAAATACTCCTGAGCCGGGCGCGCCTGCCATGACGCTTCTCCTGCTCGTCCTCTTCGCCGCATTGGTGTTTGAATACATCAACGGCTTCCACGACACCGCCAACTCCATCGCCACCGTCGTCTCGACCAAAGTCCTGACTCCGCGCCAGGCGATCGTGCTCGCCACCTGCTTCAATCTATTCGGCGCCCTCGCCGGCACCGCCGTGGCCAAGACTATCGGCGGCGGGCTGATCGACACGAGCTTCGTGACCATTCCCGCGGTCCTGTGCGCGCTCACCGGCGCCATTGCCTGGAACATCTTCACGTGGTGGCTCGGCCTGCCTTCTAGCTCGAGCCACGCGCTTATTGGCGGCCTCTGCGGTTCCGCTCTCGCCGCCGCGCACGGCAACTGGGGCGTCCTCAAGTGGTCTTACGTCGACTCCGCGGGCGGCCACGCCGGCCTCTGGCCCAAGGTCGTGATGCCCATGTTCCTTTCCCCGCTCGTCGGCTTCGTCGTCGGCGCGTTCATCATGTACGTCCTGTACGCGTTGCTGCGCAAAGCCACGCCGCGCTTCGTCAATCTTACCTTCGGCAAACTTCAACTCATCAGTGCCGCCTGGATGGGTTTTAGTCATGGCAGCAACGACGCGCAAAAAACCATGGGCATCATTGCCCTCGCGCTTTTCACCGGAACGCAAGCCGGCACGCTCGACAATCTCCCTGACTGGCTCTCCTTCCTCCGCACGCCCACCTTCGATATTCATTTCTGGGTCGTGATCGTCTGCGCGCTCACCATGGCCGCCGGCACCGCCGCCGGCGGCTGGCGCATCATCAAGACGATGGGCCACAAAATGGTGAAACTTCAGCCTGTCCACGGCTTCGCCGCCGAGACTACCGCCGCCGCGATCATCGGCGTGGCTTCGCACATCGGTATTCCGCTTTCGACGACACACGTCATCTCCACGTCGATCATGGGCGTCGGCGCCACGAAACGCTTCAGCGCCGTGAAATGGGGCATCGTCGGCCGCATGGTCTGGGCGTGGATCCTCACGATCCCGATCACCGGTCTCATCGGCTACAGCCTGATGCGTCTGGCGCACTTCGCAGACTGATCGCCTCCGTCCGCTAGAGCCGGACCTTGGTCCGCGCGAAGCGCAATGGTGGATACCCTCCGGGCTAAGTCTCATGCGATTATTTCTTGGTTGCCGACAAGCCAACCTCCTTCACGCCTGACCTTCACAAAATGTCGGCCATCTTCGAGAGGCCCTGCAGACAATGAGGTTGATCAACACACCCCTTATATTCGCACGGCTCACGCAAATAATCCCGTTCGCATCTCTTTCCTCCTCCCCCACTCGCACCCTTTCCCTATGATACCTAATCAAACCTCACGTCGCCTTCTGCTTATCGCCGGCTCGTTGCTGTTCAGCAGCGCAGCCTTTGCCCAAATGGATCCCGGCTTGCTCGGCAAGCGATACGCTGGCGCCGGGCTTTTCATCGAGACGGTTAAAGAAAGCGAGCTCGACGCCGGCACCGCACTGCTCGGCACGGGAAATTTTCCTATCGCCGCCAATCTGGATCTCGCCGGTTATGCGTCCTACGAGCGCTTCAGCGATTACAGCGTGCGCGATAAACGCATCGGTGCCAATTTGGTCGGGTATCGCGAACTCGAGTACTTCAAGCCCTTCGTCGAACTTGGCGTCGCCGGCACGTGGCAATCGTCGACGATCGGCGGTCGTAACTACGAAAAACACGACGGTATCTACAACGGGGGCCTTGGCGTCGAGGCCGCCGTGGGACGCCACACGGCCGTTTTCCTAAAGGCCAATTTCAACAAATACTTCGACAGCGATAACGGCGATTACTGGACCTACACCGCGGGCTTAAACACGTGGTTTAACGACAAGATCGGCGGCTACGCGTCGATCGCCTTCAACGAAGGCGAAACCACCGTCTACACCTTCGCCGTCGTCTACCGCTATTAAGCATCGTTCCTCCCTGTTTTCCGCCGCACGTCTGCCACCCGGACCGTTTCTTCACGGCTGCGTACCACGCCCCAAACTACGCCGCCGCCTTGCAGCCGCCCCTTCATCCCATGAATGCCACGACTCTTCTCGCCCGTCCCTCTTCGCGTCCCCGCTTTCTACCCGTCGCGCTCATGCTGGCCGTATTGGCCGGTGCCGCCATCGCCCGCGCTGACCGTTTCATCGTTCCAACCGGCCGCTCATCTTCCAGTTCATCCTCATCCGGCTCGTCCGGCGGCAGCGGTTCGGGCTCCTCGGGCAGCTCGTCATCCTCGAACGGTTCGTCCCGGGGCGGCTACGATTCGGGCGGCGGCCGTTTCATCACACCCACACCACGTGGTTCCTACCGCGGTCCGGGCAGTGGTGGCGGTAGCGGTGGCTATGGATATGGCAGTTACTACGATCCGTTTTGGGGAGGCTGCTACTATTGGGGAGGTAACTACTATTACTGGGGCGGTCACTACTACTCTCCGTTTCACAACCGCTACGCTATCTACCGCGATCCGTCCTTTTACGACTACCGGTCCGTCCCGTCCGAGAACACCCACTCGCCCATCTTTTTCCCACCGGCACCGCCGCCACTCGGCGCCGCCATCCCTCCGCGCCCACCGTCGCTCACGTCGATCACCGCCCCCAAAGACCTCCGCTCTTACGTCTATGAGCCATTCTACGCGCCGCTGAGCACGCGTCTTTCGCAGGCCGATCTCACCAAAAAACTCCTTCAGCGCCTCGACGCGTACCGCACCACGCGCTCTCGCTTGCAAACCGAGCTCGCCACGCGCCTCGACGAACTTAAAGAGGCCGACGCCGCCACCCGCGCCCGCGAACTCGATAGTCTCGCGACTCGCCAAGCCGGCGATCTCGTCTGGCTCGAAGCCGAAGCCGAGGATCTTCGCCATGACCTGCTCCACGGTGGCCTTGTCGCCGTCTTCTCGGGCAGCGGCGATTGGAATCAGCGCCGTCGCTGGCGCCTCGGCGAAGGCTCCCTTGCCCTCCCGCGCAATCAGCTCGTTTCCCTCGAATTCCGCGTCATCCGCGCCGCCATCTTTTATCAGGAAGGCCTTTCGCCCGCCCAGCGGCGCCTGCTCCGTGAAGTGGAGATGGAACTACAGATCGAAGCGTTCAAACCCCAGGACTCGGCCACCGCCAAGTCCGACCAGACGCTTCTCTTCTTCTCGCCCGAAACCGCCCGTCTTACTCTTCCCGCCGACCTGCCACCCGCGCTTTCTTTGAAAATCGCCGCCTACGAAAAAGATAAGTTCTCCCTCAAAGCCGAGCTGCGAGACGCCCTCTACACATTGGACTCCGCCACCGCCGGCAAACGCGCTTCGACGCTGCGTGCGCTCGCTAACTCCCAAGTATCGCGCTTCGCCACGCTCGACGCACTGGCGGAAGAAATCCGCGCCGAATTCGCCCGCCTGCCCAATCCGGCCGGTCCACCCATTCCACCGGCATTCCCCGCGGCATTGGGCGCGCGCATCACCGCTTATCAGGCTGAAAAAACGGCCCTGCAAAAAGGGCTCCAAAGCAGCCTCGATGAGGTTCGAGGCGTTCATGGCAATCCCTCCATGAAGATCGTCAAAAAAGATGCCGGCACCGTAGGACCCGCCACTTTCCGTGTTGAGGTTCAAGAGGCCGAAAACTCCGACGCCGTCACCGAAGCCGCGACGAAAGCCATCGAAGCGTTCAATCGGACACACCAAACCCGTCTCGCGGACCTCGGGAAAGAACGCGAAGCCATCCGTGCGGAGGTCGCTCATTTCGCCGCCGATAAAGAACCGATCTCCGGAAAATCGGTGGAGACGTTGATCCAAGACTTTCACACCCACCTTCAGATCGGCGAACGCTGGCAACACTACCGCTATTATCGGCTCGCCATGCTTGAGCAGGGACTTTCCCCACAGCAACGTCGCCTGCTTTTCGAAGTCGCACTCGAGCGACTGAACCTGCCACTACCCGCAGGAGAATATCCGCCTGATCTCCTGCGCAGGTCCTAGCATAGCGGTCAGGTTTGCCGCCAGCGAGTAGCCCATCGTCTTCACGCTTTCGGCGAACTTGTCTGGCGGCCTCATTTCCCGTGGCCGGAGTTTCCCCATCGTCCCGCCTCGGCCTCGTTTCTTCGCGGTTGAGGCTGCCGCCATCACGGGTCGCGATGCCGCCGTCCTACGTCCGTGGCACTCAAAAGCTCGTTGAGAGAGAAGCCTGGGACTTTCCCCTTGAGGCGAGCGTACTCCGAGCGCACTTCACTTTAAGAGAAGCCGTTCCCGCTACTCTTCTTGAGTTCGTCATCGTGGCGGATGTCTTTTGCGTGCGCGAGGAACACCATTTCCTCAGCGATGTTCGTCGCATGGTCGGCGATGCGCTCGATCGATTTTGAAATAAACATCAGCTCCAGCGCGCGGCTGATCGATTGCGGGCGCTCGATCATGTAGCTCGTGAGTTCGCGGTAGAGCTGCTTGTTGATGGCATCCACTTCGGAGTCCCGCCGCACCACTGCCATCGCTTTCGCTTCGTCGCCATTGAGGAAACAATCGAGCGCGTCGCGGAGCATCTCGAGCGCGATATTGGCCATGCGGGGGATGTCCACGTACGGCTTGAGCGGAGGCTCCGCAGCGAGCTTCACGGCGCGCTTGGCAATGCTGGTCGCCTCATCGCCGACACGTTCCAAATCGTGCGAGGCTTTCATGCCGACGATGACCAGACGAAGCTCGGTCGCGATGGGCGCGCGCAAATTCATGTAGCGGATCGCTTCGTCATCGATGCTCATTTCGAGCTGATCGATTTCGTCATCAGCCGCGATCACCTGGTCCGCGAGCGCGACGTTAGCATCGACGAGCGCCTTGAGCGCCTGCCTCACCTGCTCCATGGATTTCTCGCCCATCATGAGCAGATGCGAGCGGAAGGTTTCGAGTTCGGTGTCGAAGAAGCGTTTCATGGTCTATTCAGCGAGAGGTGGTGATTGGGAATCGCGAAGGCGCGAAGAAGCAAAGTTCTGCGCAAAGTACGAAAGTGGAAATGATGACAACAAAGGCGAATCCCTGACCTGGCTTTGCCTCTTAGCGTCTTTGCGATTCAAGTTTTCTTTTAGCCAAAACGTCCTGAAACGTAAGCCTCAGTCTGCGCATTGGCCGGGTTCATGAAGATCGTACGCGTATCGGCGTACTCGATGAGTTTCCCCATGTAGAAAAACGCCGTCTTGTCCGAGCAACGCGCGGCCTGCTGCA
>WUUC01183594.1_pt1 | contig 22318 bp, 25 predicted proteins | sample 6278441 | NCBI WGS metagenome assembly WUUC01 (sample SAMN13675441, study PRJNA597444) | soil metagenome | isolation source: soil | place: USA: Washington | collected 2017-10
ACCCGAAGCAGGTGGCGTTGAACCCGAAGCAGGGCTGGGTGAAGCCCGCTCAACCCGGAAGGCGAACGGGGACGCTGGTCTGGGGCAAGCCGGTTCGCGCAGCAGGAAGCGCTCGCGGACGTGCGGCAGGAAGCGCGGGAAGTCCTGTGGGGAGCAGGAAGGCTGGAAGGAAACGGCAGGGAGACCGAGCAGATCGGAGACTACAAAAGGAAGAGCCCGGAAAGTTCAGCGAATTGGAATCTGCGAAAGAGTCGGCGGCAGGCAATTCAAATTGAGGCCGGAAAGTGAAAATGTGCGGCGTCCGAAAGTTCGCGCGCGGGATTCCTGAAGAACTTTCAAATCAGGAAGGCGCCGTGTATCCTGGCGCTGGATCGCTAATCTGGATGATCCAGTGGGTTCGAAAACGAGTCGGGCCCCACGCCTCAGACGTTGCAGCCGAGATCGTGGGGCCCCCGGGTTCCGGACCTGGATGGGCTCGACCGCTGGCACGGTCGAGCCCATCTTTGCTGCTAGAGCAGCTGCGAGAGCTGGTACACCCAGTACACGGCCTGGCTGGCACGTGCGATCAGGGTGAGCGCCTGTACGGCTCGCTGACTCTTGGTCCGGACCGGCTTGGACTTCTTCTCAGGGTCCGTGCCGGTCACCGAATCACCTCCTTCCGCCGGTAGACCAGCTGAATCCACCGAGGGTTCGGGGTGATGTTTTGACACTAGCAGAACTCCCGTGCCCTAAAAGGCTGTTGTTAGCCGTCTGCGATCATCGTCGGCGTCGGTCGGCGCCACGCCTGTTCTGTTGGCGAATGCATGTGATGGGTGACCCAGTTCGCCGGGCTTCTGAAATTGACCGAGCCTTCTGATTCCGCTTCCGCGTCCCTTTACCGGCGGTCTCCATGAAGTCGGCCGCGAGCCCCCCGCAGAGCAACGCTGGGGGCCCAGCCGGCGGGCGCCGAGGGCGCTGCGCACGTACGGGTGTGCCGAGGCCACCGTCGGCCTCGGCACACCCGGCGACCGCCGCGGCGCCGCGCTAACCGATGCCCTGCGAGTACCGACTTGAGCCGCGGTGGACCTCAGCGCGGCGAGCGGGCGCCCTGTACCGCTCGGCTGCGGGAGAGCTCTCCGCCTCTCGCGCGGGCAAGAGGCGGCGGGCCACTGGAGAGAGGGGTTCAGCAGGCCTGAAGGCTCAACGTTGCCGTACACGACTCCACCCTTGAAAAGCAGAGTCAAAATATGCATTCTTGAGATATGCCTATCGGGGTCCGGTTCCGGCTCCCGCAGGCCGACACTCCCACTGCCCCGGAGGTGGCCCGAGATGACCAGTACGACCCCAGCTCCCGCCCTCAACTCCCCGGCGGACCGCGAGAACGTCATCGCGAAGGCCGTCCGCGCGCTCGAGTCGGGCACCGCCCGGATTCCCGGGCACATGACGCAGGACCCGATGGCCCTCGTCGGCATTCTGCGCAAGGCGCGCCGAGCGGGAGGCGCCCGGGCGTTCGCCGCGTTCAAGACGGCACAGCGCATCGTCGACGCAACCCCCGACTACACGCTGCCTGTCTGGTACGACGACGCCCACGCCCGCGAGTTCGCGACCGAGTACCTGACCGCCGCCGAGGTCGAGGCCACGATCGCCCGCTATATCGAGGTGAAGACCGAGAGCGAGCCGCTGCGGGACATCCCCGCCAACGAGCTCATCCACGACCAGTGGCTCACCATGTGGGCCGCCGACGATGAACTGAACGAGCTGTACGGGCGCCTCGACCGCGCCTGCGCCCTGGTCTACCTGCCCGACGGCTACCGGCCGCCCCACCTCGACTACCTGGCCGAGGCCCACGAAGCTGAGGCGGTCAAGCGCGGCGTGTTCGTCAACGCCTACCGGCACGCCCTTCGCAAGGGCGACAGGGACCGGCTGGCCGAGCTGACCGCTGCGGCTGCCACGTTCGACGAGGACCGCCTCAGTGGCATGCCGCTCACAGACGAACTCCGGATGCTCGAGGCGGCGACGCATGAACCGCGCGGTTGAAAGGCGCTTCCCGCCGGCAGCTCGCACGGCCGACTTCCTCCCGTACGACGACTGGATCGCGGGCGCCCGCGCCGTCCAGGCGGTCCACTGACCCAGCCGCCGCGGATCTCGCCGCGGCGGGCGCGGGATCGAATCGCATCCGCGGCGCTCCGGCGAGCCACGCACCACCAGACACCAACATTTACCGGAAGGAACCGATGAAGTACCGCGGAGAAATGAAGACTTCGTTCCTCAACGACCGGCAGATCCAGCCGAGCGAGTTCAGGAAGTGGGAGCACGCCCGCCGCCAGTTCGCCCGTCGCGGGAGGGACCAGGAGACGGTCGACAAGTACAAGGAGCAGATCAGGCAAGGGGGGTTGAAGGAGCCGATCCTCCTGGGCGTCGACGACCGCGACTTGTTCGTGCGCGTGAGCGACGGGCATCACCGCGCCGTTGCCCTGATGGAGCTGGGGATCGAGAAGTTCCCGTTCCACTGGTGCCTGATCAAGGCGTGGAGTACACCCGTGCAGAACGGGCCGTTCCCGTACCAGCTCCTAGAGGCGTCCGCGCACAAGGCGCCCGCTAAGAAGTCGTGGAGCTGGTGGTGACCGTGCGGACCCTGATCGCCCTTCCGGTCTTCTACCTCGTCTCCCGCGCGCCGCAGGTGGCTGCCGCTCTGGTCGGTATAGGCCTGGTGGTTCTTCTCACCGAGGCAGGAATGCCCCTCGCGTCGGGCCTGGTCGTCCTCGCGATAGCCCTCCTGGGCGCCCTGGCCGTGATCCTCGCCTGCACCTTGCCGGTCTTGGCCACGAGCAGCGGCCGCCGCCGTGCGGTGCGGGACGCCTGCTGGGAGGCCGCCGACAAAGTCGGTGACTGGGCCGGATGGGAGACCGGCCCGCCCAATCCCTGATCGCGCAGGAGGGGTGATCACGATGAGCGAGACGTGCAAACACGAGCACGCGGACGAGGGATGGCAGTACTCCGCCACCGTCAGAACGTGGACGCGGCTGCCTGAACCGTCTGCCCTGCCAGCATGGCGCAGCGTCCTGGACGCGTTGGAGCTGTCGCCGGGGCGGCTGCGCGAGTTCCTCGCCATCCACGAGTCCGCGCACGCCGTCGTCGCCGCCGCTCACCCCTTCTACGTGCAGGAGGGGGAGCCGTTGATGCGGCTGCGGTGGGTGGAACTCGCCCCCTCCGCCGTCCCGCGCAACGGGCAGGTCCTGAACGCGGGTCTGTGCTCGGTGTCGTACGAGACCGGGACCAGCTGGTGGGATGCGGCGGCCCAGAGCGTTGCCGGGGAGCGGGCGACCGTCCGCTGGCTGCGCGAGAAGGGACTGTGGACGCCATTGCGGGGCTGGATCGCCGAGGCATCGTCCGCCGGCGACCGCCGCAACATCGACGCCCTCGACGACCGCTTCCGGATCGCCTGGAACGCCACCCTGCACGAGGTGTACGCGGAGCACGGCATCACCCCGGTCGTCTTCGAAGACCTCCAGGACCGCGCCGACGACCTCCTCGACTGGCTCTGGCCCGCCATCCGCCGCACCGCCCGGCTGCTGCAGCGGCACGGCCGGCTCACCAGCCCCCAGGTGCAGGCCCTGCTGGAGGCCTGCCTCGATGCCGACCCCGACAACTGACCCTCGCCGCAATCGACCTGCGAGGCCGAACCGCCCAACAACCCATCACCGTCTGCCCCTTCGAAAGTTCAGGAGATCCGCATGGTGACCTGTCCGGCCCACCAGTCCACCCGGCCGCCCGCACCGCAGTTCCCGTTCACACGCAACCAGCGGCCGGGCGTGTGCAAGGGCTGCGGCAACCAGGCCGGCACAGACGGCGACCGCCGCGCGCACTACTGCCCGTGCTGCGGCGAGCACCTGTCTCCCGGCTGCCTGGGCACCGGCCGGGAGCCCGCCCGCTGCCCCAACTGCGGCCGCATCGACTCGAGCACGCTCGCCTTCCTCCCCGAGCCGGACCCGATCTCCGACCTGCTGTCCGGACGCATCGAGCCGTCTGCCGAGTACATCGCCAGCCAGCTGGCCCGCGCCGCCTTCGGCGACCGGGTCGCCTTCCACATCGGCTGGTCCTGGCAGGACCGCGAGACGCACCACGGCCAGCTCGCCGTGCGCGGCCGCGAGATCCGGATGCGGCTGCGCCGCGCCGACGGCGTCTTCGAGGCCGCCAGCCCCTGCACCGCCGACCGGTGCCGCGGCCGCCGCTGGGCTCCCGTCGCCGATGCCGCGGACCTGCTCGCCGTGCACACGCACGGGCCCGGCAGCGCGGCATCGCCGTGCGACCGCTGCGGCCCGAACGCGCGCGGCCGCCGCACCTACTGACCCCTCCAGCCCACCGCACCGGGGCCGACCTCACCACCGAGGGCGCCGGCCCGCCGATCGAAAGGAGCACCGCATCGTGAACTCCTGCCAGAACTGCAGCGGACCGACCTCGATCCGTTACTGCGACGCCGACTGCCGGCGCGCGGCCGCGAACCGGCGTCGTCGCGAGAAGCGCCGGCACGCCTCCCGGCAGCGCGCCGCCCGGCACGCCACCCAGGAGCTGCTCACCTGGGGTGGCTTGTGGAAGGGGGACATCCCGACCGTGACCCCTGCGGACGTCATCGCCAAGACGGCCGCGCTGTACGGCAACTACCGCGACCTGCAGGACATCACCGTGGAAGAGGCGACCGAGGCCCTCGTGGAGGTGCTCGAGTCGCGCGGCCTGCCGGTGCTGCTGACCGCGGAAGAGCAGGAGCAGGCCACGTCCACCGACGCCATGGTGGTCACCCACGGCAGCTGATCGCTCAGGCGGCCGCGCCTTCGCCGTACGGTCCGCGCGTGTTCTGCGCGGCAACCGGATGGCAGAGGGCGCGGCCGCTCCGTGTGTGCCGGCGGACGGATGGCCCGACGGGGCTGGCGGACCGGCGACCTCGCGCCTGAACACGGGTGTTAAGCACACCCTCCCGCCCTTGAAATGCAGAATCAAATTCTGCATAATAGAGATATGCCTAGCTGGAGGGCTGGGCAGAGAGGAGGCCCTTGTCCGTGAAGATCAGCGAACGGTCCAACCCGGTCGGCTACCAGGCCGCCCTCGTCCGCGCGGTCTTGCGCGCCGGACTCGACCACGACGTCGACGACGCCGCCCTGGACGAAGTCGCCACCACGACGGGCCTGCGCCCGCCTATCCAGGTCAAGACCCGCGAAGGCGTCCGCGCGGCCCTGGAGTCCCCGCTCAACCTGATCGAGGACAGCAATCAGGACGCCTGGCACGCCATCGCCTTCGCCCTCGAAGACCGCCGTGTGCTGGTCGTCGTCGGCACGGACGGGCGCCGCACCGTGATGGTGCCGCAGCCCGTGGGTGAGTCGGCGTGAGCACCCACATCACGCCGGCAGCCGGGGCGCGCGAGATCGCCTTCGCCCCGGCCCTGCCGGACGACATGAAGGTCGAGCCGGGCATCGGCTACCTCACCCCCGGCGGCCTGGTCGTGCACACCGGATGGTCCCGCCCGCTGCGGGGCGAACCGAACGAACGGAGCCAGCACCCCGCCTACGAGAGCCCCGGCGTCCAGCCGTGGATCATCTCCACCCCCCACGGGAACCTGGCGGCGCGCTTCCCGTACCAGACGCGCCCGGACGCCGAAGCCGCAGCGGCACGGATCGTCACCATGCTGCCGGGCGGGACGTGGCCGGCCGACGGCGACACCGCGCGCCTGCTGCCGCTGCTGCGGGAGGCCTCCAGTGGCCCCGAACTGCTGCCGCTCACCCACAAAGGCAAGCCCGACTGGGGCTCCGGGTACGGCCGGGCCGCAGATTTCTACTTGCCCGACACCCGTGCGGAGTACCAGCGGATGATCGCCGCGCACGGCCGGATCCCGAAGGCCTGCCAGTGGTGCGCCCGGCTGGTGCGCGAGCAGCGGAAGAACGGGTGGCTACCGCGCACGAACCACTGGCCTGTGTGGCAAGTACACGGCCGCCGCCCCGCAGGCCTGGTCCGGCCGCACTGCTACTGCACCGTCTGCATGCGCCTCGACGTGCGCATGGGTACCTACGGCACGGTCGTTGACGACGAGGGCAACACCCAGATCAGCTCCTGCGCCGTTTACCCCTGGTCGGACCCTGCGAACGTCACCGGGCGCGAAGTGGAGCGCAGTGACCGGGCCTTCGCCTGGTTCGCGCACTTCCTCAGCGCGGGCGGCTGCGTGGTCCTCGACGAGCGGCCAGGCGTGGGGCTGTGGCCGGAAGGCGTACAGCATGACGACGCCCTGTTCTGCGAGACCGGAGAAACCGGAGCGGACGACGCCGGCCTCGCCTCCTGAACCACCCGCCCGTAAACACCGAGACAGGCCGGGACCCTCCAGGGACCCGGCCGGAAAGACCGATCATCATGAGCAGCACGCAACGGGCATCGGCGATCAGCCTTTCCAAGATGCAGGAGAAGGCCCCCGACCTGGTGAACCTGTACAAGACGGCCGACGCGAGCATCCGCCACCACGGCCTGGAAGGGCTGCGCGCCGCGGTCTACCTCGTCCTGGACCGCTCAGGCTCCATGCGTCCGTACTACAAGGACGGCAGCGTCCAGCACCTCGCCGAGCAGGTCCTGACGCTGGCCGCGCACTTCGACGACGACGGCACCGTGCCGGTCGTGTTCTTCTCCACCGACGTCGACGGCGCCGCCGACTTCAAGCTCGGCGGCCACCGGGGCCGCATCGAGAAACTGCACCAGAACCTGGGCCACATGGGCCGTACGAACTACCACTGGGCCATGGACGCGGTCATCGACCACTACCTCGGCTCCGGCACCCGTGCCCCCGCCCTGGTGGTGTTCCAGACAGACGGTGGTCCCACCAGTCGGCTCGCCGCCGAGCGCTACCTGTGCAAGGCCGCCCGTCTGCCCTTGTTCTGGCAGTTCATCGGCTTCGGTGACCCCGACGACAACGAGTTCGCGTTCCTGCGCAAGCTCGACGAGCTGGCCGTCCCGGCCCACCGCATCGTCGACAACGCCGGCTTCTTCCACGCCGGCCGGGACCCGCGCACGGTCGACGACCCGCTGCTGTACGACCGGCTCCTGCAGGAGTTCCCCAGCTGGCTGTCGGCCGCCCGCACCGCCCACGTGCTGCGGTGAGCAACACGCAAGGGCGGCCGACTCGCGCAGGGAGGCTCTGGGTTGAACTGGACGCCGCCCAGGCCGGGATGGAAGCTTCATCACTGAACTCGGGAAAGAGGACGTCACACATGGCGACGGAGCCGCAGCCTCAGCCGCTCACCCCCGTCCGCGACCACCAGAAAGAAGCGGTGGTTGCCACCGTCCCGCGGCTGGAGCTGCCCGCGGGCGAGGTGATGCCGCCGCAAGGGCTGCGTGCGCAGGTCGTCAAGGCGACCGGCAGCGGCAAGACCCTGACAGCCGTGCATATCGCCCACGAGCTCGGGGCCGCCCGCGTTCTGGTCCTGATGCCGTCGCGGCCGCTGCTCACGCAGACCGCGGCCGCCTGGCGGCTCGCGGGCCGGCCCGGCCCGGCGATCGGAGTGTCCTCGCTGAGGCAGGCGGACGTCGGGTTCCCCAACACCACCAACCCGGCCGTCCTCGCCCGCCTCCTGAAGGAGGCCGGCGACGGCCCGGTCACCGTCTACGGCACGTACGCCTCGCTCGGCACGATCGAGCAGGCCCACCAGCTGGGCCTGCCGCCGTGGGACCTGATCGTCGTCGACGAGGCGCACCGCACCAGCGGCCGCATGGGCAAGCCCTGGGCATTGGTGCACGACAACGCCCGCATCCCCGCCACTGCCCGCCTCTACATGACCGCCACGCCACGCCTATGGGCGGCCGGCGAACCCGACCCGAACGGCGAGGCCGACACCGAGAGCGGGACGGCCGGCGAAGTCGTCGCCTCCATGGAGGACGACCCCAACGGCACGTTCGGCGCCGTCACCTACCGCCTCACCCTCGCCGAGGCAATCGACCGCGGCATCGTCGCCCCCTACCAGGTGCTGTGCATCGAGATCCAAGACCCGCACCTGCAGACCCTCCAGCTCGCCGCCGACGGCGACGCCACCGAAGCGGTACGCGCGGCCCGGCTGGCCGCCCTGCAGACCGCCGCCCACAAGGCCGCCGCTGAGCACGACTTCAAGCACGTGCTCACCTTCCACTCCCGCCTCGACGAGGCCGAGGCGTTCTCCGATGGCCTGCACCGCATGGCCACCGCCCTGTGGAAGGAAGACCCGGTCCGCTACCCACACCCCGACACCGTCTGGACCTCATGGCTGTCCGGCGACCACAAAGCAGATCACCGCTCGAGCACACTGCGCGCGTTCGCCGCCGACCGGGAAGGCCCGGCGTTCCTGTCCTCCGTCAAGGTCCTCGGCGAAGGCGTCGACACCCGCGAGTGTGACGCCGTGTTCTTCGCCGACGTCCGCGGCTCGATGCCCGACCTCGTCCAGGCCGTCGGCCGGGCCCTGCGCATGCACCCCGGCGAAGGCAAGCTCGCCACCATCGCCGTCCCCATCATCCTCGGCGCCGGCGAATCCCCTGACGAGCTGCTCACCTCTCCCGCCTACGCACCGCTCGCCAAGCTCCTGACCGCCCTGCGCGCCCACGACTCCCGCATCATCGAAGCCCTCGCCTCCCCCAGCACACCGTCCCGCCCCTCCCCCACCGACGAGCTGGCCGCCGACAACGAGCCGGCCGCCGACGCCCAGGACGACACCGACGAAGACGACGGCGCCGACGACACCGTCCGCGAGCTGCTCTCCTTCTCCACCGCCCACGACCCCCGCCAGATCGCTGCCTTCATCGGCATGCGCGTCCTCAACCCGGAGAAGGTGCACTGGCGACGCGGGATCCAGGCCGCCACCCGCTACCTTGCCGAGCACGACGACCTGCGCGTGCCGTACGTCTACCGCACCCCCGACGACTGGTCTCCGGCCGACTACCCCCTCGGCGTGTTCATCGCAGACCTACGCCGCTACTACCACGAGGGCACCCTCGACCCAGAGCGCATCGAGCAGGCCGAGAAGCTCGGCATGATCTGGTCCGAGTTCGATGCCGCCTTCGAAGAAGGCGTTGCCGCGGCCACCGCCTGGGCTGCCGACCACCCCCACGTCGGGCTGGCCGCACCCACGGACGCCATGCACGGCGACTATCCGGTGGGAAAGTTCCTGAGCAACCAGCGTGCCGCCGCCCGTCGCGCCGAGATCCTTGCTCATCACCAGGCCGAGGGCACCACCCCGCCGGCCAGCAGCATCACCCCCTTGCCCGACCGGCGTCGCCAGGTCCTCGAGGACATCGATTCGGGCTGGTGCCCGCCGTGGCCCATCGACTGGCAGCGGCACTTCCGCCTCGCCTGGCACCACCTGCAGACCGGCGGCACTGTCCCCGCGAAGGCCGGCGAACTCGTCATCGACGGCGCGGACATCGGCAAGTGGCTGGCCGCTCAGGCCCGCTCCTTCGCCAAGCTGACCGTCACCCAGCAGTGGATGCTCACCGGCATGCTCCGCTTCACGCCCGCCCCCGCCCCGCGCAAGATCAGCCGCGCCGAGCAGCGCGAGCTCAACCTCACCGCCGCCCGCCAGTTCCACGCACGCGAAGGCCACCTCGACGTTCCCCGCTCCCACCGCGAACCCGTCGACGGAACCGACGTCGGCCTCGGCGCCTGGATCAACAACGTGCGTGCACGCCAGGCCAGTCAGCCTGAGGACCTCAAAGAGGAACTCACCACGCTCGGCATGCGCTGGGCCTGATGCAGGTATCGCGCTGCGCGTAGAAGCCCTCGGGCCCATGAAATCGGGCCCATACGCTCGACTCCCCAATTGGGGAGCCAAGTTCTCCGCATCTCACTGAGGATCACCCGGGGTGCAGCCCAGGCACCTAGCTCGAGCCGCTTGTGATGACGATCACAGCTTGAATCCGAAGATTCATTGCCGGATGAGGGCGCTGCCAGGCCTAGAAGAGAAAGCATTCCCCACTTCGCAGGAGCCAGACAGCATGAGAGGCCGCGTCGCCTTGGCGCCCGCCACCGTCGAACGGTACGGCGGGACCATCGGCATACCAGTCGGCGGAAGCGCCATGTCCATGATCTACTATCACGCCAGGTCGGATCGCCGGAACTTCCTCTATATCGGCCCTGGCGCGGGGATCGGGTCGGTCTATGTAGCGGTTGAAAACGACGGCGCTATATCCAGGAAGCTCTACGAACACGGAGCGGATGAACCGCGCAATAGCCGCAGCCACCTCGACAGGGAGACACTCCAGATCGCACACGCGCTCGGCGCCCGCGAGGCAGCAGTGCGGGGCAAGGAGGAACTGGTTGATGCCTTCGCGACGCAGGTGATCGGCCGACGCGGGACCCGCTGGCGCGAGGCCGTCTCGACGGCTCTCCTGGGCGAGTGGGCGGATCCGCTCACGATTGGTCATCGGCTGGGTCCCGAAGCCATCGCCTGTTTGAGGAAGGAAGCCGAGAAGCTTCACCGTCAGTTGATGCCGCTGTGGCGTCGCCGCACGGGCGGATCACGACTCCTGCTCCTCGACATGCCACTCGGCGACGGGCTGTCCCTACATGACCTGCTGGCTGACGTCGCCGACCCTGGTTGGATCGCCATTGAGGCGTACTCCGAGGATGCCCAACTGGGTGCGGTTCTGCACAGTTTGCACCCAGATGAGCGTGCCGTGGCTATGGCCTGGGCGCACCGTGGGGTCGCCACATGGACGGACGCGGCTCTCTTCGCCGGCGTACCGGATCCGGAAGCATTCGGTGAGCGGGTGCGCCGCAAGGTCAGACGTACTGTTGCCCGCAATAACGACCGTGCTGCACAGGCCGCGCGGGAAGCCAATCCACCGTCATGAGCGTCCTGCTGGAAGCGTTCCCCGAATTTCTGGGCGGCCTTGCGACAGCGGTCACCACCGCTGTCGCAAGACGAGTAATCCGACGCATGCGAACGCGGTCTGCGCCTGAGACGCTGCGAGCTGTCGAAAGCCGCTCAGGAGATGAATAGGCCTCGTACCGCGGAGTACCAGCCGTACCACCGCTGCGACGAGTTGGCGGCCGCCGTCGGCATGTGAGCCACGCCTGTGCCGGCTCCTGACATCGGGTCTAGCGCTCCTCCCTGTTGCGAGGAGCATGCGCAGATGCGTGGCCGTTGAACAGAAGGGGCGGCTGACCAAGTCGCGCTTACCTCACGTGGGCGTAGGGGTCGAGCCCCACAAACGCGATCTTCGCTCGCTCAGTGGCCCACACCTTGCGGTAGCCCGGATACGTGAGTCCCAGGTCGGCGGCTGGCGGCGCTTCCAGGTAAGAGGCGTACAAACAGCCCTTGGGGTGGGGGCAGTTGTCGACCCGCGTGTTGCAGTCGGCGCACAGCAGCCCGCGGATCAAGCCGGTGACGTGATCGTGGTCGACGTGGACGCCGGGCAGCGACCTGCAGGCCTGACAGGCGTCACCCAGCGCTTCGACGAGCCGGGCCCTGATCTTCGCGATCGGTGACGTGCCCGGTGGGGGTGGCCACTCGCGCAGATAGCCCGGACATCTCTCGACCTGCTGCGTCAGGGACGGAAGGCGCTCGATGTCCGTGAGTGTTACCTGCCACGTGACGTCCGCGTCTTCGAACCAGGCCTCGCCACGTTCGTACTGCTGCCGGCTCAGTGTCGTGCCAGCGCGGAGCGGTGTGCCGTCCGACACCCAGGTGACGCGCGCCGTGTGGCGGACGCGGGTGCCGACGACCTTGCCGTCCGTGAGCGGTGTGACCCGGCCGAAGGGGCCGCCGCTGCAGAGCACGCCTGCGGCGCCCACCAAGTGGAAGCGGCCGTCGTCACCGAGGACAGCGCGAACGGCCTGCGCGTCCCATGTGCTCATCTTCCGGCGCAAGCACGGATAGGGGGCGCGCTCGCGCACCCATTCGTCGACGTCTTCGTACGTCATCCACCAGGCGCGCTGCCACAGAAGCGTCTCCCTGCGGGGTTCGGGCAGGTCGTCCAGCGTCATGACATCCATGCTGGGACCGTAGAGGCTGGCACTGACTGTCGACGGATCGACCGCCCTACTCGTCGTCTGTGGCGTCCTTGTCGCGCAGCGGCCGCAGCCCGCCGGGCAGGGCAGGGAGCTTCCACCCCCAGCCTGTAGGCCCGGCGTCGTCGTAACGAGTACGGAAGGCGTTATTCCTCCGCTACTTTCAGCACATGGCTTCTCCCTCCACCCCGCCCAGGGACACCTTGAGGGAACGGCTGCGCGACCGGCAGCGGTCGCTCGCTTTCTTGAACAATCCCCGGTACTGGCTGATCACGCAGGGGATCTGGATCGTTGTCGTCTTCGGGCTGCTGTACGTGGCAGGCGGTTCAGTGCTCGGCTGGACCGTTGCCTACGAGGTGCTCATCGGCATTACCTCTCCAGGTACCACCTCCTCCCGGCCAATGGCCTGGCTGCTGTCGATGGCGGGCTGGCTCGTGATGCCGGCCTTCATCGGCGGAGTGACCGGATACCTGGTGAACCGGCAGGTCGACAAGCGCCGTAAGGAGTCGGCAGAAGAGGTCATGCGCCGGATGCGGGAGGAGAGCGGACCGTCCCGCTCCGAAGGGGGGTCGGCTTGAGATCATTAGTTGCCCTGTTCCACGCGGGTGGCGAGGCAAAGCACTTCGCAGAGCAGTTCGTGGAACTGCACCAAGGGGACTGGCTCCTCGCCAAAGACCACTGGACGCGTGCCGGCCAGCACATTGGGCATAAGGTGCGGGACCTGGACCTCCTGTCGACGCGCGACGCCGCCGTGAAAACTGAGCAGTTGGCACGAACGCTCTGCCTCGAGCTGGCACAACTGGGTGCCTGCTGGGCTTGCCGCGCTACGGTGAACAGATGACGCAGAAGGCGCCGGCACAAGAAGTCATCAGCGAGATGATTGCTTCGGTCTTCCCCGAGGCCGACGACTCGGCGGTGGTTGAGGCGGCGGCGTCCGTCATCTCGATCGGGATGGAGCGGGAGCCCACCGCCGCAGACGCCGAGCGATTCGTCCTGCAGCACGGGGAAGCGCTCGCTGGAACGCACCGGGTATCCGGGAGGAGCACCGGCGGGGCAGCCACGGAGGGACCACGCTCGGGTGGTGGCGTCACTGTCAGGAAGTCGTCGCGCCTCACCGGGGCTGCCAGGACAAAACTGGCCGCGGACTTGAAGAAGAAGTACGACAACGGCGCTTCCATCCGGGAGCTCGCTCAGGAGACCGGCCGCTCATACGGGTTCGTGCACCGCATGCTGAGCGAGGCAGGGACGACCCTCCGAGGAAGGCGCGGTGGCGCGAGCCGACACAAGGACGCCATCGCTGAGGAATCCTGACGCACGCCGCCCACATGCCACGTCGGTAGTGGATTCACCGCGCCGCGGCCGTGAATCGGCTGGGCGCGGCGGACGACTGGTCGACTGGGCTGGCGTCGATCCGGGCCACACAGATGATCGGCGAAGCGTCCCTCCACTCTTCGAGCCCATGAAATCGGGCCTGTGGGCTCCACTCCCCAATTGGGGAGTCCATGCCCGCAGAGCTGACGCCGGCCGCCGCCCATCACTCACGTGTTCGCGAAGCCGCTGGAAAATGGGGCAGCGCAGCAGACGCCGCCAGCCCTATGACGGACATGACACAGGGCGCGCCGCCGTCATCCACCAGGCACGCTTCCATAGCAGCGTCTCCCTGCGGGACTCAGGCAGGTCGTCCAGCGTCACGACGTCCATGCTGGGACCGTAGACGCTGGCACTGACAGTCGACGGATCGCGCGATTCACAGAATGTGAATCGCTCCTGGCGGGCAGACTCGTCGTCATGGCACGTCCCGCCCGGAAGCCGGCTGCTCCGACGAAACCTCTGCTCAAGACGCCCGTCCGGATCGGCAAGCTCGATACCGCAGCTGTCATTGGTGAGTTGCGCCAGCTGCACGAGGACGCCGAGGACAAGGACGTCGGCCTCATGCCAGCGGACGAGGAACTGTTCGGGGCCTTGCTGTACCTCGAAGCCAACGCGGGCGCGCTGAAGAGTGAAAAGGCTCGGCGCCAGGCCGCGATCGCACGTGTGCGGTTGTGGGAGTACCTCCGCGAGCAGGCCGACCTGCACCAGGCGAAAGCGATCGAGCACGCCCGGGCTGCGGGCGTGGAGTGGACGGACCTGGTGCCGGCGCTCGCCGTGAACACCGCCAGCGCGGCCTACAACAAGGCCAAACGCCTCCAGGCCGCCGTCCTCACCGACGCCTCCCGCGACGGCCGGCCTGTACGCCGCACGCCCGAAGCCGTCCTTGAGGCCGAGCGGCAGGCGGCTGCCCAGGCCGCCGCCGCTCGCCGGGCAGAAGAAGAGGCAGCACGCCGTTACGCACTGCTCGCACCGGTGGCACAGCGCCTGCTCGAGCACCGCGCCGGTCTGGACGACGATGGTGAAGTCACCTACTGGCTGGACCAGATCGCAGCCGTGCTTCCCAACTGCCAGACACCCACGCAGCTGGTCAGTCTCAGAACCTACGTGGAGGCCGTGGTCCGCGAGATGAGGAAGACCGAGCGCGCGACGGGGCGGCCGGCGGCGTCGACCACGGAGGCGCGGCTCGCTTACGCAGCCGCTGTCGAGATCGTCACCGGATGAGCTCTCGGCCAGCCTCCGGTCACGCATCTGTGGCCGAGATCAGCCGCCGCTGATCCCCTCGGCGATCAGGCGGAGTTGGGGTCTGGTCGCCCGTGCCTTTCAGTGCTTCGTGTGCCGCATAGCCCTCGTACCAGATGAAATCGAACTCATCAGTGTCCCCTCCGAGCAGCTCGATAATGGCGAGGAAATCCTTGCGGGAGGGCATGAACGTCTTGTCGCGCAGCCACCGGCTCACCGTGCGGCGCGACTTGCCGATGCGCTTCGCGAGGTCCGCGTCGGTCAGGGGGTCGCGGTGAAGGTACCGGCGCTGCTCATCGCTGTCGCGCCGGAGCTTCTCAACTTCTCCCCACACGTTCCGCACCTGCTCTTTCAGAGCCTCTTCCCCCGGCCGAGCCTCGAGAGCTGGTGGCTGATCACTCGCACTCCAGCCGCGCTTCGCCGCCTCTTTCGCCGCAACTGCCCTGCTTGCGTCGGCGTCGGAGGTCGGGGTGGAGCCGGGGACTTCGTAGGACCGCGGACGGTGCGGATCCCGCCGCAGGTACCCCTTGCGTTCAAGCCCCAGCAGCTGGTGGGCGACGGAGGAGGTGCTGGACAGTCCCACGGCGTGTCCGATCTCGCGCATCGACGGTGGGTGCCCTCGCTGCTGCACAGATTCTCGGATGACCTCGATGACCTTGCGCTCGCGGTCGCTAAGGTCCGAACGGCGCGAGCTGGGCACGCTGAAGTCGGGTGCGGGCTGCGGGGCCGACGTGGCAGGGCTACCAGCCGTTGCAGGGGAGGAGAGCGGAGCTTTCTCGCTGTCCTGCAGGGCCGTCATGAGTCGCTCGTAGCGCTCGCGAGCGCCGGCCTGGTCGGGGAACAGCTCGTCGATCGCCTGGGCGGCCGCCTTGAGGCGCTCGTTGATGCTCATGCGTTGGCTCCTTCCTGAGTTTCGTCCCCGAGCATCGCCTCAAGGGTCTTGCGCGCCTGGTGGACATGGGCGCGGACCGTGGCGGGTGAGGCGCCCATGATCTCCGCGATCTCTTTGTACGGCAGTCCGAACTGTTCGCGTAGTGCGACGGCTTCCTGTTGTCGGCGTGGCAGTTTCCGGATCGCGGCGAGGATGTCGAGCCGGTGATCGCAGGCGGTGATGGGGTCGGGGTGGGCTGCCTTGCTGTGCAGTGCGTCGGCGCCGACGAGGATGCCGTTGCGGCGATTCGCGTCGCGGGCGTCTTGCAGCCGTTGGCCGGCCACCTTGAACAGCCAGCCCGTCGGGGGGTCCAGCTGGCTTACGCGGCCCCAGTATCGGAAAGCGCTGACCATCGTCATCTGGACGGCGTCGTCCAGGATGCTGGGTTCGGCCTCCTGCCAGATCAGATACCGGTGCACCATCGGTGCGTAGTGCCGGAAGAACTCTTCAAAACCAGCCGGACCGTACTGCGCTGTGCCTTCGGCGGGCTGACGCCCGGGCGGTGGGGTGGGATCGGACGATGTCACCGGCGACCGCCTTTGCCGTGCGTCCGCTTGGACGCCGGCGCGACTTCATAGGTCCGCTGGCGGCCGCTCTCATCCACTTCGTCGACGCGCCCGCCGTGTGGAAGACGGTCCAGGATCTCGACCGTGGTGGCCCGGCGTTCCCTCTCTGATGCCGCTGCGGCGCGTCCCTTTGCGAGCTCGAGCAGGATCTCCCACATGCCCGGACGTCCGCGCCGACTCATCAGCCGCGTGGTCAGGCCCAGCGCGATCACTGCGCCGGATCCGATCAGCGTGGCAACCTCTCCGCCCATCCCTTGCCCTTCTCTGGAGAGCCGTTCCGGGCCGCCCCAATGCGACCTCCGCTCTCGCCTTCACCACACATAAGGGCGGGTAGTCAGGAAACGTGTAGTCGTCGTGCCAAACAATCTTCGGGAAGTTACTGGGCGATGCCCTTGGCGGACCGAATCGGTCGGCGGCCCACGGCGTCTGTAGACCCGCCACTCGTCCGGCATTGACGGCCACTCCCCTTGTGGCACAAGGCCTGCGGGCTCGACTCCCCAATTGGGGAGTGCGCGGCGCCGCTGCCGGCATCACGTGGAACGCCGCCTGTGCGCCGACTGCTAGCGCGGTAGCCGTGGCGCTAGGCCTCGCGCTAGGCGGCCGGCTAGTCGTGTTGCCGACTCTCGTGTCCGCGGCGGTGTGGCGTCGTCTGGGCCTCGGCAGGGCCGAACAGATGAAGGAGGGCGGGCGGGTTGCGGTGAGTCCGTGTGTCGTCCCGGATGCCCCCGCCATCCTCCATAACGTCGATCATCACATGGTGTCTGGAAAGTGACGGGATGTGGTGTCTGTGTCTCTGCGTACGGTGAGGCTCGGCGTCCTCGACCTCAGCCGCGTCAAGGCCGCGCTGAGTCGGCGGCTGCAGCTGATGAGCGAGGGCGTCCACGGCCGCAAGGTCATCGTCATCATCAACGGGAAGGGCGGAGTCGGTAAGAGCAGCCTGTCTGCAGCTCTGGCCGCCGCCCTCGCCAAGACCGGCCTGCAGGTCCTGCTCATCGAGATAGACGAACAGGGCAACCACTGCGAGGACCTCGGCACCACCGGCACCGAACTCGCAGACGACGGCCAGGCCCAGGCCGCCGCGATCCTCGAAGGCAAGCCGCTTACTCCAACCGGGGAGGCGCGCCCGAACCTGTTCGTGGTTCCCGGGGGAAGCGCGCTGCAGGATGTGATCGAGGAGCTGTACTGCCAGCGACGCGTCGCCGCGAGCAGCAACGACCCCGAGGATCAGCTCGCCTGGATGGGCATGTACGCGGCCGCGATCGACGCCGTCCGCCACCTCTACGACGTGATCATCCTCGACGTGGCACCCGGGTCGGAACCTCTGCAGTTGCAGGCGCTCGTCGCCGGCGACATGGCCCTGGTCCCCACCCGGTCCGACTCCTCGTCACGCAAGGGGCTGCGCACCGTGGCCCGCAGGTTCGCCCTCGCCATGCGGCTCAACCCCCTGCTGAGGCTGCTCGGCGTGGTGGTGTTCGCAACGGCGTCAGCGGCCACCAACGTTCAGAAGAAGATCAGGAGCCAGCTCACCCAGGACCTCAACGGCGCGGCCGGGGTCATGGAACAGACCATCCGACATGTCGAAGCGGCCGCCGTCGCCTGCCGTACTCACGGGCAGGTGCCGCAGGAGCTGGCCGCGAACCCCGACCTGGACCCCGCGCTCAGACGCTCGATGAAGGCGCTGGCCGGCGACTACCGGTCGCTGGCTCTGGAGGTCCTGCAGGCCAAGGCGGAGCTCGACCAGGCTGACGCGAACCGGAAGGCACGGGCATGACCAGGGACACCACCACGACCGACAAGGCTCAGGCCGGGACGGAGGACGCAGCGGCCCTGCGGGGCGGCCTGCCCGAGGACAGGGCTCTGGATGCGTTCGCCATCGACAGTGAGGCGGCACTGGCTGCGTTCGCACCGAGCGCCCGTGCCCCGCTCCCGGGCCCCGAGGAAACCGGGACGCCCGACGCCGGGGGAGAGGCAGCGGCCGCTCCGCTGGAGGCAGCACAGCCCGTACTCCCGTCCTCCCTCCCACGGGTGGCAAGTCCGGTCGACGCCGCGCCGGCCTCGGACGCGGTTGCAGCCGACCGGATCGAGATCGGGCACATGCCTCCCGATGCAAGCAACCTCCCCACCCAGTGCACGATCATGGTGCAGCCGCAGGTACGTGAGCGCTTCGGCCGCTACCAGACGGCACAGAACGTCGAGACCGGCGTTGAGCCCACCAACGCCGTGGTCGTCAAACGCGCCTTCCTGCACGCCCACCGGCACAACTTGTGGGCACAGCTGCGTGAAGCCGTACGGCACCGCCAGCAGCCCGTCAGTGAAGAGGACCACGACCCCGATGGTCTGTTCGGCGAGGTGCCGGCCCGGCGCGTCGATCGCGGCGGGGTCAAGCACGGCGTGCAGCAGAGCTTCCGTCCCTCCCCGCAGGAACTCGCGGTCTACGACAGGTACGCGGCCGCGTACTCCTTCGACAACCGCTCGGACTTCCTCGACGCCGTCCTCGACGCCTTCCTGCCGCCCCTGCCCAGTCGGCGGGCCTCCCGTTAGGTGCCTGTTTTCGATCACTAGGCAGTGTCCGGCGGGGCGCAGGACGGCGACGGCTCCGCCGACTGGGTGACGGCTTCGCGGGCGCTGCTACGCCAGGGCAGAGGGCTCGTGATGTGCGGGCATGATCGCTGTGTTGCCGTTTTGATCATTGCCCTTGCGGCTCAGCTACCACCCTGCGAACCGCCTTCGAGCTACTCAAAAAACCTTCCCCGTGGGGCCCGTTGCCGCTGGCAAGATGCGACGTCATGGCAAACTTCTTGATTAAGGATCTACGGGAAATCGCTAAGGGATTCCCCGAGAACCTGGAGGACTGGCCCCACATCCCGTGCCCCACCTGCACGCGAGGGGCCTTGCTCCCGGTCCCCGACTCGTTCGTGGCAGAGGAGTCGGTCACCAGTAAGTCCTTGCACGACCATGATGCGTGGGAACCCGAGTGGATTCAGGGTGGCTTCCACTGCGTGCTCACGTGCAGGAGAGAGACCTGCGACCACGTGCGCGTCATTGGGGAGATGACCGTCGGCCTGGCAGGCCGGTACGACGTCCAGTACGAGCAGTATTTGACGCCGACCATGTTCTTCCCGGCGCTGCCCCTGCTCGAGAGCCGCGACCTCTGCCCCTCAGAGGTCGGGGAGAGAGTGGACGCCGCAGCCAAGATCCTTTGGCTCGACCCCAACGCTGCCGCGAACAGGATCCGGGCGGCGGTCGAGGCCCTGATGGACGACCGGGGAGTCATCCGTAAGAAGCTCAATCGCGCGGGGAAGGCTGTCAGGCTCAGTCTCGACGACCGGATCGCGACTTTCAAGACAGCGCTGCCGCAGCACGCGGACGCCGCTGACCTGCTCCTGGCTGTCAAGTGGATCGGAAACGTTGGCAGCCACGAGGACGTTCTCCGCATCCCTGACGTCCTGGAGGGAGTCGAGTTCTTGGACCACGCCCTGTCCCTGATTTACGACACGAACCACGGCGATATGAAGAAGAGGGCATCCGAGGTCACAGCCCGGCGAGGACGGCCCGCCACCTTCTCCATCAAGGTCCCGTTCTGAAGGAGCACGAACGCCGATGGGCGAGGCCCGCTCCTCTCGGCCCCGCCCATCAGTACGGCTTCGTACACCGACTATTAGTCCGGACGGCGCACCGCCACCGCCCTGCCGATCTTGTTGAGGTTGTCCTCTATCTCTACGAGCACGGCGCTGGCAGCTGCCGGATCGGCTCCCAGGGCGCGCCGTACGGCCGGCTTGCTGATGCCGCGCGCCGCCTCGCGCAGGAGCGCCAGCGTCTCGTTCAGCCGCTCCAGGTCATCCGATTTCCCGGCGGAGCCCTTGGAATTACTGGCCTGTGCGTCCGACTCCCCAATTGGGGAGTTCTCGTTTCCGCCGACCGTGGTGATGTTGTGCACCGACCCCTCGGAGCCGTTCACGACCGCTCCTGCAGCTTGCTTGCTGGCGGCATCGTTGGTCGACGCGGGGTCTGGGGCCGGTTCAGGCTTGGGCGACGGAGCCAGGATGCCCCGCACCAGCTGACCGATCTCACCTGGGCTCGTCTCCCCGGTGAGGGGAGGGAGTCGGCGGGTGACATCCGCCAGCAGGCTCGCCGTCACCCGCTTCCCCGTGCGCGCCACGGCGTCGTAGACCGCGACGGCCGCCCTGTCACCGGCGGCACTTTTGATGTCCACCAGCTCCCGGATCTGGGACTCGCGTGGGTGCCAGCCCATCTGCGACAGCGCCTCACCGATACGCCACTCGTCCATCAGGCGGTACACCTGGGACTCGGAAATCTCCCAGTTCACCCAGACGAAGTCGGCGAAGTTCGGGTGACCGGATCTGCGGTGGAGATTGCCGGTCGCCATGGTCTCGAGGCTCTTGCCTGCGATCCAGAACGCCTTGTGGAGGTTGTCCATGCCTGCCTTGCAGGCTTGGAGCGTCTCCTCTTCCTCGTTGGTGAGATCGCCCTCGCCCGCCGGCGGTCGTGGTGCCGGGATGGTGTCGAGGGCCGTACCGAGGGGGGCCTTCACCACGACGGTGGCTTCCTGGAGCACTGTGGGCAGTCCATTGCCCAGCAGGCCCTTCGGCCCTGCTGCGTCGGTCGGGTCGTCGTCGAACGCGCCGGTCATCAAGCGCCCTTCCTGCAGTATGCGTCGATTTCCGCGTTGAGCCGGTCCATCTCCTCGGCCAGCGGCTTGATGGAATCCGGCACGACATCAGCTCGCGCGGCGCGGCCCGCCGCAACGTCGTAGCTCTTGGCACTCGTGGGCAGCAGGGCCGCGTATTCGGCGAAGGTCAGGCCTTTCTTGCGGGCGTTGACGGCCGGCATCTCGCGGTAGCCGACCACCGTCGATGCCATCGGAGTGTTCTGCCCGAGCACTTCCATCACGTCGCGGCGCACCTCTTCATGCAGCTGTGTCGCGCTCGGGTTGCTCCCGTACAGGCAGGCGCCTGCGACTTGGATGCGCGGGTTCACTTGGCCGCGCACGAGTTTGTAGTTGCGCGCGATGCGTCGCATGCCGCCGATCGAGGAGTCGTCGGAGCGGGTGGGCACGAACAGCCACCGGGCTGCGGTCAGCGCGAGTTGTTCCAGGGGGTCCTGCTCCGGCGCGCTGTCGATCACGATCTGGTCGTACCACGGGGCAATCGGAGCGATCGCACGGCTAAGGGAAGCGACCACTTGGATCCCTTCGACCGGCATCCGCGCGGTCAGCAGGGTCAGAAGTTCACCGACCGCGGGCCCGCCTGGTACGACGTCGAGGTTGGGGCGCACTTCCCGGACCGGCAGCAGGGGAGTGCGGTCATGGATCGCACGGAACAGGCCCTCGCCCTTGAGGACCGAGGCTCCCTCGGGACGCAGCCCACGGTCGAACCGCTCGATGCCCAGGTCGTCGTCGTTCTGGCTGGTGACACAGATGAGGAGGGTGCGCTGCCCCCGCTCCGCATGCCAGGCGGCCTTGTGGGCAGCGATGGTGCTCTTGCCGACACCGCCCTTACCCGTGCCGATCATGACGGCATTCTCGTGCGGTTCGACGGCGTCCGCCGCTTCGCTCAGCACCGGAAGAGGCCTCCTCGTACGTACCTCCACGCACTCGAGTGAGGCGCGGCAATCGGAATCCTGGCACACCCCATCCCTTGGAATCTCTGGGGTATCGGCTCGACTCCCCAATTGGGGAGTCGCCTCGAGCGCCGTACCGGGACAACAGGGCAGCGCTGTTGCGGCGTTGAGGCCAACACCCCAAGCAAGATCAATTCAGTGAGGTGAGCCACAGCGGACCACGCGAAGCGGTCAGATGATCACTATTCGTTGACGATCGGACGCCTCCCTCCGCCGATCTACTGCTTCGTGATGCCGCGCATGAGAGTGTGATGCCCGTTCAGAAGTGATGCTCTGAAGGAGGGCAGCAGCACGTGGCCGCGCCAGTGCAGCTCACAAAGACGCACCGGATCCTCATCGGGGTCGTCGTCTTCGGAGCGGTCGTCATCGCCGCCATCGGCTTCGCCGGTTCGTACGCGGCGGTGCGCGAACTCGCCCTCGAGAAGGGTTTCGGAGACTTCAGCTATGTCTTCCCGATCGGCATCGACGCCGGCATCTGTGTCCTGCTCGCCCTGGACTTGCTCCTCACGTGGATCCGTATCCCGTTCCCGCTGCTGCGTCAGACGGCGTGGCTGCTGACGGCGGCGACGATCGCGTTCAACGGCGCGG